>JAABUK010001017.1_pt1 | contig 55541 bp, 32 predicted proteins | sample 5559141 | NCBI WGS metagenome assembly JAABUK01 (sample SAMN10711869, study PRJNA513367) | rock metagenome | isolation source: Antarctica rocks | place: Antarctica: Victoria Land, Pudding Butte nord | collected 2016-01-03 | reverse complement strand
TTCTTCCGGGACGTCCCGACGGCGGATCGGGGTCGCGTTGGGTTCGTTCTTCCGGGACGTCCCGACGGCGGATCGGGGTCGCGTTGGGTTCGTTCTTCCCCGTCCTTGGCGGTCGTCGTCGGTTCGCTTATCGTGATGATCCCCTGGGGCGTCACCTCGACTCGTGCGGAGGCCCTTCCGATGCGCATCGCGATCCTGACCAACGAATATCCGCCGAACATCTACGGCGGGGCCGGGGTCCACGTCGAGTACCTGACCCGGGAGCTGGCGCGGGTCGAGGACGGCAACCACAGCCTGGAAATCCTCTGCTTCGGCGACCAGCGGTCCGCCGAGGGGAACGTGATCGTCCACGGGGTCAAGCCCGACTGCCCGATGCCGTACCAGGACCCCCGGCACGCGAAGTTCCAGGACACGATGCTCCGGAACCTGGAGATGGCCGGCCTGCTCAAGGACGTCGACGTCGTCCACTGCCACACCTGGTACACCCACCTGGCCGGCTGCCTGGTCAAGCAGCTCACCGGGGCGCGGCTGGTCCTGACCACGCACTCGCTGGAGCCGCACCGGCCCTGGAAGGTCGAGCAACTCGGCACGGCGTACAACGCCAGCTCGTGGGTCGAGCGCACGGCCTATCAGAACGCGGACGGGGTGATCGCCGTCTCGGCGTCGATGCGGGACGACGTCCGGAATCTGTACGGGGTGGATCGCGACCGGATCCGGGTGATCCACAACGGGATCGACCTGAACCAGTATCGCCCCAAACCCAACCCGGCCGTCCTGGCGAAGTACGGGGTCGACCCCGACCGGCCCTTCGTCCTGTTCGTCGGCCGGGTCACCCGGCAGAAGGGGATCATCCACCTGGTCGAGGCAATCAAGTCGATCCGCCCGGGCGTGCAGGTCGTCCTTTGCGCCGGGGCCCCGGACACCCCGGAGATCGGCCGGGAGATGGCCGATCGGGTCGAGCGGGCCCGCCTCGAGAGCTCGAACCCCATCATCTGGATCGCCCAGATCGTCCCCAAGGACGAGATCATCGCCCTCTACACGCACGCGAGCCTGTTCGTGTGTCCGTCTGTATATGAGCCGTTCGGGATCATCAACCTGGAGGCGATGGCGTGCGGGACGCCGGTGGTGGCCTCGGCCGTGGGCGGGATCATCGAGGTGGTGGTCCCCGGCAAGACCGGGCTGCTGGTCCCGGTCGACTCGGCCGGCGGGGCCGACTTCGAGCCCCGAAACCCGGCGCGGTTCGCCCTCGACCTCGCCGAGGCGATCAACCGCCTGATCGACGACCCCGAGCGGCTCAAGGAGATGGGCGCCCGATCCCGGGAGCGGGTCGAGCATTTCTTCTCCTGGACCAGCATCGCCCGCTGGACGATGGACTTTTACTGGGACCTGGTCCAGGCCTAGAACCCTCGGGACTCAGGACTCAGGACTCAGGACTCAGGACTCAGGGCTCACGAGTTGTCGAGGTTTTTCGCGGGGGGCGGCGGGGGCCTGTTCGATGAAGGTGTCTCGGTCGCGGATGATCGCCCGGGGGAGGAGCTGTTGCGCCGATCATCCGGCAGGATTTCGCACCGGGATCCTGATTTCACATCATATAATTTGACATTCGTTAATTCGTTGCGGTTGTGATCGTCTCCCCGGGAACGCCTGGGGAGGCGGGGGATCCGGATCGAGGGGGGATCGATGCGCAAGCTGCTGTCGAGGCTGGTCGAATGGCTGGGCGGGCACGAGCTGACGGTCCTGGTGGCCTCGCTCTGCGTGGTCGGCTCGGCCTGGGGATTTCTGGTGATCTCGTCTCAGGTCGCCAGCGGGCGGACCAAGGGATTCGACGATCGGATCCTGCTGTCCCTGAGGAAGCCCGATGACCCGGCCAGGCCGATCGGCCCGGCCTGGATGGAGGAGGTGGCCCGCGACATCACCGCCCTGGGGAGCGCCGACGTCCTGATCCTGGCGATCCTCGCCGTGGCCGGGTTCCTGGTGCTCGACCGGCGGTACGCGGCGGCCTTGTTCCTGGTCGGGGCCGTCTTCAGCGGCTGGGTCGTCAGCTTCTACCTGAAGGAGGCGTTCAACCGGCCCCGGCCCGAACTCGTCCCGCACCTGATGAGCGTCTACTATTCGAGCTTCCCCAGCGGCCACTCGATGATGTCGGCGGTCGTCTACGGGACGCTGGGGAGCGTCCTGTCGAGCCTGGTGACCCGCCGTCGGCTGAAATTCTACTTCCTGGCGGTCGCGGCGGTCGCCGCCGGGCTGGTCGGGGTCAGCCGCGTCTTCCTGGGGGTGCATTACCCGACCGATGTCCTGGCCGGCTGGACCGCCGGGCTTGGCTGGGCCACGCTCTGCTGGCTCGTCAGCCGCCGACTCAAGCGGACGGGGACCATCGAGGCGACCGTCTGAAGCGATGAGGCCCGGCCGGGTGGAGATGATCGCATCGACCCGGTATAATCGTGCAAGATTTGGCCTCGTCCCGCGCGGTTAATCGCCTAAAGTGACACCATGGGTCGGCAAGATCGGGCCCGACCAGGATCCGGACCCATGAGGGTTTCGACCCCTTCCGATTCGCCCGAGATGTATCCATCATGATGCCCAAGAATTCCGAGATCATCCAGCCCGGGGGCGGGCCCGGCCCCGTCTCCGGTTTTCCCCATCGATGGTGGGTGGTCCCCGTCGTCCTCGTGGTCCTGATCGGGGCGATCGCCGCACTCCGGCTCCGGACCTTCGACGAGCCCCTGGAGCGCGACCTGATCACCTATATGTTGGTCGGTCACGCCATGAACCGGGGAGGGCAGGCCTACGTCGACGCCTGGGAGATCAAGCCGCCGGGGATCTACGGCGTCTACGCGCTGGCGGAGTGGGCGGTCGGCTTCGGCGAGCGGCAGGTCTACCTGCTCAACGTCGTCGCCGCGGCACTGACCCTGGTCGGGGTCTACGCCGCCGGGTCGGCGCGGGGCCGGGCGGCCGGCCTCTGGGCGGCGGCCTTCTGGGCCCTCCTCTGCGGGGCCCCGGGCCTCCAGGCGAACCAGCCGAACACCGAGGTCTTCATCAACGCCGCCGTTGTCGGGGCGCTGGCCCTGCTGCTCCGGGCCGGGGATCATGCGGGCGCGGGGGTCGGGCGGGCGCTGGCCGTCGGGGCCCTCTTCGCCGTCGGGACGACGTTCAAGCAGATCGTCATCATCGACGCCCTGTTGCTGTCGTGCGCGCACCTCGCGTTCGCGGCCGGATTGCCGGGCGGGCGTCGCCGGGCCCTCCGCGACGTGGCGATCTTCGGGGCGGTCGGGGCGGCCTGCTGGTCGACGCTGATCGGCTACTTCGCGGCGACCGGCCGGCAGGAGATCTTCTGGGTCACCAACTTCAGCAACGCCCGGGCCTATGCCGGGAACCCCCTGTTCAATATCTTCCGATACGTCCGGGAGGGGAAGATCCTCCCGGATTTCCTCCGGTTCGCCGCCCCGGTCGCGGGGCTGGTGGTGCTGGGCCTGATCCGCGATCGTCGGTCGCTCAAGGGCCGTTCCTGGGGGCTCTACCTGACGGCCCTCTTCGCCATGCAGATCAAGATTCCCCTGAACGGGATGGCATTCTTGCCCCACTACTATCAGTACTGGCTGCCGATGCTGGCCGTCGGCGCCGGCTGGGCCGCCGGTGCCCGGTCGGCCGCCCCGGGCCGACTCGCCTCGCGGGTCCTCCCCGCGGCGGGGGCCGCCTTGGTCGCCTTCCTGCTCATCCATCAGGGCCGATACGAGATCCTCTCCGCCGACGAGTGGTCTCGCCTCAAGTACGGGGGACTGGTGATCGGCGGGCGGGACCTGGGCCGGGCGATCGGCGACGTCCTCCGGCCCGACGAGCGGTTGTATCAGCATGGGAACAAGCCGGAACTCTACTATTATTCCGGCCATCTCCCCCCGTCCCTCCTGCTTTGGACCGCCCATCTGGACGACACCTGGCCGGCCGCCCCGCTGCTCCTCGGCCTCCACCTGGCCGCCCTCGCGAAGGCGCCGCCCGACCTCGTCGTCGTCGAGGAGCCCGGGCCCACGGGCGATCTTCCGGCCCCGGAGCGGGGCCTTGCCTATCGACTCCTCGTCCGGAGCCCCCCCGCGCCCAACGAGGGGAGGATCGCCCGGAGCGTCCTCGACGCCCTGCTCCCCTCCTATCGGGCCGCGACGATCGACGGGCTGAATTCCCCCGGCCTCCGCTATCACGTCCGGCGAGGCAGCCCGCTCGACCGGCGATTGGGAGGCGAAGGCCCGACCGATCGCGAGCCGGAGGCGGGACGCGGGACGACATCGGATCCGCGACCTTCCCCGGTCCGCTCGCCCTGATTCAGGGGGGCGTAACCCGGCGCATCGGCTGGCGACGGCCATAGGTGAGCGACCGCCAGACCCACTCCACGGGGCCGAACCGGTAACGTCGGAGCCACGCGCGGCTGAAGGCCAGCTGGCCGGCATAGAGGGCAACCCCGACGAGGGCCGAGGTCGCCGAGCCCAGGCGCCCGCCCATCCCCAGCCCATACCCGTGGAAGAGGAATCCGAGGGCCACCGACTGCACCAGGTAGTTCGTCAGGGCCATCCGCCCGGCATCGGCGAAGTGCGAGAGGAGGGACATCGCACAAGGGCTACATGACCCGAGCAGCAGCACCGCCGCGTAGGCGAGGGCCAGCGGGACGGAGGAGCCGGCTTCGAGCAGAACGGCCGGGACCCGGCTCGGGATCCCGGAGGAGGCCGCGGCCACCTGCAGGGCGGTGGTCGTCCCGCCGACGAGACCTCCCACCACCGCGACCGCCCGGAGCGGGGGCCGGTAACGCCCCGGGTCCCGGATCACCCCGGCACGCCAGGCGGCCACCCCGAGCAGCATCAGGCCCAGGGTCCTTGGCAGGGCGGAGACCAGCAGCGGGACGATCAGGGTACGCGTCTCCGCCAGGTGGAACGCCAGGACGTCCCCGAAGCCGCCCCGGGCGTACACGCGGGCCGCGGCCGCGGCCTCGGCCCGGAGCGAGTCCTCGCCCGGCACCAGGAAGCCGAAATGGATGACGAATGGAAGGGCGATGGCGGCGACGCCCGAGGCGGCCAGGGCCGCCCCGGGGAGGCGGAGGAGCGGCAGGAGCAGGAGGCCGCAGACGGCGTAGAGCGCGAGGATGTCGCCGTTCCAGATCAGGGTCAGGTGGCAGAGGCCCAGGCCGAGCAGGACGAGGAACCGTCGGGCGAGGAAGCGGGGCACGACCACCCCTCTTGCCGAGGCACGACCGGAGAGGATCCCCACGCCGGCCCCGAACGACATCGAGAAGAGGGCAATCGCCTTGAATTCCAGGAGGGCCGCGACGAGCACGTCGACGGCCCGATTGGCGAGGCCGGGATCGGTGTGGAACGTCAGGATGTGCTCGGCGAGCGGGACCCGGAAGTCGCTCAGGAGGTTCACCAGGAGGACGCCCAGCAGCGCCACGCCGCGCAAGACGTCCAGCGCCGCGATCCGCTCTGCGCCGGCGACGGGTTGCCAGGGCTCGGCCGTTCCGGTGTTTTTCATATCGAGGCCCACCTCTCCCCGTAATGTCGCGACACCCGGCGATGACCGGATCGGGATGAACTGGCGTGTGCCGGGGATGGCTGTCGGAGTCGGCCGGCGGGCCCGTGAGCCCGGCCTGGTGGACTCGGACCGCGGTCTCGGCGATAACGAGCCTACGGATGACCCATCGACGAGCAAGGCCCAATGCCCATGGACCCTCAAGCGACGCCGACTCGCCGCTACGTGCTGGCCTGGTCCCTGATGGTCTGCGGCCTGGTCGCCTTCTGGACCTGCCGGCCCTGGCTGGGGACGGCCGCATTTAATTACGGGCAACTTGCCGTCCTGGTCCTGTCGTGGAAGGTCGCCTCGCTGCTCTGCCTGCCGTCCGTCGCGTGGACCTGCTTCTCGCCCCTCCGGTTCCTGGCCTATCTCCTCTGGCCCGGGATGCAGCCCCAGCAATTCCTCAAGGGTCAGAAACTCGCACCAGGAGCCCCCACGCCAACCCTCACCGGGTTCCTCCTCAACGTGATCGCCGGGGCGATGCTCCTCTGGCTCGTGCCCCGCCTCCTGCCGACGGCGACTCCCCGGGCGGTCCGCTTCTGGATCGGGTTGGTGGGCTTCTGTTTCCTGTTCCTGGTCGCACGGCTCGACTTCTGGGCGCTCTGCTTCCGGGCGATGGGCTTCGCGGTCGAGAAGTTGTGGGATTGCCCGGTCGCCGCGACCTCGCTCGGCGACTTCTGGGGGCGGCGCTGGAACCGGATCGTCTCGGGATTCTTGCGAGAGGTGATCTTCCTCCCGATGGCGCGGCGGGCCGGGGCGCGGGTTGCCCTGTTCGGCGTGTTCCTTTACAGCGGCCTCTACCACGAGTGCGTCAGCTTCATGGCACGATCGGGCCACGGCGGGCCCGCCCTCTACTTCCTGGTGCAGTATCTCGGCGTCGCGATCGAGAACAGTCGCCCCGCCCGCCGGATCTTCCGGGGCCGTACCTGGCTCGGGCGGGCGTGGACCACGGCCGTCGTCGTCCTGCCGGTCGGCCTGTTCGTGCATCCGGGCCTCATCGAGGGGTACCTCGTGCCGTTGCTCGTGACGGCCGGCGTGCCGGGACTGCAACGATAGCCGGGCTGTTCACGGATCGGGGACGAGCCCCCTCGCGGATGGCCTTGAAGAGCCTGAGCATCGTGCCGGGCGAAGACCGGCCTGGCCTGCTCTGTCGCCAAATGGGGCGATGCCCGCGACATCGTCGGCAACCTGTTCGGGCGGGCGTGTGTCGATCGACGGCGAGCGTTCCCGCGCGTCCTCCATTCGTAATGGGCGAGGCCAGAGGCAGGGCGCCCGTAGCATCAGCAGCCCGCTTGCCGGGACCAGGACGCCCATGTTAAATTTCAAGCATTCGTTTGCCGATCCCCCGGCCCGGACGCGGATTCACCGGATCGACGACACAAGTTGGCCACTGTCGGACGGCGACGAGAGCGGAGGGAGAATAGGTTCATGCCCCCAGGGGCCCGACGGCTTTCCCCATCGTCACCCATTCTGATCGGACTCGCCAGCATGTCAAGGGTGCAAATCGCATGAGCGATCGCCCATTCCTTTCTCTCGGACCCTCCCGACTTCCTACCTTCCCGGCCCGGATCATGGCCATCCGGCCGACCTGGCCCGGGCGGGTCGGCCGCTTGCGAGGATTGGAGGGGCGCCGTGGCGAAGCCGAGGGCATGACCGGGGCGAAGGCGGGGTCGGGCGGTCGCGATGGAAGGGGCGGGGATGCTCATCGGGGGGGGCGTTTCGATGGCCAATGATCCGGAGGGCTCATGAGGCGAGTTCGGTGAGCCTCCTCGTCGGGATTGCTCCGGGATTCGCGGGTCATCCGGTCCAGCCCCACCGACCTCCGGGAGATGACGCCATCGACTTCCCGATTATCGACCTCATGGATCAGGCCGTCTGCCACCACAAGCTCGTCGGTTTGCTCCATCCCCACGGCCTGGCCTGCCCGACCTGCCAGACCGAGGACCATCTCCACGTCCATCGGCGCCACCGAGCCCCCGTGCTCGACGACCGATGCACCGCCTGCGGCCGCGTCTTCAACGCCTTCACCGCCACCCGGGTCGGGGGACATCACGACCGGATTCATGTGACGGTGGATCATTCGGGCCCCAAGAGCACCGATGCGATCGACGCGGACGGCGACGGGGTACGCGAAGTGCATTGCGACACGCTGGAAGGGATCTGGACGGGGTTGCGGAACTTGCTGAGGCCGTTCCGCGGCGTGAGCAAGTGGTGCCTGTCGCAGTACGTGGCGATGTTCCGGTGGGGGCATAACATCAAGGAAGTATCGGATGAATTGATCCAGGTGATGATGGGGATTGGCCCGCAGACCGGATTCGCCTCATGAGCCGAAATACCTTCGGAACGTCACCGGGTCGGGAACGCCGCCTTGAGGCGCGCGACCCCGGCGGCTCTGGTGTCCCTTGTCCCCCATGGAAAATCCCATGAAATCCATCGCCCCCTTCGTCGCCGCGTTGGCCTTCCTTTCCGCGGCCCAGGCCCAGGAGCTCAAACGCGACATCCGCTATGGCGATCAAGAGCGGCAGATGCTCGACGTCTACACGACGCCGGGCGCGAAGGACCGGCCCGTGGTGTTCTGGATCCACGGCGGCGGCTGGGAGGTCGGCGACAAGTCGGACGTCCAGGTCAAGCCGCGGGCGTTCACGGACCGAGGGTTCGTCTTCGTTTCCACCAACTACCGGCTCCTGCCGCACGTCGACATGGGGACGATCGTGCGCGACATCGCCAGGTCGATCCGCTGGGTGCACGACCACATCGCCGGGTACGGGGGCGACCCGGACCGGATCCTCGTCATGGGCCATTCCGCCGGCGCGCAGCTCGCCGCGCTGGTCTGCGTCGACGAGCGTTACCTGAAGGCCGAGGGGCTGTCGATGGCGATCCTCAAGGGCTGCGTACCCGTCGACGGCGACACCTATGACGTGCCGGCCATCATCGAGACGGCGGAGACCCGCCGCCGGGTCCACGGCCAGCCGCAGGCGACGTACGGCCACCGCGAGAAGTTCGGCAACGACCCGGCCAAGCACCGCGACCTCTCGGTCGTGACGCACGTGGCCAGGGATAAGGGCATCCCGCCGTTCCTGATCTTGCACGTCGCCGAGCATCCCGACACCGGCGCGCAGGCGCAACGCCTCGCCGGCGTGCTGAAGGGGGCCGGCGTCCCGGTCCGGGTCTTCGGCGCCCGGGAGTCCACGCACAACAGGATCAATGCGGACCTGGGCCTGCCCGACGACCCCGGCACGAGGGCACTGATCGAGTTCGTCGACGCGGCGACGAAGAAGTGAGCGTCGGCCCGAGCCGGCCGCGGCGGCTTCTCGTCGAAGGAGCCCCCGGCCGACGTGCCGGGTCGTGTCCTAACTCCGTAGCACGACCGGTCGGTTGATCCATTCGGTCATCGGCCAGACATGATCCGCCAGACCAGCCGCCATCGCCGGGGGCTGTTTCCGCCAACGCCCATCGCCGGTCGGCTCGCGCAGCGCCCGCACCCCGGGCATGGTCTCCCGCCTCGCGGGTGTAGCGAGTGACGGTGTCGCGGTGGACCCCCACGAGCCGCTCGGTCTGACGGACGCCACAGTTGTCGGCGACCTGCCCCAGGACGGCGATGGCCTTCTCCTTGGTCAGGTGCGAGTGGAACAGAGGGGTGCCCCTGCGTTCGGAGAAGCGATCGCCGCAGGAGCGGCATCGGAGGAAGCGGATCGGGGTGGCCTTGCCGTAGTGACCGCAGACGGAGAGGTTGTCACCGACCCGGACGCCATGGTCGGGGCAGCCGGAATTCAGGCAGCAGAAGCGAGAGAGGTCGTCCATGGTCCGCCTCCGGCGACGTATGTGGCCGGGAAATCAATGGGTTGCGACTTCTCGTCAGGACAGATCAGAAGGACGACGCACTGCAATCGAGTGCGGACACGACCCACGTATTTTGCCCAAAAATAAAACCCGTTTTCAAACGCGTGCGTGAGGGACACGCCGACGGGATCGCGTTCCAGCCGTCGAGGATGCCCCCAGACGCGATCCCGTGGCGTAGCCGCCACGATCGCACGAGGGTGCGACAGAGTGGCACAAAAGCATCTCCAGGGAGTTGAAGCGAGACAAAATTAATAATTACGAATAATCGACATCCCATCCACTTTGGACAAATTCAGAAACCATCAATTGCCTATATGCCTCATTGGCTGTCGATCCTGAGATGGAAGTCAATTCTCGACCTACGTCCGTCAACAAAGCTTTTCCGACAATAAAGCTCATACTGGGGTCGGATTCACCAACATAAGGTCTTGTCAGGAAATGAGGGCGGCCATAATAATGCCAAGTAAGCCTCATTTTGTCAGGAACCGTTGCACCGTCGGCAGGAAGTGATATTTTTGTTTTGAGCATAAAATCAGAAAACACTTCAAATCTTATCAATCCAAGAGTATCAAGGCGAGCATACTCGTCAAATTGAAATTCAATCCCAGGAACCGATTCAAGCTTTTCCATATTTAAAGTAATCGGTCGTAAACCAGTAGGGGAGCTTCCCGTCATCCAAATCATTGAGCAAAATCGAGTGAACAGGTCCGCATCAAGTTTGCTTAGAGTTTTTACGAAAGCCAGAGTTCGCAACGAGAAGGAACCAGGATTCGTTACCTCTCCAGCGAGGATTCGAGACCAAAGCAACCTCATTTGTTCATTACTAATATCTTCGCAACTTGCATAGAATTGAGCTACCCAATCCTCATCGACAGGCTCATCCGAAACGGATTCACAGATGAATTTTGCGGCTTCAATAGTGATAGTTTCTCTAGCCTCTTGTCGCTTCGCCTCCCGTCGTCTAACCCTTTCTTCGGTCCTGTCCTCGACATCCTGAATAGCGACTTTGTTCTTAAGCCTTTTCCAAGGCAATCTCTACTTTGGCTTTCGCCTCAGCGAGAAGCACATCAGATTCAGCTTGCCCTTTCCGACGAATATGGACCGGCTCAAGGAAGAGCCCGATTTGATCGCCGACCGTATCAATGAGTTTTGCGACGGATTTCGGGACGGCTGTCGTCCCCTGAATCAAGGAAATGATCCAGTCAGGCTTCGGCGAAGGAGATTCGACCGTCATAGGGTTTACCTCGAGCGACCCTATTCGCCTTGCCTTCGTCAACCTGCCCCGTAACTGTCGGATTGATCGGTTCAATCCGACATCGCATGTCTCGGGGCGAATCCGATCGTTTGTCGTAAACTGGCTAAGATTCGAGGTTTCGGAAACGAGGATGACGGGGCTCGAACCCGCAACCTCCGGCGTGACAGGCCGGTGCTCTAACCAATTGAGCTACATCCCCACACATTATCGGCTCAGAAATTACGTCGCCCCGACCTGGCCCCTTTCCGCTCGGGAATGGCAGCCTTCCTACCGAAGTACGGTCAATCCTCCGCCAAGAACGAGGACGATTGTAGCGACCGCCGGATGGCGCTTCAAGGGCTATCGGGAGAATGAGGTGGACCCCGATTGCCCCCGGGTGTCGCTCTTGAACCGGGAACTTTGGTTCGGCCCCAGGTCAAGACGGGACCATCGCCGATCCCCCAGGCGGCCGAGCGATGGAGCGGACCGCCACGATCCGGACCGAGTTGGAGTCGATCCTCGTCGAGCAGGCCCTGGCCATGGCCCGCTAGCTGGAGATGGCCTCCGACGCCGCCCCCGACGGCCAGGTTCCGGCCGTCTCCGAGCTTGCCGCGATCCGGGCCGGCCGCGAGCTAGCCCGTCCCGCCCTGGAGGCCACACTCCAGCGTCAGGCCGACCCGGTCGAGAGAAGGGGACTACCGGCCGGGCCGGCCCCCGCGGCAGCCGACGCCGCGTCGAGGGCAAGGCGCCCCGGACGACGGTGACCGTCGCCGGCCGTCTCACCCTGATGCGCCGATCGCGCCGCTGCCCCGGCTGCGGCCTGACGTCATACCCGCTGGATCTCCGCGTCGGCCTCGACGGCTCCCTCAACCCGCGGGCGATCCGGATAGCCTGCCTTGCCTCGGCGAGCTGGTCCTTCGACATCACCTCGGACCGTTTCGATGAGATCGCCGGCCTGCGGGTTGACGACGAGACGATCCGGCGCCATTGCCTTAAGGCCGCCGCCGACCTGGCTGCCCGGCCGAAGGCGGCCTTCGCCGCAACTCGGGGGGACGTCGAGTTCCTCATCGACGGCGTGATGGCCCCGACCCGCGACGGCTGGCGTGAGGTGAAGATGGGCCGTTTTCAGGTCCGGCCGGCCGGCGAGGCGGCCCAAGCACACCGGCCGGGTCGGATACTCCGGGCGACTCCGCGAGGGCCGCTCGATCGGCAGCGGGGCGGTGGAGGGGCTGGCCCGACGGATGGGCCGGCGGCTGAAGGTGCCGGGCCGGGGTTGGTGCATCGGGAGCATCGACGCGATGGCCTCGCTGATCGCGACGGCCGATACCCCGGACTGGCCGGGCCTGTGGGCCAGGCCCGCCGCATGATCTCCGGATTCGAATTGCTACAACCCCCAGCAGATGGGGTGAACCAAACCTGCTCCGAGGCGTCGCCAAACAGTTGATCCATCGGGTGTATGGTCCCAAAAGGATGCCGTGGGGGACCAGGTTCGTGGACCTGGAGGAACTGGCCGTCCAAATCGGTCAAGTCGACTCGCAAAGTATGATCGACCAGGCCGTTGCGACTCAGGCGGCCCTGGTCCCCGTGGAAGTCGATTCGTGTAGCGAGTACGGGACAGCATCCGACCCCGCCGGGGGGACCGAACCCAGGGCCGTTGCCACCCAGGTAAACACGGCCCGTTGGGAGGACCCGACACGCTAATGCCCCCGATGTCGGGCCGCTTTCTTCCCCCCAGTCCCGGGCGTTGGGGATTGGTCAGGGCCACTACAGCCCGGACGTGCTCAAGAACATCGTCTTCGCGGGGGCATATGACCATGACCGGCGCCGTTTCGATCGCCGACCCTTGCCCTGAGATCCCCGAGCACTTCGTCGACCCGATCCGGATCTTCAAGCTGGCGCGCCAGATCAAGGGGTCGGTCTCGGTCTCGGTCGCCGAGGGCGAATGCCCGGATCGACCACCGGAGCTGACCCGACTTTGGCCGCGGAGTTTACGCCCCGGCCACGACTGCGGGCCACGGTGGCGACCCGAGGCGATGCCCGGCGATTCGGGCCGATCCCGGCGCAGGCGGCGTACGCCCGGGGCTTCGCGGCGGCGGGCCGTTAGGCGTTCGTCGCCGATGGGGCGGCGACCACCTGGAAGACCCACGAGCGCTGGTTCGGAGTTTACAGGCGCTGCTCGATTTCATCCCCACGCTGTCCTACTCGTCCCGGGGACATGCACCGCTGGACCGCGGGCTCTACCTCCCCCGGCGATGGGCGGACGACCCCGAACGTCGCGAGGCCTGCCGCGTCCCTGAAGGTGGGAAATCCCGGACGACCTGGGAGATCGCCGCCGATCGGCCGGCCCGGAGCAGTGCCGACGTGCCGCACGGCTGGGTCGTGGGGGTTGATGAGTTGGGCTGGGCATCGCGGTTCCGCGCCCTGCCCCGAGGGCGAGCCGAGCGGTACGTCCCGGACGTGCCCTGCAACACCGATCTCCGCGACCCCGAGGCCTGCCGCCCGGCGCGGAAGCCGGGCCGATCCGGCAAGAAGCGTGAGGTCCCCTTAGCCCGTGCCGACACCCGGGCGGCGGACCAGCCGGCCGACCGCTGGACCCGGCTGAGGAGCCGCGATGGGGACAAGGGGCCGGTGGAGGTCGAGGCGGTGATGGCCCTTGTCCACGCCAAGCTCGGGCGTCGGAGCGGGCCGGAGGAGTGACCGCTGGTGATCCGGACCTTGGACCCGGAGCCCGAGGTGACCTGCTCGATGAGCAACGCGGCGGCCGGGGTGCCATTGACCGGGTTGGGATCGGTGAGGTCGAAGCGGCACGGGGTCGAACGTGTTTTCCAGGAAGGTCATGGGCGAGGTCGGGCTGGCGGCTGGCCCATCACGAGGTCCGGGGCTGGTTGGGCTGGCATCATCATGCCACTTCGAGTCTGCCGGCGTTGTGGTTCCTGATCCTGGAGCGGCGACGGATCGGGGGGAAAAACCCCGGCGATGACGGTCTGCCAGGTCCGGGCGATCTTCACCAAACTGCTCCGCGAGCGCCCGCCGGGTGTTGCCGAAATCGCCGAAGAGGTCGGCGGAGTGCTGCGGCGTAACGAGGAATCACGGATTGACCACTGGTACGCAAAAACGAAGGCGTTTCCACCTCGCCGCTCAACATCAGGGTTCAGTCAAGTGTTACCATAAAAGGAGGCGTGGTCCTGTGCTTGCTCCTTGCCATTGAACATCACGGGGTATGAAGCAACATAAATTTGCTGCCGGGTATATGCAATACCCGGCAGCAAACCTCACGAAATAATCAATACATGTCGTCGTAGCCGCCGTGGCCTCCGCCGCCGGAGGGCTTCTCGTCGCCCTTGGGGGCGTCGGCGATCAGTGCGTCGGAGGTGAGCAGGAGGGTGCTGACGCTCGCGGCGTTCTGGAGGGCCGACCGGGTGACCTTGGTCGGGTCGATGATCCCGGCCTTGACCAGGTCGGTGTAGGTGTCGTTCAGGGCGTCGTAGCCGAAGTTCCCCTTGCCCTCGGCGACCTTGGAGACGACCACGCCACCGTCCTGGCCGGCGTTCTCGGCGATCTGGTGGATCGGGGCCGAGCAGGCGCGGAGGATGATGTTGTAGCCGGTCTGCTCGTCGGTGGCCAGGCCGGTCGGCTTGACCAGGGTCGCGGCCCGGAGCAGGGCGACGCCGCCGCCGGGGAGGATCCCCTCTTCCAGGGCGGCTCGGGTGGCGTGGAGGGCGTCCTCGACCCGGGCCTTCTTCTCCTTCATCTCGCTCTCGGTCGCGGCGCCGACGTTGATCTTCGCCACGCCGCCGGCGAGCTTGGCCAGGCGCTCTTCGAGCTTCTCGCGGTCGTAGTCGCTCTTGGTGTCGGCGATCTCGCGGCGGATGGCTTCGATCCGGCCCTTGATGGCGTCGGTCTTGCCCGAGCCCTCGATGATCGTGGTGTTGTCCTTGTCGATCTGGATCTTCCTGGCCTGGCCGAGGTCGGCCAGCCCGACGTTCTCCAGGTCGATCCCCAACGCCTCGAAGATCGGCTTGCCGCCGGTCAGGACGGCGATATCTTCCAGCATCGCCTTGCGGCGGTCGCCATAGCCGGGGGCCTTGACCGCGGCGCAACGGAAGGTCCCGCGGAGCTTGTTGATGACCAGGGTGGCCAGCGCCTCGCCGTCGATGTCCTCGGCGATGATCAGGAGCGGCTTGCCGGCCTGCGCCACCTTTTCCAGGACCGGGACCATGTCCTTGACCGACGAGATCTTCTTCTCGTAGATCAGGATGTAGGCGTCCTCCAGGACGGCCTCCATGGTGGCCGGGTTGGTGACGAAGTAGGGGCTCAGGTAACCCCGGTCGAACTGCATCCCCTCGACCCACTCGACCTCGGTCTTGAGGGCCTTGCCTTCTTCGACCGTGATCACGCCGTCCTTGCCGACCTTCTCGGTCGCCTCGGCGATCATCTTGCCGACCTCGGTGTCGAAGTTCGACGCGACGGTGGCGACCTGCTCGGTCTCCTTCTTATCGGAGATCTTGGTGCTCATCGCCTTGAGCTGCTCGACCACGTCGGCGACCGCCCGGTCCATCCCGCGCTTCATGAGCATCGGGTTGACGCCGGCGACCACGGCACGGAGCCCCTCGTTGTAGATGGCCTCGGCCATCACGGTGGCGGTGGTGGTCCCATCGCCGGCGACGTCGGAGGTCTTGCTGGCGACCTCCTTGACCATCTTGGCGCCCATGTCCTCGTACTTATCTTCCAGCTCGATCTCCTTGGCGACGGTGACGCCGTCCTTGGTAACCGTCGGCGAGCCGAACGACTTCTGGATGATGACGTTCCGGCCGCGGGGGCCGAGCGTCACCTTGACGGCGCGGGCCAGCTTGGCGACCCCACGCTGCATCGCCTGGCGGGCTTCCTGATCAAACGCGATCATCTTCGCGGCCATGGATGGTCTCGCTCCGGGTAGTGTGCGATTCGGTTGGGTCGGGTGGGTGGGCCCCGCCGGACGGGGCCGGCGGGCGGAAATCAGTCGATCACGGCGAGGATGTCATCCTCGCGCATCAGGAGGACCTTCTGATCGCCCGCGATCTTGAACTCGTCGCCCGCGTAGGAGGTGAACAGGACATGGTCGCCGACCTTCACCTGCAACTCGCGCTTCTTGCCGTCCTTGGTGATCCGCCCCTCTCCGATGGCGAGCACCTTCCCCTTCTGCGGCTTGTCCTTGGCCGTGTCGGGCAGGACGATCCCCCCGGCGGTCGTCGACTTGGCCTCTTCCCGCTCCACCACCACGCGATCACCAAGCGGCTTCAAATTCATCGCTACCCTCGATTCGATGGGTCCTGGACGCCGGGAGGCCGGTCTTTCGTCGCGGCAAGACCTCCCGTCACGCTCGGACACTTATGCAAGGGTCGTGCCCCGACCGATATTTCGTTGTTAGTCATTTCGCGACCGTAAGTTGCGACGAGGTCCATGTTTCTCCGCCCGGTGAGTCCCCTGCCGATCGCGGTCCGGACCGCGGACGCCCTGCCATTTCGGCAGACGAAAGGGGGGCAGCTACCAAGGCTTCACAGCCGGGCGACGCCCGTGGCCCGGGCGAGGAGGGTCCCGGCATTGCCCCGGAGGAGGGCGGCGGCTGTCGGGCGGTCGAAGGTCGCCTCGAACCAGGCGATCACTCCGGGGGCGTTGCCCAGGCCGGGAAGGGTCCGCGAGACGCCCAGGAAATCGGTCCCGATCGCGATCCCTTCGACTCCGGCTCGCCCCCGGAACGGGAGGGCCGCGACGGCGTCGACGGCGGCCTTGATCTGGTCCGGCGCCGAGAAGAAGGGCGGCGAGACCCCCAGGCCTATGAAGCCCCCCAGGGCCCGGAGCCGCGCCAGGTTATCGGCCGAGATTGCCCGGGGGGCGTCGTAATCTTCGCGGGAAGGGGCCCCGTGGCTATAAGCGAGGACAACCCGCGCGGGCCGGTCCGGATCGGCCTCGAACCAGGCCAGGGCGTCGGATGCGGCCGAGGGGTTGAGGTGCGCCAGGTCCAGGATCGGCCGGGGCCCGTCGCCCGCCGGGGCGAGGTCGAAGATCGCCCCCAGGAACGATCGGCCGAGGTCGGTCAGGCCCCGGTCGTCGCCGAGTGCCGACGACCCTCCCAGCATGCTCGACGAGTTGTACACGGGTTGGAAGAGCCGGACCCCGCGCTCGAAGAGTCGGGGGAGCCGATCCAGGTCGTCGGGCGATCGGACCAATGAGTCGAACCCTTCGACGCCGATCATGGCCCATGCGAGGCCCTCGGTGTCGTCGAGCCACCGGCCGTGGTCGTCGGGACCGATCAGGATCCGCCCGGAAAACTCGGCCTCGATCCGGGCGAGCAATTGCCCGAGCGCCACCCACGGGTCGGGCTGCCCGGCCCAATCCTCGGCGACCCTGTAACACGACACGATCGCCGCGCGGGTTGCCTGCAAATAGCCGTCGGCCTGACCGATCCGGTCGGCTGCGCCCGGGTAGAGGGCGGGGTCGAAGACGACGGTTTCCGGGGCGTATTGCAGGAGCCAGTCGACGTGGAGATCGATGAGACGCACGGGGATTTCACGCACATCATGGGTGCCGACCGCCGATCGTCAAGGCGAGGATCGGCGGCCGGAGGGTGGGATTATTTGGTGGCGCCGTCGATCTTGTCGCCGATCTTCTGGGCGGGGCCCCGGGGGTCGAGGGTCTTGTCGATATTCTTACCGGCCTTGCCGGCCGAACCATCCTGCTCGCAGCCGATCATCGGGACCGAGCCGAACAGCACGAATCCGAGGAATGCGGCCTTCTTCCAGTCGAGCTTGAGCATCGCGGGGAGTTCCCTGGGAGGTAGTCTCCACGGCCCGGGGCCTGATCGGCCCCGAGGCCCGGTAGTGACGCAGACTCGATCAAATCGGTGCAAACGCGGCGCCGAAAAATCTCTCCGGGGGAGACGGCGAGGATTACCTGTTTCCTCCCCGATCATTGTCCGGCGGCGGGTCGAGCGGGATGAGGTCGAGGAGGCGACGAACCGTGGAATCCAGGCCGTTCCACCACGCCGCAACGGAGCACGCGCCGGGACCTTCCCGGGCCGCGGTCCAGAGGATTGGCGGGGAGTCGGCCAGGGCCCGGGCCAGGGCCGAGCCCTCGGAGACCAGGCCGGGGACCCGGCCCGGCCAGATCCCCCCGGCGCCGATGGGCTCGCGCATCAACCACCGATCCCGGAGCGCCGGGCCGGCCGAGTGGTCGGGACGGCCCCGGGCCTCGATCGAGGCTTCCAGGGTCCCATCTCCCCAGGCGAGCACGACGGCCGCGCCGGCCCGCGCGATCCGGACGGGCCGACCGTGGATCCGGCCGATGATCCGGCCCTCGGGGGGGGCCGGATCGTCGCCCGCGCCCGGGCCGGCCTTTGCGACGATCCGCCGGGCGACGCCGTCGTCGTCGAGGTGGAACGCGACCAGGCCCCGATCGAAGGCCTTGCCGTCCGAGCCGATCCAGCCCGAGACCCCCCGGAGATGCGGCCAGACGTCGGCCTCGGCCCGGACACCGGCCGCCCGCGCCATGAGGGCCACCCGGAGCCGGAGCGGGGCCATGTTCGCCCGCGCCGGGTCGACGCGCTCGACCCGATCGGCGAGCCCGAACCAGGCATCCCACGCCCCGGGATCGCGGGGGACCGCGACGGCGAACGCGGCCGAGGCCCGGCCGGCCGGGACCCAGTCGAGCCATTCGCGTTCGATCGTCGCCGGGGCGATCGGCGCGGAAACGGAGAGGGCCAACATCGCGTCGAGCTTGGAATCGAACAGGTTGCCCTGGGCGAACAGGAGGGACTGCGGCCCCAACGCCTCCTCCAGCCGGCGGAGGGGCAACGACCTCGACCCGCGCAAGGCGCCGGGCTCGACCAGGATCTCCAGGCCATCGCCACCGATGAGACCCCGGCGAGGCCTCTTCGATCGGCCCCGGGCGACCTCCAGCCCCTCGCGATCGGCCCCGATCAGCAGGGCGCGGGGGGCCCGGGCCATCAGGGGCGAACCGGGTCCGCCGAGGCGGTCCACCGGCAGGTCGTCGAGGGGGGCCTCGGCCGACCCGCCGGTCAAAACCAGCGCCGAGGCCAGGGCGGCGAACGTCCCGTCGTCCCTGGGGATCTGGAGACCCCAGGAGGTCCGGCCGTCCTCCGGCCGGATCCAAAGGGCGACCTCGGCGTCGTCCAGCGTCCGGAGTTCGCCGATCATCCGGGGATTGATCGCGGCGATCAGGGCTTCCAGGGGCTTGCCCAGCGTGTTCGACCCGCGCCCGGCCCGCTTCCAGGCCGCCAGCGCCGCCGCCGGGTGGGGCGCCCTCGCCCCCTGGAAGAGGGCGATGACCTCCCGCAACTGCCGGTCCGGCCGGTCCGCCCGGATGGTGACGACCGGCCTCGGGTCGGCGGCGAGGGCCGACGGGCCGATGAGGAGTGCCGCGATGATCGCCACCTGGCCTGCTCTCATCTTGGTCGCTCCTCGTCCGGCGGGCAGGGTGCGGTTTCGGTCCGTTTGGGCGCCCCGCGCCGGGCGACTCTACCCCGATCGCCCGGGGACGGTCCAGGGGGCGCCGAGGGACCGGGGCCAACGCGGGGGACAGGGGCTTACCATCCGGCGGGCTCGCCCGCTATCATGGAGCCTGGTCGAGGGCCAGGGCCTCCATCGGGGGACAGCCGAGGATGATCCGTTCCGCCGGCCGGTTCGCCATCCGGGTCATGATCGCGGGACTGCTCCCCGGAATGGCCCCGGTCGCGCCGGCCCGTGCGGCGGACGACCCGGGCGACCGCGACTTCTTCGAGGCGAAGATCCGGCCGGTCCTGGTCGAGCGCTGCTACGCTTGCCACTCGGCATCGGCCGGCAAGTCGAAGGGCGGCCTCCGGCTCGACGACCGCGACGGGGTCCGGTCGGGCGGCGACAACGGGCCGGTCGTGGTGCCGGGGATGCCCGACGAGAGCCCGATGCTCCGGGCGATCGCCCGGACGGGCGAGGTCGCCGCGATGCCGCCAAAGGACAAGGATGGCCTGCCCGGGCCCGTCGTCGCCGACTTCCGCCGGTGGATCGAGCGCGGGGCGTTCGACCCCCGCGATCGCGCCGCCCCGACGCCAGGCGCCGCAGGTGATCGGTGGGCCCTCCGGCCGATCGTCCTACCCCTCGTCCCGGCCCGCGAGCCCGGCGGGTCGGCGATCGACGCCTTCATCCTGGCCCGGCTCCGCGCTTCGGGCCTGGAGCCCGCACCCGAGGCCGACCGCCGGACCCTGATCCGCCGACTCTCTTTCGACCTGATCGGCCTGCCTCCGGCCCCCGAGGAGGTCGAGGCGTTCATCGCCGATCCCGCGCCCGATGCGTATGACCGGACGGTCGACCGCCTCCTCGCCATGCCCCAGTACGGCGAGCGCAAGGCCCGGCAGTGGATGGACCTGGTCCACTTCGCCGAGACCCACGGCCATGACCAGGACCGGATCCGGCCCAACGCCTGGCCGTACCGCGATTACCTCATCGAATCGTTCAACCGCGACAAGCCCTACGCCCGGTTCGTCGAGGAGCAGTTGGCCGCCGACGCCCTGTTCCCGGACGAGCCGGCGACGGCGGTCGCGCTGGGCTTCCTCGCGGCCGGGCCGTGGGACGAGAGCTCGCTCCGCGACATCCGCGAGGACAGCATCGACCGCCAAGTCGGCCATTATCTCGACCGCGACGACATGGTCGCGGCCGTGATGTCGACCTTCGTCAGCTCCACGGTCCATTGCGCCCGGTGCCACGACCACAAGTTCGACCCGATCTCGCAGAAGGAGTATTACGGCCTCCAGGCCGTCTTCGCCGGGGTGGGCCGGGCCGATCGCGCGTACGACCCCGACCCGGCGGTCGCCCGGCTCCGAGGCGAACTCGCCGGGCGCCGGAAGGCCCTCCGCGACCGCGACCCGGCCGTGATGGCGTCGCTCCTCGGGGCCGATGAGGCCGCCGAGGTGGCCGCCTGGGAGGCGGACCTCCTCGCCCATCGGACCATTTGGACGGCCCTCGAACCGTCGAGCCTGAAGGCCGAGGCGGGGTCCACGCTCGACAAGCAGGCCGACGGCTCGATCCTCGCCGGCGGGACCCGGCCCGCTGAGGAGACGTACACCATCGTCGCGACGTCTTCATTAAAGAAGATCACCGCTGCCCGGCTCGAACTCCTCCCCGACGACCGGCTCCCGACCAGGGGCCCGGGCCGGAACGAGAACGGCAACCTCCATTTGACCGAGTTCCAGGTCCTCGCCTCGCCCGGGACGGCCCCGGACGCGCCGCGACCGGTCGCGATCGCCCGGGCGGTCGCCGACTACGACCAGCCCGATTGGGGGATCGCCGGGGCCATCGACGGCAACCCGAAGACGTCGTGGGGGATCTACCCCCAGGTCGGCAAGCCGCACGAGGGCGTCTTCGAGTTCCGCGAGCCGGTCGAGCGCGAGGGCGGCTCGACCCTGACATTCACGCTCCGGCAGTCGTACCCGGTCAACCACCCAATCGGCCGGTTCCGGCTCTCCGTCACCGACGCCCCGACGCCGGCTCGGGGCGGGCCGATCCCGGGGCCGCTCGCCGCGCTCCTGGGCGTCCCGCCGGGGGCCCGGACCCCCGAGCAGAGGCGGGAGATCGCCGCGATCCATCGGGCCGAGGTGCTCGACCGGCGGCTCGCCGCCCTGCCGGCGCCCCGGCTCGTCTACGCCGCCGCGGCCGACTTCGCCCCCGACGGGAGCCACAAGCCCACCGTCGGGCCGAGGCCGGTCTTCGTCCTCAGGCGCGGCGACATCCGGAACCCGGGCGAGCCCGCCGCGCCGGGGGCCCTGGCCTGCGTCGAGGGGCCCTCCCCCCGGTTCGACCTGCCCGACCCGGGCGACGAGCGGGCCCGACGCGCCGCGCTGGCCCGATGGATCTCCGACCCCCGGAACCCCCTGACCTGGCGGTCGATCGTCAACCGGGCCTGGCAGTCGCACTTCGCCCGGGGCCTGGTCGACACGCCCAACGATTTCGGACGGATGGGGAGCACGCCGACCCATCCCGAGCTGCTCGACTGGCTGGCCGCGACCTTCCGCGACGGGGGCGGGTCGATCAAGCAGCTCGACCGGATGATCGTGACCAGCGCCGCCTACCGCCGGTCGACCCGGCACGACCCCAGGAATGCCGCGGCCGACGCCGACAACCGCCTCGTCTGGCGGAGGGACCGCGCCCGGCTCGACGCCGACTCGCTCCGGGACGCCGTGCTCCGCGTCTCCGGCCGGCTCGACCTGGCGATGGGGGGTCCGTCGGTCAAGCATTTCGCCCTCGGCCCGGGCGTCCACGTGACCCCGAAGGTCGATTACACGAGATTCGACTGGGACTCCCCCGGCGCCGGGCGTCGGAGCGTCTACCGGTTCCTGTTCCGGACCCTCCCCGACCCGTTCATGGACGTCTTCGACGCCGCCGACGCCTCGCAGCTCACGCCCGCGCGGAACGCCTCGATCACGCCGCTCCAGGCGCTGGCCCTGCTCAACGACCCGTTCGTCCTCCGCCACGCCGAGCACTTCGCCCGCCGGATCGAGGAGACGGCCCCCGACACAGAGGGCCGGGTCCGGGCCGCCTTCGCGATGGCCCTCGGCCGCCCCCCGAGTCCGGACGAAGCCCGCGAGTGGGCCGAGTACTCCGCCCGCCACGGGACGGCGAATTTCTGCCGGATGCTGTTCAACAGCAACGAATTCCTCTTCGTCAATTGAGGTCCGCCCGTGCTCAGGCGATCGACGCGACGTGAATGGCTCTGGGACGCGGGCGGAGGGCTGGGGGGTGTCGCGCTGGCGTCTCTCCTGGGCCGCCAGCAGCTCCTGGCCGGGACGGACACCCGGGCCGAGCTGAACGGGGGGATCCACCACCGGGCGAAGGCCCGTCGGGTGATCCAGCTCTTCATGAACGGCGGCGTGAGCCAGATGGACACGTTCGACCGCAAGCCCGAGCTCGACCGGCGGCACGGCGAGGCCTTCGACCCGGGCGGGCGGGTCGAGGGGGTCACCAGCGCCCCGGGCCGGCTGATGAAGTCGCCGTTCGGGTTCAAGCAATACGGCGAGAGCGGCCGGTGGGCCAGCGACGTCTTCCCCCACCTGGCGGGCCGGTCGGACGACCTGGCCTTCCTGATGGCGGTCGCCTCGCGGACCAACGTCCACGGCCCGGCCAGCTACCTCATGAATACGGGCTTCCTGGCCCCCGGCTTCCCCTGCCTGGGCGCCTGGACCTCCTATGGCCTGGGGTCGCTGAGCGACGACCTTCCCACGTTCGTCGTCCTGCCCGACCCGAAAGGGCTGCCCTACAACGCCAAGGGGAATTTCGCCGCCGGGTTCCTGCCGATGACGCACCAGGGGACGATCATCGACGCCGCCGCCTCCGAGCCGATCGCGGACCTCCTCCCGCCGGCCTCGGCGAAGTTCCTCACGCCCGAGGCCGGCCGAGACGGCCTGGAGCGGCTCGCGGCCATGAACCGGCGCCACGCCGCGCTCAACGAGGGCGACTCGCGGCTCGAAGCGCGGATCGGGTCCTACGAGCTGGCCGCCCGGATGCAGCTCCGGGCCCCCGAGGCGCTCGACCTATCGAAGGAGTCGGAGGCCACCCGCCGGCTTTACGGCCTGGAAGACCCGGCGACGGGGAGCTTCGGCCGGCGATGCCTCCTGGCCCGCCGGCTCCTGGAACACGGCGTCCGGTTCGTCCAGGTCTGGAGCGGGGCGAATGGGGCGTCGGGGAACTGGGATAATCACTCCGACATCATCAAGGAGCTGCCCGCCATCGCCCGGAGCGTCGACCGGCCGATCGCCGGGCTCCTGGAAGACCTGGGGTCGCGCGGGCTCCTGGAAGACACCCTGGTCGTCTGGTGCACGGAGTTCGGCCGGATGCCGTTCACCCAGGGGGCGACCGGCCGCGACCACAACGGCGGGACCTCGGTCGCGTGGCTCGCCGGCGCCGGGGTCCGGGGAGGGGTCGCGCACGGCGAGAGCGACCCCTGGTCCTGGAAGGCCGCCTCGGGCGCCACCAACGGCTACGACCTCCACGCCACCATCCTCCACCTGCTCGGGATCGACCACGAGCGGCTCTCGTTCCGCCACAACGGGATCGACCGGCGGCTGACCGACGTCCACGGCCACGTCATCCGCGAGGTCCTCGCCTGAGCCCCGGGCCCGGTGGCCGGTTGAGCGATCGTCCGGCGCGGTGTAGAACATCTCATGCCCTCGCCCCGGGCGATTCGCCCCACCCCGGAAACCGTCTCCATAGGCCCCACGATGCCCACGACCGTCAACGGGATCGGCACGCATTACTACGGCCGGAAGAACAAGGTCGTGCGCCAGGGGGTCTGCAACTCCTGCCATCGGACGGCGAACCTGGAATCGTACGACACCCGGCTCTGGTTCGTGGTGATCTTCATCCCGCTGATCCCGCTGGGCCGCAAGCGGATCATCGACAAGTGCCCCTACTGCACCCGGCACGTCGCCGCCGACGCCGACGCCTACGAGCAGGCCAAGCAGCTCCAGACGTCCGGGAGCCAGGAGCAATACCGCCGCGACCCCTCGCCCGAGGCCGCGCTGGGGGTCCACGCCCAGCTCCTCTCGTTCCACGAGCACGAGCAGGCGGCCGAGTTCCGCCGGTCGGCGCTCGGGCGGTTCCCGGCCCACGCGGGGCTCCGGGTCGGGCTGGGCTCGCACCTGAACCAGGTCTCGTCCTTCGACGAGGCGGCCGAGCTCTTCGAAGAGGCCCTGAAGCTGGAGCCCGACCTGCCCGAGGCCCGGGCCGGGGTCGCCTGGCGGATGATGACCCTGGGCGAGCTGGACGAGGCCCGCTCCCTGCTCGATTTCCTGGAGGAGCCCGGCGCCGGCCAGTATCACAACCTCGGCCCGATCGACCGGCTTTCCACCTGCTTCCAGCAGCAAGGGCGGCACGAGGAGGCCCTGGAGATCGCCGGGATCCTGCTCCGTGAGATCCCCGAGTCCGGCCAGCGGCACGCCTTCCGTGGATTCGTCCGGAAGTCCGAGAAGGCCCTCGGCCGGCCCGACTCGATCCTGCCGCCGGCGGGCCGGACGATCCTCGGGCTGTTCCGGGCTGAGGGGTCGCCGTACTCCTCCGGGCAGCGGAAGCTCGCGCTGGGCGCGGTCGGGCTGGCCCTGCTGGCGGCGGGCCTCCTGATCAGCAACGAATACATTCGGACCCACCGGACGATCCACGTCGTCAACGCCTGCGGCGTCCCGGTCCAGGTCCGGGTGGACGACGGCCCGCCGCAGATGGTCCTGGGCCTGGGCCGCCTGGTCGTGGCCGAGGGCCCGCACCGCCTCTCGGTGGATGGCCCGGTCCCGGAGACGCACGACGTCGACCTTCGCTCCGGTTACTTCGAGCGATGGACCCACAAGCCGCTCTGGGCGTTCAACCCGGGGGGCGAGGCGGTCCTCGGCGATCAAACCGTCTTCTACGCTTTACACCCCCAGCCGAGCCCGGTCCGGTATGTCGTCGGCCTGCCGTTCCTGGCGCTCCCGCACGTCGACTACCCCTTCACGGATCCCCCGCCCAGGATGCAGGTCGAGGGCAAGGACAAGGTGGTGTCGAAGACCGTCGTCGAGTGGCTCCGCGGCCACGACGCGGCCGCGTTCCAGGCCGCCCTCGCGACCGACCGGGCGGCGGCCCTCGGATTCGCCGAGCGGCGGCTTCGCCGGGTCGGGGGCCAGCCCGACCTGATGAAAGCCTACCTGAGGAGCATCCCCCCGGAGGAAGCTCCCCGCGTCGAGGCGCTCCTGCGGTCGGGGCTGGCCCGGAGGCCGGTGGATGTCCTCTGGCATCGCAATTACCAGGGCTTCGCGGGGCTGGGCGGGCGTGAAAACCGGGTGATCGACGAATACGACCGCTACCTCGCGGCCGAGCCGGCGAGCGGCGCCCTGCTCTACCTCCGGGGCCGGGTCGAGACGGACGACGCCCGGCAGTCCGACTTCTTCCGCCGGTCGATCGAGGCCGACCCCCGGCTCCCCTGGCCCTGGTTCGCCCTGGGCAAGGAGGCCGAGTCGCGCGCCGATTTCCCGGAGGCGCTCCGATGCCTGCTCAGGGCCCGCGAGCTGAGGATCGACGACGAGACGGCCGCCCCGTCGCTCCACGTCGCCCGGCTGGCCACCGGCGATGCCCCCGGCCTGGTGGCCGAATACCGGTCGCGGCTCGGGGCCGGCCCGCCCGACCCGATGATCATGGTCTTCCTGGGCGAGGCCCTGGCCGCGTCGGGCCAGTCCGACAGGGTCGTGCCGGAGATGGTCGGCATCCTGGTCCGCCTGCCCTTCCCGATGCCGGGAGATTTCTCCGACATGATCCGCGCCATGGGCTCTTACCTGGCCGGCAAGCTCCCGGAGGCCGAGACCCTCTCCGGCCAGGTGACCTCGCTCAGGACGAGCGCATTCCGGGCCCAGACGCTCGCGGCGATGGGCCGGGCGGGCGAGGCCGCGTCCGACCCGACGCTCGAGCCGGCTCGGGATGACCCGTGGTGCGCCCTGGCGATCGCGGTCGGGGTGACCCTCGAAGGCAAGTCCGACCAGGCGGCCCGGTGGCGCGACCGGGCGGTCGCCCGGCTGCAAGGGTCCACCTCGGTCTACCGCGAGGCCGCCGGGGTCCTGGCCTCGGACGGGCCGCCGCCGGTGGCCCGGGTCGTCGGATTGAAGATCGAGCCGGGCGAGAAGGCATTGGTCTTCGCCTGCCTGGCCGCCCTGTTCCCGGACCGGAAGGCCGAATACCTCGCGGAGGCCGGCAAGTACAACATCCGACGCTCCCCGCCCTATCAGATGGTCCGGCGGGCGATCGACGGCCCCGCGCCCGCCTCGCCATGACCCGCCTGCAATTCGACGAATTGGTCCGCCGGATCGAGGCCCGGTACGCCGGCCGGCCGGCGGCCCTGGAGCGGTCGACGTCCGCCTGGATGGCGCTGGGACGGGCGGGGATCCTGTCCTGGCCCGCCGCCCTGTTCCTGCTCGGGTCGGCCGCATTTGCCGGCGGCGTGGTGATCGAGCCCGGTGCCGGGCTCGTCCTCCTGGGCATCGGCGTCCTGCTCCTGGTCTACATGGTCTCGCAGGCGGGCCTGCTGCTCCTGGTCGAGGTCGACCCGCCGGCGGGTCGACCGCTCCGGCCGGGCGAGGCGCCGGCGCTGGGTGAGATCCTGGCCTCGCTGGGCCGAAACCTGCAATGCCGGCCATTCGACGAGGTCCGGGCCACGATGGATTTCAATGCCGGAGTCCGGGAGATCCCCAGGCTCGGGCTGTTCGGCTGGCCCCGGACGATCCTGGAAATCGGCCTGCCGCTGGCGTCGACCCTGTCCGCGGACGAGCTCCGGGCTGTCCTGGCGCACGAGTTCGCCCACCTGTCGGCGCGGCATGGCCGGACGGGCGGCCGGATCTACCGCCTCCATCGGACCTGGTCGGAGGCCTTCGCCCGGATGCAGGCGACCCCCGCCGGCCGGGCCGGGCGGGCGGTCCGGTGGGCCGTCTCCCGGTTCGTGGGATGGTACTGGCCCCGGTTCCACGCCCGGGCGATGGTGCTGTCACGGGCCCAGGAATTCCACGCCGATCGGGTCGCCGCCGAGGTCGCCGGCGGGTCGACGCTGGCCTCGGCGCTCTGGCGGATCGAGTGCCTGAACCCCTGGTTCTCGGAGCGGTTCTGGGTCGACCTCCGCGGCCAGGCCGAGGACCGGCCGGAGCCGCCCCCGGACGTCCTCGATCGGATCCGGTCCGCGCTGGACGCTCCCCCATCGCCCCGGGACGCCGCCCGGTGGACCGGCCGGGGGCGGGGACGTGCGACCGGCAATGACGACACCCACCCCGCGTTCGCCGAACGGGCCCGGGCGCTGGGGCTGTCGGGCGACGGGATCGGAGGGCTAGGATTCCCGGCTCCCGTGCACCCCTCGGCCGCCGAGGTGTTCCTGGGGGCCGACCTGGAGGCCGTCGAGGCGGAACTGTCCTCGCGGTGGCGTCGGGATGAGCAGGCCGCCTGGCGCGATCGGCATCGCCGGGCCTCGGCCGAGGCCCGGCGCCGGCCGGACCCCGACCGGCCCGGCCCGCCGCCGGACACCTCGGCGCTCTGGGAGGCGGCCCGGGAGGCGGCCGACGTCCGGGGGCTGGCCGCCGCCGAGCCGATCCTCCGGGGGGTGCTCGATCGCGACCCGGCCCACGCCGGGGCCTCCGTGCTCCTGGGCCATTACCTCCTGGGCCTCGGCGATGAGGGCGGGGAACGCCTCCTGGTCGGGGTCGTCGACCGGGCTGATGAGGTCTGGATGACCGGGGCCTGCGAGGCCCTCCAGGGCCATTATCGGGCGACAGGCCAGGTCGACCGCCTCGGGGAGGTCCGGGCCCGCCTCGACCGCCACGAGGCCGACCTCGCGGAAGCCCGTCGCGAGCGGTCTGAGATCCGGTCGTCCGACCCCTTCCTGGCCCACGGCCTGGCCGACGAGCAGGTCGGCCCCCTCCGGGCTCTCCTGGTGTCGGATCCGGCCTGCGCGGCCGCCTGGCTCGTCCGGAAGGACCTCAGATACTTCCCCCGGCGGCTCCTGTTCGTCCTCCGGGTCCGGGGGACGACGTCGAGGTGGATCCCGGGCCACTCGGAGCGGGACCGCGACCTCGCACGGCGGCTCAGCCCCCGGGTCGAGCTCCCCGGCCAGGTCCTGGTGATCGCCCGCAACGGCCATTTCCGGAAGCTCGCCGACAAGGTCGCGTCCCTCCCGGGCTCCGAGGTCTACCGGAAGGACCGGGCCGGGACCTGATCCGGGCCAACACGGCCCCCGACCCGGCCGCGGGGACGCGCCCTCGGGCGGGATGGATCCGGCCGATCGGCCATCGCCCGGACGATGGCCGCGAATCCGATCAGGCCCATCATGGAGGGCGGCCCATCTCCCGCCCGATCGGGGCCGGTCTCCGGGGCCCCGGCCGGGCGGGGCGGACCCATGAGGATCGGCCCTCCGGCCCGGGGCGGGATCCCGATCGATCTCGCCGCGGCCAGGCCCAGGCGGCCCAGGCTCGCCGCCATCGTCGGCACCGGACCGCCCAGGATCGCCGCCGGCGCCCACCGGGCCATCGCCGATTCGAGCCGGCCGAGCGACCGGGCCGCGAGGCGCCCGGCGGGTTCCCCCCCGAACGGCGACCCGGTCCCGGCGTCCCGGCGCGCCCGGTCGAACGCATCGTCGAGCCCGGCCAGGAAGCCGAACAGCATCGCCTCGGGCCCGGGCGGCTGCGGCGGGGGTGCGGCCGGGTCGGACTCGTCGAGGGCGTCGACCCCGCCGCCGGCCCCTGTCGGCTGGTTGGGCAGGGCGGCGGGCGTCCCTGCCATCGGCTCGATCGACACGCTGAAGATCGTCGCCGCCAGCGCCAGGGCCGACCCGCCCTCGGGCTGGAGGAAGACGACTTGCTGCTCGCCCGGCCCCGAGGGCAGCGCCTCCGAGCCGCCCCCAATCCCGACCCCGCCGATCTCGCCGGCCTCGCCGAAGCCGCCCCCGAGGTTGGAGGAACCGGGCCCCTCGACGCCGAGGGTGCCGGTCCCCGCGCCGAGCGAGATGAGGATGGCAGCCTCGATCCCCTCGGTCCCGCCGAAGACCGAGCCGTTGGAGCCGATCTCCCGGGCCACGGTGTTGCCGCCGTTGATGTCGGCGAACAATGACAGGTCGTTCGAGCCCGCGTTGAGGGTGACCAGGTCGAGCTGGCCCGGCCGGCCGGAGAAGTTGGCAACGAACATCGGGCCCGGGGCGACCCCGGTGGGGAAGATGACCGGGAGCCGGTCGGCGAAGAAGCCATTGCCGAGCCCCCGGAGAAGCCGGACGTCGTCGGATCGGGAGTCGCTGACCAGGAGGTCGAGCCGGCCCGTGCCGGAGACGTCCACGACCATCGTCGCCGTCGGCCCGGCGCCGACCTTGAGCCTCGGGCCGGGGATCATCGTCCAGCCGTCGCCCGTCCCCCGGCCGATGAGGACGGTCACCTCGTCGGAGCCCTCGTCGGCGACGATCAGGTCGGGCGGGCCGCCCGGGACGAGGTCGGCGACGGCGATCCCGGAGGGGCTGGTCCCGGTGTAGAGTCGCCCGAGCGGACGACCAGGGCAGGGCCCGAGGTCGCCAGGGGGACGGGGTTGGACAGCCCGCCCGATCCCAGGCCCGACAGCAGGCCGACCGTCCCGTCGCCGGGGTCGATCGCGGCCAGACCGACGGGCCCGCCCGGTCCGGTCCGGTCCGGTCCGGTCCGCGGCCGTTCCCGCCGTCGCCGCCTGGCCCGCGAGGGTGCCGGCGCCGTCGGAGAGCAGGGGCCCGGCCCCGGTTCGGTAAGGGTGCGGCGGGCCGAACCGCCCGCCCCCGAGGTTCCGGTTGACGACGACCAGGCCGGCTGCCCTGTCCGCGAGGACAAGGTCGAGCCGGCCGTCGCCCGTCGTGTCGACGAGCGCCACGTCCGAGATCCCCGGGCCGACTTCGAACTTCACCGGGGCGGCGAACCCGGCCGGGCCCCCGGCGATCAGCGTCAAGGTCCCGTCCCCCGGGTTGCGGACGGCGAAGTCGGTCCAGCCCCGGCCGAAGAGGTTGCCCGCGAACGAAACGTCCCGTCACCGAGCCCTCGCAGGAGCGAGACGCTCCCGCGAACGTTCAGGACGTCGGGCCCGGCGTCCACAACGGCCAGGTCGACCGCCCCGCCAGGCCGGAAGTCGGCCGCGACCAGGGCCATCGGGTCAATCCCGGCGGGATACGAGGCCGGGGCCCGGAACGTCCCGTCGCCGGCCCCGGGGAACACCACAACGCTCCCCGGATCGGCCGGGACGTCGGCCCCGCTCAAGGTGACGGCCAGGTCGAGGCTGCCGCCGGGGGCGGGCCGGAAGACGGCGATCGACGTGATCGACCCCGGGACGACCCCGTCGGGCCAGGGGAGCGCGATCGACGGGCTCCTGAACGTCCCGTCTCCGAGCCCGAGCTTGACGCCATCCGGGCTCGCGAGGTCGGGCACGCCGTCGCCGTTGAAATCGCCCGAGGCGACCAGGGTTGTCCCCCGGCGGCGATCGGGATCGTCCGGAAGGGCGCGAAGGCCTCCGCCCGGGTGTCGCTCAAGGTATAACGGCCCGAGCCTTCGAGGTCGGACACTTCGAGATAAGATGCCCCTGCCGGGATGTGGACATCGATGAGGCTTTCGGGATCGGAGGCCGAGAGGCCGTCGCTCTCCACGAGCAGATGGCCCCGGGCGTCGAGGAGCGACAGCCGGGTCCGGGGCGATCGCCCGGGCGGCGTCGGCGGCCCCGAGGGCCTCGGACCGGACCATCAGGACGAGATACCGACCATCGGCGACCTCGGCCCGCTCGGCCGGGGTCAGCGAGTCGGGTCGGCCTCCCGGGGCCCCGAACACGGCCAGGACTTCGGCGGCCGCGGCGCGGGCCCGGGCCTGGGGGGCGATGCCGGAAACCTCGGCCGACCGGGTATCCCGGAACAGGGCCTCGTCGCGGAGCTGGCGGAACCGGGCCAGTCGCCCGAGGTCCTCGGAGCGCGAGGCGTCCGCCTCCAGCCGCAGCCCGACGTCGCGGAGCCTCCCGTCGGCCCGGACCCGGAGGTCGGCCAGGCGGGGCACGGCCCGGAGCTTGGTCACCAGGTTGGACAGCGTGACCCGCGCCGAGGGCCATTCGCCCCGGTCCCTCTGACGATCGCCGGCGTCGAGGTCGTCGACGGCCTCAAGTTGGAGGCGGTCGACCCGATCCTCCTCGCGCCGGGGACCGATCGCGGGCCGAGGCTTCGGACATCCGGGCCGCGACGGCAACCGCGAGCGTGGTTGCCGGCGGCCGCCGGGCCCACTTCGCCCCGCGCTCCCAGGCGGGGGTCGGCCGGGCCAGGATCGACCCGCCGCCCAGGAACCGGTCGAGGTCGTGGGCCAGCTCGGCGGCCGATGCGTACCGCCACGCGGGAGGTTTGGCCAGGCACTTCAGGCAGATCGTCTCCGTGTGGGCCATTTCCAGGGCCCCGTGATCCGATGCCACACCCGCCCAGGCCTCCCCAACGAGGGGAGGGCTGGTTTCAGGCCCCATCGCCTCGTCGAGTCGCGGGGTCATCCGCCGGTCCCCGGCCGCGCTCGGGGGCGCGTATGGCGGGGCTTGCCGGAACCCCGGTCAATCGGCGGCCCGGGCCCCATCCGCCGGCCCGTCTCCCGATGATGGGGCCGCCCCGGCCGGCTCCCCCTTCAGCGCGGCGAGGTATTTCTCGCCCAGATCCCGGTCGGTCATGTGGACGTAGGAGGCCCAGCCGACGAGGGTCGCGGGCGACTCGCCGTCCTTCGGGGGCTTGCCGAGTGCGTGGTTGTGGACGGCCGCGCGAAGCCGACGCCTGAATTCGCGGGGGACGCGCGGGGGGGCGTCGCCGTTGACGACCAGGCCGGTGATCCGCTGGCGGCCGCCGGTCCGGGCGACGGCGGTCTTGTCCGGGTGGACGGCGAACCCCTCGGCCTCGACGATCCGGCGGATTGTCCCCAGGAGCTTGCCGACGCCGGGCGGTCCCGGGTGGCCTTCGGGGAGGCTGAAGGTCAGGTCGTCGGCGTATCGGGTGTACCGCCATCCCAGCTTCCGGGCCAGGCCGCCGAGCCGCTGGTCGAGCCGGAGCCCGAGGGTGTTGGTCAGGGCCGGGCTGGTGGGAGCCCCCTGGGGCAGGCATCTCGGGCCGAGGGCGACGTAGAGCGTCTTCCCCTCGTGCTCGACGACCTCGCGGGGCGACTCGGTGCAGAGCAGCGCCAGGAGCGTGGCGACCTCCTCGCGATAGCCGGCCTTGCGGAAGACCCCCTTGACCCGGGGGAGCGTGACCGTGGGGAAGAAGTCCTTGATGTCGACCTTCACCACCAGCTTCGGGCCCGGGTGGGCGGCGGCGTTGGTGAGCGTCGACCGGCCGGGGAGGAAACCGTGGACCGACCCGTGCACCAGGAGCTTCTCGACCACGTTGCGGAGGACCCAGCGCTGGGCCTCCTTCAACCTCGGCATCGGGGCCCAGATCGCCCGCTCCGAGCCGTCGCGCTTGGGGATGGTGAACCGCCGGTAGTGGATCGAGGTCGCCACGTCGCGATGGTAGGTCAGCCATCGGAGGTCGGCGACCGTCATCCCCAGGGCATCGGCGAGCTGGCCGGCCGAGTCGAGCGGGGGGAGTTCGTTCTCGGCGGCCCGGGCCTCGGCGTCGGGCAGGTCCCACCGGTCGGGCCCCCGGCCCTCGGCCCAGAAGACCCCCTGGCCGAGGTGGACGATGTGGGCGGCCTTGTGCGCGGCCCAGGCCTCGCGATTCAGCCGCCTCCGCTCCTCGGCCTCGGCCTTGAGCGACTTCTTGTAGGCGTCGCGCTCGCGGTCGGACAACTTGTCCGTCTCGCGGCGCGGGACCACGAAGCCGCGGGCGGCGAGCTGGGCGTCGACGTAGGGCCGGACGCCCCCCGCCTGCTCGACGGCCCGCCAGAGGGTGATCAGGTCGGATTGCCGGGGTCGGGACATGCAGGACGCCCTCAAGGACAGGTCAGCCGGCCGTCGCGTCGAGGAATCCGCGGGCTTCCAGCTCGGCGACCCGGGCGAGGTAGGCCCCGCGCGCGGCCTCGACGCTGTCGAAGGTCAGGGTCTGGATCCGCCGGGGGCCTTCGTCCTCGCCCCATCGGACCTTGAGCCGACGCCGTTCCAGCGAGACCTGGTAGACCTGCTCGCCGGCCGGGAGCCGTCGCGAGTAGACCCGGGTCTCGACGGTGATCGCCCGGCCGGGGTCGAGCCCCAGGAGCCGGGCGGCCTCCTGCGCGGCGTAGGCCAATCGGAGCGCGACCAGGTGGACGCACGGGCCCCCCTTGAGCCCCTGCTTGCGGAACGCGGTGCACGTGCAATCGGCCCGGGTCACCTGGCCCTCGTCGGCCAGGAGCATCACCGGGCGATACTCGCGGCGGTCCTCGGCCACGACCACCAACCCGGTAAGCTCCAGCCCCGAGCCCGGGATCCGGTTCTCGGTGACGATCTTGACCGCGTCGGGGCGGGTCATGAGGTCGTGGGCGACCCGCTCGCGGCGGTCGCGGAACTCCAGGCGGGACGGGTCGAGCGGGGCGTCGGTCAGCGGGCGGAACCGATAAACGTCGACCGCCAGGTCGTACATGATCCGCCCCTGCTGGCAGCCCAGTTGCAGCGCCTCGGTGAGCGCCGGCCACGTCAGCCCGGTGGCCCGGGCCAGTTCGCCGGCGCCGGCGGACCATCGCCCCTTGAGGTGCCCGAGGACCAGGTCGAGCTGCCTGCTGGTCGACTCGGCCTTGCGGGGCAGGAGGAGGTCGAAGTTGAGCGCCTGCGACCAGTTGGCGGCGGTGAACCCGGTCAGCCCCAGGGTCAAATTCATCCCGGGGGCCCGGAAGATCCAGAAGCTGGGCAAACCGCTCCCCAGGACGTGGACTTCCACCTCCTCGGCGAACGGCAGGAACCGCTGCAAGAGCGAGAGCCGGCGGCGTCCCCAGACTCGGACCACCCGGGCCGCCTTCCCCTTGTAGGGATCGGACGTGGCCGAAATCACCTCGTTCCACGGCTCCAGGACGAGCCGGGGCGGCTCGGCCGGGACCAGCTCGATCCGGAGGCCCCGACGCTGGCCCTTCCTGTCGGCGTGCATCCGGAGATGCCGGAGGGCGTTGTACAGGTCGACCGGGGCCAGCGCGAACCGGTCGCGCGGCAGTGCGGCCGACGACTGGACCTGGAGGAAGCCCCGGAGCCACGAGTCGGGCACGCGGATCTGCTTCTCCAGGACCTCGCCGGCGGCGGCCGTGGCGAATTTGACGCCCTCCTGGCCGATGCTCAACCGGGTCTCGCGGTAGCTCCGCATCTGCTGGAGCCCCTGGAATAACGCCTGGCTGAAATCGATGTTCGTCGTGCCGAACGTCGCCGCCCCGGCGGCATCGAAGGCGTCGAGGTCGACACCCAGCTTGGCGTATGCCCCCTCGTCCTTGCTGAAGACCTCGAACAGGATCTGATCGGGATGGACCGTGATGACCGGGTCGAGCACGACGAAGGCGGTCGGGTCGTTCCGGAGGAGCCACGAGAAGTAGGCCCGCTGCGACTGCCAGGCGCTCAGGCCCGAAGTCTCGCGGCGCATCCGCTGATAGGCGAGATAGGCCGTCCGGTCCTTGGGGACGTACCGATGGTCGCTGGCCACGACGGCGTAGACGGCCGACATCGCCTCGCGGAACCGGAGCGGGTCCTTGATCCGGGCTTCGAACCGGACCGGGTCGCGGCGGAGGTCGCCGGCCAGGGCCAGCCGGGATGCCCCCTCGGAGGCGACCAGGGTGCTGACGCCCGCGTAGGTCAGGTGGATCTCGGTGGCCTCGGGGGCGGCCGGCTCCTCGGGCGGCGCGGGGACCTCGTCGCCGACGCTCATGGCTTCACCTCGGCCTTCCGCCTCGACCGCTTCGACCGCCGGAGCCCGCGCCAGGCGGCCTTGCGCAGGTCTTCCTCCTCGTCCGGGCCGGGCCCCGCCCCGACCCGCCGGAGTACGTCCTCGGCCTCTTCCAACCCCATCGCGGCCAGCCCCTCGACGGCGCCCAGCCGGGTGGCCTCGGGGAGCGACCGATCCTCGGCCACCGGGGCCAGGGTCGCGACCTCGCCCCGGTCGATCAGCACGGACAGGACCACGCCCTGATAGTGGACCTGTCGCGACGCCGAGCGGAGGGCCTCGTCGACCCGGACCCCCTCGCCCATCGAGAGCCGGCGGAATCCGACCCGATCGGGCAGGAACTTCTCGGCCAACTTCGAGGCCCGATCCGGCGCCAGCCGCCCGACCGCCTGGGCCGCGATGGCCCGGCTTTCGGGGTCGCCGGCCATCGCCGCCGACTCCAGGGCCTCGACCACCCCGGGCGCCACCCCGCCCGAGGCCAGGGCCAGCACGCCCTCGCGGCGGATCGGCCGATATTCGGGGTCGTCCGGCCGGGCCAGGACGAGCCGGGCCACGGCCTCCCGCGCGACGCCCAGCCGGCCCGATGCCCAGACCAGGTCGCGGACGCAGCCGGTCAGCGGCTCGCCCAGGAGGTCCCCGACCTCGTCAAACCAGCGGGCCTCCGTGTTCGGATACGGCATCATCCAGTAGCGAGCCTTTCCGCCCTCCCCGGGCCCTCCGACATCCGACTTGAAGGACGTCCGCTTCTCCTCCCAGGTCGCGAGCCACCGGGCGAGCGCCGTCTCGATGGCCGGGCCCGCCTCGGTGGATCGGGGCCCGGCCCGGCCGAGCACGCGGGCGGCTAGCCCGGCGACGGCCGGGTCGGGGCTGTCGAGGGCGGCCTTCGCCTCCGCGACGGGCGGCTCGGCCCGGTCGAGCAGGCATCGCCGGAGTTCATCGCGGACGTCCCCGGAGACCTTCGGCAGGAGGGCGAAGATCCGGCCCGGCTCGCCCCGGTCTCGGACGCGGCCGAGGATCTCGTCGCCGTCCAGCACCTGCACGGCGTCCTCGTTCCGGATCGCCGCGTAATCCGGCTCCGGCGAGTCGGGCCCGAACAGCCGACGGGCGGCGGTCATCGCCTCCGTGATCGATTCGCCCTCATTCCAAGCCAGGGTGGCGATCAGCCGGAGCAGGAGGTCGCGGGTGGCGGGGTCGTCGTCGTGGCCGAGGAGCGCGACGACCTCCTCCCGGGACGGGCAGGACGGGTCGTCCGCCCGGCGGCGGATGAGCTGCCAGCCGGCCCGGGTGTTCAGCCACCGGAGGCCCTTCAGGGCGTGGAGGGCGAGGTCGTCCTGGCCCCTGGCCTGACGTTCCAGGAGCCGGGAAACCTCCTCCGATCGGGACGACCGGCCCATGTGGCCGATCGCCTCGGCGGCCTGCTCCTGGAGGGCGTGCCCGTCCTCGGCGGCGAGCTTCAGCAGGACGTCCAGCGCCTGCTCGTCGCCCAGCTCTCCCAGCGCGGCGACGGCGCCCCGGCGGACTTCGAGGTCGGTGGCGAAGTCGATGCTCGCCATCAGGACGTTCAGGCCGTCGGGTCGACCGGCCCGGGCTAGGCCCTCGGCGGCGAGGAACTGCGTGGTCGGGTCGCGATGACCCAGCGCCTTGCGGAGCGGCTCCGGGTCACCCCCCCGCTTGCGGAGCCGCCATCCCAGCGCCTTGACCGCCTCCTGGCGGAGCAGGTCGTCGGGGTGATTGACCAGCCCGGCCAGGGGCGGGTCGACTTCCTTGCCCCGGGCCCACCGGGCGCCCGGGAGCAGACGCAACAGGAACGAGGGGTGGACGGGCAGGGTCGCCAGGCGGTCGAGCAGCCGGGCGAGCACGTCGTCGCGGCGCGGGTGCTGATCCCGCTCCCATCGGTCGTCGGGCCGCTCGTCCTCGGGGTCGGCGATCGGCTGATCGTAGCCGGTGACGGCGAGGAGCGCCGCGAAGGCGAGCTCCTGGCGCTTCGGCTCCTTCTCCAGGAGCGAGAGGAGGCGATCGGCCGACTCGGGGCGGCGGAACCGGCCGACGGCCCGGATCAGCTCGTCGGCCAGGGCCGTCCCTCCCGGGTCATTGGCGACCCGGTCGAGCAGGGCGTCGGCGTCCCGGGGGTCGCCCATCGCCTCCATCGCCGCGATGACCCGGCGCTGCCTGGCCGGCTCGGTCGCCGCCCCGAGCAGACCGACCAGGGCCTCGAAGGCGGCCGGGTCCTTCTTGGAGGCCAGTTCCAGCGCGGCGGCTTCGCGGACCGACCCGAACCGAGAGCCGAGGGCCTTGCGGAGCGGGTCGCGGGCGGCCGGATCCCGGTCGTACTCGGCGGCGAGCCACGAGACCGCCTGCTTCCGGAGCGGCTCGTGTGCCGCCTCCAGGGCCCGGGCGGCGACGTCGACGGGCCCCCGGCGGGCGATCAGGAGCCGGGCCGCCTCGATCGCCAGGTCGTCCTTCCGGGAGAGCATCGCCCGCTCCAGGACGGCCCGGCCCTCCGCCTCCGAGGTCCCCCCGGTGAGCAGCTCCAGCCCCCGGACGCCGAGGTCGACGTGGCCGGTCGCCAGCGCCTCGGCGGCGAGGGCCGACGGGGCCATCCCCACCGCGAGGGCCTGGTCGAACGCCTGCGACCGGACGGCCCCGTTGGGGTCGCCCATGGCCTGGACGAAGACCGGCCGGGCCGCCCGGGCGCGGTGGACGTCGGCCTCGGCCAGCGCGAGGAGACGGGCGAGGGCCGTCTGGCGGACGCGGGTCACCGCCTGCGCGTCGACGGCGGGCTGGCCCTTGCCCTGCGACCCGCCCTGCTCGCGGACCAGCCCGACGTAGGCGCCGAAGGCCAGCTCGCGGAGCCGGTCGGCGGTGTCGCGGGGCGGGACGGGCGGGCGCCCCCCGGCCTTTCGGCGGAGGTCGGCCAGGTCGCCGGCGAATCGGGCCTCATGGACCTTCCAGGCCAGGTCGAAGGCGTCCTGCTCGTCGGCGGCCAGGTGCCTGAGCAGGCCGGACGTCCGGGCCCGGAGCTGCGGGTCGCCGTGGACGAGCAGCTCGGCCAGGGCGTCGACGGTCCCCTCGGGGATCTTCCAGGCGGGCTTGTCGCCCCGGTCGTTCACCAGCCCGACGATGAACCCGGCGAAGGCGGCCGGGTCATGCAGCGACTCCAGCCCCCGGGCGGCCGTCAGGCGGAGCCTGGGCGTCCGGCTCGACAGGCAGGCCAGGCACCGGGCGGCGGTCCCCCTCGGGTCCTTCCATTCGCGCATCATCAGCAGGAGCAGGGCCCGGTTGCGGACCTCGTGCTTCGGGTCGTCCAGGGAGACGACAAGCCGGTCCTCTCCCGGGTCGCCGAGGGCCGTGGCGGCGGCGATCTGGCCCCCCGGGGCGATCACCCGGGCCGCCTCCTCGGAGAAGACCAGCGAGGCGGCCGACGGGTCGCCCAGATAGGCCAGGGCGAGGGCGGCGTTGTATTTCACCTCCGGGTCGGCGTGGCCGAGCGCCTGCCGGGCGGCGTCGGCCGATCCGGGCCGGGCGACCCAGGCCAGGGCCCGCGCGGCCTGCTTCCGGATCGCCGCGTGCGGGCTGTCCAGCGCGGGGATCAGGTCGGTCAGCGCGGCCGGGTCGCCCAGGTCGCCGAGGCCGTGGAGGGCGGACTCGGCCAGGGCGAGCCAGTGGGCCTGGCGCTCGCGCTCCCGGGGCTCGGGTGCCGTGGCCAGCGCGACCAGCGGCCCCAGGGCCCGGGGATCGCCGTGGCGGGCCAGGGCCCTGGCCGCCCCGAGCCGGACGTCGGGGTGGGCGGCGTCGAGGGCCGTCGCCAGCGCCGGGACCGAGTCGGCGTCCACCAGCGAGGCCAGCGCCGCGAGCCGGACGTCGCGGTCCTCATCGTCCAGGCCCCTGGCCAGGATCGCCTGGGCCGCGGGGGTGTGCTTCCTGACCAGCCCCTGGACGGCCTTCATCCGGAGGTCGGCGAACCGCGACCCGAGCGCGGCCTCCAGGAATTCCAGCCCCTTGATCTTGCCGACGGCGAAGGCGAAGGCGTCGCCCCGGAGCGCCGGGTCGGGGTCGTTGAACGACTCCAGGACCAGGTCCCACCCCCAGGGCTCGCCCACATGGGCCATCGCCTCGGTGAGGACCTCGCGGCGGACATCCGGGTGGATGCTCCGGGCGGCGAATCGGAGCGTGGCGGCGCCGCCCCCGCCCACCTTCAGGGCCAGCGTCGACTTGAATGCCTCGGCCCGGACCGTCGGGAAGTTGTCGTTCAGGGCGCCGGCCAGGAGCAGGCGGCCGGGGTCTCCGCCCTTGCCGGCCGAGGCCTTGCGGATCTCCTCGACGAGCGCCTGGAGCCCCCGGCGACGGACGTCCTCGTACGACGCGTTCAGGCCCGACTCGGCCGCCAGGAGCGGCTCGGCCTGGTGGATCCGGGCCATCGCCGTGAAGGCGGCGTCGCGGACCTCGGCCTCCTTGTCGTGGAGCATCGAGCGGAGTCGCTCGATCGCCCGGGCGTCGTCCAGCGTCGCCATGGCCCGACAAACCTCGGCGCGGGCGGCCTTATCCTCCTCCCGGCTGAGCTGGAGCAGGAGGCCGAACGCCCGGGGGTCGCCCAGGATCGCCAGGCCCCGGGCCCCGCGCAGGGAAGTGTCGAGGGCCCGGCTGGCCGTCGCCTGGAGCAGGGGTTCGAGGTCGTCGTCGGTCGGGGCCTCGGCGTCTTCGGCTTTCGCCCCTTTCGGCTTCTTCGCCTCCTTCTCCTTGGAGGCCGGCTTCTCCGCCGGTCCGGGCGTCGCCGCCGGGCCGGGCCCTTCCAGCTCGACGAGCTGGCGTTCCAGCTCGGGGTCACGTGCCCGGAGGGCCCGGAGGAGCCGATCCCGGGTGTGGAGGCCGAGCAGGAACGCCGCGCGGCGGACCTCGGGGTCGGCGTCCTCGGAACGTCGGCGGAGGGCCGATTGCACGGCCGGATCGTCGAGGAGCTTCCGGCGGTAGAGGCGGACCAGGGCCATCCTCCGGACGTCGGCGTGCTTCGATCCCAGCGCGACGAGGTTCGACCCGGGCGACGTCGGGTCGTAGGCCGATTCGAGGGCGACCAGCGTTGCCTGGCGCACCTCGGAGATCTTGTGATCGAGGGCGTCGGTCAGCCGGCCGAGCGCCTGGTCATCCTTCGAAGCGAGCGGCCGGAGCGCCTCCACGGCCAGGCGGCCGATGTCGGCCTTGCCGGACCGGAGCGCCAGGTCGATCGGCCCGAGGTCGGACTCGCCCAGCCTGCGGCGGAGGCCCCGGAAGGCCGCGACCCGGCCCGCCTCGTCGCGATGCGAGGTCAGGCAGGCGCCCAGGAGCGTCAGGGCCCGGGGGTGGTCGGACGCCGCCAGCAGTTCGGCCGCCATCAGCCGGAGCGCATGGTCGGGGTCGGCCTCGGCCTGGGCGGCGATCTTCTCGACCGACCGGGCGTCGGCGTGGCCGGCCAGGACCTTCAGCGCCGATTCGCGACGGGAGGCGTCGTCCTGCTTCAGCTCCTCGGCGGCCAGGTCGTAGGCGTCATAAATCCGGTGCGACGAATCGCCGATCTTGCCCGACGCGTCGACCGGGAAGATCCGGATCGTGTTGTCGTCGCAGGCCGCGACGAGCCGGGGCCGATCGTGGACGGTCACCATCGCCAGCGCCACGACCCGGCCCACGCCGTCGCGGACGGTCGCGGGCTTGACCCCCCCGGCCCGGGGCCACGACTTGATCGAGCCGTCGCGGCTGCCCGAATAGAGCCGGTCGCCGGGGCCGAAGAGGAGCGCGGTGACCGCCTCCGCGTGGTTGTTGGATCGGCCCTTGTCCTCGGGCTCAAGGCGGCCCCGGGCGTGGGTGGAGAGGAGTTTCAGGTCGGCCCCCGCGGAGAAGAACCGCAACTCGTCGGGCTCGAACAGGAGCGAGGTGACGGCACCCTCGTGCAGCCGGGCGGCGGCGCCGAGCTGGAACTCGGGCTTACCCTCGGCTTCGAAGACCGCGACGGTCCCCCTGGACGTCCCGGCCGCCAGCCATCGGCCGGTCGGGTCGGCCGCCAGGCAGGTCCCCGGCTCGGGCAGGTCCAGCGTCTGGACCGCCTTGCCGCCATCGCGGGCGACGATGACGACTCGCGACCCGGCCAGCGCCGCCAGCCGGCCGTCGGCGAGGACCGCGAGCGATCGGGCGGCCTCTTCGAGCTTCGCCCCGATCGGCCGGGGGGCGCCGCCCCGGGCGGTCGCCTCGGAGAGCCGGGCGTCGTCGCCGGCCAGCCAGAGCGTGTCGCCCTCGGCGACCAGGGCCGTCCCGCCCCCGGGGAGCGGGGCGGCGTCGAGGGTCAGCTTGCCGGCATCGAGCCGGTAGAGGGCCGCGGCGTGCCCCTCGGGATGCGCCGTGACGAAGGCGAGCGTGCCGCCGACGCCGACGGCCGCCTTGATCTCGCCTCGATAGGACAGATACTTCTCGACGGCCACGGCTAGCCCCCTCCCGCCCCGGGTCGGAGCCCGGCGTGGACGTGACGGATCCGGGTCACGGCGACCAGGCAGGCGTCCCGCTCGCTCCGCCCTCGCGAGACCATGAACTCTTCCATCAGGGGGAACACGCCCCGGGCGAAGTCGACGTCTTCCAGAGCCAGGTCGCGCATCGTGTCGATCAGCGACAGCTTCGCCTTGCGGGCGGGGAGGGGCCGGAGCCGCTCGCCGGCCTCGGCCTCCTCGCGCTTCTCCGGGCGGGCCGGGGGGATCTCGAACAGGGTCCGGCGGAGGAAGTACCAGAGGTCCCCCGGGGCCGCGGGCCGACGATCCGGCCGGGCCGGGGGCCCCGTCCCCAGGACCTCGGCCCGGGCCGCCGCCTTCTTCGCGGCCGGGGCCAGGGCCGGCGCGGGGGGGATGTAGGGCTTCCAGCCGCCGGTGATCCCCCGATCGCGATAGAGCGACCAGACCGCCCGGATCACGAAGGCCCGGACCCGTCGGTCGGGGCTCTCGGTCAGGCGGAACAGCTCCTCGGGGAGCCGGAACCGCGGCGACCGGTCGATCAGCCGCATCCCCAGCGCCCGGGTCGACTCGTCGACCGACTCACAGAAGCGGAAGACCGCGGCGGGCCCGAGGGCCTCGGGGTCGATCCGGAACCGCCGGTTCTCGGGGGCGTCGTCCGCCAGGAGGGATCCGGCCACGAACCGCCGGATGTCGGGGTGCGGGTTCTCCGCCATCCGGACCAGCTCGTCGGACGGCGGCGACCACCGGGCGAACTCCCACCGGGCCAGCTCCAGCGCCAGGTCGCGGAGCGGCTTGCGGGTCTCCGAGAACAGCGGCATCACCCGGTCGAAGCTGAGGAAGTCGGCCGGGATCTCGGCCCCCGGGTCGACCGGCCGGTCGGTCTCGGCCAGGGCGATGTCGGGATGGTGGCGGCGGATGTACTTGATCGCGAACCGGGCCATCGGGGCGTCGGCCGGGCCGGGGGCGTTGGCCAGCTCCCAGAGCCGATCGGCCCCCGCCCGAGCCGATCCCGCGGGGGCCGTCGCGGCGTGGCCGGCGAGCATCTTCAGGAAGGCCGTCTCCGAGATGATCCGGATGTTCGCGCCGGCGGAATTCAGCTCCTCGCCCTTGACCTGCTTCGAGCCCTTCTTGCCGTTCCCGTACAGGGGCGAGCCCTCGTCGCCGATCACCAGGTGATGGAGTTTGGGCGTGACGCCCGAGGAGACAGCACCGTTCGACGCGCGGACCTTGTCCTCGGCCTCCTTGCGCTGCATGGTGGCCATCTTGCCGGTGAACAGGAATGAGGCGCCGCCGAAATCGACGGCGGCCGGTGCGGCCATCGCGGCGGCCGTCGGGCCGTCCGGCTTCGGGGCGAAGTCGGCGGGCGTGAAGCCCTTGATCATGGTCTCGACGGCGAAGTTGTGATAGCGCGGCTCGGACCGGGCCGCCAGCCGGAGGAGCCATTCGAAGCCGAGGTCGGCGGGGGCGAACCGCCGGACGTCCTTGAGCCAGCCGAGGACCCGCTCCGAGGTCGCCTCGTCGAATCCCATCCCCCGGGCCCAGGGCGGGCCATCGCGGCGGATGACCGCGAGCCACGGGTCGGCGTCCCAGTCGGGGTGGAAGGCCAGGGCCCGGAGGAAGTCGAGCCCGAGGGCCTGGGGCTTGAGCCGTCCCTCCTCGATCCAGCCCAACGCCACGGGCTTGGTGAAGGGGCGGAGGGCCAGCCGGCGGAGCGTGTCGCGGTCGAGCGTGTTGATGTCGAACCGGGCGAGCTGACTCAAGGACAGGGCGGCGACACGATTCAAGGCGTACCCCTCGCGGCCGTCGGTCGCCTCGGCCAGCCCGATGAAGTAGCCGGGCCCGAGGGTCGCGACGGGGTGGATCTCGAGCAGCAACTTCTCGATGAACTTGAAGGCCGTGACGTTCTCGGTGAACAGCCGGTCGCGGAACCAGTCGGGCGTCAGTTCGCGGGCTCCAAAGTGCTTCCGGAGGTTGGCCGCGGCTAGCTCGTGGCCGTGCGTCGATTCGAGGAGCCGGCCCCACGCCTCCAGGCCGACCTCCTCGCGCGGGTCGCGGGCCTGGAGGAGGTCGGACGCGAGCCGGCGGACGGCCGCGTGATTGTTGTCGGCCAGGCGGACCAGTTCGGCGACGGGGAGGTCGCGGGCGTGGGTCCGGGCGTACTCGGCGGCATAGGCGCGGGCGGACTGGGATGGGGAGTCGAACAGGCGGAGCACGGCCTCGTGCAGGCCGAGCGACCGGAAGGCGGCCTGCTCGAAGCGGGGGACGTTGTTGAGGACCCAGACGGCGAACTCGTCGACCGGCTCGCTGCCGACGCCGACCAGCCGGGCCACCCAGCCCGGCTCGACCTCGCGGAGCGAGGCGCGGAAGTCGGCCTTGAGCGCCTCGGCGGCGAACCGCCGGACCTGGTCGCTTCGGGCCCGCTCCAGGAGCCCGAACAGCGGCCGGGGGCTCCGCCGCCAGAGGTCGGCGAACGCCCGATCCTTCAGGAGGTCGGAGCGATGCCGCTTGAAATGGAATCGGGCGCGATCATATTCGCCCGTCTCGTGGAAAAAGATGTGGTTGGCAACATAAGTTGACTCCCACCGCAACGGGTGCTCGTAGCAAGCCAGGACGTCGGCGGCGACATCGGCGTAGCAGGCGGGCCGGGTCAGGGCAGTCCGTCGGAGATATCGCCATGTGCGGCGACGGAGGTAAGAGAGGGTCAGCCCCCCGACCTCCGCGGAATTACCCGAGTCGATCCGGGCCGCCAGGGCTCCGTAAACCTCGGTGTCGTCGCGGGCCTCGGCCTCCTTGAAGATCCGTTTCAGGGCCCGCCACGGGCCGTATCGGAGCGAGACCCTGGCGATGATCTCCAGGAGGAATGACCGGGCGGCGGGGCCGTTATCGTCCCAGAGCGCCGTCAGGATCTCGTGGAGCCGGAGCCGATCGGGGAGCGGGACCTCGGCGCCGGGGGATTCCAGCTCCTTGATCCTCTCGACCCGGTGGATCCGCTGCTCCTCGACCGGTTTCTTGCGAAAGGCCGGGGACCGGATCTCGGCGATGAGCCTGGCGAACGTCGGCGCCCCGGCGCGGACGGGCGACTCGGGCTTCTCGTCCGGCTGCGCCGCGAGGGCCTGGACCAGCCCGACCAGTTCCGGGTCCCTCGACTCCCAGGCGCGGCGGACGTCGTCCAGGCGAAGGCGGGTCGACACGACGGTGGCCTCGCGACGGGGGATGATCTCGAAAGGGAGGGAGGGCCGCCCGTCGGCATTCCGGGCGGCCCGCCCCGGGTCTCCGGGGGATTCGTCTACCTCAAGACCTGGGACATCGAAGGCTCTCCGGCCCGCCGCCCGACCGTCGGGTATCTCGGCGGCGGAACCCCGACCGGCGGGGTTGATCCAGGCCCGCCGCCGAGATACCCGACGGTCGGGCGATAGCGGGCCTGAAACAGCCTTCGTTGTGATGCATGAAAAGCCGAACGCTCGGGCGGCGCAACGCCGCCCCGGTGCAGAGCACCGAGCTAGACCTGTACCCCCGGATGCGTGCCTTCCGACCGAGTCGAGCGGTCCCCTTTTACATCAGTGCTGGGGCACCCGCAATGGGTCACCGGGGTCGCGTCGACCTGCTGAAACGCCCCGGGCTGGCGAGGGCCGACGACGGGTCATGGGACAGGCCCGAGGAAGCCCCATCCGTCGACCCGGGTCAACAACTCGCCCGCGGCGAACGAGGCGAGATTCGCCGCCGCGATCGCCGTCCGGTCCCTCCAGATCACGCGGCGGACTTGCTCCCCGGAAGTCCCGAAGGCGAGCCGGAACAGGAGGCATTCGGCGACCGGGGCGAACGTCTCGGCCACGGCCAGGTACAGGGCCCTCGGGTCGAGGAGCGACGGCAGCACCAGGACGACGATCGGATAAGTACATGCCGTCAGCCAGAGCCCGGCCGCGACCTTCCTCCGGGTCGGGTGGACGGGCGACAGGCCGACGAGCAGGATTGGCGTCTCGATCGCGACGGTCAGCAGGTAGCCTCGGGGCAGGAACCACCAGAGCCGGGCGATGTCCATCGGGCGTCCCCTACAGCGCCCGGAGCAGGAACGGGACCTCGGCCAGCACGTGGAGCGTCGCGACAGTAAAATAGACGTCGCGGGTTGTCGGGTAATCGGTGAGGAATCCACCCCAGAGGACCAGGACGATCCCCAACCCGGCGATCAGGCCCATATTCAAACCTCGCCTCCACGAGGCCGACCGTCGGGCGAGCGGGATCGCGCCGGTCTGCCTGGGGGCCGCCCTGAGGCCGACCAGCGGGACCGCCGCGATCCAGACGCCGTAATGGAGCAACTCCAGGAACACGTGGGTCGCCACCAGCACGCGGCTCGATATCCCGGGGAGGTAGCCCGATCCCGCGTGCCGGACGACCCGGAGCGTCAGGGCGTCGGTGCCCGGGAGCGGCGGCGCCGAGGCCAGATGCCACCAGAGCAGGCCGAGCATCGCCGGGACGACCGCCAGGACGAGGTGGTATCCCCGGCGCCATCCCGGCCGGCTCCGGAGCAGTTCCCGGTCGAAGATCCAGAACGCCATCAACGGGTGCAAGTAGACCAGCGCCAGCCCCCAGAGCGGCGGGGCGATCCAGGCGGCCGCCAGGGCCAGGAACGTCAACGGAATGGCCGCCGACCAGTCCCGCCGGGGATTCTGACCGGCCCTCATCCCGACCAGGGCGGCGACCCAGAGCACGAAGGCGGTGTTCCACGCCGCCGCGGCGAGCGACCAGGCCCCGCCGCCCCAATCCCACCGGCTCGCCAGGACCGGCAGGCCGGCGAGTGAGGCTGACAGGCCGATCACACCGCCGAACCCGACCAGGAAGAACGGCCGGAGCTTCCCCCATCGGGCCGGAAGCCTCCCCAGGAAATATCGGGCCTCCATCCAGTTGTGCGGCCCGGCGAACAGGAAGACGGCCACGATCGAGCATCCCAGCGGGGCCCACCCCGCCAGGATCGCCGAGGCCATCGCGACCGCCCCGGCGGCCAAGGCGAAACCCAGGCCGGAGTCGACCTCGGTCGATCGGGACGCCGGACGCCCGACGGACATGGTCCGGGTCATCGGGCCGGCCCGTCCTCGGCGGCGAGCGGAAGCCCTCTCGGCCCCGGAGCCCGGGCCAGCCGCCGCCGGGCCACCCAGAGGCCGAGACTCGCCATCGCGAGCGAAAGCGCCGCCCCCGACCCGACGACCTGCCAGGTCTCGGGCATCGGGACGTTGATGATCGGGACCGTCGACGGGGGGGGTGGCGGCGGGGGAGGAGGGGGGATATCCGCCCTCGTCAAGCCCGGCACCAGCAGGCAAGATGTCACGATCACCGGCGCGAGGCGACATTTCATGGCCATACTCCCCGATCTGTGCGGAGGGCCCGGCTGACCCCCGCCCCAACCGACGGCATCGTGCCCAAGCTCGGCCAGTCCGGCGGGCCGAACTGAGGGAAGCCGGCGTCGGCCCGGGCCGTCGACGCCCGCAGGGAGAATGCCGTCGCGATCAGGACGGATCGAATCGAGACCTTCACGGGCGACCTCCCATGGGAACCATTCGGCCCGCCGTCGGATCGATGGACTCTGGCCCCGAAGATATGAGAACCGGCCCGATCTTGCAACTCAACGCCGTGCGGCCCCAGGGTCGAGGGGCCCCATCGTTGCGATCGCCGATCCCGCCGACTAGAATTGCCGATCGCGAGGCGAACCACCACCCATCACGAGTGAACCCCCATTCATGAATATCCTGCCGTCCTGGGCCCTGCTCGCGTGGCTCGCGATCCCCGGGGCTGACGGGGGAGCCGTCTGGATCGAGGGCGAGGCTCCGGGGTCGATCAACTTCACGCCGGTCGTCTCGGGCTGGGGCCGCAAGGAGTTCCTCTCGGGCGAGAAGTGGCTGCACGTCGCGGTCGACGCCGACAAGGTCGCCCGGGACGTCCCCTCCGGGGGGATCACGATCCGTTATCACTTCCGGGTCGGGGCGGCGCGGGATTACGAGGTCTGGGACCGGGTCGGCTTCGAGTTCGTCCGGTCGCCGATCGCCTGGCGGGTCGACGGCGGCGCGTGGTCGACCGTCGGGCCCGAAGTGCTGACGACCGACCTGATGGAGCTGGACTTCTTCTGCGAGGTCGCCTGGCTGAAGCTCGGATCGCGGACCCTGGCGGCGGGCGAGCACGCGCTGGAGATCCGGCTCGATCGGTCGAAGGGCGGGAACGGGAAGGACGAGCGGATCCTCTACAGCTCGGACGCCCTCTGCATCCACCCCGGGCCGTTCCACCCCGACGGCAAGGCCCGGCCGGGCGAGGACGGGCGCGACGCCCGCGACCGCGAGGCGGGCCGGACGGTGTTCCGGTCCCCCGCGATCCCGGCCGACGGCCGTCGGACGAGCCTGCCCCTGGACGGCCTCTGGGAGATCTGCCGCGACGACGAGCAGGCGCCCGGCGAGGTGGCCGAGCCGATCCGGTCGCTCCCGGCCGACCCACGCTGGAAGGGGATCGCGGTCCCGGGCGACAAGAACGTCCTCCGCCCCGACCTCCTGTTCGCGCACCGGCTCTGGTACCGGACCCGGGTGGAGGTCCCCGAGGGCGCGGCCGGCCGGTCGTGGTCGCTGGCATTCCCGCAGAACAGCCTGAACACCACGGTCTTCGTGAACGGCACCTATTGCGGGTTCGACAAGAATCCCTTCGCGCACGTCGAGATCGACATCTCGAAGGCCGTCCGGCCGGGCGTCAACGAGGTCTGGGTCGGGATCCGCGACGCCTGGTACGCGCGCACCGCCAACCCCGACGACCCGATGAAGCTCCGGCGGACGTTCAACCTCCCGCGCAAGTTCTTTCAGGCTGGGTTCCAGGACCTCGACTATCCCGTCTGGGGGTCGCCCCACTCGGGCATCCTGTCGACGCCCACGCTGGTCTCGGCCGGCCCGGTCACCACCTCCGACGTCTTCGTCCGGCCCTCGGTCGCGACCCGGCAACTCGCCGTCGCGATCACCCTGAGGAACACGTCGGACCGGGCCATCGCGGGCGAGGTCCGGCTGGAGGCCGTCGACGATTCGACCGGCGACGTCGCTCGGGCCTTCAAGCCGACTCGCTTCCGGCTCGGCGCCCGGGCGGTCGAGATGGTCGAGACCTCCGACCCCTGGGCCGACCCCAAGCTCTGGTGGCCGGACGACCCCCACCTGTACCGGCTCCGGACGACGCTGGAGGTCGACGGGCGGCCGGTCGACGTCCGCGAGACGCCGTTCGGCTTCCGCGAGTGGCGGGTCGAGGGGACCAAGTTCACCCTCAACGGGGTGGTCTGGCACCTCTGGGGCGACACCCTGGGCGCGACGTCCACCCGGGAGGAATGGCTGGCCCGGTATCGCCGGACCGGCCAGCGGCTGATGCGCCTGGCCACGGCAGGGCAGGGGGGCGAGACGTCGGGCTGGATGGGCCTGTCCCCCGACGAGGCGCTCGACTTCTTCGACCGATCCGGCGTGGTGGTCCGCCGGAATAGCACGCTCGACGGCGAGGCGATCGGCTACAACTTCGTCGAGAAGGACCCGGCGATCGTCCGGAAGCAGGGCGGTTCGGAGCTGAAGCTCGGGCTGATCCGGAACGTCCGCGACCAGTTCGTCGCCCAGGTCAAGGGGGAGCGGAACCACCCGAGCATCCAGATCTGGTCGATGGAGAACGAGTTCGCCTATATCAACCTGATCAACCTCCTGGGCAACGGCCCCCTCATGGACGCCTACGAGCGTGAGGAGCAGGCCATCGCCGACGCCGTGATGGCCGCCGACCCCACCCGGACCGTGATGGCCGACGGAGGCGGCGCGTTCCAGGCCAACACCATGCCCGTCCACGGCGACCACTACGTCGCCACGCTCGACCAGCGCTACCCCGACCTCGCCTACGGGCCCTTTCCCGAGGGCGGCGGCCGGGGCCGATGGCGGTGGGACGGCAAGCGCCCGAGGTACATCGGCGAGGACTTCTTCGCCTCCGGGATCAACCCGGCGGATTACGCCATGTGGGGCGGCGAGGTCACGTTCGGGGGCAAGGCCGAGTCCCGCGAGGCCGTCGCCCGGGTCTACCGGATGCTCACCGAGGGCTACCGGTGGGGCGGCCACCACGCGGCCTGGCACCTCTGGGTCGGCGACGAGGCCCCCGGCCAGCACGCCTCGAACCCCTGGCGGGCCGCGTTCTGCCGCCAGTACGACTGGTCGTTCGGCTCGGGCGCCAAGGTCGTCCGGACCTTCGGCCTGTTCAACGACACCCACTCCGCCGACCCCCTCACCTTCACCCGGACCCTGACCGTCGGCGGCAAGCCCGCCTGGTCGAGGACGACCGCCCACGCGGTCGCCCCGGGGACCTCGGTCAAGTTCGACGACGAGCTGACACTCCCCCCGGTCGCCGCCCGCGAGGAAGGCGAGCTGGTCCTGGCCCTGTCGGCCGGCGGTCGGGAGGTCTTCCGCGACGTCAAGCCCGTCTCGATCCTGCCCGAAGCCCGGCCCGGGCCGGCGACCCTCGGCCCGGGGGGGCTGGCCGTCCTCGACCCCAGGGGCGACGTGGCGGCCTACCTGAGGGCGAACGGGTTGCCGTTCTCGGCGGTGAATCCCGGCGAGGCGCCGCCGGAATCCGCCCGGGTCCTGATCGTGGGCCGCGACGCGATCGGGGCCGGGGACGCCACGTCGAGCCGGCTGGCGGCCTACGCGTCGGCCGGGCGGGCCGTGATCGTCCTGGAACAGGACCACCCGCTCAAGTACGGGGCGACCCCGGCGGGCCTGGAGCCGGCATCATCCACGGTCCGCGACGGGTCGGGGATCGAGGCGACCGTCGCCGAGGGGCGGACGGCCTTCATCGAGGACCCGGGCCACCCGGCGTTCCGGGGCCTCCGGCCCAAGGATTTCTTCACCTGGGGCCCCGACCATGTCGTCTACCGGAAGCCCTATGTCAAGCCGGCCCGGGACGGCCGGTCGCTGGTCCAGGTCGGCCCCCGGCTGGTGAACTCGGCGCTGGTGGAGGTCCCGGTCGGCCGGGGGGTCCTGATCCTCGGCCAGCTCGCCGTCGGCGAGAAGCTGGCGTCGAACCCGGTCGCCCGGCGGCTCCTGGCCAACCTGATCGACTACGGGTCCGGGTACCGGCGTGAGTTCCGGGGCGTGGCCGCGGTGGTCGACGACCCCCGGCTGGGCCGGGCCCTGGACGCGATCGGGCTCCGGTCTGCCCGGGCCACCGACCCGATCGAGGCGATCGGCCGGCCGGACGTCCAGCTCGCAGTGATCTCGGCATCGCCGGCCCACCTGAGGGCGATGGCCGCGGCCCCCGACCGGGTGGACGCCTTCACCCGGCGCGGGGGGTATATCGTCTTCCACGGGCTCACGCCCGAGGGGCTGGCCGACTACAACAAGGTCGTCGGCTTCGACCACCTGATCCGGCCGTTCCGCCGCGAGCGGGTGGCGTTCCCGGCCGTCCGGAACCCGCTGACCGCGGGCCTGACGGTGGGAGACGTCGTCCTGCTCTCGGGCGAGCGGATCTTCCCGTGGACCAACGATGAATATGTCGCCTCGGACATGTTCGCCTTCGTGGTCGACCACGACGACGTCGCCCCGTTCGCCTCGTCGCCGTTCTTCGCCTACGGCCTGATCACCAACGGGTTCGTCGGGGCCGACGGCTGGCCGCTGATCATCGACTTCCCGGTCCCCCCGGGCGGCAAGCCGGCCGAGATCGTCGTCGACCTCCCCCGGCCCGAGACGATCGTCGAGTACACCCACATCCCCAGCACCAACTACTGGACCACCACCCGGGTCGACCTCACCTTCAACGGCACCGACCGCCTCGAACTGCCGATCAAACCGACCGGCGACCCGCAGACGTTCGCCATCGACCCCCCGCGATCGGCGAAGCAGGTGAAAATCCAGGTCGCCGGGTGGGACCCGGTCGCGGGCAGGGCGGCGAACGTCGGGATCGACGACATCCGGCTGAATGCGAGGCGGTCGCCCGGGTTCCTGGCCTCGGTCCGGCCGATGCTGAACGTGGGCGGGCTGGTGCAATATGCCCGGGGCGACGGCGGGATCATCCTCTGCAACCTCCTGCTCAAGGACGACGAGGCCCTTCCCGCGAACGCGGTCAAGAAGCGGACGATCCTCCGGACGGTCCTGGGGAACCTCAGGGCCCCCTTCGCCGGCGGCAAGACCGTGATCGTGGGGGCGGGCCTGGCCTTCGAGCCGGTCGCCCTCGGCAGGCACGCGAACCAGTTCCGGGACGAGAAGGGATGGTTCGGCGACCGCAACTTCACCTTCGCCGCGCTCCCGACCGGCCGCCAGGACTTCGCCGGGGTGACCTACGACATCTTCGACTTCGCCACCTCGCCCGTCCCGACCGCGATCATGCTCGGCGGCCCGGGGATCCCCAACACGCCCCCGGCCGAGGTCCGGGGGATCCCGGTCAATCGCAAGGCCGACGCCCTGTTCTTCCTCCAGGCCGCCCGGATCGACCAGCGGCGGAACGACCAGGAAGCCCGCGAGAAGAAGGAATACGAGATCGCCCGGTATGTCGTCCACTACGCCGACGGCAAGGACGAGCCGATCCCGATCCGGGCCGAGGTCGACGTGGATGACTACCATCAGAAGGCCCCGGGCGGATTGCCCGGGGCGCAGCTGGCCTGGACCCGGCCCTATCCGGGGACCGGCGAGTCGGCCGTGGCCTACTCGAAGCAGTGGGACAACCCCCGGCCCGACGTCGAGATCCGGTCCGTGGACGTGATCCCCGGCGGGGCCCGGGCCCGGGGGACCCTCGCCCTGATCGCCATCTCGGCCGCCGTCGCCCGGCCCGAGCCGGGCCGATGACCGGGCCGGACCAAACCAACCCGAGGCGGGAGATGATCATGGCATCGTGGCTGACGGTCCTGTCTGCGGTCGCGGCGCTGGGGATCGGGCCGGACGAGGCGATCGTCCGGGTCGACGCCGGTCGGGCGATCCATCGAGTCTCGCCGCTCCTGACCGGCGCGTGCATTGAGGACGTGAACCACGAGATCTACGGCGGGCTGTACAGCCAGATGATCTTCGGCGAAAGCTTCCAGGAGCCGCCCCGGCCGGTCCCGCTCAGGGGGTTCACGGCCTACGGGGGCCGATGGACCCCGGTCGACGGCGGGGTCCGAGCGGAGGCGGGCGACGGCCCCAAGCTGATCGCCGACGGCCCGTCGATCGCCGCCGGCGAGGTCGCCGTGGAGGTCCTCCTGGAGGGCGACCGGCCGGGCAACGCCGGCCTGATCCTCAAGGTGGACCGGCCGGGGAAGGGGGCCGACCGGTTCACCGGCTATGAGGTCTCGCTGGAGTCGGGCGGCCGGCTGTCGATCTCCCGGCACCGCCAGGACTGGGAGGCGATCCGGTCCGTCCCCTGCGACGTGAAGGCCGACCGATGGGTCGCGCTCGTCGTCCGGCTCCGGGAGCGGTCGTTCGACGTCCTGGTCGACGGCAAGCCCATCACCACCGTCGACGACGCCGACCACCCGCTCGGGCCCGGCCGGGTCGGGCTCCGGACCTGGCGCCGGCCCGCCCGGTTCCGCAACCTCGCCATCAAGACGGGCGAGACCGCCCGCGACTTCGCCTTCGTGCGCGAGGCCGCCGACAACCCCATTGACGGCGTCAGCGGGATGTGGGCGGCGACGAGGAAGGGCTCGGCCCGGGGCGAGTTCGCGCTCGTCGCGGAGACGCCCTTCGCCGGAAACCAGTCACAGCGGGTCGCCTTCCTCGGCGGCGAAGGCGAGGTCGGCGTCGAGAATCGGGGCCTGAACCGATGGGGCCTGAACCTCGTCGCGGGGAGGCCTTATGAGGGATACCTCTGGGCCCGGTCCGCCCGGCCGGCGGACCTGACGCTCGCCTTGGAGGACGGCGACGGGTCGAAGGTCCTCGCCGAGGCCCGGGTCGAGGTCCGGGGCGATGCCTGGGCCCGGTACGACTTCGCGATGACCCCCGGGGGCGTCGACAGGTCGGGCCGGTTCGCCGTCAAGCTGAAGGGGCCGGGGTCGGTCGACCTCGGGCACGCCTTCCTCCAGCCGGGCGATTGGGGCCGGTTCAAGCGGCTCCCCGACCGCAAGGACGTCGCCGAGGCACTCATCGATCAGGGGGTCACGATCCTCCGATATGGCGGGTCGATGATCAACCACCCCGAGTATCGCTGGAAGAAGATGATCGGCCCGCGCGACCGGCGACCGCCCAGCCCCGGGACCTGGTATCCCCACTCCAGCAACGGCTGGGGGATCTTCGACTTCCTCGACTTCTGCGAGGCCGCCGGCGTCCCCGGGATCCCGGCCCTTTCCATGGGCGAGTCGCCGCAGGACATGGCCGACTTCGTCGAGTACGCCAACGGGCCCGCCGACGGCGAGTGGGGCCGGAAGCGGTCGGCCGACGGCCACCCCGCGCCCTATCGGCTGAAATATGTCGAGCTGGGCAACGAGGAGGCCGTCGACGAGGCCTACTGGCGGAAGTTCCGGCCGATGGCCGAGGCGATCTGGTCCGGGGACCCCGCGATGATCCCGATCGTCGGCGATTTCACCTACAGCCGGGTGATCGAGGATCCGGACAACTTCCGGGGCGGGGTGGCGGTCAACACCCTGGCCGCGCACCGGAAGATCCTCGAATTCGCCCGGGCCAACGGCCGGGAGGTCTGGTTCGACATCCACGTCTCCACCGACCACCCGCCCGAGCCGGGCGGCCTCCGGCCCGAGCGGAGCTACATCGAGCAACTCGGCAAGCTCGCCCCCGGGGCGAAGTTCAAGGTGGTCGTCTTCGAGTACAACTCGGGCAACCACGCCATGAAACGGGCCCTCTCCAACGCCCTGGCGACGAACGAGGTGGAGCGGGTCGGCGACCTCCTGCCCATCGCCTGCTCGGCGAACTGCCTCCAGCCCGACGGCCAGAACGATAATGGTTGGGACCAGGGCCTCCTCTTCCTGAACCCGTCGAAGGTCTGGCTCCAGCCCCCGGGACACGTCACCCGGATGACCCGCCGCCATTACCAGCCGATCCTGGTGGGGTCCGATGTCGCCGGCCGGGCCGACAAGCTGAGCGTCAACGCCAAGCGGAGCGAGGACGGCCGGACCCTGGTCCTCCAAGTCGTCAACTGGGACGACGCCCCCCGCCCCTGCCGGTTCGAGATCGCGGGCTTCACGCCGGCCCGGCCCTCGGCCGCCGTCGAGACCCTGTCCGGGCCGCTCGACGCCGCGAACACCGCCGACGAGCCCGACCGAATCCGGCCGGTCGGCTCGGAATGGCGGCACGCGATCGACCGCGGCGGGGCGGCCTACACCTTCGACCCGCGCTCGTTCACGATCATCCGACTCGATTGAGGCCGGGGCTCGGGCGGCCCCGGTCGGTGACACCGCGGGGGCTGCGGCATCGGTCGACGGGGGCTATCGGGGACGGGGAGGTTGACGTGAGGATCAGCAAGCCGGTGCTCCGGGAGTATCCCTATCGGATCGGCCGCGGCCCGGCGGTCGCGATGGCCATCCTCATCCCCTCGGGGACGCTCGTGATCGGCTTCTTCGCCCTCCATGCCCGCGAGGGGGCGAACCTCCGCGGGATTGGGCTCTCGCCCGACCAGTTCCGCCTGATGCTCGGGGTGGTCGGACTGCTTTCGCTGTTCAGCTGGTTCCTGATGGGCCAGATCGTGGTCGACAGCTTCGTCGGCTCGCGTCGGGTGGCAATCACGCGCGATTCGTTGATCCTGCCCAGGCCGAGTCGGAGCGGGATGTCGAAGGACGAGGTCGAGCTGCCCTTCGAGCGGATCCAGGCCGTCGGGATCGCGCCGTTCATCGGCAAGACCCGGATCATCCGGATCGTCCACGACGATGGGGTGATCGCGATCCCGGGCAACATGCTCCGCCGCGACGATTTCGACGAGGTCGGCGAACGGCTCCGGGGGGTGTCGGCCCGGGACGGGGGCGACCACCGGAGGTGAGCCGCTTGGGGAGATCGACCGGGAAGCCGGGGGTGGCCCCACGCCGGCCCCGGACGCATTGGTATCTACACAACGCTAGACAGCGGTGGAGACAAGGAGTTATTGCGGATCGGGCGAGGCTTATGAGGTGCTTTCCGACGGATCTTTGGTCCGCCCCGCGACACACGAGCTTTCTTGCATGT
>JAABUK010001016.1_pt1 | contig 55561 bp, 52 predicted proteins | sample 5559141 | NCBI WGS metagenome assembly JAABUK01 (sample SAMN10711869, study PRJNA513367) | rock metagenome | isolation source: Antarctica rocks | place: Antarctica: Victoria Land, Pudding Butte nord | collected 2016-01-03 | reverse complement strand
AAGTAGCGGTCCTGGTGCGCCCGCCACGTCTCGCCCCACGTCTCGCCGTCCGCCACCACGGCGCGCGTGCCGGCCCGCCGCACCTCCGGGTCCAGGTCGCGCGCCTTCGTGGCCGCGAACCCCTCGCCCTCCAGGCGCCGGGTCGTGATGAGCAGGTGCGCGTGCCAGTTGGTGTGGTCCCCGCCGGTCCCCTCGGCGTAGGCGCCCTCCCCCTCGCCCCGCTCCTTGTGCGGCGCGTGGACGTCAAGCTGCACGGCCAGGCCCTTGGACACGAAGTGCTGCTCGGCGAAGGAACGGGCCAACTCGATCCGGTCCGCCGTGGTCAGCTCGCGGTCGGCCGGCAGCGCCAGCACGATCTCGCGCGCGACCTGGCTGTCTTTGCGCTTCTCCGCCGCTTCGGCCGCGTTCCACAGCACGGCGCAGTCGGCGAACCGGGGATCGGCGCCCTCCGGCAGCAGCACCTCGTGGTGCTCTGGCGCGTCGCGGTGGCGGAAGTGGAACAGCTCGCCGGTGCGCTCGGCCTGGATCGCCTCCCGGGCGTTGTAGGCCGCGGACCGCACGGCGTTGCCGCCGGCAGCGCGGGACAGGTAGCGGGCACGGGCGAAGGCGATGGCCATGGAGGGAGCCTAACCTTCCTTGCTGGCCTGCTTCAAGCAGCGTTGCGCAGCAACGCATATTGCGTCTGACCTGCCTTGCTCGCTGACGCTCGCGCGGACGCCAGAACCCGCTGCGCGCTGGTAGCATCCGGTTACGAGGCCGCATCCGCATACGGAGCCGAGCCATACCAAGGCCGGCATGAGCCTCATCTGCAAAACGTGAGGTCGTGAAGCGCAACGGACGGTCCAAGCCGGGTTGTTGCCCGTAACCCGATGCTGGTAGGCCCACCTCCAACCGGGCAGCAGCACCTGTAACCCGAACTTGCCCGGCCTAGCAGCGAGGTTTTCTGCTGACCGGCACCACCCTTCCTCGGAGCACCCCATGGCCCTCGGCACCGTCAAGTGGTTCAACGCCACCAAAGGTTTCGGCTTCATTCAGCCTAGTGATGGAGGCGCTGACGTCTTCGTCCACATTTCCGCGGTGCAACAGTCCGGGATGAACGGCCTCAATGACGGGCAGCAGGTCAGCTTCGACCTCGAAAAAGGACGCCAGGGCAAGACGGCGGCCGTCAACCTCAAGGCAACCTGATCGCTCGGGAGCGCGCCGGTGAGCCACAAGTACACGCTTGGCCAGGGCGTGGTGTTCTCGCCAGGCCCTGGCGAGATCGTTCGCGACAACGCGCGCGGCAAGGTCACGCGCCTCCTGCCCAAGGAGGACGCAAGCTACCAATACCGCGTCCAGCTTGACGTTGAGGACCAGGAACGGCGGGTCCAGGAAGGCCAGCTCCGATCCTTGCCGGAAGCGGGATCGCCTGCCTGGCCGCAATAGCCTGGCACAGTCAACACAGCCCGCCCCGCATCCAGATAGCTTCCGCCAGTGGCTGATGCTGGGGCTTGCCCTGCCGCTAACGTTGAAGCCCGAGCACGATGCACCTGCGGAAGGTATGCACGCAGCGCTTGAGTTCCTGCACCGCAATGTTAATCGTGGGTTGTGCTCTGGTCATCGGGACCAGCGCCAGCCCGGGGACCACGATGGCCCGCACCCTCGCTGAACGCCTCCGCACGCATGAACAGCAGAAGGCCAAGCTCGCCGAAGTGGAAGCCAAGCTGAAACTTGACGAGCGCAAGCAGCGCACCCGCCGCCTCGTCGAGGCCGGCGCCCTGGTCGAGAAGGTCGGCCTGCTCGACCTGGACAGCAACTCCCTCTACGGCGCCCTGCTCTCGCTGCGTGACGGCGCCGACGACAAGGCGCACGTCGAGAAGTGGGCGACCCTGGGCGGCCGGACCTTCGCGCGCGAGGCCAAGGCCCGCGACGAGGGCAAAGAGGCCGTGCTGCTGACCTTCACAGCCCCGCTGCCCAAGGACGCCACCACTGCCCTCCGCAAGGCCGGCTTCCGCTACAGCAAGGTCATGCAGCACTGGGAGGGCCTGGCCCGTTCTGACGACGCCGACGCGCTGGCCAAGGCGCACGGCGGCACCGCGCGCCAGGTCGGCGGACCCGGCGGGCAACCAGGAGGGACACACGCCGCAAAGGCCGCGGAGTGATCGGCCGCGCCGGCTACGACCTGCTGCGGGCCGGGCTGCGCGTCGCCGTCCAGCTCTGGCCCCTGTGGCTGTTCTGGTACGCCTGGAACCTAGCCTACGGCTGGTGGGCCGACTACCTGCTGACCTTCCCGTCCAGCCGGCCCGGCGTCGCCTGGACCACTGGCTACGACGCCGCCGTCGCTGCCTGGCCCACCGCCGCCCTGCTCGGCCCCGCCTTGGTCATGGCACTGGGCGTGCTGCTGCACCGTGTGGGGCCAGGCAGCCGCGCCATGGCCTTGGCCGGCGTGGGCGGCATGGCCGCCACTGCGGTGCTGACGGGCTGGCCCGAATACCAACGGCTGCGGCCCAACCTTGGCGCAGCCGACTACTCCCTAGCGGCCGTGCTCAACGCCTTCGACGGCCCGAGCGGCTTCGCCATCATTGCCGGCCTGCTCGCTGCTTATATCGGCTGGGCCGTCGCCACCCGCGCGCGGCCCATGGGCAGCCAACCCGGCCCCACCCTGCTGCGCGGCGCCTCCGACAACTTCGGCCATGCCGACTGGCTCTCTATGGATCGCGCCCGCAAGCTGTTCCCCGGACCGGACCCGGCCTATGGCGGCCTGGTCGTCGGCGAGGCCTACCGAGTGGACCAGGACCGCGCCGCCAAGCGCGGCCCCTTCGATCCCAAGGACCGCGGCACCTGGGGCATGGGCGGCAGGGCGCCGCTGCTGGTGGACCCCTGCCAGTCCGCCGCCACCCACGCCCTCGTCTTCGCCGGCGCCGGCGGCTTCAAAACCACCTCGGCCGGCATCCCCACCCTGATTACCTGGACCGGCTCCGCCGTCGTGCTCGACCCCTCGCACGAGATGGGCCCGATGATGCAGGGCTACCGGGAGCAGGCCCTCGGCCACCAGGTCGTTACCCTCGACCCGTTCCAGGCAGCGTCCTGTGCCTTCAACGTGCTGGACTGGATCGACACCGCCTCGCCCGAAGCGGAAACCCACGTCGATGCCGTCGTCGCCTGGATCTGCGGCGAGACCCGCACCGATGCCGGCTCCAGCAAGTTCTTCGGCGGACGCGGCCGCAACCTCATCCGCTGCCTGCTCGCCGACATGCTCTGGGACCCGGACCTCGCCCCGGAGCAGAAGACGCTCCGCACCTTGCGCCGCCGCCTGGTCACGCCAGAGGACGAAATGCGCGAGCTGCTCGGCCGCATCTACGAGCGCTCCCACAGCCCCAAGGCCCGCGACCTCGCCGGCACCATCAAGGGCGCCGTCAAGGAGACCTACTCCGGCATCTACCAGAACGCCGACGAGGACACCGCCTGGCTCAGCACCGGCGTCTTCGCCGACCTCGTCTCCGGCTCCTCGTTCAAGACGCGCGACCTCACCGGGGGCAAGCTGACGGTGTTCGTGCAAATCCCGCTGCACGTCTTGCAGAACACCCCGGCCCTCGGCCGGGTCGTGATCGGCGCCCTGCTCAACGCCGTCTATGACGCCGATGGCGCGTTGGAGGGCCGGGTGCTGTTCCTGCTCGATGAGGTGGCACGCCTCGGCTACATGCAGATCGTCGAGACCGCCCGCGACGCCGGCCGCAAGTACGGCATCACCATGATGCTGCTCTACCAGTCGCTCGGCCAGCTCGTGGGACAATGGGGCCGCGAGGGCAAGCAGGCGTGGTACGACAGCTCCGCCTGGCGGCTGTTCGCCACCGTCCAGGACCCGGACACCGCCCGCGAGCTGTCCGCCATGTGCGGCGAGTACGGCGTCGTCTCCACCAGCATGGGCGATACCGAGGGCAGCCAGTCCCGTGGCGCCATGGGCGCCTCCAGCAGCTTCGGCCGCTCCGAGAACCGCTCCGAGATGAAGCGCGCCCTGATCCGGCCGGAGGAGCTGATGCAGGACACCCGCGCCGACGAGGCTTTCGTCATCATGCGCGGCAGCCCGCCGCTGCGCTGCGGCCGGGCCATCTACTTCCGCCGTCCGGAATGGGACGGCCTGGTCGGGGACAACCGCTTCTACCGCGGCGGTCAGGGCGGCGGAGTCAACCGGGACGCGGCGGAGTAGCCGTGGGTGGCCCGCTCATCCGGCTGGGAGTTACGCTGTTCGCCGCCTACATCGGCTGGACGCTGCTCAACGCCTATGCCGGCACCCTGTTCCTGCTCAGCGCCTGCGTCGCCGGCTGGCGGCTGGCGGCTGTGGCGTGCCGCCGCCATCATGCCAGGCCAGCGTAATACCAGCAGCACCGTCCGGCCCGGCGCCAACCGGCCCAACAACCCGGCGCCGCCTCCGCCATCATCCCCGCGGCAAGACCAGCCGGCGGACTCCTCTCCTACCCTGGCCGTGGCGCCGGTGTCGCGCGCCACCCGGTCGCTCGACCGTGCGTTGGCCGAGTTGGATGGCATGGTCGGCCTCGCCTCGGTCAAGGCGGAAATCCGCAAGCTCATCGATGTGCTGGCGGCGGAGCGGGAACGGGCGCTGCTTGGCCACAAGGGCGAGCCGCCCGCCCTGCACTGCGTGTTCCTGGGCAACCCCGGCACCGGCAAGACCACCGTTGCCCGCCTTATGGGCGAGGTCCTGCACGGCCTGGGCTACCTCAAGCGCGGCCACCTGGTCGAGGCTGACCGCTCCACCCTCGTCGCCGGCTACATCGGCCACACTGCCATCCAGGTGCGCGACACCGTCAACCTCGCCCTCGACGGCGTGCTGTTCATCGACGAAGCATACAGCCTGGTCAGCGCCGCCCCTGGCGGCGGTAACGACTTCGGCCGGGAAGCCGTGGACACCCTGCTCAAGCTGATGGAAGACCACCGCGGCCGGTTGTGCGTCGTCGTCGCCGGCTACACTGGGGAGATGCGCCGCTTCCTGGACAGCAACCCCGGCCTGCGCTCGCGCTTCACCCGCACCGTCGCTTTCGAGGACTACGCCGCGCCTGAGCTGGCCGCGATCTACCGTGGCCTGGTCGCTGCCGCCGGGTTCCACCTGGACCTGAACGCGCACGAGTCGCTTGATGACGCCTGTACCACCATGTTGCGCGCCCGGGCTGAGACCTTCGGCAACGGACGTGCCGTGCGGACCCTGTGGGAGCGCACTCGGGAAGCGCAGGCCAGCCGCGTCATGCGCCTGATCGGCCGTACCGCCGACAATCTGGTGACCATAGAGGGTGCCGACATCGACGCCGCGGCCGCCGTGGGCGCCGCGACGTGACCGCCCGCGCCGCCGTCCAAGATCTGCTGCATCGCCTGGCGGACGCTGCCCCTTCGGCCTGGCGGCACGATCCCGTCTTCCGCGGCGCGGCCGTGGCTGCCGGCGTCACCCTAGCGCTGTTCTTGCTGCGTGTCGTCGGGCCGCACGCGCCGGACCTGGACTGGCCTGGCTTTGTGAACGTCTCCCCTGCTCCGCGAGAGTTCGTGCCGCGTCCTGGCGCCGCACCTACCACGGCGCAGCCGCTGTCCGCCGACGTGCCGAAGATCACGCCTGGCCATCCCTTGTCGGACGTGGCGGTCGCCCCGACTCCCAGCGCCGATCGCTTTGGTACCTTCAAGCCCGGGAAGACTCCATGACCCGCCCTGCCCTGCTCCTGTCAGCTTCCTTGTTGGCCCTATCCGTCGCTGCGCGTGCTCAGGCGCCGGCAGTGCCTTTGGCATCTGCCTCGTCCTCACCTGCTCCGAGTCAGCTCGACCGCATCGAGGGCAAGCTGGACGAGCTGCTGCGCCGGATGGATCAGCCCCGCCCGCAGCTTTCCGGGGCCGGCCAGGGTGCGGCGGCAGCCGGTGGGCCAGCAACCTCCCCCGCAGGGTCTAGCAACCCCCCTGTAGCCTCCGTAGAGACGTACAAGCCGGGTGCGCTCGCCGTGGCCCGTGCGGCGCCCCGGGATGCCAACGGTCTGGCGGAGGTGCCGCCCGACAGCGTGGGCGGCTTCGTCTATGAAGGCGGCCCCATCCCGTTCACCGACATCAAGACTCGCGGCGTGCGCTACGCTGGGCCGGTCGGCGTCGAGCTGCAAGGCTGGCTGCGCGCCAGGGAAGCCGGGCGCTACCAGATCGGTACCGACCTCACGGCCAGCTTCAAAAACGGCCAGTCTGTTCCGACGTGCTTTTTCCAAGCCTGGCTGGAAGGGCGCAGCCTCGACCAGCGCAGCACCCCTGTCACTCACCCGGGCAGCAACGAGGCCACTGCCTCCCTCGTGCTAGGGGCTGAACTGCAGCCCGGCCTTTACCGCCTGCGCGTCTGGACCGCCTGCACCACGCCGCAAGGTGTCGCAACTACCTCCGAGCTGCTGCTCAAGGCGCCCTCCGAGCTGAACCTCCGGCCCGTCACCGGCAACGACTTGCTGCATCGGGAGGGATGAAATGAGCGCAACCATGCAGGCGTAGCTTGCTGTTAGCTGCCTTAATTACCCACAAGCAGATTTCTTTAAGAAGAATCTACGTAGTAGGATTAAGGATATTACAGAGCGCGCAAGCTGCTGCTTTTACTAGATATTTGGCTGATCCTGGGGTGTGATAGCCCGATGACTAGGGGCGTGATAGCCCGGGCCTGTTGGGGTGTGATAGCCCGACGGCTTCCACAGCGGCACATCGGTCTTCCACAGTCCATGATCGCTGGCACCAGGGCGTGATAGCCCGTGAGCGGATCACACGTCCGCGAGGATTTCATACAAGATTGCAAGGAAGTGCGTCTGGCAGGGTTGGCAGGGCGTGATAGCCCGATGATTTCTTCTCCTGCCAACCTCCAAAGTTGGAGAATCGAGGCAGGACATAACTGTGCCGTGCTTCAGCGGCGCATCTATCGGGCTATCACGCCCCGGAAACCCTGGTCGCTCTCCTGGAAGCTGCGGCATCGCCCTCAACCCGCTTTGGGGCTACCTTCACGCGCGGTAGGCGCTTTTGCGAATGCCCTGGGTGCCCGACCGGCAGCACAGCGCGCGCTGAGAAGTGCAGCGCCTCCTCGTCCCCTTCTGTACGGTACAGCTCAAGCCAGTAGCCCGGAAGCCTCTGCCGCTTCACGACCTTGCGCACATCTTTGGCAAAATCGGCCAGCCTCCGTGTCGATCCCGACTTGTGGTGAAGCTGGGACATGGTGAAGCCCCAGCCCCCACCTTGATGACCACCGTGCTTGCGTACCACCCGGTACAGCCATCGTTCGATTCCGCCGGTTAGCGCGAAATAGTCCCGGTCAATTGAAAGGACGAGCTTGTCATTCAGCACTCCTTGATACAACCAGTCCGCAATGGTGAACTCGATCCCAAGGGATTTACCGTTCTCGTCGGTGGGGGCCGACCATTCCTCAATCCATCCAAAACCCTGTGGCCGCGTGCCCTTCTGCCGGATTGTGGTCTCGATCACTGTGCCTTTGAGGCGGCGCAAGGCTTCCACGACACGCGCGTACTCGGAACCGCCAGTCGGCCGACCGATCCATCTGAGCAGCTCGTAGAGGCTGACGCGGAACTTTCGGGACGTGGGCACACCCCGCACCATGGCCTCACGTACCTGACTAGCAGCCCAAATTAGGATATCGGCATCCCAGATGGTGGCCATACCGGTGTCGGCGTTGGCCGTCACGCGAACACGCACATCTGTCGTACCGTTGCGAACGTGATAATCAATCGGCTCAATCCGCTTGCCTTTGGAGAGGCTGAAGAACGGCCGCTCCATCATCTCCTGTTGGTCGTGGGTAGGCAGGTCGCCAGGTAGCGCCGTGAACAGGTCGAGTTGGTTAAGCGCTACCTCGCGCTCCGGCGCCGTGTCAGGTCCCTTCGGCATCAAGCGCCTCACTGACCTTGAATGCTATCCAGGCGCTGCGGCTGATGCCACGCCGTTTGGCCGCCGTGTCCACGCGGCGCAGCAGTCCAGCATCGAAGCGGAGCATGATTGGTGTTTTGCGCGGCCCGTCCAATGCCGCTTCGCTGACCGGGGAGGCGCGTCCGCCAGCACCATGAATAAAGACTTCTGCCGCCTTGTCCTGGTCCGCCGCAGGCGGGATGGAACGGTTGCTGTTCGGCCTACGGGCGATAGCCATCTGCATGCGTTCCTATGTCGAGGCGCTATACAAACACAGCCGACACGATAGCGGCAAGCTCTTGCACGGCCTTCTGGTCGCGAGATGCCTGCTCTAGGACGGAACGACCGGCCGACGCAGCATTCGGAAAGGCTTTGCGACGCCCAATCGATGTGGGCAGGTACTCGATGCCGTCTGCTTCACTGAGTTGCTGGGCTGCAGCGTCATTGTCACTGCCCTGGGCATCGGCGGCGTTCAGGATGGCAACCACCCGGAGCCGTTCGTTGATCTCACGGACCTCCCTCACCAGGGCCATGATGTTATCGACGGCCCAGAGGTCAAAGCTGCGTGGTTGCACCGGGATGAGGAGGGTATCGGCCACGGTCAGGGCGGCGCGGAGACTGCCAGTGTCGCGTCCGCCCACGTCTATGACCACGTCGGCGTACTTTGGAGCGAGTTGCCGGACCTGGGTTCGAATGGCGGCCCCGTGCAGCGAGACAGCGGTGTAGCCAGATTGGCCGAGCTGTTCCGTGCGAAGCTCGGTAAAGCCGATCGCGGTGCCCTGCTCATCCCCGTCCACGAGCAGCACGTCTCGGCCAGCGAGCGCACGGGCGATGGTTAGGTTCACAGCAAGGGTTGTCTTGCCCACCCCACCTTTAGTGTTGCCGACGACTAGGATCATGCTGCCGCTCCGATTGCGAAACAGTATTACTCTGCGATCTACCCGCAAGTAAAGCGATATACATACGCAAGCATGTGGACAGGCCGCAAAGCGGCCCTCCACCCAAAACGCGACCGTTCCGCCTCAGACCTGTCCGGAGGCGGTTGGGGCGGCCCTGCGCCGCCCCTGCCCAGCCCCGGCCTATGCCGCCCGCACCTGCGCCGCCTCCCCGGCCCGCTCCGCCGCGGCGGGCTGGCGCGCGTGCATCCAGTCCGCCGCCTGCTGCGCCTTGGCCGCTGCGGCGAAAATCGCCCGCTTGTCGCCTCGCAGCACCTTCAACCACGATGCGACATAGGCCGCATGATCCGACCGCGGCTCCGGGGTCAGCGCCAGGTCAGCGCAGATGAACGCCGCGCCAAGCTCTGCGACCAGCTCCTCGGCCGCATACGCCTCCTCGCCAAACCAGCCCCGCAAGTCGCGGTTGCACCGGCTCGGGTGCCCGGTCAGGTGCGTCGCCTCGTGCGCCAGGGTGGCATAGTAGGCCACGGCATCGCAGAACGCCGGGAAGGGCGGCATCCTGACCTGGTCGAGGCTCGGCACGTAGCAGGCCCGGTTGCCGCCGTGCCGGATGTCGGCGCCAAGGGCGGCAAAGAACGCCTCGGCATGGCCGATGCGCTCCGGCTCCGGCAGCACGGGCAGGGCAGGGGCCATATATCTGTCCACCTGGCCGGCGTTGAACACGCTGTAGCCGCGCGCGAACACCCGGAGCCAGCAGCCGTCCTCGCCGTCCTACCCATTGTCGCCGTCCTCCTGCTCGTCCTTGTCGCTGATCTTCCAGAACACCACGGGGCTGGACTGCTCGTCCTTGCAGACCTGGGCGCCCAACTCGGCCCACTGCCGGTAGGTGGCCCATACCGCACTCGGGTAGCCCTCGGCCTGGGCCGTGGCCCACAGCGCGACGGTGTTGACGCCGCGGTAGGGCTTGGCGATGGCGGCGTTGACCGGCAGCCGCGGCGCTGCCCCGTCCGCACCGGGGTGCCAGGGCATCTGCCACCTGCCGGCCCCGGCCTCGATGGCGGCGGCGGTGCGGTCGGTGATGCGCTGGTAGATGTCGGCCCGGCCCTCTGCCGACGCTGGTGCCTGGGTGGGCTTGCTGGCGGTGTTGGCCTTGCGGCTGGTCCGGGTGCTGATGTTGGTCATGGTGTGTCCTCCTTTTGGCAGCGGAAGCAGCCCCGCTGCTTCCTTGCCCGTCGGTGAGACCGGGTAGGGAGGGGTGTGCATGACGCCGGACGCGGCCGGGCTGCGCCGGGCGCGTGGCCGCTTGGGGCCATGCGATCCGGGGCGGCCCTGCTGTGCTGTAGGCGGCGTGCAGAAGGGGAACCGTAGGGCGGCGCCCTTTGGTTCCCCTCGCTGGGCGCCGTCTGGCGCCAGAATGCCGCGTCAGGGACACTGCCCCGAAGGGCGGAGACGCGCCTTCGCGGCTCCGGGAGCGCAGCGGGTAGTGGCCCGGCCCCAAAGGGGAGACGCCCTAATAGACGCCTTGCCGCCCTATCCCCAATTGGGTATAGAAAGCGAGTGGACGACGCCCCATCCTTGAAGACGCTGATGTGGGTAGCGGGCAGCAAGCGGGATCTGCTGGCAATGCCGGACGAGGTGCAGGACGTGTTCGGCTACGCGCTGCACCTGGCGCAGGCCGGCTTGAAGCACGGCCAGGCCAAGCCGCTGCGCGGGCAGGGGTCGGCGGCGGTGCTGGAGGTGGTCGAGGACTGGCACGGCGACACGTACCGGGCCGTGTACACGGTGAAGTTCAGCGCGGCGGTCTATGTGCTGCACTGCTTCCAGAAGAAAGCCACCAAGGGCATCGCCACGCCGAAGCCGGACCTCGACTTGATCGCGGCCCGGCTCCGGGCGGCAGAGGCCCACGCGAAGGAGCAAGCGCCATGACGGAGGACATCATGACCGAAGACGCCGTAATTGGGATCGAGGCGGGCAGCGCGAACGTGTATGCCGATCTGGGGCGGCCGGATGCTGACGAGATGCTGGTCAAGGCGCAGCTTGCGAGCCGGATCAGCGAGGTCATCAAGCGCCGCCGACTGACGCAGGTGGCGGCGGCAAAGATCACCGGCCTGCCGCAGCCCAAGCTGTCGGGCCTGTTGCGCGGCCAGTTCCGCGGCGTGAGCGAGGCCAAGATGCTGGCCTGCCTGACGCGGCTGGGCCGGGACGTGCGGATCGTGGTCGGCCCGGCACGGCGCCGGGCTGGCGCGGGCCGCATCGAGGTGCTGTCTGGCTAGCGTGCCGCGCCGGCGCAGCCCGCAGCGCACCCAGCCCAATCCGGCGTGGGCAGGGGCGGGCGGCTCGTTCTACCTGACCCGGACGGACGGAGGCAGGGCGTTGTTCCTGTATAACTGGGACGACACGCAATCGGCCTGGGGGTCGGACCGCACGCGGGCGCACCGCTTCGTATCAGCACCGGCAGCCATCGACATGGCCGTGCGCTGCGGCGGTCCGAACGACGGGCCGGCCTCGATCACCATTGCCGAAGACTGACGCGGCGTCGCCGCTGCTTGCAGCGCAGCAGCGCCGCCGTCCCAAGCTTGCGCCGCCTGGCCTCAACCGGCCGGCGCTCCGCCTCCCAGGGCGGAGCAGCCCAAGTCGAACCTACTTTCCAGCCTTCTTGGCAGCCGCCTCGATATACTTCTTGAGGGCCTCTTGGTCGGTGTACTTGTAAACAGGTACGTTGTTGCTGGTTAGCAGAGCTGGTGTGCTGCCAGCCGTGTCTGTCTCGCCCTCATGATTCTTGAGGTGATGTATCTGAACGCCGACTATGCCATTACCTCTTGCAATAGACTTCTCGATTTCGTAATTTATGAATTTACGACCCGCAGTCTTGCTGCCGATGAACACCACTGTCACTGACGTGTTATGCAGGGCATCATCGATCATTTTCTCGATATTAGCATCGCCTTTCTTCTTTGCTTCCTCCCAAAGCGAGGCGTCCTGGAAGCCGGCTGCTGCTGTCCCGATGATCTCGGTCAAATTCCTGATCTGATTGATCCGCCAAACGTCGCGCTGGTAATGGAAACTGAAGAACACACGCCGAGCCATACCAACTCTCCAAGATGGGAAGCCTCAGGCTGCCTGAAATCTGCGATCCGTCATAGTCTCGGCTCGCCTCCGCGGGCTGGCCCGCCTTGGAAGGGCGGCGAGCATGGCTGGGCCTTTGCAAGGCACGGGAACTCGGCCAGACTCGCGGCTCAAGTGAAGGATCACGCCCTCAAGTGGTAGCCACCACCCCTCTCTCTCTTCAAGGCACATACCAGCTTGTCACATTGGGCGCTGACACTGACACCCGCTCAGCAGAGTATGCTGGAGCTTTGGAGCGTGCTGTGGCCTCAGCCATGCAGCACCTCGGGGTCAGCCCGACGCGGATGCTCGTACGCCTTGGATCACTAAGCGAGGCGGAACTGGACCGCAGGTGGCCATCTGTCACAGTGTTCTTTGGGACGACGACAGGGTCGGCTTTGTCGCTTCGGGATGCAGCCCTGCTCGACGTGCTGTTGGCCGATGGCACGTTGGTCATACCTGTCGTCGAGGACATCGGCCGGTTCACGGCACTGGTACCAGCTGCGATCTCGCACCTGAATGGCATGTCTCGACAGGATTGCGGCGCAAATTTCGAGCGCCTCGCGGCACGTATTCTCGAAGGCTTTGGGCTACTACGCGAGCGGCGGCGTCTATTCATCAGCTATCGGCGGATCGAAACGAGTGGCGTGGCAGCCCAACTCTACGAAGCTCTGGATGTTGCAGGCTTTGACGTGTTCCTGGACACCCACGGCGTACTCCGCCCAGGCGAGCCGTTTCAAGAGATTTTGTGGCACCGACTGGCGGACACTGACGTTATTCTATTGCTGGACACCCCCGGATTTCTTGCGAGCCGATGGACTGAGGAAGAGCTTGCACGAGCCAACACTGCAAACCTGCAAATCTTGCAGCTCCTCTGGCCAGGTCAGGAAGAGGCATCTGCGGCAGCCTTCAGCACCTTCTACCCGCTGTCTGTCAGCGACTTCGAGGACGGGGCCACCCTTGGCCTAGCCGCTCGTTTGCGTGAGGACAGCACGAAGGAAATCGTTGATGCTGTCGAAGGCTTACGGGCGCGAGCCTTCGCAGCCCGTCATGCCTTCCTCGTACGGGAGTTTCTGATCGAGGCAAAAGGTTTCGGCCTAATAGCCTACATGACGCTGGACCGCTCCATCGTACTGCGGAAATATAGGACCGGGGATGATGGAAATGATTGGAAGATGTTTGTACTTCCTGCCGTCGGCGTTCCCGATGCTGAGCGTTATGAGGGTCTTGAACAGCTTATGCGAAGGGAGGCCGAAGCGGGCCGAGGCTACGCCGGACCACCATGCCTGCTTTACGATGAAAGCGGCATCCGCAATCGGTGGTTGAAACATCTGCGCTGGCTCAATGGGAATATTCCTTCTGTCCGTAGTGTTGGGCTTAGGGAAGCCAAGCAATGGCTCCGCGCTGTCACCGAAGGGAAGGATAGCTAATGATTTCAGGCACTGGACCAAGGGTGTTCCTATCTGCAAGCGTCCCACTACCGACGCGCAATCCGACCTATTTTGCTACGGCTGACGTGTTGGCCATTCGGGACGCAGTACGCGCCTTGGCCATTGCAGTTGCAGAGCAGGAAGCCGAGCTGGTGTTCGGCGGCCACCCTGCGATTACTCCGATGATTCGCTTGCAGGTTACGCAAGCGGGTGCGCGCGTCGGTGACCGCTTTGTTCTATTCCAAAGTCGCTTCTTCACATCGGGCTTCCCACGAGATAACGCTTCTTTCGAGCGCGTGGAGCTTGTGGACGAAGTACCGAACGATCGGAATGCCAGTTTGCTGCGGATGCGTGAGGCGATGCTTGCCGATCCGTTCGATATCGGCATTTTTATCGGTGGGATGGAAGGCGTTGAAGACGAGTATGAGATGTTCCTGCAAAGGCAACCGGAAGCTCGGGCCTTTCCGGTAGCTTCAACAGGGGCTGCTGCTGCTGAACTATTCGACCGTGATCCTAATTTGCGACGCGACCATCCGGAACTGCGTGACGAGATTAGCTATCTGACCCTTATGCGAGGAATTATAGGACCCGGTCCATCCTCTACCTATACTTTGTCTGGGCCGAGCATATGAGAAAGCAAGATGTGGCGTCCGCTAAGTGTGTGCCGTACGAAGAGGGGCCGCCCCGACAGGGGCGGCCCAAGTCGGGCAAGAGGGAAGAAGGAGGGAACGGGTAGGATTATTCCGCCGCCATTGCCACCCGCGCAGCGTCCTGGTCCTGGCTTCCGGCGCCGCTAGAGTCCACGGGATATGTCACCCCCGGAACGTGCAGCACCGTCGGCAGCCTCTTCGTCCCAGCCAGCAGCGCCGCGGCGTCCGCGGCCATGACCTCCTTCTTGGCGCCGGCCAGGCGGGCGGCGGCGCTGCTTCCGGCTTCGTCCCGCACCGCGTCCGGGATCAGCGCCTTGGGCACCCGGTCAAGGTAGCCTGCCCGGGTCGTTGTCCAGCACTGGCGCATGTCCAGCCCAGCCGCGGCGGCGACCCGCGCCTGAATAGCCCCGTGAGCCTTGGTCCAGTCCGTCCAACCCGCGTCCGCGGTGCGGACCACGCATACCGCCAGCAAGCCCAGCAGCGTGGACGTGTTCTGCTCCTCCAGCCAGGCCCACAAGTCCGCCGCCTGCTCTGGCAGGCGCCCGCGCCAGTTCGCTTCCGCCTGCGCCATAGTCTGCCGCGCCGGGCTGTCCGCGATGCCGGGGCATGGAGGGCCAGGTTGGGCGGGAAGGGGGCCAGCTTAGCAAGGCTGATCCAGTGGTGGTGTAGGTGACGGTGTTGGTCATGGTGGTCTCCCTTTTGGCAGCGGAAGCAGCTCTGCTGCTTCCTTGCCCGTCGGCGAGATCAGGTAGGAAGAAGTGTGCATGCGGCCCTGCCGTGCTGTAGGTGGCGTGCAGAAGGGAAACCGTAGGGCGGCGCCCTGTGGTTCCCCTCGCCAGGCGCCGTCTGGCGCCAGAGTGCGCGTCAGGGACACTGCCCCGAAGGGCGGAGACGCGGCTTCGCGGCTCCGGGAGCGCAGCGGGCAGTGGCCCGGCCCCCGCTAAGCGGGGGAGACGCCAAGACAAGCATCTTGCTAGCCTAATAAGCGCTCCCGAGTTCTCTTGCGTCGTAGTGCAAGGCGAGGTAAGTATATGGCCTGTATTGACCCGAAACGTCCATTTCGGATCATAACAGCCAAGCCGGATTTTGGGGCTTATCTGCGGCGCTGAACGGTCGCAAGCCGCTAGAATTTTTCCTTCGCGGCTTTCGCCTCGAACCGAGCAACATGATGTTTTCGTCCATCCTCTTCGAATTTAAGTGACTGCTCGATCCGAGCTGAAATGGTTCCCCAAGCCTCATACGGGGGAGGAAATATCTCTTCCAGTTCGAATTTCTCGATACAGATCAACGCTAGCTTTAGGCTTTTCGAAGCGTCATGCAAAAACGAATTGAAAATATTTTTGGGTAACTGTCCTTCTCGCTCCCACCAGTCATTTACATGATCGTTTAAAGAATGGAGCGAATCGTAGTAAGAAATAAGGGTGGCAGCATCCTCATCTCGAAGTTCGCGAACCTGTGGTGCGTTGGGATATAAGCTTGGCCAATATGGAAGGAAGTCTTTCTTCTGATCATTCGGCTTCACTCCATCATCGGCCGAGTGGCTGACAAAATTGACGTTTGCCCGGCCATGAATATAGAGTACCCGCTCAATCGTCCGCTGCAGCTCCGGGGCAAGATACTTTCTTGCGTCGCTCTGCCGTCGTACATCATCCGCAAGATTTGCATTCGGGACATGCATATTGAAGACCTGATTGACTGTGTGAGCCGTAATACCCCCGGACTGCCCTTGTGAAGCGATCATATGATCAATAAGGACACTGGCTCCGGTTTCGGCTTCTTCGTCAGATGTCGCGGAAAAGCGCGCAACGTGTTCTTCTTTAAGCTTGGCAAGCCTCTCGACTGTGTAAGCTTCAGGGTCATCGTCGATAATTTTATGATGGATAGCACATAGCAAGATCAGGTTGTTAAAACCGTGACGTTCCTTTGGTGTCTGCTCCGGATCATATCGTGGGCCGTTAGCGCTTGCTGCCTTGATGTGGCAAATCTCGCCCACAACTGCGCTGTCCTGAATAAGACGATTTTTGCATTTTGAGAAGGCGCAACGGTTTCCCGAATGGGCAAAAAGCCGCTTTACGGTTACATGACTTGGGGCGCTCACAGACATTCCCATCGTCAATAAGTTGCGAAAAAGCTGGCCGCCTTTTCAGGATTATAACCACGCCGGTCGTAAAGTTTGGTGGTGCTCGGATCACGGTGCCCGGCCGCCTTCTGCACGTCCTCCAGCTGCGCGCCGTTCTCCAGCGCCGTGGTGATGAAGGTCGCCCGCATTGAATGGGCGGAGTAGCCGCGCGCCAGGCCGATCACTGCGGCATGCTTCCGCACCAGCCGGTCAATCGTGTCCGGGTCGAGCCGTCCCGCCGCGTCATGCGCCTTGGCGTTGCCGCGCAAGGGACGGAACAGCGGCCCGGCGTGGTCATCCCCATGGCCGGCCAGGTCGAGATACGCACGGATGCGCTGCGCCGCCTGAGGATGGATCGCCAGAGCGTCGCGCCGGCCGCCCTTGCGGGTCAGCCGCAGCGCGTCATAGCCGCGGTTCTGGTGCAGGTCGCCCACACTCAGGCCGGCGATCTCCGCCCGGCGCAGCCCCACCTGCAGGCCCACGGAGAGAATCGCCCTGTCACGCACGCCGGCCAGCGTGTCGGGGGAGGGGGCGTCGAGCAGCTTGCGCGCCTGCGCCTTCGAGAAGGCGGCGGTGCTGCCCTCCTCGCGGTTGATGCTCGGCCGGGTCACGTCCGCCACTGGGTTGCGCGTGGCGGTGCCATGCCGCACCAGGTGCTTGAACAGGCTGGACAGCGCCGACAGCCGGCGGCGCACCGTGGATGCCGCCGCGCCCTCCTGCTCGCGCATGATGCGCTCCCACGCGATCACCGCGCGGTGGTCCACCTGGCGGAGCTGGTCGGGGGCGGTGATGCCGAGCGTGCGCATGAAGTGCGCCACGTCGAGCCGGTAGGCGCGGCGGGTGCGGGCGCTCTTCTGGCTGGCGAGCCACACCTCCTCCTCGGGGATCGCGGCCAGGTCGGCCAGGCTGGCGAGCTGGCTGGGGCGGGCGGTCGGGGCGGGCAGGGCGGAGGGCGGTTCCATCTACTTACCCCTACCACGTCCCTTGCACGTGATAAACCGGATTATCACGTGCTGATCGGACGCCGCCCAGCTCGGTCGAGCCGGCAACGAGCCCCACTCTCGTCGAGCCTGACGGTTCCGCTTACGCCGGGTGCTTAAACGGACTTCAGGGCGTCGTAGATGCTGCGCTCATATTGGCCATAGAGCCGCATCGTCGGCACGTCGCCGAACGGCAGCACCTGGGTCATAATGACCGCGGTGAGATGCCGGGCCGGGTCGATCCAGTAATGGGTGTTGAAAAGGCCGGCCCACGTCAGGCTGCCGGGGCTGCGGCCGTTCGGGCCCAACTGCATGTTGATCATATACCCGAGGCCCCATTTCAGGCTGACGCCGGGGAAGAAGTCGACATCCGTCGAGCGCGCCGGCGCGGTGGTCTTCAGGATGCCCGCCTCGGTCTCGCCAATCTGGTTGGTGTTCATCAGCGCGACCGTCTCCGGCCGCAAGATGCGCGTGCCGTCGAGCGCGCCGCCGCCCAGCATCGCCCGCAGCAGGGTCAGGTAATCGCCGGCGGTCGAATAGAGCCCGCCGCCGCCGGCCCAGAACTCGGGCGTGAACGGCGTCTCTAGCGGCTGCGGCTGCAACGAGCCGTCCGGCATGCGCTGGTGAACGCTGGTCTGCCGCCCCCGCTGCTCCGGGGTGGGCGCGAACGACGTGTCCTTCATGCCGAGCGGCCTGGTAATGTGCTCGGCCACGTAGGCATCGAGCGTCTGGCCGCTGACCGACTGCACGATCAGCCCGACCCAGTCGATGTTGATGCCGTATTCCCAGCGGGCGCCGGGATCGAACACCAGCGGCAGCCGCAGCGAGGCGATCTTGCCGGTGCTGGTAGATGGCATGCCGCTGGCCTTCACGTAGCGGGCAGTGTCAGCGTCCCATTGCTCGTAGCTGAACCCGGCGGTGTGGGTCAGCAGGTGGCGCAGGGTGATCGGCCCCTTGGCCGGGCGAAGCTTTGGCGCACCATTGGCGTCGAACCCGTCCAGCACCTGCGGCGCGCTCAGCGCCGTGTCGATCGGTGGCACCGGGTCATTCAGTGTCAGCTTGCCCTGCTCGACGAGCTGCATTGCGGCGATGGACGTCACCAGCTTGGTCATGGAGGCGATGCGGAACATCGTGTCCACCGACATCGCCGGGCCGCGGGCCAGGTCGCGCGTGCCGAATGCGGCCTCGTAGAACACGCCCTTGTCGGAGGCCGCCATGGCGACGACGCCGGGGATTTCCTTTGTGTCGACGGCCCGGCGCAGCACGGCGTCGATCCCCGCCCGGGGAACGGCCTCGCCGGGAGTCGTTGCCGCGCGAGCGAACCGTGGCGCGAGCGCCAGCGAGCAGACGGCCGCCGCCGCCCCGAGCACTTCGCGTCGACCCTGCTTCATGTCTGACATAGCGCGTTTTCCCCCCAATGCCTTCCGTCGGAGCCCTTGTTGCGGTTTCTCATTACGGACGGCGTCTTGACGCTATGGGACCTGGCCGGCGAAGGCAACGCATCGCCGGCCTGGAGTCGGCGCGGCTGATGACCTGTCAGGACGGCAGGACTGCCCTACCGACTTGCACGACGCCGTCATTCGGGCGCTTCGCCATGTCTGGCGTATCTCGCGAGCAGATGATCCATGTCGTATCCAACCCCGTAGCCAAAACGCTGGCCTATGCGGCGCACCGAGGCTAAGCGATGCAGCATCGTGTCACGCCGCTCGGCAGGCAAGGTGACCGACGCCTTGAGCGCCTGTTCAAACATTCTCACCAGCGCGTCAAAGTACCCTCCATCCTCAAAGCCGTACTCGCCGCCGAACCCTGCCGCTTGCTCGCAGTAGAACACCATCAGCTCCGCCAGTCCGTCAGGCTGACCGATGGCCTTCTTGTAGTCCGCAATCGCCTTCTTGGCCGCTGCCACGGATGGCAGTTGATTCCTGGTGAGGTCAGGCCAAAGCGAGCGGGCGATAGTGGCCTTGTAGGGCTCGAGGACATCAGGGCCAAGGCCGAAGCGGGCGTGCAGGAACGCTCGGGTGTCCTTGCTGGCAGCGTATAGATCCTGGATCGTTCCAAGCAGGCCCGCGCGGTCGAACTCGGCCATCTTTCTTTTCACGTCACTCCACGTTGGCGAAGTCTTCTTGGGTTTGGGCGCCATCGTGCTGCTCTCGATTGAAGGTATGAGCCTACACCTGGCAGCTCAGCGATCTCGACCCACGCATACTGCAATCTCACCTTTTACAGACCCAGATGAGCGTTTGACGGTGCGTGAAACGCCCGCACATTCTCTGTTCCTCGTTCGCAAGCGCCTGGCGTAAGCTCCTGGTGAACGTTCGCAGCGCAAGGCGGCCCCATGCACCCGAAGCCAACCACCCCCATCCCTAACCCGCTCGGCACCCGTTTCGTCGCAACCTGGCCGGATGACTGTAGCGGCTGGCAGGTCACGCGGCACGACCCGAACCCCCCGGTCAGCGCGGACGCCTTCGTCAGCACGCTGCCCAGCCGCGCCACGTCGCCGGTGCTTCCTTCCTTCCTGGAACACGCCAGCCCCATGGCGGTGTTCGAGTTGGACTGCGACGGCCAGCGCAAGGCCGTGGGCTTGAAGCTCATGACCGTTTGCAGCAACCCCGTCTTCTACCGGCAGGCGCTGACCGACCAGACCGAACTGCGTGAACTCGACCGGGTGCATCCAGTGCTCCGGCGCCTCGACGGCCTGGCCACCTACCATTGGGGTTCGCCGGGGTTCCTCGACCTGTGCGAGGTGCTGGGCGTCGATCCGCAGGCAGCCCGCCCGCGCTTCCGCCCGGCCTGGGAGGAGATGGCGGAGGAGCTGCTGCGCTGGTCCTGCACGGTGGCGCACGGCACGGGCGGGTCATGGCAGTCGCCGCAAGGCGAAGTGCGGATCGCCGTCTCCGACCTACTGGCCATGATGCGCGTCGAGGCGCGTCCCGCCCTCCAGCAGCTCGACGCGCTGCGCGAGCGCTGGGAGATGATGGACCGCAACGGCATCCCGCGCTTCGGGGAGCTGGACGCACTGGTCCACTCGGATGCGCTGCTCGACCCGGCGGACCCGGAGGCCGCCGGGCATTGTGATCCGCCCCTGGCCGGCCTGGACCTGCTGCCGTCCCGCTACGGCCCGGGTTGCCGAACCTCGATCAAGGGCTACCGCGGCCCAGTCCCGCCCGCGGGCTGGCCGAACCCGGACGACGCGGAACTTCGCGGCATCGCGATTGTGCCAGGCGGCGACACCGTTTGGAAACAGCCCTGGCTGCGCGACGCCATGCAGGAATTGCGCGGGCAGGGCATGGTGCTCCTGTCCCCGGCCGAGACGTGGGCCTACCTGGAAAGCGACGAGGCGGCCTACTGGGTCTGGCGCTGGGGCGGCACGCCATGCTGGCGCCAGGTGCGCTGGCCGGCGCTGTGGAAGCGCCTACTCTGGCGCGTGTGGCCGCCGGCCCTGCCGCGCGACAGCGAGCTTGCCGCCCGCCGCAGGGCAGGCACCACCCGATAGGCCGGGCGATGGCGATTTACCATCTTAGCCTCAGCATGGTGCAGCGGTCCCGTGGACAAAGCGTGGTGGCGGTCGCCGCCGACCGCGCCCGTGTGCGGCTGCACGACTGTCGATTGGACCAGACTTTTGCGCCGCTTCCCGCCAAGCGCGGCACACAGCCAATCTTGTCCGAGGTGTTGCTGCCCGACGGGGCGCCCCAAAGCTGGCGCGACCGGGAAGTACTGTGGAACGCTGTCGAGACCTTTGAGCGCCGGCCCGACGCTGGCCTCGCCCGGGAGGTTGAAATCGCGTTGCCGGCGGAGCTGTCACGCGAGCAGGCGGGACATCTGGCCCGCAGCTACGTGCTGGCAGCCTTCGTCGCGGACGGCATGGTCGCCGACCTGAACGTGCATTGGGCGGTGCGGTCCGATGGGCACCCCAAGCCCTCTGCACAGGCACTGCTCACCCTCCGCCGGATCGGCCCGGACGGTTTCGGGCTGAAGGAGCGCGCCTGGAACGACCGGGCCAACGCGGCCCGCTGGCGCCGCCTCTGGGCGGAGATGGCGAATGCCGACCTGGCCGCACACGGGCACGCAGCGCGCATCGACCATCGCAGCCATGCCGAACGGGGCATCCTGTTGGAGCCACAGAACAAGATCGGCGCAAATGCGGCCCGGCGTGCCCGGCGCGGCGAACCGTCTGAGCGGGTGGACGAGCACCAAGCCATTGCCCGGCGCAACCAGGAAAGGACTGCGCCGGGCGATGCCGTGTGACGGACCCAATGGTCCGTTTGATGGTTTGTAAAACCCGTCAGGGATGCGCCTGGACGCAATCCTGGTAGCTGGCGTCTAGCGCGGGGCCGAGCAGAAGCACTGAGGCAATCCGCCGGGCGACCTGCTGCACATGCCCAACCTCCTCGGCTGATAACGGCCGGGCTATGATCGAGTGGTCACGGTAGCTCAGCCACTTCTTCAACACCTGATAGCCGCCGATCCGGCATTCCCACACCTGCTCAGGGATGCCGCGCCATGAGCTAGCATCGTTCATGCCGACATCCACCATCAAGGCGCCGAGCAGCGGGGCGTATTCGGATATTGCTGCCTCCGCACCGCTATAGGCACGCGGCAGGACACGGCCACGAAGGGGCATGGTGACGCCCTTGTCTGTGCGGTTGCCCCAACCGCACAGCTCCCAATCCTTTTCCGAACCCGGGTGGGTGGTGGGAACGCCGATACAGGCCAGCTCGGGGCGGAGGGTCCCCGTGGTAATGCCCGGCACCGGAGCGTCCGGGTTTAGCAACACCGCAAGCTGACAGCCCAAGGCAGCGGAGGATCGCAGAACCGCCAGGCTTGCCGGTAGCGGCACGCGCGGCCACCCTTGCCGCAGGCCGCCAGCGTTCTCGGCTAGGTAGGCAGGGCTGTACAGGGTGGCGAGGGCGTGGTGCCACAACATCGCAGCCGACGCCGGGCTGGGGTCAATCCCAAGCTCTGCCAGGTAGGCTATAGCCGTCTCGGACAGGTTCGGGCGCGGCGCCCCAGATAGGTTCTCGACAACTGGAACGAGGAAGCCGTGTTTGTGAAGCACACGATCATCTGCAAGGCTGCTGGTCCAGTAGGCGGGGAAGCCCTCTGGGTCGGCGATCTGCTGCGGTCGAAGTGCCAAAAACCCAACTGCGTCGGGTACGGTGTGCAGCAACGGTGGCCGCACCCTGTTCCACACGGTCGGCGTAGCCGTCGTGTAAGCCCAGCGCATGTCGAAAGCAGACACGCAGAACCGGCGGACGTTGCCTGGCTCAAAACCTTCGCTCAGCAGGTCGGGACGGGCTTTCCGGGCTACGTAGCCTGCACGATCCATGCCCAAAGCTGGATTCTCGGCACGCGCCTGCTCGAAGCTGCGCCCCGGGTCCAGGTAGGCGCGCATCTTCGCTACCAGCGCGGCCTTGTCCATGCTGACCAGTCCGCCGCCGCGTTTTTCCAGCAACCCCGGAAGGGGCGGTGTCTTGGCAAGGGTGTCGAGGGCCGGCCAGGTCGCATAGCCGGCGCTCTGGACGGACACGGGCCGGAGCACGAAACGATTGGACGCGGTTGGCGCCAGCACCTCGTAGCGCGCGTCGAAGCCACCACCGTCCAGCGATGCAACCAAGTTGGACCGGCGCTGCGCCGCGTCGGACGCATCAAGGTCGTTCCTATAGCGGTAAATCGGCTCCTTCTGCTGTCCGGTCCTGACAAGCAGCGCCGTCGCCACGCCCTGCCTAATGCCCGGCGAGAAGCCGTCGATGGCGAAGATGGTCTCGCTGCTGCGGCCGTCCGGCCCATACTCCGTGATTGTGCGGTCGCCGTGCAGGTTCTCGACCCAGATGCGGTCGAAGCTGGCCAGCAAGGACTGACGCATGACGGTGAAGGAGGGCAGCGACAGCCAGGAGCTGTTGCTGATGTAGCTGACGATGCCGCGCCCGGTGCCCTCGGCGACCCGCCGCTCGGCGATGCGGAAGAAGCGAACATACAGTTCGTCCAGGTTGAACTTCTTCACACCCCAAACGGCCCGCAAGCCCTTCTTGTAAGCCTCAACTAGGTCGCCTTCGTCATTGGGGCTAAGGCCGGCATAGGCGTTGTACGGGGGATTGCCGAGCACCACGAGGATCGGTCGTTCGCGCTTGATGGCCGTGGCCGCGCTGCGCTCCTCCACCAGCGCCTCGTATCCTGGAATGGCTGGCCCGGCCTCGCTCTCGGCCCAGCCGGTCAGCGCGTTCGTGAGATAGATGGCAGCGCGCTCGCCGTCCTGAAGCGGTGTGTCTTTCAGCAACTCGCCGACCTGCCAATGGGCGATGACGAACGGCGCGGTCATGATCTCGAAGCCGACCACGCGGGTGATGGCCGCCTGCTTCAGCGCCTCGGCCGCAAGGTCGCCCATGCCTTTGCCGTCCAGCGTACGGCGGATACGGTCCAGCACTGCCACGACGTAGCTGCCGGTGCCGCAGCACGGGTCCAGCACCCAAACGGATGGGTCAGCCAGGCCGTCCGCAATGTCCAGCTCGTCGCGCAGCACACGGTCCACCCGCTCCACCTGGTAGCGGACGATCTCGGGCGGGGTGTACCAGACGCCAAGCTGCCGGCGCAGCTCCGGGTCGAAGTACTCCAGAAACGGCTCGTAGAAATACTGTACCGCCTGCGCGTCTCTGAACGCGGTGAAGAACGCAGGCCGGTCCACCCGCTCCAGCGCGCGCGCCGCTGCATCCAGCAATGGCACCAGGCCAAGCGGCCCCAATGCCTGCGGAGTCGCCACCTTCTGGAACAACAGGCTCATCACCGGCACATGCAGCGACCAAGAAGAGGCACGCCAATCGAACCCCTGGTCACCCGCACGCGCATGGACAACCCAGGCCGAGAATACGCCGTAGAACAGCGTCTGCACCAGGGTGGACCGGAACAGCCGCTCGCCGTCCGGGCCGTCGAAGCGGATGCCGAGTGCGTCCTCCATGCCCTTGCGCAGCCCGCCCAAGGCCGGAAGCTGCGCGCGGTCCGCCAGCCGGGCCAGGGCCTCGCGGGCATAGGATGCGAGGAAGAACGCAACGTCCGACGGCCGTGCCAAGGGCGTGCGGGTCAGCAGGCAGCGTTGCAGGAAGTCGTTGAACCGCCCCCGCAGCGTGTTCGGCCGCGACCCGGCGGCCAGCGTCCAAAACCCAGCCTCGTCAGCGGCCAGGTCAAAGATCTCTACAACCGTGCCGCCCGCGTCCAGCAACCGGAACTGCCAAAGGTTGGTTGCCAACACCAGGCCATAAGCCGGGAGGTATTGCTCGCGGACCTGCTTGCTCTTCACCAGAACGTCGATCTTGTGCGACGCCCCCTTCACCTCGACGACGCCCCGCTCCGGGGTGACGGTCGCGACCCATGTAGGCGTTTCGTCACGGCGGAACTGCGCCTGCTCGAACAGTCCGAAGTCGGGGATGCCGGCGTCGCCGGATGGATGGTGCAGGCAGAACACCCGCGGACGGAGCTGGCCGCCGACGCCGTTCAGCAGCGCCCCAAGGGCAGGATAGTAGCTGGTTTCCGCTGTTCCGGCCTTGAGCGCGCGAACACGGCGGACATCATCAAGATACACGTCGAGGAGCGAATCAGTTGGCATCGGCCTAGTGTCGCACTGGTCGATGCAGCAGCCTATCGTGCTCCGAGGCAGCCCTACTCTGGCTGTATGAAACCTAAACGTGGGGACACTGGTGGCGAATTCAGAGTTGGCCATTTGTTCGTAGGCGTCAGCGGCCGGCGGACTTGCTTCTGCGACCGTTCTTGGCCCTTCGGCGGCCACCAGGATGATCAGCGGCAGCGGCCCACTGAATTCGCCACCAGTGTCCGTGGGTTTAGACTCCATACACCCCGTAGCAGCGCCTACCGCGATGGTTGGTGAGGCCGTGATTGCGGGTTTGCACAGATAGGTCCTATTCAGGATTGAGCCAACCAGTCCTGGAATCGCCGTATGGTCCGCTGCATCGCCCTCCTCCACACCGCGGAAAGCAATGTTGCTGTTTTCGAGGCGTCCCGTGACGACCTCGGGCTTGGAAGTGACGTTGTACTCCGCCACGAGGTGCGATCCGACTTGCTGGCCGACGCCGAAGAAGCCGGCGGACTTACCCCTGGGATAATAGGGCGGACGCGGGAAGCGCTGCTCGCCTTGCGCGACGGTGCCGACGCTGTGGTCCTGACCTGCTCCACCCTTGGGCCGTCCGTTGGTGAAGCCGTCAGGGATGCCACGCATGTGCCAATGCTTCGGGTGGACGAGGCGCTTGCGCGGGAGGCAGTCCGAGAGGGCGGTAAGGTCGTGGTGCTCTGCGCCGTCGAGACGACGATTCAGCCGACGCGCCTCCTGTTCGAAAAGGCCGCACAGGGGACCGGATCTGAAGTTGATGTTCGCCTCGTGTCCGGCGCTTGGGCGGCGTTCAAAGGAGGCCATCGCGACCGCTATCTCAGTCTCGTTGCCGAGGCGGCTGACGAAGCGATCCGGGAAGGAGCATCGCGGGTCGCGTTCGCACAGGCGTCGATGGCGGGCGCTGCCCGGCTCACCAGCGAGGGTTCGCCTCCCCTGACAAGCCCGAGCGTTGGACTCCGGGCCGCGATTGCAGCATCCGAACTGTAGATTGCTACGCGGCGAGGGCTGTTTCGTTTCGCCAAACGGACGTTTGACGAAACGGTACAGCTTTCATGCCACCTGGGGCCGCAAGGCGATGATGCCCTCAGTGTGCCAGCGCAGCAGCCGCAGCGCGTTCAGCGTTACCAGCACGGTCGCGCCCGTGTCGGCCAGGATGGCGGGCCACAGCCCTGTGACACCGGCGAGCGTGGTGCCCAGGAACACCAGCTTGAGGCCGACCGCGACGGCCACGTTCTGCCGAATGTTGGCGAGGGTCGCGCGGGACAGCGCCACTAGCTCGGCCACGCCCGAGACTCGCTCGCGCAACAGCGCGGCATCAGCGGCTTCCAGGGCAACCGCGGTGCCGCCGCCCATGGCAACCCCCACGTTGGCGGCTGCAAGCGCGGGAGCGTCGTTGATGCCGTCACCCACCATCACCACCGGGCCGTGAGCTTTCAGCGCCTCGATCTCACGCAGCTTGTCGTCCGGCAGCAGGTGCGCGCGCACGTCCAGGCCGAGCGCCCCGGCAATGGCCCGTCCCGTGCGCTCGTTGTCCCCGGTCAGCATGACCGAGGCCACACCCATGTGCTTGAGCGCGGCGATGGCCGCTGCGGCGTCCTGGCGCGGTTCGTCGCGCATCGCCAGGACGCCAAGCACGCGCTCCCGCGAGAACACGACCACTGCGGTTTTCCCGTCCTCCTCCAACGTACGGATGTTTGCGGCGAGCGCTCCCAGGTCTGCGCCCCGTTCGGTGGCAAAGTCCGGGCTGCCAACCGTGATCCGCACCCCGTCCACGTTGGCCACCGCCGCCTTGCCCGGCACCGCGCTGGCGGCGCGGCCAAGCGGGATCGGGATGGACCGCGCTTCCGCTGCTTGCACGATGGCGAGGGCAAGCGGGTGGGCGCTGCCCGCTTCCACGGCGGCGGCGGCGCGCAGCAGCCCGGCATTGTCCGTGCCCTCCGCCGGCAGCACGTCGGTTACGCACGGCTTGCCCAGCGTCAGCGTGCCGGTCTTGTCGAAGGCCACCGTGCGCGCCTTGCCCACCGCTTCCAGCGCGGCGCCGCCTTTCACCAGCAGGCCCCGGCGCGCGCCGGCCGACAGGGCCGACGCCACCGCAGCCGGGACCGAGATCACTAGGGCGCAAGGACAGGCAATCAGCAGCACCGCCAGGCCGCGGTACACCCACGTCGTCCATGCACCCCCGAGCAGCAGCGGCGGGACCAGGATAACGAGGGCAGAGACGACCATCGCCCCCGGCGTCCAATAGGTGCTGAACCGCTCGATGAAGCGCTGCGTCGGCGCGCGGCTCGCTGAGGCCTGCTCCACCAGGCGCACGATGCGGCTGATGGTGTTGTCCGCCGCCGCCGCAGTCACGCGCACGCGCAGCAGCGCGGCCGTGTTGACCGAACCGGCGACCACGGCCTCCCCTGGGCCGCGCGCCACTGGCACGCTTTCACCCGTGACCGGGCTTTCGTCCACTGCGGACTGCCCTTCCAGCACCAGGCCATCGCAGGGCACGCGGTCCCCCGGCCGGACCTGCACCACGTCGCCCACGGCGAGGCTTGCCGCGGACACCTCCGTGACCGCCCCGCCATCGCGTTCCACCCGCGCCGTGCGCGGCATCAAGTCCGCCAACGCACGGATGCCGGCCCGCGCCTGTCCCGCGGCCACGCCTTCCAGCAGCTCGCCCACAGCGAACAGCAGCACCACGACGGCTGCTTCCTCAGCCGCGCCGATGGCGACAGCTCCGAGGGCAGCCGTGACCATCAGGGTCTCAATGGAAAACGGCGTGCCGGCGCGCGCCAGCGCCAGCGCCCGGCGGCCAAAGGGCAGCACCGCGGCGAGCGTAGCGGTCAAGTAGAGCCAGTAGGCTTCCGCCGGGAACACATGCGCGAGTGCCCAGGCCGCCCCGACCAGAGTGGCGAGCAGCCCGGCCAGCCGCGCCTTGCCGGTGCGCCACCAGGATACGCCCGGCTCGTCGTCATCGTCCCCGTGCGCGTGGCCGTGGTCCGGAGCATCGTGCCGCAGCCCGGCATCGCCTGCCGGGGCGGGAAGCGGGCGCACCTTGTAGCCCAGCGCAGACACCGCGCGGGCCAGCGCCGCCGCATCCGCGCCACCCGGGACGAGCCGGGCCGTCAGCGTTTCCGCCATCAGGTTCGCGGCCACGTCCCGCACGCCAGGCAGGCGGGATGCCGCCGCTTCCACCTTGGCGACGCAGGAACCGCAGTCCATGCCCTGCACGCGCAGGCTGACAAGTTGGCCGGCGTCGGCAGGATCGGTGTCCGTGCTGGCCGTGCTGGTGGTGCTCATGGGCCGGCGCTCCTTGTGCGAGAGGGCAGGCTCCCGAGATAGAACCTGTGGCGGCTACAGGTTCAAGGGGCATTTCATGGGTGCGGACGCGGGCGGGGCAGCGACCCTTTCCATTGGCGAGCTGGCCCGGCGGGCAGGAACCAAGGTGGAAACGGTGCGCTGGTACGAGCGCGAGGGGCTGCTGCCGACGCCGGCCCGCACCGGAGGCGGGCACCGGGCCTACACCCGGGCGCACCTGGACCGGCTGGCGTTCATCCGCCACGCCCGCGAGCTAGGTTTCCCGCTTGAGCAGGTGCGCGGCCTTCTGCGCTTGACCGATCACCCGGAACGGTCCTGCGCCGAGGCCGACCGGATCGCGCGCACCCACCTGGACAGCGTGCGGGGCCGCATCGCGCGGCTGCGGGCGCTGGAGGAGGAGCTGGCGCGCATGGTGGCCGACTGCGGCCAGGGCCGCGTAGCGGAGTGCCGCGTCATTGAGGTGCTGGCCGACCACAGCCATGCGAGTTGTCTGCACGCCGAGGGGCACGGCGAGCTAGCCGTCAATCGTCTCTGATTTGCACCGTGCAAATTCTGGCCCCGCCCTGTCCGCCAAACCAACCCAAACGGACAGTTGGCCGCCAGCTTCCTGAACGCTGCGCCCAGGATGTCCGGATACGGCCAATTTTGGCCGATGGAGGCCGCATCAAGCAAACGTGGATCGGCTCGCCCTAGTCCCTTTATCGGCGCAGGGATGTGCGAGAAAAGCTTTGGACTGCAAGAGGGAACAGCGTCGGTTGCCATGTGGACATCGCTAGGCCGTGACCTGTGCCTGGTTCGTGCTGCTAGTACCCTACGAAAATGGCGGTATTGAGCGGGAACCTACCGAGGCGCACGACGGCGCATACCTTTCGCCTGGACACCTGGCCGCCAATGACCTGAACGAACCGCGCCATGTTGCCGCCGGGTTTGCCACGGCCCCGACACGCCCAAGGCGGGCGGCGCCGCCATCCTCGGCACCACCCTGGACCTCGGCAGTTCTGCCGCGGCCCGTGGTTCAGGGCTGCGGCAAGCGCCCTTTCAGCCGAACAACGTGTCGAACAAGAGCTTGACGTTCAGCACGACGATGATCCCCGCCACGATCCATGCCATGGCCGCGACCCAGCCGGGGATGACGAAAGCCCCCATCTTCTTGCGATCCGACACGAACAGCACCAGCGGAATGACGGCGAAGGGAAGCTGCATCGACAGGATCACCTGGCTGAGGATCAGGAGTTGGCCGGTGCCTTTCTCGCCGTAGAGGGCGGTGACCACGACCACTGGAACGATGGCGATGCCGCGGGTGAGGAGCCGGCGAGCCCAGTTTGGAATACGCAGCCGGAGAAAGCCCTCCATGACGATCTGGCCAGCAAGGGTCGCCGTCACCGTCGAGTTCAGGCCCGAAGCCAAAAGTGCAATGGCGAACAGCGTCGATGCGATGCCCAGCCCCAGCAGCGGCGAGAGGAGCTGGAAGGCCTCGCCGATCTCCGCCACGTCGGCGTGTCCGCTGTTGTGAAAGGCCGCTGCCGCGACAATCAGGATTGCAGCGTTGATGAACAGGGCCAGCATGAGCGCAATGGTGCTGTCCGCCGTCGCCCACTTGATCGCGTCCCGACGCCCCTCGTCGTTGCGCTCGTAGGCGCGGGTCTGGACGATGGAGGAATGCAGGTAAAGGTTGTGCGGCATCACGGTCGCCCCAATGATGCCGATGGCGATGTAGAGCATCTCCGGATTGGTGACGATCGCGGCGGACGGCACGAAGCCCCCCAGCACCGCGGCTATAGGCGGGGCCGCAGCGATAATCTGAACCGTGAAGCAGATAGCGATGACGATCAGCAGCGAGATGATGAAGGCTTCGAGGAAGCGGAAACCCTTGTTCATCAGCAAGAGCAGCAGGAAGGCGTCGAGCGCCGTGATCAGCGCGCCGCCTATTAGAGGGATGCCGAACAGGAGCTGCAGGGCGATGGCGGTGCCAATGACCTCGGCAAGGTCGCAGGCGATGATCGCGGCCTCGCAGGCGAGCCACAGCATGATGTTGACGGGCCGGGAATAGCTGTCGCGGCAGGCTTGGGCGAGGTCGCGCCCGGTGACGATGCCGAGCCGCGCGGCGAGAGCCTGCAACAGGATCGCCATCAAGTTCGACAGCAGGACCACCGTGAGCAGCGTGTAGCCGAACTTGGAACCCCCGGCGAGGTCCGTCGCCCAGTTGCCCGGGTCCATGTAGCCCACGGACACCATGTAGCCCGGCCCGGCGAAGGCGAGGAGGCGACGCAGCCACAGGCCGCCTCGCGGCACGGGGATGCTGGCATGCACCTCGGGCAAACTAGGGCGGAAGTCGTCTTCCGGCCCGGAAAACTTCCATGCGGGTCGCAACGCAGCTGTGCCTTGAGCTTCTGACATCGAAGGGCTTCCTGATTTAGCCATGATCTTGACCACAAGCGACATACGACAAGGCTCACTAGTATGCAATATGCTATACTACATCGAGAGGGCGAATCTCCTGGTCGCTCCTCACAACCTCAGGAAGTGAAGCGAGCCAGGACGACCGGGCCGCGCCGTCGGGGCCTGCGCCGTTAAGGGCACCGATGGCCGCCGACGGCCTGGACGCTCGCGGGCTAGCGTCGCAGCTTCTCGGCGGAAAACGTCCGGAACGCCTCCAGCGTCTCCTCACTGACGTGGTGCTCGATGCCCTCGGCGTCGATGCGAGCCGTTTCCGGGCTGATCCCAATGTCGCGCAGGAAGGCTTCCACGACCTGGTGACGGCCGCGGCTCGCTTCTGCGAGGTGGCGGCCGGCCTCGGTCAGGAACACGCCGCGATAAGGGCGCTGGGAGATGAAACCTTCGCTTGCGAGACGCTTCAGCATCTTCGCTACGGTAGGCTGGGCGACGCCGAGCCGGTGCGCGATGTCAATCTGACGCGCCTCGCCACCGTCATCGATCAGGTCGGCAATAAGCTCGACATAGTCCTCGACCAGCTCCAAACGCCGGGCCTGGCGGGTCTGGCGAAAGCTCTCCACGTGCGCTTCGGTGTCGACGAGGGGATGTTCGCCTTCTGAAACCTTCTCCGACATGCCCTGCTCCATCGCTGCTTCGCGCACCGCGGGCACTTCATACCAGCTTTGCTCTAAGTTAGCACAGGCTAACATTGTTGGTCTGGCTTCGCACTTGGAATGCGCCCTCCGGCCTGCTTGCGTCTCGCACCCCAAAGATAGCCGTTGCTATACCACTAAGAGTCTGCTCATGATATGAGTAGAACCTGAGATCGGTTGGGCCAAGTGGCTGCAAAGAGGAACCCTGATGAGAACAAAACTGCAGGCGCTAGTCGCTGCCGCAACGCTTGGCGTGGCGTCGGGCGGCCTATCCGCGCTGGCGCAGCCGGCGAGCACACCATCCGAGGCTCAACAGCCGGCCACGCCGGAAACTTCGGACAAGCCCAGCGAGGCGGCTTCGGCACCCTCGATTTCGACGTCCCTACCAAATCCAGACCCAGGCGGAGTCCGGGTCTCCTTGGAGAAGCTCGGCATCAGCTACAGCCTCACCTACATCGGTGAAGGCCTTGGCAACCTCTCGGGCGGCGTCAGGCGCGGAAGCGTTTATCAGGGGCGTCTTGATTTTCAGCTTGACGCGGACCTGGAAAAGCTGGCCGGCGTACCCGGCCTCGCGTTCCACGCCAACGCCTACCAGATCCACGGCCGCGGGCTGTCCGGCTGCTGCCTCGGCAACCTCCTGACTGCGAGCGGCATCGAGGCACTCCCTGCGACGCGGCTCTATGAACTCTGGCTGGAGCAGAAGCTGCTCGGCGGCAAGGTCACCGTCCGTGCCGGCCAACTCGCTGCCGACACCGAGTTCCTTGTCACCCAGTATGGCTCCCTGTTCGTGAACGCGACCTTCGGCTGGCCGGCAATCACCGCGGCCAATTTGCCGGGCGGCGGGCCGTCCTACCCGCTCGCGACGCCGGGCGTTCGCCTGAAGCTCGCGCCCACGGACAGCGTGTCTGTCCTGCTCGCCGCCTTCAATGGCGACCCCGCGGGACCGGGTTCTGACGACCCGCAGCGCAAGAACCGCAGTGGGACCAACTTCCGGGTCCGGGACCCGGCGCTGCTGATCGGCGAGGTGTCCTACAGCTACCACCAGGGCAAGGACGCCGCCGGGCTGCCCGGCATGGTCAAGCTTGGCGGGTATCACCACTTCGGCCGCTTCAACGACCAGCGATCCGGCATCGACGGCCTGTCATTGGCCGATCCCGATAGTGCGGGGACTGCCCGCTCCCTGCGCGGCGCCAGCGGCATCTACGGCGTCCTCGACCAGCTCATCTATCGCGTGCCGGGCACGACCGACCAAGGTCTGGGCCTGTTCGTCCGCGCAGCGGCATCCCCAGCCGACAGCAACCTCATCAGTCTTTACGCCGATGGCGGCCTCACCTACAAAGGGCTTCTGCCAGGCCGCGAGAACGACACGGTCGGTGTCAGCGTCAGCTATGCGCGCGTCTCAGGCGCGACACGCAGGCTTGACCGGGATACGGCCCGCTTTGGTGGGCAAGCCGGCTCACCGATCCGGTCGAGCGAGGTGCTGGTGGAGGCGACCTACCAGGCCCAGGTCGTGCCCGGCTTCACGGTCCAGCCCGACCTTCAATACATCATCCGACCCGGCGGCAACGTCCCTAACCCGCGCGATCCGAACGGCGCCGCGATCAAGAACGCCGCCCTGGTCGGGCTGCGCGCCACGATCCGATACTGACGCCCATGCGTCCATTCCATGGCTTCCACCTGGCGAGGAACGGCCACCGATGCTGGCCCTAGTGGGGGGTTACGCCGTAGAACGGGGTCCTGGCCGCTTTTGATACTGCTACGGAAATAGGGCCTGAACGTCATCTGCCGGCCGGCGTCGGGCGCCCCATTTCTTCGCCATGATGGTGCGCGCCCCGCGCGCGGTTGATCTGCTGGCGAATTCGGCCGACACGGCCCGTCTCGCACGCACACGCTGACTCGAGGGGTCTCCAGGCTGGGCAAAGGTGGGTTCGGTAGGGTTCCTCCCCAGGAACAAACAGCCAGTGCCGAATTCGCCAGCAGTATCAAAAGCGGCCAGGACCCCGTTCTATGGCGTGACCTCTTCCTGGCCCCGCTCGCCCTCGGCTTGGTTAGGAACGGGACGGTCCATCCCCGTGCTCTCCTCGCCCCGCTCGCCCTCTGCCTGGCTCGGGACGGAACGGTCCAGATCCGGGCAGGGCACTTCCTCCTTCAGCCTGTGCCGAAACTCCTCCAGCGCAGGCGTTTCATCCCCGGACGACCCAGCCCCGCTCCCACCCAGCGTCTCGAAATGCACGCGGCCATTGACGAGCGCCGTAACCTTGAACTGCTGGCCGTCCGTGCCGGCGTAGCAGTGCCCGACCGTCACGCTGCTTGCTTCGACCGGCATGCGCTGCGTCCCTCCATGATCCGTTTGTGCCGAACGCCTCCTGCACCGCCCAGGTTGCGGCTCTACTCAGCCTAGTGACCGCGAAGCTGTGCAGATTGGACCATCTGACGCCGTAGCACTTTGATCGACGGCTAGGGCTGGTGGTGTCCGTCAAACGAACCATGACGGACAGCGGCCCGTCTGTCCGAGAACTCCTGGCGCATGACGGCCAAGCGGACAGCTTGATTGCCGGATGGCGAAACGGACAGCTCTGGTGAGGTGTGCAGCGCACCTGCGCAAGCACCGCCCTACATCCGCATTCCCCGGCGCTGCCCTTGGCGCTCGCGCTCGGCCTCACGCTGGGCCAGGCCGACGCTGGCGCGCTCGCCCTGCTTCAATGTCGCGGTGAGCTGGGCCACCCGGTCCAGCGCCGGCCGCTGCTCTGGCGCGACGGATGCCGACGTGACCGCGCCAGCCCGGCCCTCGGCCCGCAGCATGGCGCGCACCCCCTCCGCTCCGAACCGCCGCTCCACCGCCGCCCCGAACCGCTCCAGCTCGGCCGCAGCCGGCTTGTCCGCCTGCACCGCCCGCCACGCCTCGCCGCGCACCTGCTCGTCCCCTGGCGCAGCCACGGCCCCCAGCGCCGCCTCGGCCGCGGGTGACAGGCGCGGGATGCCGGCCGCGTCCGCGGCGCGCTGCGCGTCCACGCTGCCGCGGTAGGCCCGCTCCGCCCACCCCTCGGCCGTGCCGATGCGGGTCAGGCTGCCCGGCAGCGCGCCCGCGGCCCGCTCCGCATTGGCCCGCTCCTGCTTGGACGCATCCGACGCGAACCATCCCACCTTGCCCCGCAGCTCGCCCAACTGCTCCGGCTCGCGTGACAGCCGCGCCGCGGCGCTGGTCCAGCCCTCGCGCTTAACCAGCTCGTCCAGCGCCGCCCGCGCCCCGTGCGAGTCCTTGTAGGCCCCTTGCAGGTAGCTCCACCGCGCCTCGCGCTCGCGCTGCACCGCCTTGTCCGCCGCCACTGCCGCCGCGACCTCGCCGGGGCTGGCGCCCCGCCCCAGGCTGTCCCGCCCCTGCCCGGACGGGTCCACGTAGGGCGGGATCAGCCAGTCCCCGGCAGGCTGCCCCTGCGCGGTCGCGGCCTTCGCCGCACCTGGCTGTGCCGCCGCATCCCAGGCCACGCCAGGCGCCGCGGCAGCGGCAGCGGCAGCCTGGCCGGCACGGACGCCCGCACCTGTCGGCTGCTGGTCCGGCTCCGCCATCCCCTGCGCCCTCTGCCCCTCCCCGGCCCGCTGCCGCAGCTCCGGCGCCAGCTCGTCCAGGGTGGCCCATGCCACCGACGCCGCCCGCACCTCGCCCCGCGCCATCTGCCGTGCAAGCTGCTGGGCGTCGCGCGCCGTCTCGGTGCTGACGAACACCTGCGCGCCCTCCCGCTGCCGGGTCAGCGCCACGTAGCTCGCCGCCGCCCGCCAGTGGTGCGTGTGCAGCAGGTAAGTGTGGTCCAGCGTCTTGCCCTGGCCCTTGTAGATCGTCCCCGCGTAGCCGTGCCGGAAGCCGTCGAACTCATCCGCCGCCGACCAAGTGACAGTCCGCCCCTCCTTGCCGGCCGGCGCGTCCAGCCGCACCCACACCTGCCCCGTCGCGGGGTCCATTCCGGTGATAGTGCCGGCGTTGCCGTTGTGGATGCCCAGCTTCTTCGCCGTGTCGGTGAACTGCACCCGGTCGCCCGCCGCAAACGCCGCCTCGCCGTGCTTGGTCGCAAGCTGGGTGTCAGGTGACGCCAGCTCGCCCCGGTCCCGCCTGACCCCGCGCAGTTCGGCATTGAGCCGGTCTACCTCGGCATTGGTGTAGGCGAACACGAACCGGCTGGCCTGCGGGTCCGCCGCGGTGTCCGCCGTCCAGCGCGCGACCAAGGCGGCCCGCGCCGCATCCTGGTCCGCCGTCCACGTCACCGCCCCATGACGGTCGAACGCCTGCACCGCCGCGTCGAACCGGCCCTCGGCCAGGTCGCGCGCCGCCTGCCGCTGCCAGTCCACCCGCTGCCGCGTCACCTCGGTGATCTCGGCCGCCCCTTGCTGCTTGCGCAGTTCGGTGAACAGCCCGCCCCGCTCGATGCTGGCAAGCTGCCGGTCGTCCCCGGTCAGGACCACCTTGGCCCCGGCCTGCCGCGCCTCGGTCAGCAACTCGCCGGTCACGCGGCTGTCCAGCATCGCCGCCTCGTCCACTACCAGCACGGTTCGAGAATCCCAGCCGGGGCTGCGCCCATTCTTGATCCCGAACAGCGCCGAGTGGACCGTGCCCGCCTCCCTGAACCCGTCCGCCTTGAGGTCCTGCGCCACGGCGTTGGTCGGGGCCAGCCCGACCACCCGGCAACCGGCCCGCTCGTGCGCGTCCCGCACCGCCGCCAGTGTGTAGCTCTTCCCCGTGCCGGCCCGGCCCTCCACCAGCTTTAGCCCGCCCGCGCTGACAGCGTGCTCGAACGCCGCGCGCTGGTCGTCCCGCAGCGTGCGGCCCTCCAGCGCCACCTCCTGGTGCCGGGCTTTCACGCCCTGGTGGTGCCGCGCCCCAGCCACCGCCGCCCCGTCCGCCAGCGCCGCACGCTCCTGCTCGCGTACGCCTACGGTGGTGAACCGCCCGGCCGCCTCGCCCGTCTCGCGGTCGTGCAGCGCCAGCACGTCCCGGTGCCCAAGCACCGCCCGCTTCGCGTCCGCGATGTCCCGGGCAGCGGCAGGGTCGGGCGTCCCGTCCGGCCCCGCGCCAAGGTGCTTGGCGAGGTAGCGGTCCAGCTCGCGCTCGGTGAAGGTGGCGTTGTTGCGCGTCAGCGCCGCCAGAACCTGCTCCGGGTCCTTTGCTGCCGCCTCGTTCGCCGCCCGCAGCACCTCGGCGCGCACCGCTGCCGGGCTGTCCACCTTGCGCATCCGCACGGGGCCGATGTGCTCGCCCGGGTGCGCCGCCGTCGCGTCCACCCGTATCCCGATGCCGTGCTCCTGGAAGTAGCGGTCCTGGTGCGCCCGCCACGTCTCGCCCCACGTCTCGCCGTCCGCCACCACGGCGCGCGTGCCGGCCCGCCGCACCTCCGGGTCCAGGTCGCGCGCCTTCGTGGCCGCGAACCCCTCGCTTTCCAGGCGCCTGGTCGTGATGAGCAGATGCGCGTGCCAGTTGGTGTGGTCGCCGCCGGTCTCCTCGGCCCACGCGCCCTCTCCTTCTCCACGCTCCTTGTGCGGCGCATGGACGTCGAGCTGCACGGCCAGGCCCTTGGACACGAAGTGCTGCTCGGCGAAGGAGCGGGCCAGCTCGATCCGGTCGGCGGTGGTCAGCTCGCGGTCGGCCGGCAGCGCCAGCACGATCTCGCGCGCGACCTGGCTGTCCTTCCGGCGCTCCGCCGCCTCGGCCGCGTTCCACAGCACGGCGCAGTCGGCAAACCGGGGGTCGGCGCCCTCCGGCAGCAGCACCTCATGATGCTCCGGGGCGCCGCGATGGCGGAAGTGGAACAGCTCGCCGGTGCGCTCGGCCTGGATCACCTCGCGGGCGTTGTAAGCCGCAGACCGCACGGCGTTGCCGCCGGCAGCACGGGACAGGTAGCGGGCACGGGCGAAGGCGATGGCCACGACGGGAGCCTAGCCTTCCTTGGTGGCCTGCTTCAAGCCGCGTTGCGCAGCAACGCATATTGCGTCTGCACCGCTTTGCTCTGGCTCACTCCGTTCACCGACGCTTGGGAGCAGAACCCGCTGCGCGAGAGTTGCCGGTTGCACGGGTGCGCTGGCAGCAGCACAGTTGCTACAGGGCTTTATGGGACCACACGCCGTGACCTTCTTGGACACTTCCACCACTGAACAGGCAATCCGCGATCTACTTGCTGAAGGAGGTTCGGCCAGAGCCGCGGTCGCCTACTGGGGCGCTGGTGCCACCAAGCGGCTCAGGATTAAAGCCGGTCAGGACCTGACTGTTGTCTGCGACCTCATGGGTGGAAGCTGCAACCCCGACGAAGTTCGGAAGCTGCAAAGCCTGATCGGCCCGGAGAAGGTTCGAACCCATGATCGCCTCCACGCCAAGGTCTGGATCGGCAAGGCAGCAGCAATCCTGGGATCGTCCAACGCCTCCGCTAACGGCCTGTGCTTCGAGGAGAAGGAGGCATCAGCACTGGTAGAGGCAAACGTGCGCGTCCAAGACTCGAAGGTGGTTGCTGCATTGGATGCCTGGTGGAATGCGAATGTATGGCGCGATGCCCGGCCGATCACGGAAGAGAACCTCCAGCTAGCCAGCGAACGCTTCAAGCAACGCCGCAAGAGGCGACCCATCTGGGCCAAGGGCAACCTGCTGTCCTCGTTGCAGCATGATCCCAGCGCCTTTGCCGACCGTGGCATTTGTGTCTGGGTCCAGAACTGGGCGAAAGCTTCCCAGGAAGCGGTCGGGATGGTGGAAGAGATACGGACCGTCCGCAGCGACCCCGGCATTGATCTCTGGGAAAATATCGAAGACCCGCCTGCGCCTGGCTCGACGGTCATCGACTTTAACGTGGGGCGCGGGCTACCCAAGCTTACTGGGCTTTGGCACATCCTGGACGACCAGCCGGAGTACGAGGACGACTACGACGGCCCCAGGCTGCTCCTTTGCAGGCGGGTGGTAAGCTACGAAGCTCTGCCACTGGGCAACGAGAAGGCATGGAGGCAAGCGGCCAAGCGCGCTTCCGCCACGGGCGAAACAGAGTGGAGTGTCGATGATTTCGCGCGCAGGTTCTTGGGCTGAACAGGCGGGAAAGGAAGAGCACCATGTGGGAGCCCTGGACCGGGTCTGGATATGATACCAGGCGCCTGCTCATCCTGGGCGAGAGTTGCTACGCCTGGGAGGAAGACGGGCAGGTCAAAGAGCCTCAGCCCGACCATCCCGTCGTCATGGCGCAGTATGCCATGGAGGCCTTCCCACGTAGCCAGCGATTCCTCGACATGGTCTCACGGGGCGTGTGCGGAAAGTATGCACCGTCGCTCGCGGAGGTGACGGCGGCTTGGGAAAGCATCGCCTTCACCAACTACGTGCCGGTCTCTGTCGGCATCGGTCCGCGTGAACGGCCCCTTCCCAAGGCGTGGAAGCAAGCCGATGACGAATGGCAACTCGTCCTTGCCAAGTTGAAGCCTCGCAACATCATCGTCCTTGGCCGCGGGATGTGGGGTTACATGCCGGAGACGCAGGTCATCGTCAGCAAAAGTGTCCAGGGCTACCGTTTGTCGGACGGCACTGTCGCCATGTGCCGTGCGACCTGGCACCCTGCCGGGGGCCAGTCCTGGAGCACGCTTGCGGCCGAGATTGTAACTGCCGAACAGCCGCGGGAGAACTGAGCTGCTGATGACCACTCCAGTCTGCTGCTGAAGCGAGGATGGCGGATAGGACGATCCCGGACGGACTTGAGGCACTCCGGGCCGAGCTGAAGCTGGTCGAAATCATGCGGCTGATAGAGCGGACAGCTCGATGGGTCGATCCGGAGACGTTCAACCTGCTGCCCGTCTGGTATCCGGAGTACGCGCGCCGTGCCTATTTCTACAAGGCGGACTGGTCAGAGCCGCAGATGAACAAGAACAAGCAATCGGGCTACACCGAGCACAAGCGCGAGGGCAACCGCTACGCGAACATCGCCCTCACCCATGCCCTTGGCCTGCGGTCGCCTGACCGCCCGGGCTGGTCGTGCTGCCACATCTGGGGGGTGGACGATCCGCAATACCAAGAATCCAACGCCGTCGTGCAAGACAGACGCTTCTTCTCGTGCATCGCGAACATGGTCCTGCTGCCGACGCCCCTGAAGGCGTTCACCGATGCCATGCCGGAGGTGAAGGCCATGCTCCGCATCTGTGCCCATGGCATCTACGGCTGGCAGTACGACCGTGGCAGCATGGCGGCGGCGCTCAGCATGGTCGAGAAGCAGGCGGGCTGGGACGCCTACCCGGCAAGCTGGCCAAAACCAGGCAAGGCCAGCTCGGTGCCAGGGATGATGCCAATCAACGCCGGCATCCGGAAGTCGGCAGCGGCCTGCCGTGCCCGTATCCGGCGAGACTTGGACCATGCCGGACCTCATTACCCGCGAGAAGAGGTGAAGGCGGCCCTCGCCTACTGGCACATCGAAGTCTGATCGGCGGACATCTGCTACGCCCGCGGAAAGTCCTCGCGTTCTGGTTGCGTTCGCCTGCCGTCCTGTTAGTACCGCCTGAACGCAGGGCGTGCGACGCCCGGCGCCATGACAAGGGCAACCGGGGAGGAATACAGCATGGCCCGCACCCTCAGCGAGCGCCTGCGCGCGCACGAACAGCAGAAGGCCCGTCTTGCCGAGGCGGAAGCCAAGCTCAAGCTCGACGAGCGCAAGCAGCGCACCCGCCGCCTCGTCGAGGCCGGCGCCCTGGTCGAGAAGGTCGGCCTGCTGGAGCTGGACAGCAACGCCCTGTATGGCGCCCTGCTCTCCCTCCGCGACGGCGCCGACGACAAGGCGCACGTCGAGAAGTGGGCCGCCCTGGGCGGGCGCACCTTCGCGCGCGAGGCCAAGGCCCGCGACGAGGGCAAGGAGGCCGTGCTGCTGACCTTCGCTGCCCCGCTGCCCAAGGACGCCACCACGGCGCTCCGTAAGGCCGGCTTCCGCTACAGCAAGGTCATGCAGCACTGGGAGGGCCTGGCCCGCTTCGCCGACGCGGACGCCCTGGCCACCGCGCACGGCGGCACGGCCCGCCGGGTGGGTGCGGACGCCCCCGCAACCGAAGCACCCGCGCGCGCTGCGGAGTAGGCCACGCCGTGCTGTCCCGCGCCTCGTACGACCTGATCCGGTTCGCCCTTCGCCTCCTCGTCCAGCTCTGGCCCTTGTGGCTGTTCCGGGGGGCATGGTCCTTGTCCGCCTGGCTCTGGTCGGGCATCGTCGTCCCCTTCGTGGCGGGCGTGCCCGCGTTCGGCCCTCCCCTGCGCGACCTCGCCCTGTTCCTCAGCCCGACCGGCGCGCTGCTCGGCCCGGTGGCGCTGCTCGGCGCCGCCGTCATCCTGCACCGCAACCAGTTCGTCGCCCGCACCGTCCCTTTCGCCGCGGCTAGCGCGGTCGCTATCGCCACGCTGATGACGGCCTGGCCGGAATGGCAGCGCCTGTCGCCCTACCTGAAGTTCTACCCGGTTTCCGTCGTGCTCGGCGGAGTCAGCTACGACATCCGCCTTGCCCTCGCCCTGGGCCTTGCTGCCGCCCTGGCCGGGGCCATCCTCGCCACCGCGCGCCCTCCGCTCGGCACGGAGCAGTCGCCCGGCCGGGTCCGCGCCCCGTCCGACAACCACGGCCATGCTGACTGGCTCGGCATGAAGGAGGCGCGCGCCTTGTTCCCCGGCCCCGATCCCGTGTTCGGCGGCATCGTCGTCGGCGAAGCCTACCGTGTCGATCAGGACCGGGTGGCCAGGCTCGCCTTCGATCCGGCCAACCCGCGCACCTGGGGCAAGGGCGGCACCGCGCCGCTGCTGGTAGACCCGTGCCGCACCGGCCCCACCCACGCCCTCGTTGTCGCCGGCTCCGGCGGCTACAAGACCACCTCCGTCGCCGTGCCCACCCTGCTCACCTGGCGCGGCTCCACCGTCGTGCTCGACCCGTCGCGCGAAGCCGCCCCCATGGTAACCCGCCACCGCGAACAGGCCATGGGCCACCAGGTCGTCACCCTCGATCCCGCACAGGCCGGCAACGGCGGCGGATCGTTCAACGCGCTGGACTGGATCGACCCGGCTTCCCCCTTGGCGGAAAGCCACGTCGAGGCCGTCGTCGGCTGGATCAGCGGCGAGGCGCGCAGCCAGATCACCTCGGGCGGCGAGTTCTTCCGCGAGTCCGGCAAGGGGCTGATCGCCTGCCTGATGGCGCACATGCTCTGGGACCCGAGCCGGACGCCCGGGGAGAAGACCCTGCACGAGCTGCGCCGCCTGCTGGTCCTCCCGGAAGACGAGATGCGCAAGCAGCTCGTCACCATCCACCAGTCCTCGCACAGCAGCATGGCGCGCGACCTCGCCGGCACCCTCAAGGGCCTCGTGGCGGAAACCTTCTCGGGCGTTTACGCCAACGCCAACAAGGACACCCGCTGGCTCAGCACCCCCGCCTATGCCGCCCTGGTGTCGGGCGACACGTTCGAGACGGCCAAGCTAGCGGACGGCGAGCTGACGGTGTTCGTGCAGATCCCGCTTGGCGTGCTGAAGTCCACCCCGGCGCTCGGCCGCGTCGTCGTGGGCAGCTTGCTCAACGCCGCCTACGAGGCCGACGGCCAGGTGCGGGGCCGCATCCTGTTCCTGCTCGATGAGGTGGCGCGGCTCGGCTACATGCAGGTCCTGGAACAAGCCCGCGACGCCGGGCGCAAGTACGGCATCACCCTGCTGCTGCTCTACCAGTCGCTCGGCCAGCTCGCGGAGCAGTGGGGCCGCGAAGGCAAGCAGGCCTGGTATGACAGCACCTCCTGGCGCTTGTTCGCCGCCGTCCAGGACCCGGACACCGCCAAGGAACTATCGGCCATGTGCGGCGAGCACGGGGTGGTCGCCACCAGCTTGGGCGAAAGCGCCGGCACCCAGGGGCGGCTGTCCGGTGGCGCCTCCGCCAGCTCCGGGCGCAGCGAGAACCGCGCCGAGATCAAGCGCGCGCTCATCAAGCCCGACGAGCTGCTGCAAGACACCCGCGCCGACGAGGCTTTTGTCATTGTCCGAGGCGCCAGGCCATTGCGCTGCGGCCGGGCCGTCTGGTTCCGCCGGCCGGATTGGGCCGGCCTGGTGGGTGCCAACCGCTTCCACCGCGCCGCCACGGGCAGCCAGGACGCCGCGGATTGAAGGGCGTCCATCCCCTGCTGCGGCTGGGCACCGCGCTGATCGCCGCCTGGGCCGGCTGGGCGCTGCTCAGCGGCTATGCCGGCACTCTGTTCCTGCTCTGCGCCGCCACAGCCCTCTGGCGCCTGTGGCGCACCGCCGCGGCGGTGCCGGACGGGCGCGGCAGGGTATCCGCAAGTGGCAGCCAGCTAGGCCGGCAAGCACCAAATTCACGGTCACAGGAGTCGGCCGCTACCGCTCCTGCCCCGGCCGCCTCCCCGGCGCCGCGCGCCAGCCGCTCCCTAGATCGCGCCCTGGCCGAACTGGACGGCATGGTCGGCCTCGCCTCGGTCAAAGCGGAGGTCAGGAAACTTATCGACGTGCTGGCGGCGGAACGGGAACGGGCGAAGCTCGGTCATAAGGGCGAGCCGCCCGCCCTGCACTGCGTGTTCCTGGGCAACCCCGGCACCGGCAAGACCACCGTTGCCCGCCTCATGGGCGAGGTCCTGCACGGCCTGGGCTACCTCAAGCGCGGCCACCTGGTCGAGGCCGACCGCTCCACCCTGGTAGCCGGCTACGTCGGTCACACCGCCATCCAGGTGCGCGACACCGTCGCCCTCGCCCTCGATGGCGTGCTGTTCATAGACGAAGCCTACAGCCTGGTCGGCGCCGCCCCTGGCGGCAGCAACGACTTCGGCCGCGAAGCCGTGGACACCCTGCTCAAGCTGATGGAGGACCACCGCGGCCGGCTGTGCGTCGTGGTCGCCGGCTACACCGGCGAGATGCGGCGCTTTCTGGACAGCAACCCCGGCCTGCGCTCGCGCTTCACCCGCACCATAGCCTTCGAGGACTATGCCGCGCCCGAGCTGGCCGCGATCTACCGCGGCCTGGTCGCCGCCGCCAGGTTCCGTTTGGCGCCAGAAGCGGCGGACGCACTCGACGACGCCTGCGCCACCATGCTGCGCGCCAGGGCAGAGACCTTCGGCAACGGGCGGGACATGCGGACCCTGTGGGAGCGCACCCGGGAAGCACAGGCCAGCCGGGTCATGCGCCTGGCTGGCCGCACGGCTGATGACTTAGTGATCATCGAGGGTGCCGACATTGACGCCGCCGCGGCCGTGGACGCCGCGGCGTGATCGCCCGCGCCGCTGTCCAGGATCTGCTGCACCGCTTGGCGGATGCCGCCCCTGCCGCCTGGCGGTACGATCCCGTCTTCCGGGGCGCGACCGTGGCTGCCGGCGTCACCTTGGCGCTGTTCCTGCTGCGCGTCGCCGGGCCGCACGCGCTAGACCTGGACCGGCCCGACCTGGCAGCCACGCCTCCTGCCCTGCGACAGTCCATGCCGGCTCCCGGCGTTATGCCACTCGCGGCGCAGCCGTCGCCCGCCGACGTGCCGAAGATCGCGCCGGGGCACCCGTTGTCGGACATGGCGGTCGCCCCGACTCCCAGCGCCGACCGCTTCGGCACCTTCAAGTCTGGACCCCGCCCATGATCAGCCCTGCCCTGCTCCTGTCAGCCTCCTTGCTGGTCCTTCCCCTCGTTGCGCGTGCCCAGGCGCCGGTGGTGGTCCCGCCATCGCCGTCTGTACCGAGTCAGCTTGACCGGATCGAGGGCAAGTTGGACGAGTTGCTGCGCCGGATGGACCAGCCCCGCCCACAGCCTTCCGGGGCTGGCCAGGGCGTAGCGGCAACCGTTGGGGCAGCAACCCCTTCCACGGAGCCTGGCAACCCTCCTGCGGCCTCTGGGGAGGCATACAAGCCGGGTGCGCTCGCCGTGGCCCGTGCGGCGCCCCGGGACATCAACGGCCTGGCGGAGGTGCCGCCCGACAGCGTGGGCGGCTTCGTGTACGAGGGCGGCCCCATCTCGTTCACCGACATCAGGACTCGCGGCGTGCGCTATGCCGGGCCGGTCGGCGTCGAGCTGCAAGGCTGGCTGCGGGCCAAGGAAGCAGGCCGCTATCAGATCGGCGCCGACCTCACGGCCGCCTTCAAGGGCAGCCCCGTCGCTCCGACCTGCTTCCTGCAAGCCTGGCTGGAAGGCCGCAGCCTTGATGGGCGTTCCGTCCTCGTCAGCAACCCTGGCAAGCCGGAAGCTACAGCCTCGCTCGTGCTGGGCGCTGAGCTGCAGCCCGGCCTCTACCGCCTGCGTGTCTGGACCGCTTGCACTGCCACGCAAGGCGTCGCAACCAACTCAGAACTGCTGCTCAAGGCGCCCTCTGAATTGAACCTCCGGCCCGTCACCGGCAACGACCTGCTGCATCGGGAGGGCTAGCATTACAGTTGCAGTCTCAGATTCATATGGCAGCGCTGTGCGATGGCTTGATGCGCGCGTCGCCAGAGCGACCATGCGATGACGTGGGCGGGCTGGATGCGGGCTTGGGCCAGGTGGGTGGCGATGCGGCGGAGTTCCTGGACCGACCAGCGGATGAGGGCAGGCGCGTCCGGGGCAGGCGCGTCCTGGGCAGACGTGTCCTGGGCAGGCACGGGGGTGTTTTTGTGGGGCCGGCTGGTTTGCGCGGTGCTGGATGCTGGCCATCATGGCGAACGCGAGCATGACCAAGGACACGTGCCGGTGCCAGCCGTGCCAGGAGCGGGTTTCGTTGTGATCCAGCCCAAGCTCGGTCTTGGCGCACTCGAAGCTGTCCTCGATGGCCCAGCGGCAGCCCTCGACCTGGACCAGCTTCTCCACGGCTGTGCCGGCCGGGTACCACGTGGTGAAGAACGCAAGCCTGCCGTCGGCCAGGCTGCGCCGGCTCAGCAGGCCACGGGTCCACAGGCCATCGCTGCCAGGGTAGAACCTGCCCGCGTCGAGGTCGGCCAGCTCAAGGTAGGCCCAGTCGTAAAGCCGCGGCCCCTTGGTGCCCGGGCCTGCGGACAGGCGCTGCCACGCCGAGGCGTCGAGGGCTTGGGTGATCTCCGCAGCCGTGCCGGACACCGCAAGGTCGGCGCTCCAGGAATGGAACTGGTGCGTCGCGCTGACGCCCAGCACATACCCTTTGTTCGCTCGGCGCAGCGCAGTCTCGACCTCGCCCACGCCGTAGACGCTGTCGGCCGCCACCCAGGCAAACGGCACCCCGGCTGCGATGGCGCGCTCAACCATGTCAGCAGCCAGGCGGGGCTTGGTGGCGAAGCCGGTCCCCTCCGGCACGTGGGCCTTGGCCATGCGGGCCGGGTCGCCCGTCCAAGCCTTGGGCAGATACAAGGCGCGGTCGATGAAGGCATGCCCGTGCTGGGACACGTAGGCAGCGAACACGCCGATTTGGCAGTTGGTGATCTTGCCCGCCGACCCCGTGTACTGCCGCCCTACGCCGCAAGAAGCCTTGCCCTGTTTCAAAAACCCGGTCTCGTCGACCACCAGCACCGCATCCCGGTCGGACAGCGTCTCCAGCGCATACTCGCGCACCACGTCGCGCAACGCATCCGCCTCCCACCGGCCGCGGCCCAGGATGGCCTGCTGGCGCCACGGACCCGCGTCGCCCGCCGCCTCGGCCCGCATCCAGCCGGTCTTGCGACGCTCCGGCCCCAGCAAGCCATCCAGGAACAGCCCCGCCGACATCGCCACGCGCTCTTGGGTGAACAACGGACGGATGCGGCCCTTGATCTCCCGCAACGACGACGCCCACAGCTCCAGCGTCGCCTCCATCGAGGCAACCATCATTCCCGCACCCCAAAATTCCAGAACCTAGCCGACTGGAGCCAGCGATTGCAACTGTAATGCTAGGAGGCTAACCGCTGATGCCCTCTTGCAAGCTACTCTCATTGCTACGCATTATAGGATGACAGGATTACCTGTTATGCGGATTGTGGTGTGGCCAAGCGGCAAGTTATCCACAGGGCCAAGTTGTCCACAGCGGAAAGTTCAAGTTCTTCTTTAAGTTCATAGATTCAGGCACAGTTTTTCTTAAACTTTTCAATATGTTGGACCATAGCATTGCGACTAAACGGGTGGCGTGTTGCGACTAAACGGGTGCAGTGATGCGACTAAACGGGTGCTCTAACGCGACTAAACGGGTGCAGGCCATGGCCGGGTGGGATGGTGTTGCGACGAAACGGGTGCTGGCGGCGGGGTGCGACGAAACGGGTGCATTTGGCGGCGATGGTGTGTCGGTTACGACCCAAAAGTGGCTCGGCTGGCCAGCACAAGGCCGGTTTAGCCCTGTCCAGGCCCGTCACGAGCCTCTCCGGCCGTGCCACTGGAAGGAGCATTGCGACAAAACGGGTGCATCACCGACGCGACATAGCCCCCTTCCATGTCGCAGCATGTCGCCATGAGCCTGACGCTTGAACAACGAACGAACCTACATGGCATCCCGAAAGCTGCCGAGCTGATCGAGATCACGGGGGCTCATGCCCTTGAAGCGTCTGACCGGGCCATCCTCAACCTGCTATACCAGCACGCCCATGACAGCGGTCGGCTCGGTGATCCGACTGCCTGTTGGGAGCTTCCGATCACCGCACTACGCCCGTCCAAGCACAACGGGACCGACCGCATCCGGGATAGCCTGTCCCGCCTAATCTCGGTCCAGGTGAAGGTCGCCTACCGTGAGGCGAAGACTGGCCGGGACCGCATACTGCTGACCCACCTGTTTGAGTCTTTTGACATCCCGGCGGATGAAGGGGTGGGAGGTCCAGTGCGATACCGGGTGCCCATTTCACTGGTTCCCATCCTCGCTGAGTCGTCACGCTGGGGGCGCATCAAGGCGGAGATCGTCTGCGCTATGACAAGCAAGTATGCGATTGCTTTGTACGAGCTGGTCCAGTTGCGCGGTAACTTGGACCGATGCACCGAACACTTCACGGTCGCACGGTTCCGCGACCTGCTTGGAGTCCCTCCTAACGCCTATGAGCGTGGCAACGACCTCATCAAGCGCGTGATCGATCCTGCCTGCGTCGAGGTAAACGGCCTATCAGAGTTGGGTGTGAAGATCGAAGTCGAGCGGGCCTATTCCAGGGCGCCCATCACTGGCGTGCAGCTTGGCTGGTGGCGGAAGGGCGGAGAGGAGTACAGGCAAACCTACCGGGAGCGGCAACGGTCCAAGCTTGGTCGCATGGCCCGCTTGCGCGGGCAGATGCAAACCGACACTCCAGCCCCCATCCGCTTGGAGGCGATCCCCTAGCGTTCACCGAACGGGTGCTTGCCCCTGGCATGCATGAGCAGATCGACTGCCTCGCCCAGAAGCGCCTGCATGGTTGTGTCCTCATCCAGTGCCATCTGCCGGAGGGCCTTGGAGACGCCGGGAGAGAAGTAGGCGATCAGAGCCTTCTTACCCTGACGATGCTTCGGGTAGCTCGGCGGGGTTTCCGGTGCGGCAGGCGCGGCAACCCTTGGCTCGCGTTCAGCGACGTTAGAGAAGGCATTCTTCTTCATGCCTGAGCCTCCAAGGAGATTACCTGATTGCGTGATGGTGAGATGCCGAGCTGTACGGCAATCCACCTCCACAACGCTGCGACCTCCTCGGCGGCCTTGCCGTCCGGCTCGACCTCCTGAACGGACTTGCCGTCGCGCACGGCATGTCGGAAGGCCGCCCGCTCCGCCAGCCGCGCTGGCGCCACTTGCAGCCCAAAGCCTTCCACGGTCTCAGCCATGTCCTTGTAAACTGACGTGCCATGTGGCGGGCCAGCGTTCACCACCACGAAGGCCGGCTTGCGGATGTCATTCGCAAGGTCGGCCGTGATCCGGATGGCGTCTAGGTCAAAGGCTGACGGTCGGCATGGGATCAGGATCAAGTCCGCGATGCGCGCGGCCTCCCTTGCCTCGGTTTGGGCCAAAGGAGGGGTGTCGATGACCACGATGTCACCGTCCCCGGACCTCGCCTGCTCAAGCCTACGGGCCAGCGTAGTTGCCTTTGCAGCGACGACGGCTGGCGGCTCCTCTTTGCGCCACTCACTCCATCGTTCTGCGGTGCCTTGTGGGTCCATATCGAGGATCGCGGCCGATAATCCTGCACGCTCTGCGGCCACGGCTATGTGCAAGGCGAGGGTTGTCTTACCTGCCCCTCCCTTCTGCGACACGATGGCAACAACCTTCATGGCACAATCCTGATTTAGAGATTACCTGATGACGCGCTATGCTGATGGCACTATGCACTGCCATCTCCCCATCCGGCAATGCTCATGTACCCGAGCCAAGCGTACGGCCTAAATACCAAGCACTCGGGCCGCGAAGCAGCCCGCCGCCCAAAACGCGACCGTTCCGCTTCCGACCTGTCCGGAGGCGGTTGGGGCGGCCCGCGCCGCCCCTGCCCAGCCCCGGCCTATGCCGCCCGGGCCTGCGCCACCTCCTCGACCCTCCCCGCCGTGGCGGGCTGGCGCGCGTGCATCCAGTCCGCAGCCACCTGCGCTTTGGCGGCTGCCGTGAAGATCGCCCGCTTGTCGCCCCGCAGCACCTTGAGCCAGGACACGACGTAAGCGGCGTGGTCCGGCCGCGGCTCGGGGGTGAGTGCCAGGTCAGCGCAGACGAACGCGGCCCCAAGCTCGGCCACCAACTCCTCGGCTGCATACGCCTCTTCCCCGAACCGGCCCCGCAGGTCGCGGTTGCACCGGCTCGGGTGCCCGGTCAGGTGCGCCGCCTCGTGCGCCAGGGTGGCGTAGTAGGCCACGGCGTCGCGGAACGCCGGGAAGGGCGGCATCCTGACCTGGTCCAGGCTGGGCACGTAGCGGGCGCGGTTGCCGCCGTGCCGGATGTCGGCGCCAAGAGCGGCAAAAAACGCCTCGGCGTGGCCGATCCGCTCCGGCACCGGCAGGGCGGGCAGGGCAGGAGCCTCGTAGCCGTCCACCTGGGCGGCGTTGAACACGCTGTAGCCGCGCGCGAACACCCGGGGCCGGCAGCCGTCCGCGCCGTCCTCCCCGGCAGCGCCGCCACCGTCCCCGCCGCCGCCCGTGCTGCCGCCGTCCTCGCCTTCGTCCGGGCCGTTGATCTTCCAGAACACCACGGGGCTGGACTGCTCGCCGCGGCGGACCTGGGCGCCCAACTTGGCCCATTGCCGGTAGGTGGCCCATACCGCGCTCGGGTAGCTCTCGGCTCGGGCCGTGGCCCACAGCACGACGGTGTTGATCCCCCGGTAGGGCTTGCCCGTGGCGGCGTTGACTGGCAGCCGTGGTGCCGTCCCGTCCGCACCGGGGTGCCAGGGCATCTGCCACTTGCCGGCTCCGGCCTCGATGGCGGCGGCGATCCGGTCGGTGATGCGCTGGTAGATGTCGGCCCGGTTCTCCTCCGCCGCTGGTGCCGGTGCCTGGGCGGATACGCGGGCGGGCTTGCTGACGGTGCTGGCCTTGCGGCTGGTCCGGGTGGTGGTCCTTGTCATGGTGTGTCCTCCTTTTGGCAGCGGAAGCAGCCACGCTGCTTCCTTGCCCGTCGGCGAGACCGGGTAGGGAGGGGTGTGCATGACGCCGGGCGCGGCCGGGCTGCGCCGGGCGCGTGGCCGCTTGGGGCCATGCGATCCGGGGCGGCCCTGCTGTGCTGTAGGCGGCGTGCAGAAGGGGAACCGTAGGGCGGCGCCCTTTGGTTCCCCTCGCGGCGCCGTCTGGCGCCAGAGTGCGCGTCAGGGACACTGCCCCGAAGGGCGGAGACGCGCCTTCGCGGCTCCGGGAGCGCAGCGGGCAGCGGCCCGGCCCCCGCTAGGGGGAGACGCCAAGCCCAGCTCGCTTGAACGGGCTTGCGCCGGGCCGGCAGCTTACGTATCTTTCCGTGCCATCGGAAGGATAACACCCCATGCACGTTGCCCCACCCATGGTCAGCGCCAACGAGGCGGCCGCCCTTGCGCGGGTCGAGGTCCGTGACGTCCACCGTGCCTTCGACGAGCACCTGCTACCCGAGACGCTGCTCGGCGGCGCTGGGCCAGGCCGGCAGGTTGCCCGGGGCGCCGTGCCGTTGCTCGCCTTCTACTTCCGCACGGCTCATCTCCTGCAGGCGGACGCCCGCAAGGCGGTGATCCGGCTGGTGTCCTCCGGCGGGCGCACGGGGGCGCTGCGCCGGGTGGCCGCACTGCGCCGCCGCCGCCGCCCGCTGCCCATGGGTGACGGAGTCACGGCGGACCTCTGGCCCTTCATCATGGAAACGGACGCACGGGCGAGGCTGCTGGAACGGGCGCGCGCGATGGCCGTGCTCGACCCCGACGTGTTGGGCGGCACCGAGCCGGTCATACAGGGAACGCGCGTCCCGGTCCGAGACGTGGCCGCTGCTGTCGCCGCCGGCCTGCCCCTGGCCGACGTCCTGGCGAGCTATCCAAGCCTCACCGCCGAGCAGGTAGAGTTGACGGCGCTCTATGCGAGCGTGGAGCGACCCCGCGGCAAGCCGCGCCGCCCCTTGGCGGATCGCCTGCCGCCCGGTGCGCGCGTGATAGCGTCCGGCACCGTCCCGCGGCCGGCGCTGCCGGCGGCGTGAGCCGCGCCCGCTTTCTCGTGGACGAGTGCCTGAGCGTTGACCTGGCCGGGTTGGCTTGGGAGCGCGGCTACGAGGCCAGCCACCTGCGCGACCTCGGCCTGCTGCGGCGCAAGGACGGGCAACTGGCTCCGGTCATCTTCGGGGGCGACTGGTGCTTCGTGACCAAGAACGCGCGCGACTTCCGCGGTCCCGAGGGCGCGAAGGGCAGTTCGGGCGAGTATGCCGGGGTGGACCTGCACGCGGGCCTCGTCTGCATCCACGGGCCGCCCGAGGGGTTTGCGAAGGCGGAGCAGCTTGAGACGTTCGCCGTCGCCCTCGACCAGATCGAACGGCACGGCGGCGACGCGACCAACCTGCTGGTGGAGGTGACATGGGCCGCCGACGGCATCGCCTACGAGGTGGCGGAGTTCCCACCCGGAGCGGGATGACGCCGGGCCGGCCGTGACGGCGTGCAGGCGCGGACAGGTGGGGGCCACCTGCGGCACGCGGCGTCTCGTGGGCGGGTCGTGGGCGTGCTGGCAGTGTCCCACTGCTCGCGGCTGCTTGCGGCGCCTTTGCACCGCCGTTCCATGGTCGCGCCAGCCGGCGAGGGGCGGCCGGCGCTCCGCATCGTGCTGGTGCCGTTGACAGCAGGGAAAGGGAAGGATCACCCTGCGGATGCGTCGTGGTAAGCGGGCCTTCTGGCCCCGGAGTCCGCCGCCTGCCAAGGAGGGGCCGCTTCCGGCACCACCAGTCACTCAGGCAGGGATTACGGCGGGGTGCCGGCGCACCCTTTGCGGCGCGGCAGCGCCGCCGTCCTAAGCTTGCGCCGGCCGGCGCAATCTTCCCGGGGGCGCCGTGTTCCGGCCTGGGCGTGCCGGGCGAAAGAGGGCCGCCCCTGCCGGGGCGGCCCAAGTCGGGCAATAGGGAAAGGAGGGAACGGGCCGAGCTACTCCGCCGCCATTGCCACCGGATCGGCGTCCTGGCCCTAGGTGCCGCTCCCCCTAGAGTCCACGGGATATGTCACTCCCGGAACGTGCAGCACTGCCGGCAGCCACCCTGTCCCGGCCAGCAGCGCCGCGGCGTCCGCGGCCATGATCTCCTTCTTGGTACCGGCCAGGCGGGCGGCAGCGCTGGCGCCCGCTCCCTCCCGCACGGCATCCAGGATCAGCGCCTTGGGCACCCGGCCAAGGTAGCCTTCCATCGTCGCCGTCCAGCACCCGCGCATGTCCAGCCCCGCCGCGGTCGCCGCTTGCGCCTGGATGCACACGGCCCCGTGGGCCTTGGTCCAGTCCGCCCGGCCCGCGTCCGCGGTGCGGGCCACGCACACCGCCAGCAAGCTCAGCAGCGTGGGCGTGTCCTGCTCCTGTAGCCACGCCCACAAGTCCGCTTCCCGCTTCGGCAACCGCCCGCGCCAGTCCGCCTCTGCCTATGTCATCGCTTGCCGCGCCGTGCTGTCCGCGATGCCGGGGCAGGCAGCGGTCAGGTTGGGCGGGTAGAGAGGGGGTGTGCATGACGCCGGGCGCGTGGCCGCTTGGGGCCATGCGATCCGGGGCGGCCCTGCTGTGCTGTAGGCGGCGTGCAGAAGGGGAACCATAGGGCGGCGCCCTTTGGTTCCCCTCGCGGCGCCGTCTGGCGCCAGAGTGCGCGTCAGGGACACTGCCCCGAAGGGCGGAGACGCGCCTTCGCGGCTCCGGGAGCGCAGCGGGCAGTGTCCCGGCCCCCGCGACGCGGGGGAGACGCCCGGACAAGCATCTTGCCGGCCTGATAAGCAGTCCCAGGTTCTCTTGCGTCCTAATGCGAGGCACAGTATGTGGCTGGCCTGTACTGATCCTAAACGTCCGTTTCAGATCATAATACCCTTGGCCTACTTCACTAACGCTGTCTTCGTGTACGAATCCCAAACCCAGCAGCATTAATGAATGCCTCATTCCTGGACCGAGCGTCCTTTAGAAGATCTTTCCATTCAATAATTTCAATTGAGCCTTTGAAACGACCTTGCAGGTCAGTCCACCGTCCTCGTCCGTTCGCAGTTGTTCGCCAGGTGCTCGTATTCACGTCGAGATCTCCGACAATGTCGGCTATGATATAGCAATAGAATACACAGTCGGCAGTAACTCTGACACGTTCTCTATCAAAGCTTTCAATCTCTCCACCTGCAAGCTTGTTAAGATATCTCGCCACTTGATTGTTTGGCGAGTACCTTTCATCATACCTTTCCCTACCCGGCTTTTTGAATTCGATAAGAATTGCGCGCGTGAGAGGCTCGTCATCCTCTAGGCCTAATCCATGAATTTTGTCGAATAGAAATATGTCAGGACGCTCTTCACTGTCTTCCTTATTAATCAACTCAGACATTGGGACATCAGATGCGAAGTACTTCGCAAATGCCAACCGTTCGTCCACAACCCAGAGATCATGATCTGCCTGCTCTACCCGGCTTGGATCATCGCCTCGCACCCTCATCGGACAAATAAACTGATGTAACGTACTTTCTAAATGGAAATCATCCTCAGCGTTCTTCTTTTCCCTGACACGCCGAATTAAGCCATCTAGAACATCAAGCACGATCTTGCGACGCAAGACATACTCGGTCAACTGGCGCTGCTCTTCAGCTCTAACCTCATTAGCCGCCCGCTTTACCGTCTCAGTGAAGTCAGCTGATATTTCAGCAGTTCCTGCAAGTGTATTAACAACCTTCTGAACTTCATTACGTCGATCAATATCTCTTCTAATTCTGTTCACAATGAGCGCTTGAGCAAATTGTTCCGCTTTGACAGCATTTTTTGGAGTCTTGCTAAGCAACGCTTCGGCGTTTTCAAAGCGGAATGAAGGATAGTCACTCAGAAAATCTTCCATAGCATTGAGGCGATTACCGTCGAATTCGTCAATCTCATTGCTAAGGGCAGTACTTCTGATATGTTCCACGCATTGTTTTGTAATCTGTTCAAGAACATCTTCATCAAAAGTGAAGCTAGTGCGTTCCTGATTAACTCGCTCTCTTAGAAACTCGCCGGACACACAGCCGTGATATACTAGACCATTATCGCCAATTCTGCCGATCCCAAGGAGGCCATCTATTTTTCTGGTAGCTACTGTGCGACCGCTTGCGGTAAAGTGAAGCTGATGATTTCCATCAAAGTTTACTGACGCCGCTGGTTTGCAGAGAAAGCTACTGACCGAGAGAGTGCCGAACTCTTGCGTGGTGATTTCAGTGGTGCCCTTACTTTCATGGACCAAGCTACTTACAGCATCCGGAAAAACAACACTATCTTTGCCAATAGTTAGCGTGATCTGAGGAGAATTGTTCATCACAAACTCTGCAATAAAGTGCGAGCCAAAAAGTCGCTTCATGGCCGCCACTTGCGCTGGAAACTTCTCAGAATAAGCATTACCTCGCAAGCCTTCAAACTTTATCGTAGTCCCAACGTTTTGATTAACATCTACTTCTACAATATTCTCTTCGGTAATTTGCTCGACCTTATCAAGCTTAAATTTAAAGGAACGCTTCAACTTCTTATCTGAGTTTTTATAAACGCTTATTACTTTCGTGTCTTTAAAGGCGTCTAGCCACAGCAGTCGACCTACACCTTTTCCTCCCCTCTCAATTTTAAAGTTAGTATCAGTTGTACAAAAGGCATCATAGCGCTCATTGGTTAGGCCTATTCCATTATCCTCAACGGTTATCTCAATGCTAGCAGGAGTTTTAAAGTTCTTTATGGTTATGTAAACCCGCCCTTGATCGACAGCTTTGTTATCAAAACGGTCTTCAATAGCGTGCATCGCATTACTGACGGCCTCGAATAATGGCTGAAGTGCCTGAACCGGCTTTGACGGTTTCGGCAGTCGCCTAACACGGTTGACGATGTCGCCTTTCATAGCAGTCATGCCACTTTGTCTCTCACCATCGGCTTGCTCCCTTATGTCTAGTATATTGCAAAAAAGCTCGCGGCCTTCTCAGGATTGTAGCTGCGGCGATCATACAGCTTCGTCGTGGAGGGGTCCCGATGTCCGGCGGCCTTCTGCACGTCCTCAAGCTGGGCGCCGTTCTCCAGCGCCGTGGTGATGAACGTCGCCCGCATCGAGTGGGCGGAGTAGCCGCGCGGCAGGCCGATCCCGGCGGCGTGCTTCCGCACCAGCCGGTCAATCGTGTCGGGGTCGAGCCGGCCCGCCGCATCATGCGCCTTGGCGTTACCCCTGAGCGGCCGGAACAGTGGCCCGGCTTGGTCGTCGCCGTGGCCGGACAGGTCGAGATAGGCCCGGATGCGCTGAGCCGCCTGCGGGTGGATTGCCAGCGCATCGCGCCGGCCGCCCTTGCGGGTCAGCCGCAGCGCGTCATAGCCCCGGTTCTGGTGCAGGTCGCCCACGCTCAGGCCGGCGATCTCCGCCCGGCGCAGCCCCACCTGCAAGCCCACGGAGAGAATCGCCCGGTCGCGCATCCCGGCCAGCGTATCGGGGGAGGGAGCATCCAGCAACTTGCGCGCCTGTGCCTTGGAGAAGGCCGCGGTGCTGCCCTCCTCGCGGTTGATGCTCGGCCGCGCCACGTCCACCACGGGGTTCCGGCCGGCGCTGCCGTGCCGCACCAGGTGCTTGAACAGGCTGGACAGCGCGGACAGCCGGCGCCGCACCGTGGAGGCTGCCGCGCCTTCCTGCTCGCGCATGATACGCTCCCACGCGATCACCGCGCGGTGGTCCACCTGGCGGAGCTGGTCGGGGCTGGTGATGCCAAGCGTGCGCATGAAGTGCGCCACGTCGAGCCGGTAGGCGCGGCGGGTGCGGGCGCTCTTCTGGCTGGCGAGCCACACCTCCTCCTCGGGGATCGCCGCCAGCTCGGCCAGGCTGGCGAGCTGGCCGGGGCGGGCGGGCAGGGCCGGTAGAGAAGGGGTCGTTTTCATCTACTCACCCCTACCACGTCCCTTGCACGTGATAAACCGGATTATCACGTGCTGATCGGACGCCGCCCAGCTCGGTCGAGCCGGCAACGAGCCCCACTCTCGTCGAGCCTGACGGTTCCGCTTACGCCGGGTG
>JAABUK010001015.1_pt1 | contig 55602 bp, 19 predicted proteins | sample 5559141 | NCBI WGS metagenome assembly JAABUK01 (sample SAMN10711869, study PRJNA513367) | rock metagenome | isolation source: Antarctica rocks | place: Antarctica: Victoria Land, Pudding Butte nord | collected 2016-01-03 | reverse complement strand
TAGTGAGTAAAAGACCAAAAACTTGAGAGAGACACCCTCGTCATAGGCCCCTAAACGCTATCCAAAAACAATCTCCAACATGCTCTGACCGCCTGCTGGTCCTGCGCCAATCAAAGACCTTGGCCTACCACTCGATTTCTGATGGGACTGGCCGTCGCAGTAGAGGATCTACGACAACCGAATCAACTGCCAGCATTTGATTCAATTTGGCAATCGATTCAGGGTCCAGCAAGAATGCTTAGTGCTTTAGCCAAGAAAATTTTGCTTCGATCGATCGATGGTCCGCTACATACCGCTTGGAACTCCTTACGACGAAGATATGCGTTGCCGAAAACGAGGATGAGTTCTCATATATTCGCACCGTTCTGGAAGTCTTCGTCCTTTACTCCATCACCACGTCAGACTTCGCCTGGATGTGTGACAGCCGCGCTGCCTACATAGGGAGACAAACCGAAAATATGTCAGAGATCACCTTTTCTCCTAGTAGAGTGCCTTCCCCTCTGGATGCTGGTGCAAGTGAGGGTTGTCTTCGGTTGGCTGCGTTGCGGGAGAAGATATCACGCCGCGAACACTATCGCTCCGAGATCATTAAAAAGATCATCGACTTGTTAAACGCTATGCCGCTAGATCTTCCATTCGTGACTTACGACCACGACAGTCAATTCCACCGGCATAATGCCATCAGATTCGTTAAAAAACTTAAACCTACGGGGTACTATTGGATTGCCATGGCTTACTGCCTTGCTGTAGAGCACATGGTCTACGATCCTCCTCCAGAATACACCGATGGACAAGGTCACTAAGCTAGATACTAGCTGTCGACAAAGCCTTATAGGGGCCTGTGTGAGCTCTCGTTCTCCCTGCTGCCATGATAGGGCCGCCTATAGGTCTGATCTCGCGGCATGCTGCGACCGCCTCATCGATATTGGTCTTTCCTCACTTCCACCTAGGAAAAGACCGTTTCCGATAGTCCACCTTTTCATGGAACTTACGCTCGCCTGTTCGGCTCCGGCCGTGATATAATCCATAAGCTGTCTGAGGATCCTCGGATTTGAGGAACAGCTGTTCCAACCCTGCTATATAGTAAAGGGATTGCGTTGGAACCAAGTATGATTGAGCAAATCAGACGCCCGTGGACGGTCCGAAGGGCGATATTGCATCACTGATTGTAAGAGCGTACCGAGAGCATCGATATCTGCTTTGGAGAAATATTGTCTTTTGTCGTCGTCAAAGTATGTCTCATGCAGCCAGTCACACAAAGTAATTCGCTCGGACTCGAGGTCCTCTAGAAGTCAGAATTAGACATCTCGTTTTGAACCGCAAACTCGAAAGAAAGACAGGCTAACGTTGATGGCTCCATAGCAAGCCTATTGCCAAAGAATCATAGAAAGGGAAGTCGACATTCACGTACCAGTAGCTCTCGTGGGAGGAAGATCTTCTCTCCATTCTTCTGGTAGATCTCCAAACATCGAAACCCATTCTCGTATAAGATCATCTTTGTTCGGCATGAAGTTATCGAAAGGAGGGTATCCAACGATCAGCTCGAATATCTTTGCCATCTATCAGTGGAAACCTTAAAAGGCTATGGAGAAGGCGTGATACTGTACAGCCTAAGCTCCATATGTCTGCTCGCAGGTCCCAATGAGAAGTTAAGACAGCTTCAGGGGCTCGAAAGACCAGGGGGCAGCGAATTTGGCGTTGCTGTCCAAGCAGAAATGCTTCCCCGAAGTCGACAAGCTTCACCTGACAGCTCTTGAAGTCTCGTGCCACGGAGGGAGATGATGTTGGAAGGACGAGGTATTTGGGGACTTGCGCGGTCAAGGAATACCCGGGTGAGGCTACCACGTCACTAATTTCGGGCTTGCCTAAAGTACTCAGAAGATCCGTATCGGATTGATATGATGTCGTCGTGTTCGCGAAGACGATGTTACCCGGATGCAGGTCTAAAGGTTCACGCTAATTAACATACAAAAAGCGAGCAAAAGGCCTTTGACAGGAGCTCAACCACAACTCACCCCCGTGTGCGATACCGTTGGCATGGATATAAGCAAGTGCTTGTATAGTCTGCCTTGAAGCCTCCCAAGCAATTTTGCCAGGCAATCTATTACTCGGATATAACTCGGCTTCGGACAGAACACTTGGCCCAAGTGGCTCAAGGACGAGGCACTGGTGGGTACCATTGGGGCCTTCGTGTTCAAAACGGTCTAAAAGCTGTATAATGTGCTTCTTTCCGGGATGGCTGGCCGGTCCATGCGATAAGTGCTCGAGGATTTGGACCTCGTGGTCATCATGCCATAGTTCAGAGACTAATATCTTCATAGCGACGTGGCGGGATAGCCTATTCTGAAATCAGCTTAAGCCGTTCTGCGGAATCTTACGTATGTGAATTAGTATCAGTGCATGCTTACAATAGGTCTCTTGCAAGCCAAACAGTTGCATAACCACCCCAGCCTAATTTATGGATAGTCTTGTATCTCCCGTCCTTAAATGTATCTCCCAGGTGTGTTGGATGGTATCCGCCTTTCCGATACCGCTCTAATGGTTCGGCATCCATCTCGCAGTAGAGAGCTCCATTCCATTTTGCTAGAGACTCTGTTGGGTGTGGCCTAGATGTCATCTGCTTCCGAATCCAGGTGGATCTCAAAGTCGGTCTCGAGTATAGTAATCTTCTTGATGGTAGCACGCGCCACTTGAAAGGCGACAAATACAACATACAATCTTCACCTGAAAAAGCATAGGTGAACTGATAATTGTGTCGTTAAAGGATGTACAAAGATTCTGTCGGATGATAAATAGTCCGTGCGCCGAAAACGCTAACTGCGAAAAGCTTAGTCTAAGCGTACTAGGCGCCAGCCTTCAGGCGGCAGGGTCTTCAACATTGATACGCTACTTTCATCTGAACATCAAACCTAGGCAGACTCACGCATGGTTTTGCTTGTGCATTTTCAAGTGACAACAGTACAATGTCAGGGCGCGTCCCCGCAGTCAGGTTCCTTCAGTGAATCAAAAATCCAGCGAAACGCCAACTGATCCAGAGCCTCACGCTGGCTGTATGGAATACGCCCGATTGCGAGCATTTCACGGATGTGTTGATCAAGTAAATACACCTATCTCGCCTCGAGATTATCGCTTAGTCGATCGTCAGGAATCCGAGACATACTAGTCATTCTGACGATAGACCGCATATTACCTTGCGAATGAAGACCGCTCGGCAGGTCGCAGAAAAGTCAGGTCAAACAGTCCACGTCTACTACAATGAGCAGACCAAGCAGTACGAAGCCTTTCGGCTATATTCTGAGCGGAAGGATGACTCGAAGAACGACGAACCTAAGGAAGAGTAAATACTAAGGAGGTCGATGGTGTATTTCGAAGTGGAGCAAGGTGCTCTACACGCGTATCCCTGAGGTTTCCAGGACACCAGGGTGGCAGGATTGAGGACATCGGTGGGGCAATCACCTGGATTTATTTGGCTTGAGGCGGGAAGGCACACTCGTTTGATCCTTCAACATGAGATCTATATAATGAATCCCCCCGCCATCTTCCGTGTTGGTTCTCTACCACAATCAACGCCACGTAGATACTGCACTCGGCTTCAATCTGCGAACATATAGCGATCGAAGAAGCAGTTACAATATACATATCATACTTGGCAAACGTATGTCCCCATCCATTTGATATTGCAGATTATGTAGCCGGAGATGGAGCCTTTAGGGCTTCATAAGTAAAATTAGATGCTAACCCCGTTGAACCGTTTGTGTTTTCCGTTTTCGCTCCTACCGTTACGTTTATAGGCCTTTACTGTGCCTATAAATCCTGTCTTTGTTGCCGGCGCGGCGTCTGGGGCTTATTCCTTTGTATAGGAGTAGTACCTCCCTCTCTAGTGCCGTCCATTAAAGTGTCACCTTCCGGGTTTATATTATGATTTGATAACCTAAATCTATTAAGCCGTTAATACTTGCCCTTTTCTACAGGGTTTCGCCCTTCCCGTACTTATTATGCTCGAAGTACTGCACCATCATCGCTCTCTTTAGTTATTACTCGGCGCTTCCGTGTTCGATACTCTCGTACGTCACCCTTATATGTACCACCATCTTGCCCTTCCTTATGTACTTTATCCTCCTGCATAATCTCTAGGGCTTCGTCCGCTTGCCTACTGCCTCGGGCCTTATCGTTATGAGCTGTATCCTCATACGCTCCATCCTCGTGGGCTCCATCCTCGTGGGCTCCACCCCCGTGGGCTCCATCTTCTTGCCCGTTCTCTTACGTTTGATACTCACGCCCCCTCTCTTACACTCCATGCTCTTGGTCCCTCTCTTGGGCCTCAGGCTCATGGGCTTCCTCCGTTAGCCTCTCCTCTTGGCCTTTCACTTATGCTCTATCCTATTATGGTCCGTGCTCTTATACCGGACTATTTTCACCTTCGGGTACTGAAATATCCACTTAAGTATTACCTTTCTAGACTACGTCTATTAAATAATCCTGCGCTCGTACTTCAGGTGTACTTTAATCCGTATTTATTCCTCTATACTCGAGCTCTAAGGGAGATAATAATTTAAGATTTACTAGTTCTTCTTAACCTTATCTTTATAGCTCCCCTATATCTCGCTCGTCTCGTTCCTAGATTATCCTTAACTTATCTAGCTTACTCCTTAATATCTTTAGCTCTACGCTCTTTTACTCTCGTTTCTATTTTAATTTATCCCTCTTTAACCTCTTATAGCGTTTCTCTTATTTATATAGCTTATTAATATCTACCGTAAGCCTTTTACGTTGTTCGTTTTGCCTTAGTTCTTATTTCCCGAGATCGCTTGCGTACTCCGTAAGCTTTTGTCGCTATTCTTTTTACCTTTACTCTTGGTTTACGAGCTCGTCCGCGACCGCTACGAGAGTGTTTCTTCGTTCCTCCTACCTTTATTTTCGATTTAATAGCTCTTTTTCTTCCCTCGTAAGAGTTTAACGTTGTTCCTCTCGCTTTCGCTCTTGCTCTTTAAGGGTACTGGCGTCCCCCGTAAGCTTTTAATATATCTGTTCTTACTCTTGCTCGCCTTCTTTTAGCGCGCTTACGTCGGAGATAAGCTTTTATCTTCGTCGCTCTTATTATTACTCTTATTCTTTAAGTGCGATTACGTTACTTGTAAGCCTCTGCCGGTATTACTCTTGCTCTTACTCTTACTCTTTAAGCGTGCTTATATCGGATAAGAGCTTTTATCGTTACTGTTCCTTTTCTTAATCCTGTTCTTCGAATACACTTATATTTATTATAAGCTTCTACTAGTATTATTCTTATTCTTATTCTTGCTTTTTAAGTATTTTTGTATAAGATAAGAGCCTTTATCGTCGCTGTCCTTGCTCCTACTCTTATTCTTTAATTATACCTACGTCGTATATAAGTTACTGCCGATGAAGTTCGTGCTCTTGTTCTTGCTTTTTAAGTATACTTACGTCGGATAAGAGTATTTATCGCTTTTGTTCTAGTCTTTACCCCTCTTCTATAAGAGTATTTACGTCTCCCCGAAGCTTCTACCGATATTATTCTTATTTATACTCTTATTTTTTAAGTACGTCTACGTCGGATAAGAGTTTTTATCGTTATATCGTTACGTCTACTATAAGAGTACCTTCTACTTGGAACGGAGGTCTTTATTCCTCTCCCTCTCCCTCTTTATCCTTTATTATTATATCTTTTATTTATTCCCCGTTAATCTCTATATACTTAACCCCTCGTATTTAATCTTTACTTAACGAATAAGCCGATCGAGTTAGACGGAAAGCCGGGGATATTAATTCTCCTATCGTTATAGTAAGATAATATTATAGGTTAAAGTCGTCCGGTAGCTTATAGAACTTTAAGTACGTGGATTTTAGCCTAAAGTAGGACGTGATCCCCTCGGATTACTTATCTCTATCGTTATATAAATGAGTAATAAATAGAAACTTACGGTCCTCTTCGTAATTTTAAATATATAGTATTCCGTATCTATCTTTTCTAGTTTCCCCTGGACCCTCCGTAACGAGCGTAGGCTTTTCGTTTCCTCTTATTATCGGTGGGTCTATAGACTTTAGAAACTACTTTAAGGCGGTAATCTCGGACGATTTAAACCCTAAACGATTAGTAAGATTAGTTATCTCGCGTAACTTCGTTATATTTAATATGGCCCTTGGCTTTATTAAAAGGTCCTTTCCGCTGGGTTTTTTTAGAATTTCGCGGTAGTAGCGTATAGTAAAGGTATATAATTAGCGATGCCCTAGGTTAATTCGACGAGCGGAACTTACTAGTATAGGCTCGAACGTAGTCTCGTTTTTCTGTATTAGAGCCGAGTCTACGCTCTAATTTATATTAGTATAGATCTTCTCCGTTACTATAAAAAGTATTTCCCGAGGACCTAGGTATACTAGTTATTTTAAATAGTCGGCCTATACTTTAAGGTATTTAACGTTCTCGAAGAACTCGAATAAAGAAGGAACTAGACTCTTAAAAGATTATAATTTAATCTAGATCCCCTCGCGTTCTTATTAACTAAAACTATAAAAGATTTCCCCGTCCAGAAGTTTACCACGTAGAATCTTAGTATTTTACGTTAATACCTATAGCGCGGTAAGCTATAACGCTTCTACGGTGGCTTAGTCTACCTTAATTATCGCGGTCTTATTTTACTAAAGTAGGTTAGACTAGAATTACTTAGTGTTACGAAGATAATATACGATTTCCTAGTAATTAATAAGTATATTTATACGGTTAACGACGGAACGTATACCTTATCGTATCTTATCGCGAATATCTTATATAGGGTATTAATTCTTATCCCGGTTAAGAGCGTAGAAATCTCTAAGAAAGTATTAAAGGTAACGGTAAATTCCCTATACCGGAGTAGTTATTTTAAATTTCTGGCTCTATATAAAGAGAGACGAGTCCACTATTATATTTCTAAACTAGATTGCTTTTAGGATTAATAGTTACGTATCTTCCGATAGACCTCCCCGTTAGAGAGTTTCCCTTCGTTCGCGTACTCTTCTATACTTAAATAAATTAATACGATTAAGGATCGGAGTAAAAGGGACTATAAGGCTTCTGGATTATTCCTCCTGATATAGTGAATAAGAGCTCGTTGACTATAACTATGTTCCCTGGGGGAGATCTCCTGAGTCCCTCCTTCCAAAAGCTTTAAATACCTTTAGACCAACTGATCCAATATTAGCTCATTTAAGGCCCAGGCGATTATTCCCGGGAGGAATTACCAAGGAGAGTCCGAGTCCGATACCAGAATAGGAGCAGGGCGTCAGAATTGGAGCAGGGACAGGACCAGGGTGTCAGAAGTGGAGCGAGGTGTCAGAATTGGAAGCGGTGGCTAGTAAAGGTTAGAGACCTGCTGACTGCACCGCTATTTGTCCTAGGAGATCTGTCCTGAGCCGATCCTCCTAGGACCATTAACAAGGCTTGACCGTTATTGACCCAGTACCAGCTTATCCTGGCTGCCTCTTAGCCCTAGAAGAATTCTCCTGGAACAAATTCCCTAGGAGAGGCGGAATTACGAAACGCTCCAATGCGCCGTGCCGAATAGAAGCCGGCTGCCAGAATTGAAGGGGTATTAGAAGCGGAGCAGGGTGCCTGAGTTGGAGCAAGTTATTAGATTTGGAGCAGGGTGTCAGAATTGGAGCAAGGAGCCAGAACTGGAGCAGGGCGTTAGTGTTGGAGCAGGGCGCCGGAACTGGAGTAGGGCGATAGGAGGTGGAGTAGCAGGACTGTAGGAGACGGCGATATTATTAACTAATAAACAAAGAGAGAAGAATTATATAACGGGGAATGAAGTTTCAAGTTAAGTATAATTAAGTAACTACCCGAACGGCTATATAGCCTGGGCGTTATCCTATCTTTTTATAAGGAAATTGTAAAATCCCCCGGTAATATACCCTTCTCATAAACGATGCGCTACTAGGCGAGATACTTATTATCCTCGACGTATATTCCTCCTTTACCAAGCCGTATACATCGAACCTGACTTCGCAGGTAAGTAAATATCGATTATACGCGTAAATACCTGAGGATTATTAGGTTAATCGTATCTCGGTCCTTCTAAAGGCGTTTTATATATAAGTAAGATATTAATCATAAATTAAGGTCTAAATATACATATATTAAAAGTATCCTTAGTCTTATAGGCGGCGATATTCGCCGTCTCGTATCTAATAGAGTTTAATTCTACTTTCGCGATTACGATCCGAGTAACGTCGTTAAGTATAGGCTGAAAGATGGATATAATAGTAGTTCTATCTATAATTATAGTTCCTAGCTAGTTTTAAAGTGCCTTTTACGCTAAAGTCGTTATTAGAATAGAGATCTTAACGCCAGCTACTAACCCTTTAATAATAGTAATGGGCGTTATATCCCACGAGTTTGGACGTCTAGCCGCTTCCGTGATAGTTATCTTAATAGACCGTATTATACTCGATAAGGCCTACTTAATCTAGGGGACGAGGTTCTCGCGATCGAAAGATACTCGAATTATAATTATGAAAGGGACTACCTTTTTCGAGTATATAATAATAGATTCTCGTATAAGTGCTTTAGCTCGGCGGAAGTTAAGGCCTCGTCCTATTATAGTAACTCCTCCCGTATCCTCACTCTATTTTATATACTCGAATACGTCCTATAGTAAGTTTAGATATACTCTCTTTTCCCTATCCGATAGCTAGAAGCCGACCGCCCCTTATAGTACGATTAAATTAGCGCCCGAGAGGTAGCGTATAAGTATAGTTCGATATTTAGGTATATCCTAGAACACCTTCCTAAACTTGGATAACTCTATAGTTATACCTACGTTTCTATCGTACTAGATATATTAACTTTAGCCACTAATTCGGAAAACTTAAAAATGAGGAGATCTCCGTGATTTATTACACTAATTTGAGTAAATAACTTAATAATATATATTTAAATAGGAGGAGCGATAGGGCTTTTTAAACCGGAGCTAAGAGCTATATCTAGAAGGGAGCCAAATTCGGATACGATTCCTTTAACGTGGTAGGGCTTTTATCCTAAATAACTCGAGGAGCGCTTACTCTTGGAATATCTGAGTCTTAGTCGTAAAATCCTTCTCCGGGATTAAGTACTTTGGCTCTCGTAAATCGCCTACGGGAAGCCTAGCCGTATTAATCTTTCTCTTTGAATATAGGGAATCTGGCTATACCAAGACTAGAATGCTATTAATAGAGAGTTAATTATCTTACTAACCTAGAGAGTAGATCGTTCTTTCCTTCGTCCACGTAGTCGAAAGTATCTACTAGCAGTATTAAACCCGGAGTAGTATTCCGAATTTTATCGTCCGTGGCTAGCTCTATCTTAAATTAACGGGTTTTTAGCTTGGTCGGGCTAGAAAGGATATCGAAGAGGTATACTAGCTTAAGTATATAACTCTAAAGGTATAGGCGAAGCTCGGCGAGAGTATTAACGAAGAGAGCCCGAGCGTTACTTAGAATTTCGGTTTAAAAGCTACCGTAGATTAATCGATACCGATTAAATCTTATCGCTTATATTTACTAAGATCCCGAAATACTTTAAGAAGCGGGTAGTATCCGAATATAATACGGTATTAGAGCGAGGAGAGCGAGAGAAGAGAATCGATTTTAGATTAAAGACTAGATAACTCCTTCTTATCTCTACCTCCTTAGATTACGCTAAACTTCCCTAAATACGGATCGTTCGGTAGGATTAATAAATAAGTCCTATCCTTTTATCTTTAAATATATCTTAACTATTATAACTTTAAGAGATTTGGTTATTATACCTCCGGTTTAGAATACTATATACCTAGATCGGTCTTAAAAAAGATCCGTCCCTTTATCGATTAATAAAGTAAAGTAAGCGCGTACGAAGCGTTAAAGAATAATATTAATTAATCCGAGACGTTCTATCTAAACGCCTACCGTATATAAGTAGTTTAATAAGTTAAGTAATACCCGTATAACTTCTTCTAGTGCTAGTACGCGGTAATAAACGACGGCCCCCTTTAAGGCGACGAAATATTCGGGATAAGCGAACGCCGCCACTATCTAGAGAAGACGAGAAGCCCGTATATATCTTATCGGGGCTTCGCTTCTTTAGAGACGGCAGTTAGCGAAGCGCTTTAAGTACTTTATCTACGGGTATAAAGGGGACGACTTAAAGAGGGTAGAGATATTAACTTTTATAGCCGTAAGATCCAGTCGCCGAGTACTACCCTTATCCTTATTAAAGTCGCTTTTATTAACGTAAATAGCCTAAGATTCGACCTCTTTAATCTATAATTTCCTCCGTTTCGCTCGTATAAAGTCGAGATTAAATATATAGGAGCGAGGCGTAGCGTTAACCTACTACGACCTTAAGGTTTCCGGATATAGTACGCTCTTTAGTATAGTCTACTCGCTAGCCTCGTAAAGAGACCTCGCCAGTAATAATTCTATATAAAAAACCCTTAAGCTACCCGCGTCGATCGGCGCTCCGTTAACGACCTCGCCTTAACTAAGGCGTCTCGTATTCTCTAGAAGGTATATCCTATAGTCCGAGCTATTCGTTTATTAATATAAACTCTATAAATTCATTAACCCACTAAACTTATAAAAGGGGAAAATATATTTACGCCTTTAATGGGAGGATTCTACGTAGAATAATCTTAACCGAGCTTCTTACCGATTCGCTTTATTTACGCTTCTATAAATTCATAATAATTATTAAGATAATACCTAGGTAGTAAGTTATAGTAGCTTATAATTCGGATCGGAATATTTATTACGATTAGAATCCAGTAATCGCTAGGGTTATACGGAATAATTATACGTGTATATTTCCGTCCGATTAACTATATAGGCCCGCCCAGTATCTTCTTTCTCTTTTTAACGTTATTTATATCGAATTCTATATACCTATTATATAGGACTATCGTCGATTCGCCCTATCCGAAAAGTAATAAAATATATATAAGCGGGGACGTCGAAAGTTAATTCGAGGGGAGAAAGAGGCTTAAATCTTCTCGTACTTCTTCCTTCGTTCTAGTCCTGAACTATATATCGGAATAATTATTAATAGAGATTATTTAAAGCTCAGCCTCTTTAATTACTTCACCGATAATCCCCGCTTTTAACTAAAAGTCGAAGTCGTAAAAGAGACGCTAGGAACCTTATCCCGCCTTATCTTCCCGTAAAGAAGGTTCGCGTACGATAAGGTCTCGTACCTAATAGTCGTAGTTTATTTCGAATATATAATCGACTACGGGCTTAAAAAATGCCCTCGGGGGAGGATTCTTATTAACGTATATAACCTTTCTACCGTTTCGACGTACCGCCGGAATTAATTTATTCTTAAGCTCGTACCTCGGACCGTCGATAATTAATAATATATTAACGACTAGGAGGATATTAGGCGTTAAGTCCGCGTCTTTATCGATAATCCTCGCTTTTATCTCGCTTAAAGGATCGTTAATATCGTAGTAGAGGATAATATTAGGTCGTAAATATTTAATATAAATATTCGTTCTCCCTCTCTTTCTCCGCCGTTCCTTTACCCTCGATACGTATTTAAGGTATAATACGACCTCTCCGGAAATAAGAGCGGTCTCCCGTATATTATCCTAGCTCGTAAAATAACTATAATAAAAGTACTTAAAGGAGTTAAGTTCGCTATATAATTAGACTACGTCGTAGTCCTTAGATTCGATATTAATATTTAAACTAGCCCTTACCTCTAGTTTATCTAGATTCTAAATATAATATCTTTAAAGCTTTCCGGATCTTTAAAGGACTTAGAGAAATTAATACGTATCCGTCTAAACTAGATCTTCGGATTTCGCTTTATTCCTTATTTCTATTAAATAATTATATAATTCTTTTCTTCTTTCTTCGTTATCGAGTACTTCTCTCTCGAAGAGACCTTTATTCGTCTTATAAAGGCCGGTCTTAAACTGAAAGTCCTAGAGAACTATTATCTAAAGATAAGTAAAGGTATAGATTAATACTCATAGGTATACCGTAATTAGTACTAATTCCGGCGCCTACGAACACGATAATTCGATTAACCTCGTTTATAATACTAGCGACCCCCTATAACTCCTATTTAATATCGTTTATAACGTCTCCCGGTATTAATAAGGTATCGCTTAAGCGAATAATTTAATAGGAAATACCTAGCGGGTTTACTACTAGAGATAATTCATTATAGCTTATCTTAATATCGTTTATCGATATATATAATAAGGTATCTTACGAATCCTCTTAGGTAGATATTATAGGACCTACCGTCGAGGAATTTTTATTATCTAGGTTTACTTAATTACTAGGAGTCGTAATAATATCAATTTTATTTTACGGATTCATAGTTCGAATAAAGACTAGCCCTACTTTATTATTTAGCGGAGTCTTATTAAGCGTAGTATTTGACTACGGATAAGCTACTAGAGGTTATAAATCCTTTTCGGTTTCTCGCCCTTTCCTAGAGAGTCGCCGAATCTCGGTCTAAAGGACGTTAATGATTTTATAATTTATAGTATCGTCCTCTTTAAGATTTAATTCCTTTAGTAAGCTCTTAAGAGAGTATTCGAACTTGAAAGAAGCTTAATAGTCTTTCGAAGGATATACCGGACAGCCTTACCTTTAGAATTCGAGTATTTATTATAAATATTAAGATGTCTATAAGAGGCTCTTTTTTAAGAGTATTCGAAAGTCTCTAAATTTTTTCGGTAGACTAAGCGTCTATATCTTATCGATTTATAATCTAAATTTGCGGTAGTATCTATAATCGGCTCCGGACATTAGTATTCATAATAGGGGCCTCTTTCAAATAATAGTATCTAAAAGCGAACCCCTATCCTATACTCGTCGGTAGCGTAATTTAATACTATCGATTCGCTTATTTTATATTAAGAAGCTAAGGGAAAAGTAAAGAAGGCGAAACGCTCCCGGGCTATATAAACGGCTAACGAGAAAAGGTAATTAGGTTAACCGATTACTTAATATAGAGGTAGAAAGTTAAATATAAGTAGAATGTTAGAGGTAGCTAAGGTTTACTATTTTCAAGGTAAAGTAAGTATAAGTAAGCCTACGAAATATATGACAGACCTAATTATCTATACTCATAATATTCAGAGGTTCAATTATAAGCGTGGCTCTTAAGGTACTCCGTCGTAAACACTAGCCGAGAATAGTAAAATAGCTTCAGACCTTATTTATTAAACGATATTAGTATTAAAGACATTCTACGAAATCTCTAAGCGCCCTTAGATATTAAGGTCGGTAAACTTATTACTGATTTTAATATCTAAAACGTAGTTTCTAGCGTAGGCGATCTTATCTTCGTTAATTCTAAAGTCGTCCTTTAGAATCTAGACGATAGGGCTACGATAGTTAACTACCTTATACTTATACCTACGCCGATCTATTACGTCGAGTTCGTTCCGTACGAGCTCGTTAATACTTTCTTAAAGATCTCGGGGGACTTCCTTAGAAGGCCTTATCTAGTTATAATAAGTATATTATAAATATCGTAAATAATCGAGCGTAGGTATTAAGGAGTAATTCTAATTCGATTCTCCTCCCTTATCCTCCCTATCTTTCGGGAAGGTAGGTAGATATTTAAGAATTAAAGAAAAGATATTTCCTAGAATTAATTAGTAAATGACCGTTAATATTATAGTAATTATCATAATTATAACCTAATTAATACCGGTAAAAATACCCCGATTATTACGAATAGATAGGAAAAGACCTATTAGGTATAACTCTATTATATAGACCCCTATAAAGAGTTACTTTAAAGTAATCGGATAAAGTTAACCTCTAGTATCGTAAGGAAAAGCCGATACGTAAAGTAGATTATAGCGGAATATAAACTAAAATAAGCCGAAGATAATAACGCTGAACGGGAGTATAAAGGGAGCGATAATTAAGTACGTTAGGCCTAAATTATTAGTAGAGGCGTCGGTAAAGGTACGAGCGTCTTATTAATATATACGAGGTTCGTATAAAGAGGGTAGAAGGTGCCCTATCGAATCTCCGGTAAACTTATCTATCTCTCCTACTTTTATCTCGGTATACGATCCGTTTAAGGGGCGAGGATAAGCTAGTTAATTAAACCCTCGGCTTATAAGAAAGTATTTATATTTACCGAAAGACCTTATAAAGTAAAATAAGAGAAAAAGTAGTTACTCGCCTTAAGAAGGTTTCTAGTTAATAACGAGGGTATAAAGTTAAGGCTATAAAAGAGGTCTTAAGCGATAACCGTAATATTAAATAAAAGCGATATTATAAGAAAGTTTTACACGAAGAGAAAGACGAAATAATATTTTTATAGCGATAGCTTTATTATTGTCTCTATGGATAGACCTTACTAACCCGTAATAATAGGTAGGACTAGCGGTAGTAATACGGTTAATACTACTAGTATTAATTACGGTAGTATACCCTAAATAATCCTATTTAGCTACGCCGGAGCGCTAGTTATCTAGTGAAGCCACGATACGGAGTCTCCGAGGGTAATAATTTAGGATAAGAAACCCGTGAATACGACGGGTATCGCCCACGTTATAAGAAGAGAAGCGATAGCGATCTATATTAACCTACTCCGTATATATCGATTTTACTATCGTTAAGATAGAGTACTTTATCTTAATTCCCGTACGGAAACGTTAATATATCGGGCCGATAAATATAGAGGGTCGGCGTTTAGGAGAGTTTAATAGGTTATATACGCGGCGGATTAAGTATTAAATCGTATAAAGGCGGATTTTATTCGTGGATACTTACTTGATTCTCTTCTATTCGACTCGAAGTCGACTAGCTCCGTTAGGTCTACCTTAATCTCCTTATTTATTCGTGCTAGCTCGCCTAAATAGTAGTAGATAATATTAACCCTTCTTCCGATAAGAGGAATTACTAGTATTTAGGTATATCCTTATCGCGGAATATATATATAATTACGGTCCTTCTCCTTTAGATAGCGCTTTTATAACGGTCCTTCCTTTTCGGTATCTACCCTACTCGATCGTATAAGCTCGTAGTTATTACGTTAACGGAAAGACTTAGTTACCGATATAATAAGGCTAGTCTCCGCGGCTTCTAGTATAATAACGAGCTTTTTTCGTTTATAGATCTTTTTTAATAAAGTAAAGAGATCTCGATTAATCTAGACGGAGTAGACTCTACCGGGGAATATACCGTATATATCCTTTAATACCGGAAGGTCTTTCTCGGGAATATCGGTTACTAGAATCGTATTAACGGCCTCTAGAAGACGATACGTAGGTGACGCGAGGTAAAAATTACGGACGTAAATATAAAACCGTAGTTTTATATAAATAGTGTAGTATATAAATAAGATTATAAGTAAGGTTATTACTAAATAGGCCTAGTAGAATACGGTATAATCGGGCCTAATATTCGCCTAGCTATACCTATCGAGACCTTACGTCCGACCTATAGTATTATTACTACCGAGTAAGTTTAGGGGAACGAGGCTTAATATAACGATAATTAATAGGCTGGTAAAGATAATAAGAAGAGTACGGATATATCGAAGGAAGAAGAAAGCGTCTAGGCTAGAGTATTATAAGATAATCCTATCGGGAAGCTAGAATATACGTAGGATCTAGGATATCGTACCTAAAGGACGTTAACTAGTGCGTTATCCTTTAGGTACGAGATAAGTTCGAGGTTAACTAGTATACCGACTTAATATCTTTATAGTTATAGGGTAACTAGGACTTACTAGATCTATTTAAGTCTATCCTTAAGAAGGATAAATATATAGACTTCCGTAGTAAATACGGCCACCGATATAACGAGTAATACTAGAAAATTTCGTAGCGAGAGCCCTTAAGCGTATATTACTACTACTAGTAAGGCGTAGAGCGTAGTACCAGTACTACTAAGCGGGGATACTATTATCGTCGATATCGCTAAATAAATAGAAAGCGAACTGGATGAGAAGTGCCGTTAGGTTAGCGCTCTAAGTGTTTTCTCTCTACTAGGTATTATTCGCCTAGCGTTCGGTGGAGGGGAACTAATTTTAAAGCTTTCATGTTAAGCTCTACTTCTTACTCTCTCAAGCTCTAATTCCCCTAGTATCCAGTATTAACTCCCTTCTACTCCAGGTTTATTATATTCTCCGTGCTCAGGGTTCTAATTTTAATATATTACTAGTTATGTATTCCAATTTGGGCGCTATCCTGAATTAGCTACTAACGAGCTATATAGTCTCTAACAACGATAAGTCCACTGGACTTGCGTGGTCTCTTCCGCAGAATTCCATCGATGAGTATGAAATAATCCGATACCAGTGTAATACCTTCGCTAATTAGTACCTCTTTACGAAAAGCCATATATCTTGAGAAATATCCCGAGCCATCGCTAATACTCGGATAGACGTCTATTCAAAGCTTTTGAAGGTATATAAGCCTCCCTTTCACGAGCGATAGAGCTTACTCCCATCCCTTATAGTAATGTTCATTTCAGCGGCATCGTGGGAGAATCTAGCGAAAGTACGTGAGGTGTCCCTATGGATCCGGCAACCCTTACAGTTAGATGACTAAAGGTCTAAAATAACCCTGGAAGACCGAAGACTAGGCTAAAAACGAGGATTTCTTTGTATACAAACTCCAGGACCTCGCTGTGAATTCTACGGACAGACAAAGAAGTTTGATTCCGTCGTTACGTGGCCAGCGCGAGGTATTACCAGGGAGGAACACGAAACGCCTTTCTCAGTTCGGCCGGGAGCTTGAAAATCAATGATCTAGACGTCACTATTAGAAGACAAATGTAATGCTCTAGATATAACATACCTCGTTCCTAAGAAAGGTACGCCGAGGGCGCAGTCCCAGCGGGCAGAGCTCCTTCTATAAGTTTAGTATTAATTAATAAGTAGGAAGGGTTCTTTATAAGAGCTAATACAATCCTAGTAGATCGACTTCACGAAATCTTCGACCCCCCCGTCAAGTAACCGCAACCGAAGTAGAAGCTGGTATAAATAGAGAACTTCTTCGGGAAGAAGAGATTCTACTCATTCAAGATATTAGAACTAGAGGCGCCGGAAAGGCAGAGCCACAAGAGCCGGCCTTAACCTTATTACCCTTTAGTGAAGATGGAAGTATTCGAGCAGATAATTCCTGGCTTAACGGTGGCTTAAGAAGTTCCAAGAAGAAAAAAGATAAGAAGATAAGCTGGCTAGACGATTAGAAACCCCGGTTTGGACGGCGCGCTCAAGCTCTCTGTAAGCTCGTTGTAGTCCTCGCCGCCGCCGCCCTCGGTCTTCAAATGAAGTCCAACTGGCGTCTCCTGCATTTTCGCCGGTCGGTAGCCATTCGACAGCTCCTCTTCAACCTTGGCTTTAATAACAGAAGTACACTTCTCCTCCTAATCCGCTATAAAGGCTTCTGCATGTCCCAACGTTCCAAAACGCTTATGGCAGGCGCCCAAAAAGTACACCACCTCTGGCTCCGCACCACCGCTTCCGCTGTCCATGAGTTAGAAGGACTACCTGTGAACAGATTCCGGGACTTACGGCGAAACTGGCTAGACGCTCATCGAGCTTCCTGTCCGGCTTCTGCCAAGAGGGTAATGAATACGTTAATAACACTCGAGGTAACAGTCAAGGATATTGGGTATAATCAGTACATTGAACAACATGGGATAGGCGGAGTTTAATAACGGTCTTAGAATACATGTCACACTGAAGAAACTCTACGCCTCATCTTTCGCTCTAGAGACCCAGCCCGCTTCCGCTTCTTGTTTAGTGATATTTCCTGTATTACTCTTTCATCATATATACCGTTATCTTAATATCCATACTTAGCCATTACTGCCCGCTCAAAATCAATAAGTATTACCCGCTGCGCTTCTCGATTCTATAGTAGATTTAGTGGCCGTATATCCATCTAATCGACTCCTGCCCGTCGAACCTCAGCTACCGTTCGCTTAATCTCTTTTTAGAGTTCTAATAAGTCTTTTATACTTTCGTCCTTATTAGTAAATTCACCGCCCTAAGATATTAAAAGTATTTATAATATCTCGACCCTAAAATCTAGATTATACGACTTAATAAAATTAATATTCCTTAAATATACCGGTACTACCGTCCCTTAAAGCTTCGCTAGTCGCCGGTATATATCCCCTTTATATCGTAAGTCCGGTACGAAAGCTTATACCGTTCCTTTACCTACGAAGATATAGCCGTATAACGTTAACGTGACTTAGAATAAAGCGCCTCTCGCTCCTTATAGGCCTAGCGGCTCGTAATTATAGTTAAGATCCTCGGCGAGCTACTTCTAAACGAGATCTAGGAACTTTAACTAGTCGACCGTATACGTCTAGCTACGTCTAGTATATAGCGATATATTAAGGTAGTTTTTATCCAGCGGTCATCCTCGTATAATACCTAACAAGTACCTTTACGTATAGTACTACCGCTACGTACCGCGGCTACTACTTATTTAATTACTATTATTCCGACCCCTATATATCCGTTACCTACTAGGTTTCCTCTAGCTCCTCTTCGAACTACTTGTACTTAACCTAATAGGGTTATTTAATCCGTCGTAGTCGTCCTACTCGTTATCGGAGTTTTTAGGTAGATTACCTAGTTTATACTTCGATCTTAAGTTATACTCGCTAGTAACTAGAACCTTCCTTCCCCCTTTATATAGTAGCGAATTCCGTATACACTTCTTCTCCGCTCTAAGTTATCTCTTATTTATAGGCGTTTATAAATTAACGGTTTTAAGATTAATAATAGGATATTTCTTTAAATTCTTTTCCGTACGCTTTCGTTCTATATAAGTCCTCCGTTTTAATTTAGATACTAATAAATATAAGCCGAGGATCTGGCCGATAGCCGTCCGCTAGAAGTCGAAGATACTCTTACCGGCGTTATCCGCGATAACGTCGTCGCTCGGTACCGCTATATAGTAGAATAACTTAATATTATTTTTTTCCTGTTCCTAGTCGATACGAAGGAAGACGAAGGCCTCCCCCGTAGTAATATAACTATATTCGAGCCGGTTCTTAATTATATAGTGGAACGTCTACGTCGCTACCGCTATAACTACCTAGTCCGTATTATATTATAACCGGTCCTCGAAGGCCTCTTATTACTACTCGGCGTCTTCTTCGGTTATATCTAGGGGTATACGGGGTAGGATATAGATTCGATCGAGAACCTCCTTCTTTATATTTATTAGCCGAAACCTTAATAAATTACCGGTAGAGAGTTTATAGAGCGGTTTATACTCTATAACGAATAATAATTACCGTTTACCCCCTACTTATTTGTAAATATAGTACTAGTCGGCCCGGGTTCGCCCTGGCTTAGGATTAGAGTCGAGTTTTAAGTTAGATACACTGGATAAACTAGATGAACTAGATAACGGTACGGTTAGTAATGGGGTTCGGGGGGGTTAGATATATAGACGCTCCTAAATTTCCTCTACTATCTTATTAAGGGAGTTAGGGTCGTTTTCGAAAATAATCCCTTCTCCGAGCTAAAACTCTTTAAGGTTTTATATAATCTCCGATAAACGATTAATAATATCGGCGACTTAGACCTCTATAGCGGATTTTTCATAGGTTCGAAGGCTTACTTCGTTAATAATTCGGATATTATAATAAAGTCGACTTTAATCCTCCACGTTAAGGATCGGGCTAAAGAGTCGTAGAGCTAGCTTATTCTTTGAGTAGAAGATATTACGGGCTATCGAAAATACCCTATATTATTCTTCTATAAAAGTTCCCTACTTCTCTATATTTTTCGGGTAGTACTTATTCCTAGGAGTCGTAGGGCCCTTGGTTATCCAGCTCTTATTAGTCTCGATACGTAGTAACTTATGAAGATATTTATAGTAAGCCTATAGAAATTCGTCGAGAGTGGTTTTTTGATTACGTTACTCCGCCTACTACTTATCCTACTCCGCCTACTACTTATCCTACTCCGCCTACTACTTATCCTACTCCGCCTACTACTTGTCCTACTCCGCCTACTACTTATCCTGCTCCGCCTACTACTTATCCTACTCCGCCTACTGCTTATCCTACTCCGCCTACTACTTATCCTGCTCCGCCTACTGGCGTGCCCGTCGTTCTTCTTCGGTACGCTACTCCGCGGCTAGCAGACGCTACGTAAGGCGTTGAAACTCTGAATCGCGTAGCGAAGACATAATAAGTTAAAGTAATCTCGAGGATCACTATTAATATTATATTGTTCGTGGTAACAATCATATATCAAAATAAGAAGTTGCCTCGGTAATAGGTGATTAGTCACCATAATAATCGCCGCTACTTACGAGTTTTCAGCGGTACCGCAGGCAGTAGCCATACTAAGCCCAACCTATAATTATTATCATGGATTTGTATAACTAAGTACCTTTGAATATCCACCCGACTGAACCGCCTCAGCCTTCTTACTAAGGATTACTTGCACCTCGAACGACCTTTGAAGGGTTTCATTCCATGTACTCGTAAACCCAGCGTTACGATAGTCGCGAACGGTACTACAGAAACTATACGGACTGTGGGTTTAATACCGCTTATTATGGCTTTTAACCGCCTCTCAAACGAAATTATCTTTTATATTATTAATAACCTTGGGCCGAAGGATATAAGCTTACTTTTACGAACGGCTCGTTACTTTAACACGCTCTTATCAGTTAAGTTCTACGATATGGCCCTTATATATACCCGTATAACTAGAGAAACTATCTTATTATAGGTAGCGTTATATAACCGCGAAGCTACCTTTAAATCATTATTAGAAAGAGGAGTAGACGTATTAATCTAGGATAAGGACGGAGATACGGTACTATATTATCTAGCGAAAGGAAATCTATATCTTTTAACTATACTACTCCGATACCCTTATAATATCGATATTCGGAACGATAGGGGCGAGACACCGCTACTATACGCTGTCCAGGCCGGAAATAAAGAGGCTGTGGACCAGTTTCTATAAGCCGGTACGGACCCTTCCGCTTCGACTACTACTGGACTTAAAGGTAAGGCCCGTCGATAACTCGAGCTAGAAATCCATAAAAATAATAGAAGCCGAGGAAGAGCTGGAGAAATCTATATTAAACGCGGTTATAACGTAGGGAGATATAGGGAAAGATTTAAGAAACCGCTATATTTTACAGCCTAGAAAGGGTAAATAAATATCGTTAAACTCCTTCTCAACGTTGGCGTTAACGCTTTAACTATAACGTATCATAAGAGGACCGCGCTATATTACGCTGCGATTAAAAAATATAAAGATATATTCTAATTACTCTTAGAGTCGGGTATCGAAGTTTCTCGGAAGGATTATTTTGGGATAATAACGTCCGCCTACGCGTTCTCATTTACTATTTATACCGTTAAAACGAATTCGAGAAAACGTCTATTAGCGTCCCTCGAATAGACCTCCCTTTCGCGGATTTCCTTCCCCGCCCCCTTTTCCTAATTATAATCGCCCCCGGCGAGAGGTCGATTTAACCGCGACGTCTTCTTTATAAGGTATAGTAAACGTTAAAGGGTTCTAAGAAGAGGGCGTAAAATATAAGGCGTAAGGAAGTATTATTATATACTTAACCGCTCGAAGGAATTATATAAGGGGTTTCGTTTATAAATACTTCTAAAAGTATCTAAAGTTTAACGTACGGGTTAAAGTACTATAAAAGGTAACGATAGCGCTAGAGTTCTTCGATATAAATAATTCTCTTAACCCTCTAATTATAAAGATAAAGAAATCCTATCAAATCGCTGTTTTAGCCTTTACGGCTCTAGTAGTTATAAGTCCGTTTAATTACCCGCCGGCCGTAACTATAACTATAACTTATAGGGGCGGGGATTTAATCCTAGCTTTAAGTTCCTTTCTAGTTACGAGTACTCTATCTCCTAGAAGTACTACGGTTACCGGTAACTTAGGCGACTATATAATAATTTCGATTACTAACGTATACGGAACTTAATTATCTCTATCCTTTACCTTTAATACTAGTAGCCCCGCTCCGCTAAGGAATCTATTAACTATTATACTTCCCGATACCTCGCCTACTTATTACGCTTTCCTAACTAAATAGGTAGGAAGGATAAATATTAAACTTAATATTAACCCGCTAGGTAGTAAAATCGAAGGAAGCTTTATAGGTCCACCCGATATCGATATTAACTATATCGATAACTACTTTATATTTATTATATACTCGTCCGAGGGTATAATAATCTCCGGCTATAATATCGAACTATATAAATAACCAGGTATTATATATAATAATTAAGTCGACGGCCTTATCTGCCTTAACTCCGCTTAGGATATCGCCGATAAACCTACTCCGCCTTTTTTTACGGCTTACGTAGGGGTTACTTATACTTATCTTAATAATAACGAGGCTAATATAAGTAACCTTAAGAGTAACCTAATTTCTTATTATATCGGTACGTCTTACGAAGTACCCTTAAGGTAACTACCTAAATAAGGAAATCTAACGCCTAAATCGTTTATACGGATTAGAAATAAGGAACCACGGGTAGTAAAAGTACGTAGCTCCCTACCGTTAACACTTCCGTTCGTATACAAACTTGGTTACTATTATTACTCGCGCCGATCCCGTGTCCACGGAGCGGTCCATTAAGTAAATCATATATGTTTATATAGAGTATTATAGCTACTCCTATCACTCTAAGCGACTTACGCCTTTATTACGAACCGTGTTAAAGCGAGGGACATTATGGTTTTTAATAACCGACGGTAATATATAGTCGCCTTCTAGCTTAGGTAGAGCTTTAATTCAATATATACTATATCGAAACTACTTAGAAATCGAATTCATATTTTCCTTGATAAAGTATGAGCCTATTACACGAATGTTACCCGGTTATAATAGTATTACTCTACCCTCCGACCCTTTAGTCGAAAACCGATCTTATAGTATAAGTCTATTCCGCGCGTATAGGTATCTATAATTAAAGGTGTAAGAATTAGAGACTCGCTAAAGAGGGATCTAATTTTAACTCCGTTACCGAGTATCTAAAAACTACCCACCGCGTTTAAGGAGCTAATTATAGATTACTAGAGGCCAGGAGATCGTCTAGACCGTAATTGTATTAAGGTAATAGGTTTGCTCTACTTCTATAGAATATTCAATATCTATTTCCCTGAAAATCATAAAATGTACTCCCTAAAAGTATTACTCTACGGTACCTTCCTAGTTACTTAAATATTTATAACTCTAGTAGCTCCTAGTATAATAAATTACCTACCCGATATAGAAGGTAAAAGTAGTCCGAAGAGCGTTAATCCTCTTATTAACGGGGTTAAAGGTTTAGAAACCTAAATTAAAAGTAAGATTAACGAGTAATTAGAGAAACGATAGGTATAAATACGCCTCTCCTATAAAATGGGCTAAGAAGTATAATAGGACAAGCCTTCGAAGATCGGAGTCACCGCTTATAGCGAAAGAGACTATAACGGGTTTTTAGGGACGGTGGACGATCTAACCCAATCTCTAGGGAAAACGTGGTTCCCTATCGATAGTATCGCGTATAGCTTCGAACTACTCTACCGGGGCCTCCAAGGCCAAGAGTAACTCGATATTTCTACTAAGAATTCCAGTAACGGAGACCGGTACGGATATTTTATTAATAGTTATTTCTCGGGCACCTCTACTTCTTATAATAACTAGGGAAATATTAACTACTTAAGATTTTAGAATAATCCTAATATTTGAGTAAAGACTAGGGTTCTTATCGCAGGGCCGTTAAAGGAAGCGTATTTATTCTGTGAAGGTTTATTAATAAGGTATTTATTCTACGGTAGTGGATAATATGATACGCTCTCGATATATAGTTGAATTCTTGAATATTTAGTGGACTAATAGACAAATATATACCTACTACCACGAGGAATCATTCATTCTCTCAATGTTCAAGGTTTGTAACTATCTTAGCCGATTCCTAAGGCTAGTCGTAGGGGATATCTATACACACAGTCCTCTTATCTTCTCTTCGTACGGTATAAGATCTCGTACTCTAGAAGATATAATAGAAATATAGGTTATATTAAATAGATAATTAAAAGTATATAAAAGTATCGATAGGGACGTTAACAAGGGTGTAGTAGGATACGGTTCTTTTGGAGCCGAGCTAGTGATTCAAGCTTTATTACTAGTACTCCTCAAACGTTATTCGCCTCTTAATAGAAAATTCTCCGTTGCCCTATATAAAATCCATGAGCTCGTAGTTCCTATCCTCTTGATCAGGCATGGACTAATAATGAATGGCTTTGTCCTCGAAATAGGGTCGGGAATCGAATTACGACGTCCTGTCTCGTTGGCTGTGTATAGCTCTAGAACTAGATACTCAGGGTCTAGAAGTGGATACTAAGATCAATCTTTCCTTATAAGCGCCTATACTTTTAATAATGGGCGAAGCGTCTAGTATAATAGAGGCTGAGAGTAATACTATAGTAATAATAAGGATAGAAATCCTACCTCGATTTATTAGCTATAGGAGATAGCGGGTATAAACGCCGTATTAATCCTTAAGTAAGCTGCCCTTACGCCTATATACAATGTTACCGTATTTATATCGGAACTTACCGCCGTATCTCTTACGAGGTTTCCTTAACGGGTTAATCGCCTTCGGTAATTATTATTATCTCTATTTACTCGCTAGCGAATATAATTAATAAGGTAATAAGACGTATATTCGTAAACTTTTACTAGGCGAAGTAATACGGAAAAAATGAAGATTTCTAATGGGCAGGGATCCGCTCTTCGCGCCGTCTTAATTAAACGAGAGTATAAATACTTAAGAGCCGCTATAATCACGTTAAAAAGAAACTCCAGCGAAATATAACTAAGAGCGTTATAAGAGCCGGTAGAGTCTGGCTCTTAGGTACCTAAGGGGTGTAAACTTTAATATTCCCTAACCTCCCCTTCGCTCGCCGCTAGTAACCTCGCCCTTATTAACTTTACCTGAATTCCCTCCCTGGCTCGGACCGTCCTATCTCTTTAGGAGCGGAGTTATAAGTATTTTCACTACCTACTACCGATTGACTTACTTTATTAATTCTTTTAGTATCGACCTTATTACTTCGAAATAAGGATATAACGCTTCGATGTATTGGCCTAGTTGGTCTATCTATCTTTCGTTAATATTAATATTTTCCGTTAATCGCCGTACTACTTGATCGAGATACCTAGAATTTTCCCTTATCCTAAATAGACGTTAGTAATATTAAGACCACTAGTATTCTCTCTATATAGCGCCTTAATCTCTTCGTATTCCGGTCCCGTCTCCCTAAATTTAACGCTGGAATCTTAATGACCGAGCGAGCCATATAGGTTAGCTTAGTCGTTATATACCGGAGTAGAGATTCGATCTCTAGGCGTATAGTCGGTTTAAAGATCCTAAGAGAAGATCGTCTATCGAGGATCGGGTTCCAAGGTACTATTATTAACGAAATAATCCACGGACGAGAATAAAGTCGGATCCTTATAGCTAGCCACGTAGTTATTATTAATAAAGTCGTTCCATTCGTTATTAAGGTATTACTCATCGAAAAAACTAGCTATAGCGAGAATTACGTATAAGTAAGGTACATTAATATCCACGTATCGCTGACCTCTTTTAAATCCTAATATAACCGTATATCTACTCTATTATATAACCGCCTCACCGAATTAAAAGAGTATTAATACGATCCTTTATACCTGAAATACTTTAACCTATTAATTAACCTCGTAAAGAAGACCTATACCTCTATAATTAAACGCCTTACCGCGCTTCTTAAGGGCCACGAAATTACCTACGATTTACTCTAGGCGCTTTTTAAACCTAATATAATAGTTTACACCACCTATTATAGTACCGGTAAGCCGAGTTATATAAAATATTATTTCGGCGAGGAGAGGACGATAGATAATAACGTAGAGTACTTTTACCTAGAGTATTACTACGTGGATTTCGATAGTAAAGCGTCTAGGGAGACCTTAATCGAGCTTATTATTATAAAGTTTCGTGGAATAAAAAGGGTCAACTCTCTTAACGCCTTTCCTCTCGAATACTATCTTAATAAGAACGAGATAAAGGTACATCTTGTCGAATATAGTCGAAAGTTTATATCCTTGATAGGCGTTCATTATCGTTAATACCGAGGCGATACCTTCTATATATATAAGGGCAAGCCGATTAAGGTACCCGTTAATAGTCGTATTATAATCGATTCGGTCTTTTTCTAAAAAGCGAATCCTAACTATACCAGGCCTTCTATTAATTAATCGGCTAAATAAGATTTATTAAAAAGGCTTAGACTATTTTTAGGAGTAACGATCGTTCGACGAACCGATCTAATTAAGTTAAGAGTAATAGTAAGAATCCTACTAAGATGGATAAAGATAACCTAATCCTCTATAGCCCGACTATACTAAGATTCAATTACGGTAATAAATTATAGGGTAAATAGAGTTCTCTCGTAAGAAGTAATACTAGGCTAATACGTTATATAGCTAAGTTCGCGGTTACCGACATCAAGGATATTAATTAGAATCCCGCGGCTTTCGCTTAATTTACGATCCCCGCTAAGTAAAAGGAAGTTATCTAGGCACTAACCGAAGCGTATATAAACCGAGAGACTAAATATACCTTCGATAACTTTATAATAGGGAAAGGGCTAGGCTTAATCATACTTTTATAGTATAATCTCTAATTCCTTTTTCGAATCTTACTATATTAATAACTTTACTAGTAGGCTTATAGGCGTCGGCAAGACTTTAATAGTTAAGAGAATATCTAAATATCTTTAAAGGCCGCTTTATTCGGTATATCTTACCGTTAATAAATAAGACTACTATTAATATTAATTTAATAGATCTCCGCTAGGGAACTAGGTATAACGGTAGAGAAATTTAAAGTATAGCTACCCTTAATCTTTCAGCGCGCCGATAAATAAAACGCCGTCCTCCTTCTCGATAAAGCCGACGTATTTCTAGAGTAACGCTCCCTCTATAACGTCTACTATAATACCCTCGTCTATATCTTCTTACGAGAACTAAAGTATTATTAAGGGATTATATTCCTTACGACCAACCGGGTTAAGTAGATTAACGACGTTATCGCGAGTAGAATACACCTCCCGTTAAAGTATGAATCGCTAGGCCTAGTTACTAGAAGGGGTATCTAGGAGAGCTTCCTAAAAAAGACTATTACTAAAGAGGGAGGGGTATATTATAGTCGTAAAGACCTTAACTTTCTTGCGAAAAAAGACCTTAACGGTCGCTAGGTAAATATTCGGACAGGTTATTCATAGGACTCTTATATTAATTAATTATATACTTTAGATCAAAAATATTATATCTACTATTTACGCTCTAGTATCTCGAAAGGGAAGTCGGGTAGCTATCTCTTATCTCGAGGTCGCTATCGACGCCGGTAAGGACTTCGAATATGACTTTAAAGGGGCAGGTCAAGTTAGTAATATATACTCTTATACGTAGCTATATCTTATTACCGGCTACGTACGAGCTTTCTACTTATATATACACGTTCTTTATTCGGGATAGAAATGAAAAGTAGAGGATAAAACGTAGTAAATAATTAATTTAATAGGGTGAAGTTCTTATCTAAAGTAATATAAGACGACCGTTAAATATATAGCCTGTCGACGGTTCATTATCTATAGCCTTTATCGTACGTTCTAAGCCCTTCTCTTCTACTAAATTACGCGCTATACGTCCTATATTATCGACCGCGGATAGTAACGCCCCTCTATTAACTAAGAGCTTAGTCGCTTCCCTATACCCTAGTCGAGCGGAAAGATATAATAACGTACGGCTAAGCCTGTCCACCGGGGATAGTTTAGCTCCTTAATTAATTAATAATTTTATTATCTTCTAACTACCTTTTTCGGCTACTAGATATAATACGGTCCTACCTCCGTAATCCTACGTAGATATAGCCGCTCCTCTATTTATAAGTAAAATCATTATTTACGGAGACCCGCTCTCTACTGTTAAGTATAGTAATATTTATCCCTTCTTATCTATAGTCGACGTATTAGCTCCTCGTAAAAGAAGCTCCTCCGTTATAAAGTTATATCCACCCAATTATACTTAATATAGCGCCGTTCGTTAGTATCTATCCTATTCCGATACTAAGGCGCCATATTCTAATAATAGCTATATAACCTATAGGTAGCCTTAAAGCGCGGCTTATAAGAGGGGCGTCGAGTTAATTAGATCTCTTAGAGAATACTAGGTACCTTTTTTTAATAAGCGCCTGACTTTAACTATATTTCCTTTAGCGGTAACTCTTACGAGACCAATCTTATTATTTAAACGGATAATCGACGTTTAGTAAGTTAGACAACGGCCAGTCTAGGAAACAGATTTCGCTAAACAGATCTCGTATGTCCAGTATGGACATTCACACCGTAGCGTAACCATTTCCTCTCTAATCTCCCACCCTTCCAGGCAAATATAGCATGATTCTATGGCCGTGTTGCCGTCGATATTCCTTCGATGTACCAGTGTCGGAAAGTGTTTTGGCGCTGTCTCGATGGACTCTGCGCAAAGCGTCCGCATGTATGATAAGCCCTTCCACTTGAATCTGTGGATCAGAAGTCGGCATTGGATGCGCAAACGGCAATGATAGGTTCGATTTTCTGACCTGGTCTGATTAGCCGCCCAGGAGTCATGAAATGCTGACTCCATTGAGGCATAGAGCAGCACTGCACGCTTCGCCAGCCTCTGGCGCCAAGCCGATCGACGGCTAAGAGCGCGCGAATAGAGCCCTATAATCCGACTTTACACTCGGCAAACTGTACCCTTACAACTTCGTGCTCATTCGAGCAGCAGCATGATTCAGTGCAGGAGTACCATACCGTTTGGCACTGCGGCTTCTCTTCGGAATATGTCTTGTGCATAGCTGCTGAAAATGCCGGAGGAGATGATTCTGAGCACAGGACAAGTCCTCCGAGGACGCTATGCAATACGATCATCCACTTTTGGCCCCCTCTCCAGCATCTATTTCTGACTAGACGAGGAGGGGATCTAGAACGGAGGGGAGCCAGAACGGAGGGGAGCCAGAACTAGATAAATATAGGGACTTAAGAGAATTCGTCGGACGATAATAATGGAAAATAATTTATCGATCGAAGGTGAAAACACTACCTGATACCTCCTTTTAAATACTCCCTTAACCTTAAATAAAATAGAATAATCGAGCGTTACAGGCTTAAAGCGACGGCCTAGTATATTATCTCTGTAACCTCCGAAGCTTAAGCCACCGTAATAAATAACGAAACACCGTAAGGCGGACCTACCGCGTACTCCCTACCCTATACCGAGTAAGGGGTATAAGCGATTTATCTCGTTTAGCGAATAAGATAATTCTCCGTAGGAAGGAGAGGTAAAGAAACGTAAAATTACTAGAGAGGGAGGAATTCTAAGCACGCTATCTTATCTAGCTAGCTTCCCCTTATTACTCGAGTCTAAGTATCCTCCTACTAGTCGTTATCGCGTTATTCCTCCGGTGGAACTAAAGAAAGTATAAGAATCGATTCTTAATTAAATTAACTGGTCCGAAGTAGTATAGGAGGTAGAAGGGAGAGAAAACCCCGATATTTATCGAGATATATTTAGGAAGATTATAAAGTCCTATATTAAGAAACTACTAAAATAAGAAGAATACGGGAAAGATATAAAGATCGAACTTAATAAATAAGATAAGGATACCGATACCGAGAGTAGGAATAATAATAGTGAGGAGGGTAGCCGGGACGGCTTTCGGTATTTTAAGGACGATATATTTTTAGAGAGCGACGAGAGTAGGTATAGGAGCGAGGATTATATAAATAACGAGATTAATAATAAGGAAGACAGCGACGATAAGGATTAAGTAGATGACGATTTTGAGGTAATTGATAATTGGGTATCGGTCTAGCCAATTAAAGAACGTTACTTATTTAGTCTTTCGAAGAATAATAAATTCTATAGGTTGATTAAATAGTTACTTCTCCGCTAATAATACAAATATCTACTTATATAAGGAAATTCTTAATTTTTATACTTCGCTAATTAGCTATAGAGGTAATCTCGGTATTACTACCTATTCGGTATCAGTATTCCTATCCCTCTTTAATATTACCTTAACGTATTTTAAGAGTCCTTCTCTAGCTTCCTCGAAAGCTCTATTATAGTTATATCCATAAAGTTTTCTAGCGTAATACTAGTCTATAATACTATCTAGCGCTTCTAGTAGTAATAATTCTTTATTAAGGACCTCCGTAAGAAGTCGAACTATTTCTTCGCTGGTATTAAGAGTATATAGTACGCGTACGAGTAATAAGATCATTTATTCAAAGACCGTCCGCCCGTTATTAATATCTAAGTCCGCTAAATAACTACCCTTAATAGGTTAAACGGTATCGTCTATAGTATATAGAAGTAGTCGCTCGCGGTATAATAAAGTAGCTAGGGTTAGCGTAAATTCTTTAGGTATTTATTAAAGCCGAAGGTCTTTAATTAACCGTTAATATAGATTTAAGCTCTCCTCCGATTTTATTTAATCGTTTAATACTTTAAGGGTCTAACTATAATACGTAGAGCTCTAAGTAAGAAGTAATAATATATTATTCTCTTCTTTCCGAATGGACGGAAGTCCGCGGTAAATATATTTACTATCTTCTATTAATATTATTTCTTTACTATACGTAGGATAGTGATTTATAAGTGGAAACGAATCTAATCGACTTATTATATACCGAAACCGTATAGTAGTTACGACGGGAGATCCTGGGCTATTATTAGCGTACGCCAGCCTTAGCTTTAATAGTACTATATTAAGTAATTATCTAGAAAACCGATAAGTACTAATTTCATTATACGAAGACTTTATTCGAGTGTACCTAAAACGTCTAGCTTTAATAGTTCCGCGAAAAGTTTCGATTTAGAAAGCGCGCCCTATATCTCTTCCGGGTCGAAACGTCTAAATTAACGTAAATAAAAGACGCCCAGAAAGCTAGCGTAGAGGGACGTATTTTAGCTTATCGTATAATCGATTCCGAAGTCGTACTATCGATAATCTACCTTACTACCGGAAGATTCGAGAAATCTCCGGAATAATAAAATTATCTACTACTTTAATCCTTCTCGGATCCCGATAGGGAAGTCTACCGTTATTAATAACTCGGATAAGTCTACGTAACCGTTCCGAAAAGGTTAGAGTTACTCGTTTTAATCCCGCTTAAGGATATCGAGGGTAGAAGGGGTATTATAACGGTTATAACGGTTTAAATAAAAGAATAAGAGGTTTTATATAAAGCGCTTAAGTATCCGAGGATTAGAATACTAGGCGTTATTAATAGGTATATCGGAAGGTAGATATATAAATAATTTACTTAAATATCCTAATTTAGGATTACTCTCTCGAGCTCTATCTCGAGGCTAGCCTTATCGATAGTACTTCGATAATATTCTACCCCTTTATATCCCTATCCGTTACGGTCCGCGTCCGTAGCGGTATTAAATATATTAATTCGAGCTCTTTTCTTAGCCTCCTAGATCCCGTAGATACGTATATCCTCCTTAACTAGCTTAAACGGATTATAATCGACGATTAATTTAAAATCATAAAATTTATCTAAGAGTAAGTCGAGATATAGTATAGCGATAACGAGTCTATAAGACTTAGGATACTTATATTCTATAATATATAGGACTATATTAATTATAATACCCGAGTCCGAAAGAAACCGATCTAAGTCGAAGTCCTCTAGTAGGATCTTATCTATAAAGAAGCGAATAAGAGTCTATAACCCGTGGTTAAAGTCGAGACGTAATTCTCTAGACTAACGCGGAAGCGTTTCTAGTATTTATAAAGGATTAAAAATTATTAATACGGGGTATTTAACGATACGAACGTGGAGTATATTACCTATTTATACGTTCCCAGCGAGTTATAAGTAGTCTTAACTACCTCGCTAATCTAGATATTCTTAAAGCTTAACTAGGTAGAACTAGGTTCTATTAAGTATAAGGCTATATTCTCCGGGTCTCGTATTTTAAACTCCGGGCGGACTAGTTAAGGTATACTCGGTATCGAAAGATAATAACGAGAATGAGCCTTATAGGTAAATAGGTACGTAGGGTAATAGGGGGTAAATAGACTCCGGAGAGCCGACTACCTAGGAAGTAGAGGCGTCGTTTAATCCTTATTTATTATATCCTTCCGGTGATTCGACTATAGATTACCGCTTAACCCACCGCTTAACCCACCGTATAACTTACCGCGTAACCCACTACCTTACCCACCGCTTAACTATCCGCCCGCCGCGTAACCTACCGCCCGACCTACCGCCTAACCCACCGCCTAACCCACCGCTCGACGTCCCGCGTACTTAATAAGCGCCTAATCCCCTACGATATTTCCGTAGTATATATAAGAGCGTATTTACTATAACTAAAAGATATCCATTATATATTAATTCTTAGCTACGAATAAAAAGTAGATTATTATATAGCGTATCCCTAATTTACGAAATAAAGTTTTTACGGTTCTAGAAGATAAACTTCTACTTCTAGTCTTAATACCTACGGTAGAAATAAATATCGAAGTAAAGATAATCTAGGTAGGTAATAAAGTAAATAAACCGGTAAAAGGTAATACGGTAGGCCTATAATATAAAGGTTACCTTTTCGCCGAGTAGACGCCTGAAAATAAGGGTAATATATAAATCTCTTAATTATAATTAATTCAGGGCGATAATTAATATTTATACGTCTTAAAAAGGTTTAATAGAACGGAGTACCGTAGAGATTTCGTAGTTATTATCGGTTATAGAAAGGTTATTTAAGGTCGCGATTCGCCTTCCTTTCTTTCCTTTCTTTTAATTTAACTTAATATAAATAAGCTAGGATAAAGGAGTCTTATAAATAAGTTTAAATAAATAAACCACGATAATAGTTTCGAGGTTCGTATTTTACGCGTATAGTCTACTTCGCGGCTTATTAAGCTCCTTATCCTTCTAGCGATTACGCGTACGGTAAATAATAAGAAGTTAACGATTTCTCTTAAATTATAAGAAAAAGCTAAAGTAAATAAATCGACGAAGAGGGTTTCTAGGTCTTATACCTCCTTATTCTACTATTATCTTATAAGAAAGTCTAATTATTTTAAGATTTTATATAGAATTAATAAGTTATCTATTAATTAACGACCTTAAGCTTAACGTTATTAACGATATAAAGGCCGAGAAAGGAGTTAATTAAGCGCTACGAATCGAATTTATTTAGAAGTAATTAAGAGGGTTCCGTATTAACCTTAATAAATATATAATCTATATATTTAACTTCTAACGAAGTCTCTTAACTTCGTATATAACTTTACCGAGTCTATTAAGACTAGAGAGCTTAATATAAAATCTAAGCTACTCTTATCGTTTTTAAGATATCGATTACGTCCTTTTTAATTAAGAGTTAAATACTCTTCTTTATTTTCGGTTAATTAATATCGCTAAAGAGGGATTTAAACGAACGTATTTAGAGTTATCGTATATCGCTGAAGTAACTATATCGATACTATAATCGTAGTATCGTAAGATATTAATTCCTTTTACTTCTTATTATTCTAATTTAATACTAAAGGTAATAATCCTCGCGCTACGTAATAAAAATATATTAATAATAAGTTACTAAAGTAGATACTCTTATCTATTAACGTAGTCGGCCGAAGAGGATATCGCTAAGTATTAACCTAAGCTTTATTAATAACCCTTAAGTAGTTAACTAAAAGAACTTACCTGTTCCTAGTAATTAACCTAGTATAATAATCTCTAAGTATCCCGCTTTATAACGTATAATATAATAATAATTCCTACGAAAGTAATGACCTAGGTAGAGTAGTTCGATACCTTAATAACTTTTTGGAGGTTCTTTAGAAGATACCGCTCGGTTTTAACGATCTCGGCCTCGAGTAGATAATCTAACTAATTTTAAAGTACGCGAGGTACGGGAATAAATCCATATAAAGGTGATTCTAACCGGCCAACGATATCTATACCTAAGTGTTTATAGTTATAAATTCCCTACCCTTTTATTAAAAGCCGATTAATAACCTATAATCTTAATACGAGGCGTATTATTAGCTCCTAAGATATATTAACTATAGGGTCTTAAATCCGACGGTTAATAAGAAGCTTATATTTAGATATTACTACGCCAGCCGGAAGATCTAGTTAAGGTAGTCGGGCTTTTCGCTAGCCTTTTTAAGGTAAAAAGAGGAAAACTCGTCGATATAAGAAGCGAGATCTACTTTCGGTATTTCTAAGCTATAAGTTATCGTATTTATTTATCCCTAGCCGGTTACCTCCTTCTAAAAAAGTAGGGTCTAATCGGGCGAAGTTATAAAGAACTCGCGGTAATTAACCTATAAAGTCGGGCCTCCTTATTCGTATATTAATAAGGTAGATTTTACGATATAACTCTATTATAAGGATTCCTAAATAAGTTTCGATTTATAAGACGGCTTAACCCCTAGGATATTAATTAATAGTATTATAATTTAAATTTTATAAAGATAATAAATATTTTAAAAATACCCCTTCGTTAATTAAACGGACTCGTAGGTATAAATAACGGGGTAAACGAGTCGTTATTAAATCGATATATCTCTTATATAGAGTTTCCGAGTCGTATTAAGATAAGTAAGTTATTAATTATCGTACCCTAGTGTAGGAAATCTTTAATATATACCTTCTTCTTCTCAGCCTAGTATTTAATATATACTATCGGATAATTCTTCTTTTACGCGGTTATCGGGCTCTAAGCGGAATCCTCGATAGGTTCCGAGACGATAATATTTAATAGAGGAGTAGCTCTAGCGCTATAAATAGGAGAAATATAACTTATAGATAAATTAGCTTCTAATACCGGGAATAGTATAGATTCCGCGTAGGATTACTAGAGCTACGACGTTATTAGAGTATTTAAAATGGCTTTATTTTATTCTAAAACGCTATCGTTTATATTATTAAGGAAGCTAGGGGATAATATATTAAGGGCAAAACTACTAGCGCTGACGATTTCTTGGCTAGAGTTATATATAGATATAAGAGCTATTAGCGACCTAAAAGCACCATCTTTAACGCTATGGGCGAGCCGCCATTACTAGAGAGCTTACTCCATTGACGAGTTATTAGTCTCGAACTTATATAATAGGTCCAATTGTAGAGGAATTTCATTAGTTTACAGCGGGAAATACTTAGTCACCGCCCCTGAGCAGATGGGGGATCGTCCCCGGGCCATCCAAATCACGTGACTTTCGTCCAAGGTTGTCAGGTTTACTTGTTTTTAAGTATAACTACCGTTGGCTTTCAATACATTTGTAGCCCTAGACCTGGATGAGCCGACTCATTAGATATACAATGTCCTGTACAAATAGATCTGAGACTGTCGGAAGGCGCACTATTCAATCGTTACGGATGGCTTACGGTAACCTAAGATAACGAGTTTAGGAGGCCTAGTAGCACTCTCCGGGTTGGGTATCAGCTCTTATATAGCAGAGAAAGTGTAATTAAAGGCCTATAAACCTAATAACGGAGAACCTTTCTTATTAGAAGTTCAGAATATTATATTAACGGGTAATATATCTAGACCGTGGAACTCTAAGACTACTTTACTTCTACGAACTAGCTTCTACTTAATGAATTAAATCCTCTACCTCGGGCTTAAGTAAAGCGTAGACGTCTTCCGGAGATCCGTTAGAGTTAACCTTTAATATCTATTTAATACGCGCCCATATAAATATATAATTTAGAGTATACCGTTTTAACGGGACCCTTTCGCCGAAGATAATCTACGACGGGTAAGCTCTCTTTTTAATAAGTATCGAGTCTCTTTTTAAAAGTATCTAGGTTATCGTCGATCCGTCCCGACGACTCTACTCGTATCCTTAATCGCCGTAATATCTTATCGTCCGAATAATCTAGAAGGACCGCGGGGTTCGAATTTTAAATCTAGTAATTTAAATTAAAGAAACTTTAGAGCTAGGACTATAAGCGGAGATAAGATATTAAGTACCTCTTCTTCGAATATAATAGCTTAATTCATACTCCTCGGATATCTATTTATTAGGAACCTACTCTTACTTTAAATCTTTAACGTATTTATCTTAACTTTTAATAAATTAATAATTAACTACGCAGGAATAATAACGGAGCTCTAAATACTTTTATTTATAAAAGTAGTAAACGGAGAGTCTAGCTAATAGATTTCTTTACGTAGGAGATCCCCGACGGATAAATACTAAAAACCAAGGTCTTAGGCTAGTCTTATGTATTAGGTCCCTTTTCCTACGCTAGGGCCTCCTATAATCTAATTAAGATAATCGTAAATTAATATTATATAATTATATACCGAGTATAAAGATAATTACGGTACTAGCCTTCCTCCTAGATTAAAAAGTCTCTCTCTCGTATAATAAGGACTTCGTCTACTTCTTAATTTCGGGAGTAATAATTATCTCCTCTTATTATACGAAGAAATCTCCGAGGTCTTTCTCTCTACACTCTCGTACCTTATATTCTTTAACCTATATTAAGCGCTCGTATACGTTAATATCGCGGATAAATCGAGCCTCTTTCGTTTTACGCTCCTCGTACTCTTCCTAGAGATTTTCTAGCTCGATAACGAATATCGGATTCCTAGGTCGATTAAGGGCTAAAAGGAACCGTATAATTAACCGTTCGCGAAGGTATTTATCTTCTAGAATTACTTAGACTCCGTCTTATAATTAAATAATATAACGAGGTTACCTTTTAAGACTCCGTTAGAGGGAGTAAGGTCTTTAATAATCGCTTCCCCTATATCGTAAAACGCCGCTATACGTATATATTTTACCTAGTTAACTTCGGTCGACTACGCTTAATTAATTAGAATTACGACTAAACGAGGTTTAATAATATACCTTAAGTATTATATAAAGGACGATTATACGGAATAAATAGTCGCTTATACTCTCTAGTAAGCGAATACTACGCTTTACTTAACCCGTATAAGGGATATTTTTAAGATATTCTAGGGTATAAAGGAACGGAAGGGACGGTTTATATAAATAATAATAATCCTGGACCTCTATGATTTTAGATTATATATATCTAACGAAGAAGGGAGTAGAGTTAGAAATCCTCTCTTCTCTTAACTAAAACTTCCCCTCTAATAATTACGTAATCGCTCCTACTGGACTACTAGAAGATTCGCCTTTCCGAATAATGAAATATTTAAGCTACGGGTACTATTATCGCCTATTCTAGGCTATCGACCTCGTTTAAAACTAGATCTCTACCCTCTAATTCGGGTCTATAGTCCCACGGATACATCGAATGAATTAACTCAGTATTAACCTACTCCTTCATCGCTAGCGTTATTCTTTAATTAACCTAGACCTTAAAGCTATATAGCTTAAGGTCTAACGATCTCACCTTAATTAACTATAGGAATTTAGTAAGCCCCCGGCCGCAGTAGATACGGCCTAGGTCGACGAATACCCATAGCTATAATCGCATCCTGAGATATCGTATTATCGCTCGTAGAGTAGGATAAAAAAAGAGAAAACGGACCGTAGTATTTAAGTAGGCGATGGAAGAAGTAACGTAGCTAATCCACGGTTAATTTAGTAGTATATTCCATAGAGAGAGACTTGGTAAACTAACCCCTCCCTCTATAATCTCTAACCTTTATACTTTTAAAAACCTGTACTAACTGGACTAATTGAATAGAGCGGGAACACGATATGAACCCCTTCATGGATATAACCTATGCTATTTCTTAACCGCTCCGAATACCTACCCGATCCATCCTATGAATAGCTCTTTTCATTATGTGAAAAATAGATAACGCCTATCCTACGAGAGTGAGGGCTTATCCCATGGTATATTAATTACTCTAACTACTACGAAAATATAAGGCTAGAGCTATGACCCTTATAGCTTAAGAGGTAAGAACGGGTACTAGTATAATTATATTAATACGCGCTATCGAAGGGTATTTAGAAGATTTACCTCCTTTAGTTCAAGTAAGGGATAGCGTTACGTTATAACTAGGAAGACTTTAATACCTAATTCGTCTCTCTATTTATCCGGCTCCTTAAGGACTACTAAAGTAGGGTTTAGAATACTTATCGCCGGTTCTATAAGTTCGATTATAATAGATCCGATGCGCTTAATATCGCCAAGACCTCTCTCGACCGAGAAAACCTTTCGCTCGAGAATCGACTCTACTATATTAGCTGCGCCAAACGGTTAGCCTCTCCGCTCGACTTCGAATACTATAGAATTTATTAATCTTAATCTTTCCGCTTTAGTTCAGGAGGACGTTACTACTATCGAGTATATTATAATAAAGCGAAAGCGCTTCATGGATATAGGAGAGGCTACCGACTAGCTATTAATTTACCGTTAATAATTACCTAACGGCTTCTATATAATCGCTTATTTCTTTATAAATTACCGCGATTTCGAAAGAGTATAGTGGACCCCCGGTCACTACTATTATATACCTTAAAGAGACATCTATTTCTTTATAAACTATTATTATTTCATCGTCGCCTTCCAAAAACATATCTTTGATATTGACGGGATGGTCGCTTATGAGTTTATTTACGCTAGAACTTCTATGGGAAACCTTATCCCCTACTCGCGAGCTACTTTACCCGATAGTTTACGCGGGACATCGCCGTTCATAAGCGTTATTCGGTTAGATATAGTCGGTAGATACCGATTAGCCTCTATCACGTGGCGAGGGCTATCTTATAACTCTTTCGAGTATCTACTTTAGGCTTTAAATTCGGGATCTATAAATAGATACTCTCAAGTATCCAAAAGTACGCCGTGTTATTAAATATACGCTATACCCTCTTTTATAATTACTTTCCTTCGTTCCCTCCGCGAAGAAACGACCGCCGTACTATATTATCTAGAGCGACCCTAGTACCCTGTTATAGACGCTTCATCGGAGACTATAGATATTATACTATTACCCGATATATCGGAACTCTATACCGCTATAAGCGACTTACTAGACAGCGACGCTAGTCCTCCGACCCTCCGTGATTATCGATATAAAGGGAGTTTAGAGGTACCCCGAACCGTAAGGAGTAGGAAAACTATTAACCGCTATATAACCTTTCAAGGTACTAGGACTTAACGGTAAGTAATAATTCATCTAATCTTTCGTTAATATCCTGGATCTAGTAGAGTAGGTAATATTAATACTCTAGATAATCGGATTATAAGGTATAAGGGGATAACGTCGTTTTATAAGAAGCTACCTCACCGACTTAGAATATCTAAGAAATATTAATTAATAATACCGTTAAAACGAGTAATAAAGCTTACGAAGATAAACGGCTTCTTACTATAGGAGCTAGTATATTATAAAGACACTCGCGTAGTTAAGATAAGGTTCTTAAAGAAAGCTACTAAGCTCCGTATAGATATAGAAAGTACGTTAATAGACTTCGATTATACTCTCGAAGAGAGGTCGAAGGCTCGAGTAAATACGGAATCTATTCTATTAAACTACTAGGGTATCGACCTAAGGGACGGGAATATCGAAGATAGTATTTTTTAGTATCTCCTACTACGAAAGGGATATTATATCAAGCTTTAAGAGTACGATCTCGTAGGCTATATACTATATTACACTAAGCGTATATCTTATCTAAGTTAATTATTAAAGTCTCTATACCCTAGACTAGATTACTTACTTAGCGATTTAACGTATTTAACTACTCCCAAAGGGACTTAGGAGTACGGATAATAACGTATATACTCTATAGGAAGCCTGCCATTATTAAGTCTAGGACTGATACCTCGGAATAATTTACCGCAAAGATACCCTATAGCTAACTATCCGCTGCCCGAACCTATACCCCTATTTTACTTTTCTATATAGTTCCAGAAACGTCGTTTTTCGGCACGTTGATAGTCCAGTTCGAGTAGTATTATTTTGTCTAGACGGGACTATATAAGGTCCCGTACTTCGTCCCGTACTTATTCGTTTACGGATATTAAGAAATATAAGTCCATTACTTAAGAGTATAGGTCCAAACTTACTAGTAATAAGCGTGGTCTCCTTCCCGCCAGCTAATCGAGGGATTAATCGGTTATCTAGTAATTTTAATAGGTCTATTATACCCTTTTTATAAATAAGACGGCCGTACCTACCCACCGTTATAGGGCCTTTCGCTAAATCTCTTAACTTATAATATACTTCGATATAGAATATCTAATTCTAGTTAGAAGGATATATCTCGTTTATTTAGGTAAAGGTATTTACGTAACGGTTAGTATCAATATCTTCCCTTAGGACTCTATCTATTAGTTCGCTTACTAGCCTTCGATTATCTAAAGCTCTATTAACGCTTTATCGGCGGTAGGGATCAATAGACCTATTAAAGCTCTATAATTACTAAATCAAACGTATCTCCCGCGTCCGGACTTAGTAATTATTTAAACCCCGTACTAGTTATTTTAAACACGGTAGTTACGCGATAATACCGAATCCGGTAGTAATTATCAAGACCTTTCTATAATCGCTAATAGGAATTCCCGTGCCGTAGGGTCCACTAAAAATTGCTAGACGGAAATTAGACCTCTGAGGCTCGCCTTCGTAACGTTCGTAACCGAATTTAGTTGGCTTAATATTCTTAACATCTTCCTCCCTTAACTCGGACAATGTTTCGTGAGATTTGTAATAGTCAACGGCGGTGCTCTTACCCCCCTACTCAACCGATTCGTATAATATATCCTACGGTTTAATAAAGTTAATAATTATTCTAGGACGTTCGTCTAAAATCCTATCTATTCCCTTCCCGGGGCGTTCCCTATAGTACTCGGTATAAGTATATAACTTCTACGTTAAGCCTTTTATTAATTCTATAAGAAGATTAAAACTAGTAACGCCTTCTTTATTTTCCTACGAAGCGATTATAAAAGGGTAACTCTATAAGAAAGATTAAAAGCTGATAGAAGGTATTTATATATTCACGTACTAGCTAGCTCTAATATCTAGCGACCTTAGAATATCGATAGTTATCCTAACGCTGCCACGGTACTTCGATATTAGAGCTCGCGAGTAGCCCCTCCGGAAGCTGAAATTCCGGTATAGGACGATAAGGCACTATAAGATAGAGGTAGCGAGAAAGATACTAGTCGAAATATATACGTATAGACGTGGCAGCTTCGAGCGCGAGGTAGTATACTTCTAAAGAGCGTAGCCAACAGCCTATACTATAGCCTAATAGCCGCGTAAGAAAAGCTTATAGGAGGGTAATCGGAACAGCCGCAGCGACTAGAGAATAAGCGCGCTAGTAGCGATTACAGCCTAGGGGAATACGTTAGTCTCCGTATTACTTCCCGAAGAATTATAACTTTATTATAAGCCCGACTAATTAACTGGAAGCGCTAAATAATTTCGAGTTTATAACGTTAACTATATTAACGACAGCGTAAAATAGACCGAGAAAAACGGACATAGCTCCGGTCGAAGCACGGATTCGCTAGTAGTTAATAATAGAAAGATCTAATATATCGCTAGCGAAGCTCGGGTAATAGCCGAAGTACGAAGGTATTATATTAATTAATAATAAAGTCCCCGTCCGAGTACCTAGCTCTTTAATAGAGGATACTCTAAATATATTATAGAATATATTAACGGCCAGGTAGAGAAGGTGTAATAATACTTAAACTCGAGTATATAGTCCGAAGAAGCGGTACCGCCGCAGAACGTTAAGGTAGAGGAAATATTTCATAAGTAATACGCTATAGGGTCGAAAAAATCGGACGAAAGAGGACGCGGCTATAATTATTAGTACTAAACCGAAGATAGCTCCAGCGGTAATTACGTAAATCTGAGTAATATCTATAACTTTCAGTAGTATGAATTAATTGAACATCACTATTTAAGGTCAAGTCATAACTACTAATTTATATTTACCGAAAGGTATCTAGATCTAGAGACATCCACTTCTAGCGTCATCGAGGCGAGGTTTACTATCCGGATCCTTTAATATACACAGCCCGCTTTTAACGTGAAGAAGATATATTATAGGTTAAGTACTATCCGTTAACGAAGGATCCAATTTTGGATACGGTATCCAATTATAGCTCTACTAAATACTAACTCAAACCCTTACGGTACGGGACAGCGCTATTAATCCGCCACGTTAAATAGATTCGAGTAGGTTATATATACCTTCGTATCTACTCTATAGCGATCTAACGAAGTAACCGACGCGCCGTATATAAGAAGTTCCGTAAACGAAGTTTAAGCTAGTTTAGAAAAGGAAACGAGCTAGCGTAGGTAATAGGAGTAGATATTTATATAGTTATTCGCTATAGTAATAAACACTATACTTATAAGTCGACCGATCGACCCGGATAGCCTCTATCGGAGTAAGATATTATAAGTTAATCCTAAGTCGCTGTAATATAGACCGCTCATAAGTTATTTATTAGATAAACCTTACCTTTACCCCCTTCCACCGATATCTTAAAGACTTTAAGATAATAAATAAAGAGAGAGACGAAGATAAAGACGACGACGATAAAGAAGAAGAAGGAGGAGAAGGAGGAGGAGGAGAGGATAAAGTATAGGTAGAAGGACTAGAGCTCAACGGATCTAAAGAAAGCCGTATATAGAAGACTAGCGAAAAGATCGTTAATTAAAGAAGAGTATTCACTATCCCCAAGCCTCATATCTTACGAAGATCGCCGATCGAGCGGGGTTCGCGCACAGATAATAGATAGATCCTATAGCAAAAATATATTAAATTAATAGGACTTTCCGCTCGAAGAAATCCCGAGTCCATCCTCCTAGCTCTAACGAGTTCGATACCAGTTATTTTTACGGGCTATACTTTCCGTGCCATAAGAAAAGTGGCGGTGAAATATCCGAGCTAAAGTTCAAGTGAAAACTACAAGGCGCAGATACCTATATATAGGGTAAGCACGATATAAATAAGGTGTGGCTACGCTATCTAAGCCTGTATGAAATAGTGCGGCTGAAAGACATCGCCGTGATCGCTAGAACTAACTACTAACTATGCGCCATTCCCTTTAATAACCACTTAGATTAAATTCTTCCGATATTAATATTTTTAATTCGAGGAAGACCCTGCGTCTAAAACCTAGGGATTAAATATCGTACGGTATCTATATCTAGGCTCCTGGATAGAGGACGTCTCTACCTTATATTTAATCGTTATATAGCCCGTCGAAACTTCTTTCCGCGTTGTCTAGGTTAGGTCTTCACTATAGTCTACCTATAGGAATATTCTAATAATATAGCCAAGGACGATAAGTAAGCCAATATCTTCCTTCGATACTTTTCTTAGCGACGCCTTTCTAGAGAATCGAGAAGGAGAGGTTTACGCTATCGGCCTTAGACTACCGGTCGCCTAGAGACTATTATTTAATTACTTTAAACCCGATAACTAACTTACCGTTAAAGCTGAGCCAGTTAAACCACGGTAATTAGGCCAAGATGAGCCTATGGGTATAAAAGAGGTTATTTAGGTTCTAACCGACGGCCCTACTAGTAGTTATGTAATTATAGGTATAGGGCCAATATAACCGCCAGATCTACTCGATATTACTATAGTCGTTACCCTGCCCTAGGTAGTAATGAGATCCGTACTAGAAGGTATTTCTATACTATTAACCGACGCTTATATACTAGAATTAACGCTCGTTAAGTTCCATGATATATCGATTTCGATATCGATAATATCGAGTATCTCGTCCGTACGACTAAGGAAAAGTATATTAACTTATTCGGGACAAATCCGGAATACTCATATTATAATAATATATAGTATTAACGTCGTGAAAAGCTTTATTCTTCTTATATTCGCGATACTATGAAAAGGCGCACCGAGGAGCGACTTATTTTTTATTAATTAGATAAGTCCTGCGCCTATTCTAGATCCCTAGGCGTCTATTATAGATACTCCTCCGAGGAGTATATCTTAGATCGAAATATAGCCAGAATCTACTACGCCGATAACCGAGCTAAAACCGACGCCTATATAAGTATAAACTGGCTATCTCGTTATTATCTATAAATACTCCCCTTCTATTTATATAGTTCTATTAAACTCTATTCTAATAGAGATTTAAAGGTCCTTCGGCCTAATAATATATTTAGTTACTAGAAAATCATTAATCCGAACTATATTCGTAACCAAAATTAGTTAACCTAATTATAAGATAAATCTATAGCCTATAACTCTCTTATCCGACTTTTTAAACTATAAGTTTATTAAGACCCCCTACTAACGATAATACTTAATACCCTATACTCTTAAGTATATCGGGTACCTTAGCCGGAACTCCGAACGATAATATAATCACGAATAATAATATATAGGGCTCGGTAAATAGTGCTTTAGCTAGACCTCCTAATAATAATATAAATAGTAACTCTAATAATACTATAGGTGAAAGTTCTAATAATACCGTAAATCAGGAGTCTAATTAAACGTCTACTACTACGCGATAAATAAGATCCTCTAGGCGAGGGGCGAAAATTACCCTTAAATTACTTAATTTAATCGAAGAGTTAAGTTAAAGCGAACTTCGTAAATAATAATAATATAAAATCGATCGAATTATTAATAGTAGCCCGGATAAGGTATTTAGATAATTTCATTATATAGATAAAGCTATAATAATATAAGTATATAAGTAACTTTCTACTTTAATTTATCTTAATAAGTAGCCTAAAGAATAAAAAGAAGAGGTTAATTAAGCGTAGTAAAGTAAATAACGAAACGTAAATTAGAAGTAGCCTAACTAATTATAATATAGTCTTAAATAACGCCCGGGATAAATTTAATATTTCTATTATTATACCGGACGAAATAAAGAGGCCTAAAAGATTATATAAAACGTATTAAGATATAACACCCTTCTAAGGAGTTATTCGCCGGCTTTAAATTAACCCTTCTAATTAAAGAGCGCTCGCTTTTATCGAAAAGGTTAATAGCGATATCGAAGCCTATAATACCGAAAAGGGCTATAATCTAGGTCGCGGAAAATTTCCTCTAAAGTACCTCTAAGATAAGTACTAGAATACGTAGGTACTAAGGACGATATATAAAGATACGACCGATCCTAAATAGAAAAAGGAGCTGGCCGCCCTTTTTAAAGCTCTCTATATCGTAATATAAGAGTTCTACGAGGACTATAACTTTCTTAAAACCTGGGCTTAGTAATATATAGATATAAATAAGGAGCCTCCGTGGCTTTTAGAAACTAAAGAGCCCTAATCTAGTTCTAGTACTGGTGCTAGTAATGGTACTAGTACTAAGTCTGGCACTAGTCCTGGTTCTAGTCCTAGTTCTGGCTCTAGTTCTAAAAATCAAGATAATACGGAGATAAGGGATATAGGGGACCCACCTACTAGTATAGAATCTATTAATAATAACGATACGAGGATAAATAAAGCTATAGATAAACTTACTCTAGACGGCGAGCCGATTAAATCTAAACGTAAAATATTTAAGAACTTCTAATTTCTAGTCGAGGAGAAGTTAGGATTATATATATAAAAGTCGGCGGAAGTACCTATTAATCTAGACCTAAATACGATTATATCTATCGAGAAGCCGACGAAAGAATTCGTTACGTAATATAAATATAGGTATAAGAGTATACGTTAGATCGCTATATTAATTAACGATACTATAATAATAGGTATAGGTTAATATCCTCGTATTTCTATTATAGTAGAATGGCTAGGAGACCTTAAAGACACGCTTATATCGCGAAGTAATCTTATTAAAGTAGCTGGCCTAGTACGGGTCGATTAAGATCTATAAAATTATTTATTATACCGTAAAATAATCGAATTTAAAGGATGAAAGGTTTTTATTATATTATAAATAGAAGCTAGACTCTTAAACGGAGAAATAAAGGCGATATAGCGAATTAAGAACGATTAATTTAAATCGGCAAAAGTAGCTCAAATTACAGCCGCTTAACTGGGATTTTCTCAGCTAGGAATTATTTAACCAGGAGTCGTTCAGGTAGGGGTGACCTAAGTAGGGTTCGTTTAACCAAGAGTCGTTTAGGCAGGGGTGACCCAAGCAGGGTTCGTTCAACTAGGATTGGCTCAGTTAGGTATCCCTCAGCCAGGTGTCCCTCAGCCAGGTATCCCTCAACCAGGATTCGTTTAACCAGGTGTCGTTCAACCAGGAGCTATTTAACCAGGATTCGTTCAACCAGGTATCGTTTAACCAGGGTTCGCTCAGCCAGGAGTTACTTAAGTAGGAGCCGCCTAGCCAGGAGTCGCCTAACCAGGAGTAGCTCAGCCAGGAGTTACCCAGCTAGGGGTCGCTCAGCTAACTTAAGCTAATATAATCCCGTCCTCCGTAGTTTAGGTAATAATAACTAGCGCGGTCTAACAGGTTATTTAATAATATTAGCGATAATCGGTATCGGCCGTAGCTATATAGGAAATAGTATAGAGTAGAATAGAATCGGAAATAACTAGTCCTCGGCCGATCCGAAAACTATAAACGGAAGAAATTCACTAGTACCAGGATTAGTATTAATATCCGATAGTATTAGTAGCTCTAGAATCGATATTAATATTAATATTAACCTTAGCGATATTTATTTCGTAGTAATTAAATTTAAGGAGAATAATATAAAGGATAAAGCGGCTTTTACACTCGTTAATAATACTCTATAATCGTTCCTTCATATAATACTATCATTTTTACTTTATAATAAGGTCTCGCGGTTCTTATTAATCTCCTCCGAGTGAAATTTTCTGGCGAATACTACCTCTCATTAACTATTTCGTATTTTACGTTAAACGCTCCTTAAAAATTATTTATTATTACTATACCTTAGCTTAATAATATAGAAATACTTTTTAAATAAAACTATACCTCCGCTTACTTAATATAATTTAACGTAGATTATTCTTAACTATTAGTACCGAGAATAAAAGTCCTTATACTATAAACCTATTATCCTAAATTAGTTAAGAGGAGTTAAGTATTTAGGTACAAGATTGGTCAGGAGATTCCTATCTTAACTCTCGAACAGGAAGAGCGGGTTACGGAGCTAGGTATGACTAGATAAATTAAGAATGGAGTAGGAGCCAGAAGTGGAGTAAAGAAGCTAGAAGTAGAGGTAGGGAAGCTAGAAGTAGAGTAGGGGAGCTAGAAGTAGAGTAGGGGAGCTAGAAGTAGAGCGGAGAAGCCAAGAGTAGATTAAAGGAGCTAGAAGTGGAGTTAAGGGAGCCGGAAGTAGAGTAGGGGAGCCAAGAGTAGTTTATATATAATTAGTATCTACCTTAGAGATTACTAGCGAGACTAGAGTAGTAGGAGCCTATATATTATTATTATTATCATTATCGCAGCCAAGAGTAGAGGGGTAGATATCTATTTTCGGAATTTCTCTAACGGATAATCTAATTAGTCGGTTTATAGATCCTTGTATACTATCACCGACTATATTCCAAAACTAGCCTTAATATATTATCAGGTCGCCTAAGAAGATTAAGTAACCGAAATTCTTTAAGTAGAAGGCGAGAGAGTTCTAGTATAGTACGTAAATATAGTCTTATCGAAAGCCTATAAGAAATTACACGCGTAGAATATAGATTTTTAAAGTTAGACGTAAGCTCTACCGACTAGTTATAATAGTATCTACTATATCTATACTACCTCCTTTATTTATATTTACTCGCTTATAAATAGGTATAAAACTCGCTATTTAAGGTACTCTTCGGTAGAGTTATAAGGTAGCTCCGATTTTACCTCCTCTAGAGCTATAAAAATCTTATTCATTTCTTTATAGTATTTATTTATATTACTCTTAAATTCCTCGGCTATTATTTTCTATTTACTTATATACTTCTCGAGTTTTCTATTATCTATCCGTAGTTACTCGATAATAACTTTTAGTTAACCGGCCTCTAGTTTAGCTATTCGTCTCCTTTCCGATTCTAGGGTAACTATATATTCCTATTTACTAATTTCGTAAGTTAACCTAACGTTATTTTAATATAACTCGTTAATCTTTATAGTAAAACTAACTTCCGGCTTAAGAAATTCTAGAAACTTATTAAATAGTTAGTTAAACGTCTAATTAACGAAGATAAATAGCGCGTATAGACTCTTCCTTATCCTATAACGGAATTTCTAATTAAAACGGAGCCTTTTATATAGCTGTAAACTATTTATCGATACCGTTATATAAATCCTTAAGCTGGTTAATCGAAAGATTACTTAGGTTTTTCGAGAATAAGTAATCTTTTTCGTCCATTTTTTCCTACGTATAAGGGTTATCCGCGTTGGTTTTAAGCCGTACCTACGACGCTTTTATTACGATTCCGAGCCTTCTATCTAAGCTCGTATTAATAACGCCTAATTATAAAAGATGACGGCTCTTATAGATATACACTAATAGTTTCTCTCTGTATTTCTTATTCTACTCCGTTCGCTTTATATTATTAAGTCGACGAGAGGCTATTATTTAATAGATCTTTTGTAGAGTAAATTAATTAAAATATCCAATGGAGATACCAGCTATCGTGGATATCGACAGAGACTAGATTTAATACTAAGAGCTTTTAACTATTCAGGAGGCTCTAGTTTAGGTACCCTCTCCCGGAGAGTTAAAATTAGAGCCCTAAATCGAGGGGATAGAGGTGAACGTATAGACTCCTACGTTAATTGGAGGATTACTTTAATCTATACTAAAGCCCTACTATTATCACGAGTCGACTATAGGCTGTGTAGACCTACTCTAATAGTATATCGTTAGAGCCTAGTAGCTTACCTATAGGTTAAGAAGAAGATACTAAAGACGTACTAATACGGTATTAGACTAACGCTAAGGTTATTTTATTAAACTATCTACGGCCCTAGACCGCTCACGACTAAGATTAACCTCGTCACTAATCTTAGAACTGGCTAGGTATACATTATCACTTATACTAGCGGAAGATAAACACCTATTACTGATTCCAATAGGCGAAGACTAGGCGAAAATTAATAACGACGGAGATTCGATACTTAACTACCCGCGCCAGATTTGTTAGTAAAGGATCCAGGCATAACGCGTTAGAGCTAGAGGGGAGGTGATATACTAACCACGTTACGTTTAGAACGGTAAATAGAGTCAAGGTGTAACGGAATTGGGGAGGACTAACTAGGAGAGTACTAGGTATCTTTTAACTACTAAGTATAATGGGTAGAGCGGGCGGGTCATATATAATTACTGAAAGCCCAGGTCTAGGAGCTAGTAGTCGATACTCTATGATACTATAATATTCTACCAGTCGGGCGTAAAAATCATAAAGTCCTAGCTTCTAATCCTATTCCCGTCTCTAAACTAGAAGGGTTAGGGAAATAACGGCGTGTCCTCAAGAAAGAGTTTCCAGAACTATTATAGTTATAACTAGTTACACTATTATCTCTAATCCCCTTCGTTCCCTCCCTAATATTATTATCTCGTTAACGCGTAATAAATGGACCTAGGATCCGAGCGACGGCGCCTACCGACTTTAAAGCTAGGATATAAAGCGTTATACATATTTAACCTGGTTACGAAGTAGCTGAGGTAGAATTTATCTAAGTTTTTCCCCCTTTCTACTTTATAACCATTACTTATCCTTTCCCGTTATACCTATATAATATAAAGATCTCGCGTTAAATCTAATCTTTTAAAAGTAATAATCCGATAAATACTCCGTACGTATATCGGATTATAATAAGATAAGATAGTATATATTATCTACCTAAGATAGTCGCTTTACTTTTCTATTAATACCAGTAATCTTATTATATCTAAGTCGTCCGAGCGTATAATTATTATATTATTAAAATAGATACCTTCCTTCCGGATGGCCGCTACTAGTAGAAAATAGTTTTTCTAAGTCTAGTAGTATTAAAATCTCTAGATTATTAAGGATAGCCTTAATATTAACGATTAACCTATAACTAAGGCGGACTTCTCTGGTAGCCTTATCGAAATTATATAGTTTAAGATAAGAGAAGAATAATTAACGTAATTCCTCGCTCTAAGTAGTAAAATCTCCCGATATATTACTAGGTTAAAGTATTAGATAGTTCTCCTTACCTCCCTTCCTTTAGGAACCGTAGTAGTAATTTTTTAGATTATAACCTATTAGAACGGGGTTAATATATCGGCGCTCTACTTCGTCGAGTCATTCCTGACTTTAGAATATTAAGTCCTATACTCGAGTATACTTATACTATACTAAACGAAGCCGAAAATAAAAGATACGGGATGCGTTTAGAGCGGATAGCGATGATAAGTTCTATACGATAACGTTCTATACCTCTTAGGCCCGTTTATTCGAGAAAAGTATTAAAGTAAAAGTATTAGGATAAGTCGTAGGGAGATAAGTTAAGCGAGGTTGTAACGCAAAGGGGGGTCGCCTCGACTCTATATACGTTATCAATAATCAATACGAGTGGGTAGCCAATAATGGATACCCCAGCCAGAAGTTGATACTGTATACATATCATGTGTGCAGACGAGAAGCTTGAGTATTCGACAAATGTAATATATTCAATTTTTCTGTCTAATTCAGCCTGGTCAGAACTGGGGTTGTATACAAAATCTCTCATCTCGCTCTATATAGGTCAATGAAGTACACCTTGGGCTCTAAGCTACTTAAAGGGCTGTGGTAGTCTTATATAGCTAAAATTTTGGTTGCGAATACGGAACTATCTCGTGCTATGATGAGGGAATGGTAGGCTGCGAGATGGACTCGTTGAGTAGTCTCGGGTCGATCGATAAGGAAATGTCGGAGTTGACTAATAATACCGGCGTCGGGTTATCGAGTGCGGTCTCGTCCGAGGTGCAATCAATCATCGAAAGCGGATTATCAGAGCTGGTGAGAGATACTACGGACGGACTTCGCTTCTCCTGATTTGCTAGCGAGTCGATTAAGGGAAGAGAATAACTTTAAGTAGGGCTATTCTTCTCTTCCAATCCCACTGGTCCTATAGGAACGAGAACATCGACTAGCTCGAGCGTTGGCGAGTCCACCGTTTCATTAAAATACTCGAAAAGACTTTCCTCGTTTAGGAGGTCACAATGGTGCTCCAGCTTAACGCTCGTGCCCGGGAAAGCCTTCATATTCAGAGAAGACTGACGTGTCAGGCGGCGCCTTTTGATCGGATCGAGCTTGATGCGCTCAACGCAGTATACATCCTGACAGTGACACTGAAGATCTTGAATTAAGTCGAAAGATAGTGCACAGCGTAGATCAGGACATGGGACTACCTTGCTTTCACCTACTTCTATAAATCGGTTGTACCTATCTTCTAACTGCCAGAAATATTCTTGTAGGTGCTCTTTCCAGCTCTGTTTAACAAAAAACTAATGGAAACGTTTCGTTGGCGAGAGCTTTAAATCGAAGAGACAGAAGAGACATTACCCAGCAGTAGTAAGGGTCCGGCGGAAGATAAGTGGATTGCATTGAACTGGGAGTGTCTCGAGGTCGGTGAGGTAGCGTTGGCAGTGCTCAAACCATCCGGCCCCACTGGTGATCCATTGGTCGCACTGAAAACAGAGCTCGGCAAAGCCGTATTTCCTTTCAAGGTCGCCCTTGTGGCAACGGTAAACATGTTCCCACCTATCGCCAATACTGATACTGTAGAATCGAAGGATTTCTGGTCAGCCGGTCCACAACAACCGAGCATTTGGGAGATTAGAAAGGGGAAGTAGACGAACCGATCCATATCCCGCGCACATTGGGTAACAGGGCAATGGCCGTTTTCAGGCCGTAAGCTAGGACGATAGGCTACCCGCGGATTTTCTTCGCACAATGTGATCATGTCCTGAAGTGCGCTACGACCCAGTACACTGCGGAGGGGAACGTTGAGGAAGAGTAAAGATGCCAGCCGATCACGTGGTGGATCTAAACGGCGAATCCGGTTGAAGTAGCTTGGCAAACTCGCGACTTGAGGTGCTTCATCCTCCGTGTTTGAGGCAATCTTACGTGGTTGAATCTGCTGCCATTTGCTGAGCTCCTCAGACACGAGCTGGCGTTTCCGCCAATATAGTTCTTCTCGTCGAGCCCGAGCTGGCTGGGCTTCATCTACTAACGTGATGCCCCGGAGCTCCTCCCGCAGCATTTCGATCTCCTTGTTAATGGAGACGAAGTCGGCATAATTATCCAGGTTGGCTTCCACCTTTGCGGGTAGCGATTACAACAGCTGAGGATAGTGATGGAGCGATAGCCCACGAAATCCTTTAAGATGGACGGTGCGACGTTTTCTATTCCAGTAACTTGCCATCCCGTCCACAGTGCTCAGTTCAGGCGCGTATGAGCCAAAGAAGGTATCTGCATTATTATGGCCGGCGAATTTCATCCTTTCAGCGATCGAGTAACCATTATCTTCAGCAGATTTAGTGTCTCACCGGCGTAATCTCATCCAGAAGGACTTACCGTCTGCTTTGACGAGGGCTTCCCTTCGAATGTCATGTATCCCAATATTTTCCTCGTACCCGGCCCGATGCCCCAGATCCACTGTCCGATTACTGAAGGAGCCCGCTCCATGGATCTTTCCTGTGGGTCCATCCGCAGATACTATCTGGAAGAAAGGTACACGAAGCATGTCCTTCTTGATTCGAAGGTAGTGCAAGGACCCATCCGCAGGTGGGGGGATCGCTTCGATCTCTGCAAAAGTCCCATAGTCCTGGAAGGCACGATCCGCCAAGGCGATTGCCAGCAAAGGTAGCACTGGGTTCGCAAACAGCGGCTCCATATCCTCATACATGCCATGCTGTGGCCTAGAATCACATCGAAACAGTCAGCAAGGATTGCTCTCAACCGTGATCCCGAGGATTTGGACAGCGAAGCAACCTTTTGTGCGGTGTCTCCGAAAAGCCTTTTGCGTCTCTTGTGACTCGCACACCAATTTCCGCCTCTCCTTTTTCATTCTTGAAGACGACGAAGTCGATTATCTGCTCGAAACGTCAGTACAATCACTGACCGCTTTCTTGGTCGACAATATGTCAGAGAATCAACCCACTCACCTCGTATAGTAATCCACGGCCGGAGCCTTTACGCATATTAGATTCAAAATACTCGCCCACTCGCGCCGACGAGTAGATGAACAGCATATAGGCAGCGTGATCCTATATGAGGATCCGTCCATGTCTGTATTGATGCCAATCCTTCTGCCACATATGCTTGATAACAATAACGAAGTGGTTCACTGTCATGAAGTGTCGAGTTCGCCGAGTAGTTAAAAGGTTAAACTTCTTCCGTAGCTCGGTTTGTATATACTAGTAAGACTATCAGATCTTGCGGTTAGGGAGGAAGGGCAGATCGAAGCTCTAGGTACGAACAAAATAAATAGATTCCGACACCTCGGGAGGGATCTTATCATTGCCAGGCCGTCGCTTCTAACCGGCGCCAAAGTCTGTCCACTTCTGAAGCATGGTGTATATAGACGGTTTCTTCTTACCGGTACTGCAGCCGCGCACAACACCCTCTATAAAGTGCTTTGCCGTTTTTATATCGTAAGGGCTGGCACCAGGGTTCCTTCTGTCGTACCTAGTCCACCGAGACAAGACACCGTCAGTAAGGATTATACAATATTTCGTAGTGGTGGGGAAAGACATAAAGACTTACTCATCCCAAAGGACCAGCATCCGGTTATAGTTGATTTCAGTACCAGACTCGAGGTGCTTGGACACCTTATCGCTATTAATATTGGCCTCGATCAAGGACTCCAGACCATTCGTTTCCGCATCATTAAAGAACTGCGCTGCAGTCCTCTTTTCCTGTACCATTGGAGTCGAGGTCGGGGCGAGAATTATAGTAAGACAAGAATGCCCTGGCCACTGAGACGTATAGAGCGAAGAGAGGCAGAGGCCGTGATATGTGGAGTGGATATGAGATAACAACGTACATAATAGCGTATTTAGTACACAGATGAGTTACTACAGGCCGCAGGTAGTTAGAAGTGAAGGGGAAGAGCAAGAGCGAAAGAGCAAGAGGGCAAGAGCAGAAGATAACATGGTGGGCGGTCGGTGGAGCCATAACCGGCTCCTCTCTGATCAGCATCCACAACGAGCTGAATGGACGCTCTCGTTTAAACTTATAAGAAAGCATTACCAGCTAAAGAGAAGGAAGTGGCTGAGGGGGAGCACGGGGGAGCAAAGAGGGAGCACGAGGGAGCAACGAGGGAGCAGGGGAGAGCAGCGAGGGAGCATGGGGGAGCAGAGGGAGAGCACATCGACGAAACGGTCGTTAGCGGGGGAGCAAAGCGGCGGCACCTGAGTCAGCCCGCGGTCACGTGTTGGCCTGGGTTCGGGGATACTATATATATATATATGTATATGTAGTAGTCCTAGCCACCAGCACTTACCACACCATATTGACAACAATCTAGGACATCGCAACGATTCCCTTTGAATTCATCTCTCTAGCTCACCATGAGTGTTTAGCTATAAATGCTGCTCAATAGCGCGAAAATACCGGCGCTTGAACTTGCTAAAGCTTGACAGACCGGACAATAGCTCAACGGAATCAGCGAAAAATGGAAAATATATGCGCAAGAACCCATTCTTGTCCAAGCAATTGAGTTCAAACGAGGAAGCTGAAGAGATTCAGACAGAGGCACTACGTAGACAAACACATCGAAACCTGACCTTTCAGGAGGGTGAGAGGAGGTGGGTGCTTATGAGTTATGATGCGCCGACCGCACAACAGATGCAAACACATACATCTCCGACCTTTCAGGGAGATGATAAAGAGCGACAACAGGCTGTGGTAAGCTGATAACGGAAGAGTTATGTGTCCCGTGTTCGTTAGTGAGTGTTGAAAAGAAACAACTACTTCCAGGAGAAGGCCTACTTCCGAATCTGCTCTTTCAGCTTGTATGCCGATTCTGCAGCTAACACCAGCTCATAGAAGAAAGAAAAAAGAAACAGACTTGAATAGGCTTCATAGCATAAAATGGACAATGGGTTTACCTACGGATGGGCCGAGGCCTAAAAGGTGGACCTCATACATATGTACAATCCTCTGATCTATCTTGTCTTAGGACCACTGCCATCAAATGCAGAATGCATAGCACGCATGCCAACGCGTATAAGGAATCATGGTGACCATGCCTTCCAGGTGTTGATGGACGATCATGCCGCCGTCGCGACTGGTTTCGAAGCTTTGTTCACATTTTTGGACAAAGGACTACTGGCCAGATGCTTCTAAAAGAGAGCAGGATCGATTTCCAGAGGAAGTAAAGCAGCCGACAATGATTTCTAGTTCTTCTCTTTATATTTCTTATCATCTTCCCAATCATCCCACTTCCTATTAGACTCAGGAACAAATCACATGCGACTGTCCTTGCTTATGAGTTGAGCATGAAGCCATCTATAGTGACTATAATCCCGGTCATAAGAACAGGAAGAGCAACGCAGACAGGATTCCATCTTTGAGAAAGTAGCAAAAAAGCGGGCAAAGAGGAGCAGCAGTCTTTGGCAGTACCGTTACTCAACAACAAGCAGCAAGTCTCACAATCAGGCGCTCAGAGCAAGACAAAGAAGCAGAGGCGTAA
>JAABUK010001014.1_pt1 | contig 55695 bp, 61 predicted proteins | sample 5559141 | NCBI WGS metagenome assembly JAABUK01 (sample SAMN10711869, study PRJNA513367) | rock metagenome | isolation source: Antarctica rocks | place: Antarctica: Victoria Land, Pudding Butte nord | collected 2016-01-03 | reverse complement strand
TGTTTTGGTACTCACTTGCATCACCAAAAGCAGCATTCAGCTGGCTCTCCAGCTCAGCAATACGCTCCTCAGCCAGCCTGCGCTCACTCTCCAGCTCAAGGACGCGTGCTGAGTCTGAGTTGGAGCCAGCTTGCTGAGTCAGCTCTTGCACCTGGTGCTCAAGCTCCTGCATGCATTGTTTGCACATAGGTTGCTTAGCTGAATAGGAGCATTACTACAGGTGCTGTGAAAGACGCTGTTTCAGCAGATGGGGTGCATCTTCTTGCCACACCTGGATCGATTCACATGACTGACATGAGATTGCTTGCCACACTTGAATTGACTCACATGACTGACATGAGACAGCAGTGCTGTTCCTGAACCACAGGCAATCAGCCTTGCTGGCCTGCCGATGCCTCTCATGCCTGTCTGTCTTGTTGTAAAGCTTTTTTGCATAACAATCCAATGTTGCATGCAGTGTTTCCAGATGCTGGGGGAGTCACCGCCAACATGACTCACAAACTGGTGGACACCCTCATTTTCTGAAAATCAGGCAAGTGTTTGAGTAGTACATGTCCTTACTGTGATGCGGAGAACAAGCCAGCCTATACTTGTGCCACACATACATTGCACTTGCTAGAATACACTATTACCACTAATATTGTCATCATCATTAGACCAGATGCATTGAACCTGCAGCAATGAGGGCCATGTGAGCAAGTTGCAGCTAACCTCATTCTCAGCAGTGAGCTGCAGGACCTCATGTTGCAGTTGGCTGACTTGGTCATGGTTGGCCAGGTTGGCAGGGCCCAGCCGGCTGCCCTGCTGCTGCAGCTCATCCAGCTTGTGCTCCATGTGGTCCCTCTCCTGCTATGCCACACACACTTGCTGTCACTTTACTTCACCCACATGTTCATGCTGCAGCTCATGCAGCTAGTGTTGCATGTGATCCCTCTCCTGCTATGCCACACACAACTGCTGTCACTTCCCTTCACCAACAAACGTGTTAATGCTGCAGCTCATCCAGCTAGTGTTGCGTGGGGTCCCTCTCTCTGCTATGCCACACACAACTGCTGTCGCATCACAAACAACCGTGCTGCTGACGCTGCAGCTCATCCTGCTAGTGTTGCGTGTGTTGTTTATCCTCATACTTTGCACATACCCATGTCAACCAACCAATTTTGCCTTGCTCACAATGTTGTGTGCTTGGTGCCACGAATTGTCCAGCTTTATTTTGACATGGTCCCTCTCTGGCTGCGTCACGCAAAACCCCAGCTGGGTGGTGATTGTGATGAACTATTTGTCAACACCCTATTGCCACAAATGCTATTACCACAAATGCAAGCAGTGCATTCTGTTTGTAGAGCATGTGCACGCCTTTACGTAGGCTCATTTTTGGGCCTAGTTATGCTCCAACACACCTATTCCCAGCAAATGGAGCAGGCTATCATCAGTGCTGGCTTGTCTTGCACTAGCGCAACTTGTGCATGATTGCAAGGGCATCAAGATTGCATGCATGACCTTGGACATGAACAACGTGTTCATATGTGGATGTCTTGTCAGATGCCACTATGATCATGCACTTTCACATAGCAAAATCATCTTGGCACACAGTGTGCTGCCACACTCAATGCTTTTCCCAACTCAATTGGTACTTCAGTTGTTATAAAACGCTTGCCTCAAGGCCAGTGGAACACATGTGAGCAGTGTGAAGGACAGCACAGACCTGCTGCAAGGAGAGGTTCTTGAGCTCCAGTGAGCTGGAGGAGTGGGTGTCAGACTCCAGCTGGTGTACTCTGGCGCGCAGGGCCACAACCTCCTGCTGAGCTGCTTGCAGCTCCCGAGCCTCCTTGTCCTGCACAGACACAGGCTTCAGTCAGACAGGACCTCACATGCAAGCTACTCAAGACTGTATGTGCCTGACCCCAAAGGGAAGACTTGGTTTTGTTGAATGAATGAATAAAGGATCGAATGGATGAATGGATGAACGAATAAATTAACAAATGTGTGAGCGAGTGGGCAAATGCGTCAATGCACACTTCAGTTCACGTCCTGAGAATGGGAGCAACCGAAATGAACTCCATGTACTTGGCAGACAACAGCTGGCCTATAGGCAGTCTACCACAAGGAGGCTTGATCATATAGTTCAGCTGAAAGATTGAAGCCTTAAGTCATTATTGGGAGCGGCAGCTGATCTGTTGCACGTGAAAACACTTTGCTGGTGGGTACCTTTGTATACAACGCCATCCTACACATGTATGCACTGTTGACAGCCAAGAGCATCAGCAGGAGCCTAGATCACAGGACTCAGGCCCTTTGTGAGTGGATTCCCATCTCCATAATGTACAGGCTAAAGTGCTGTGCCTAGAAGGTAGATCTCTACCCATTGGCACATATGAGCAAGCAGGTCTATGCATCAATTGTCAAGCACACAACACACAAGTCCCAAATACATGGCACACGATGACTTCAGTGAAATCTGCTTGAGATCTGGGACAATACAGAGAAGGTCAGCGCGGCCGTCAAGCAGAGATGACACACAGGATGTTTCCAAACTTGGCAATTGATGAAGAGTGCTCACGGTCTGCATGTCTTCTGAGGTAGGGTGCACACTGGTACCAATGGCCTGCGCCTCCCCACTGCTTTCCCTTGCAGCAAACTTAGAAGGGGAGTGGACCGACGCAGCAGGCACATCTGCTCCCTCCCTCGCAGAGTCAGCTACATGGGCAGTGACACTGTTTCTTGAGTGCTCCACTTCAGGGAAGCCGGCTAGGTCCTGCTCATGATGCCTGCTGTCCACTGTTGAGGCTCCCAGGCCGGACGACACCTCAGACATTTCATCGTTCTCCCCAACATGCTGCACCCAAGTCACAGCACCTTGCGTTTTGTTCGTCAGTTCAGCTGCAGTAGTATGCATTCGCTGCAAGATCCCAGGGCAGGAAAGGCAGATCAGGCTGCTGGTGATGTAAAAGCCTACTGTAAAAGTCCTGAGTCAACATTTCAGACCCTTTTTTGCCTTCTGTGGCTTGTACAAATCTGAGCGCTTACGGTGCTGATTTGCTAGAGTACTTGCAAGGTACATCAGCACACAATTGGGCCGACGGGTGTGGTCATGCAAGCAAGTGCGTGACTGTGGTTGCTGTCGGCATCGAATGCTGCTAAGAGCATGTTAAGGAAAATATTGACTTGAATGGCAAGCAATGGCTTTCATGGCCGCAATGAGGCTAAGGAAATGCAAGAGCCGACAGCAGAACCTAGGTAGACAGTTGCAACAGCAAAACTCGCAAAGAATGTTGGTTGTAGAAGATACCTTGACCATGTGTGCACTGATCTTCAGCCTGAGCTGACCAAATGGGAGAGCCTGTGTGAAGGATTTGCCAGCAGTGAATGGCATCTGCAAGACAGTGTGATGCTCCTTGTGTCCCAGCATGGCAAACTGAGCCATGTCAATTTTGACCTTTCCCACAGTGATGAGTCGGTCATCATCATGGCCATGCTGTGTTGTTGCCTGGACCTTAAACACATACTCCTGCACCGCAAAGCTGCTGTCAGACCCAGGTTGTGTCAAGCCTAGCTTCTGCGCTGCTTGTGCCAAGTGAGCTGTCCTTTCAGACCAGTGCTGATTCAGCATCTGCATGCTCTGGTGCTTACTATGAATAAGCATGTGATTTAGTAGAGGTTGCAATTGCCAAAACCCACCTTTTCCTCAACATCAGCAGCGTGCTTGGCATCAGTGTAGATGGTGGATATCTGTGACAAGGATTCCCTCCAGTGCGCCACACCTGCAAGCACAGTAAGTTGCTCAGTGCGCATAAAGAGCAAGACCTTGCATTGCTGCAAAATTTGGCTCACCATTGATTACTGGGGTTGTCTGTGTAGTCTGGCTTCTGGACCCTCTGGTCCATACAATACGACAACCCTTGATGTTGGCTGGTATGCCTTCTAGACTGCTGACTGTAACGTCAAACCTGAACTTCTTTGGAGATTTGTGCTTGTTTTTACGGTCAATCTGACGTTGCAGCTTGGCAAACATAGCGCCCCAGCACTGCTGATCTGGGTGGCTCTCTACTACGTTTACTGACCCGCTGCACCTGCTGAGCAGCGGTATGCACCACAACTTACGCCGAACCCAGCTGTGGTTGCAAACATGGGAATCATATTCTTCTCTCTCAATTGCTACTTGCTCAAGCGCGCTGGACCAGGCCGCAACGGCTCTGCTGGTCCAGCTTGGCAGCCATCTGCATCAAGCTGGCAGCGACAACCACGAGACAGCGTTGAAAGTACTGCAGTGGCCCAGCAACTGCGGCAAGTTACTTAGTGAAACTGATTCTGTGCTGAACGTTATCATGCAGTAGAGGGGAACGAGCAACTACAACATTTTGAATAAGTTGACTAGACAAAGCACGGGTTTGACCAAGACTCTTCACTCAGGTGATGCAGTTGCGGTGACCTTCCCGCAGCGACCTCGCAGCATTCGCACAAGCTGATCAGGCCCTCCAGTACACCTCGCAACATGAGAAGCTTTAATGGCCATTTGCGGGGCTTATCTATACTGCTTGGATCTATGGCTTCTAGCGTTACGCAAACTTCATATCCATATCTCAAGGACGGCCCGTGCGGCGTTTTACCTGCTGCCCATTACACTGTAATGGCAAATGTTGCAAATGCAGCAAACGAAACGCAGGCACAAAGGAAGTTAAGCATAACAGTCACCCTGCCTGCACATGGCACAGACTCAACTTCCTGGCAGATCAGTAGAACTGCTCCTTATCCCGTCATTTTTTTCTTCAACGGCTTCCTGGTACAGCTGTAGCAAGATTGCAGGTTTTCCAACCATGTCGAGCTCACACAATACACAGCCCTTTCTGCCTTGCAGTTGAAACCTGCATATTACAGCGCCTACGCAAATCGCCTGGCAACCTGGGGATACGCAGTTGTACAGTATGACACAGGGCGATGGCCAATTTTGAAAGACAGGCAGGAGGTCAGTTGCATCAACTGCAGAATATCTCGCCAAAATGCTGCGTGTAACAGCAGCAAATTCTGCCTGAGATTTACGTGCTCAAGCAGCATCTGCCGTGCTCTGCGGCAGGCTTACAATTGCTGTGGCAATGATGACAATGTGCGTGTTACATGCAGTTGCCATTCTTTCAGCAACTACTTGATTGGCTCAGCACACAACCAGAACTGAAAGAAGCTATAGATCTTGAATATATTGGGGTAGCAGGGCATAGCAGAGGAGCCAAGCTGGCAGCTTTACACTTTGCGTCAGGTGAGCATTCAGTTTAGCTTTTGCCACATGTACAACAGCAAAGGCTTGGAATCCATTCACGCTCAAGCTTGCGCGCTGTTGCACATATGCATAACGAGAACTGATATGTTTTGCCCGTTCTCTAGCTGTTGCTGAACTCACATATTGTCTACAACCCTCTGCTGGTATGTTGTGAGAGAAAGGTTCTGCAGACAGATTGCCAACTGCTTCACCTGTGCCTGATGCTCAATCGCTGTTGTACCTGAAATGGTATGGTTTTCCTCAATCTGTGTGTCTGCAGATTTGTCAATAACTGCCATGTGTACTCTCATCATCAGCCACACTAAGCATGTTCATACAGGTTTTCCTCGATCTGTGTGTGTGCAGATTTGTCAGCAACTGCCATGTGTGCACTCATCATCGGCCACACTAAGCATGTCTATACAGGCCAGTCCTCTGTCAAAGCCGCCTTCCTGGTTGACCCTGTTGACAACACCAGAGAGACACCTGAGTCTGTGGACTATCCCAGCGCAGCTAAAGCCCTCAAGTCAGCTAACAGACCTGTCGGCATTGCTGGAGCATCAGTCATCACCGGCTGCAACCCTGCTGGCAGCAACTGGGAGGTACTCACAAGCACCTGCTGCATCATGCTGTCACTCACCACCCATTGTGTTGTATACTGTGTCCTTCATGCATGCAAGCATCTTAATCAGGGGCCATGTATGCACATGCAAGCATCTTAATCAGGGACCAGGTATGTAGTGGCTTGGGTTGCGGTCTGTGCTGTGCTAGCACACAGAGGAGCAACCAGTGTAACATGGTTGCAGCTCTAACACTGCAAATGATACAGCAACAAGGTGCAGAACATATCAGTTCACGTTTATTGTATTCAATGCCGTCAACCACCCCAGCTCTGGTTGGTAGACTCTGTTGGTAGTAATAGTCTTCAATGAAACTGAACAGTCAATGTTTTGGAGTGCAGACAAGGGCACGCACAAACCAGCTTCCTGACGCTGGTCTTACTAAAGGCAACTGGTTCTTGTGCAGCACTTCTGGCCAAACGTGGGCGATGGCTCATGGCTGCTGGAAGTTAATGGTGCCAGCCATAACACCTTCCTGTGTGCCAGCTGGCTGGTGGAGAAAGCCTTAGACCTGCTGTGCAAGCGTGGACCTACATCACATGAGGTGGGTGCCACAGTTTGCCGTTCCATGATGTGTATCAAGAAGAATCTGCCTTGTTCATTTGCAGACTTCCTTCGAGATTGTGCATGCCGAATGTCTGCGGGAGAGCCTGAGCACGACCGCCAAGCAAATCTAAAGGGTTCCTGTGCGGTTGCATTGCCTGTCTCAGGGTTTGTTGCAGAGGAATGTGGCATGTCCAAATATCCCATGCCAATGCAAACTAGTCTTGGAGCACAAGAGTTCCCTCACATGTGGTGCTTTGCCTGCTTAGACCCTTGGCTCACATGTCTCCATGCAGGATACAATTGGTTTGACCATGCCAGCATTGACTGCATGGATGGACAAAGAGTTGCGGGGTGTACAGATGGCTACAGCGGTACGTTCATTGCTCAATACATGAGATCTGTACGTGCTCTGAACAGATGCATACAGCTGCCAACTTGAAAAGAAAAGACTACGCCTTTTGGCGTCAATTTAATGAGAAGCCAAGTATCGCTGCCAACTTGCCTGTATTCTTCTGAGTGTCTTTGTTGTGTGATGTGTGATCATGCATGACAGCCCTGGTCACCCGAATGCACTGCTTACAAGGACCTTTGCATGACAGCACAGTATCGTGTAGAGGGGTTCTTGATGCTAGGCATAGATTCCCATATCCGCTGCTGTTGCAAATGATGTGACATGCAATTCCAATGTGCAGGTTGACCAGCAATCTCTTCAAACCACACAAGACAGTTTGCTAAACAGCTTCTTTGCATGGGTAAAAAACAAAGTTGAGCTCAAGCTGGTGGAGTTTACGATCAAAGGCAGCGAGCAGCAGCCCCACATAACAACATAAATCAAGATCAAAATGCTACTTAGCTTAATTGTACAGCTTTTTGTTTAAGCTCAGCAGCTCCTTTCATACCAGCACATGAACCATTGACCACAATCCTCTGCTATCCTTGTTTGCAGTGCACCTTTAATGCTCAACAGTCACCCTTCACTGCTGGCCTAGTGAATGCAGTATTTGTTCTGTAGCATAGTACAGAATCATGACTCCTGCCTTGCTTCCTTGGTGGTCTCAAATTTGGAGGGTGTACCCAACACATTCATCATACAGATCCCTGACAGCAGTGCTGTCAGCAGTGTAACAAATAGAATGAACACCTCAATGACCCTGACTTGTGTAAAGCACTTGGCATCACACAGGTAGGTGTCAGATACTTGAGTGAGGCTGGCATAAGATGGAAGCTGCAGGCCTGACATCTCATTGGGAAGCTCCATGCTTTGCAGCAAAGACCTGCTAGCTCCAGCCACATTTGTTTCCTGCATATGCATGGCATGTGGTTGCAAAAGGAATGCTGTTTTCAAAAGGCCTCATGCAAGTTGCATGTGTCATGGTACCAAAGCAGAAAGGAATTGAGTATAGCAGACAGAACTGTAGACAAACCAGCATAAAGACGCAAATTGACCCTTGAACTTACCTCAGCTGACATTTCAGAGACATAAGCCATCACATGGGAACCAAAAGCTTCTTTTAGTGCTTGGCCATACTGGCTAACATGAGTCATCTCTGAAGCCAGGTCAGCATCAGGGTGCCCGCAAACAACCAAGACTTTGGGACCAGATGCTTGCACATCTCTGAGCCTCTGCATTGCTTGTGCTGGGGTCTCCTCGCTGTCTTGCGAAGCAGTGGAACATGCACCAGCAGTCTGTGCAGTGGGTGCCTTGTCTTGGAATGATGCCAGCAGACTGTCACCCAAAGACTGAGCTTCCTGCAATTGCAATGCAGCTCAGAGTCGGGTAGAGATAGACTGCTTGAGCCTCTGCAACTCCCATGCATGCCATAAATCAATGACATGAATACCCAAGCATGCTTCTGCTGCAGTGAAAGAACAAGACAGAATGCATATTTGGCAGCACTGACAAGTGCTTGAGCATGGTTGCTGTTGCATTGCTCTTTGGCATGTCTGTCGCCCATTGCCATGCTCAACCTATTAGTTGTATGAATATGCAGTAGTGCATGCCGTGTGGTGCAAGCTGTGCTTGCGTATGTCTACAACTTGGTTTGCAGGCATGCAGCGATTTATGCAAGACATACATACCTGATGTACAAGGCTTGGTATGGAAATGGAGGACTTAGCAGATCTCATGCTGTCTTGCAGTGGTAGCAGTGCAGATGATGCCTGCTTTGCTGAAACATCCTCCAGGCGCAGCTGCATACACAGACACAATGTTCTTGGGACTTGCAACACTTGGTAGCTTGCTCAGCATACAGTGTTGAGCTTGGCAGTACGTCACAGGCTGCCGCAGACATGATACCTTATTTCCAACATACAACAGCAGCGCTTGTGGGGGTTCTGCTGCGCTTGTGCTTACTGCCTGAGACAAGGCATCCCATAGGCCAGTTGCCAAGGTTGTGCTGTCAGTGTCCTGCAGGGCAGGGCACGTCAATCGCAGATCAGACCGTGTCAAGGGGGATGAGGTGACAGGCAGTGCTGCTGGCAAATGTGGTGAAGCTTGCCGCATGAACTTGTGCTTTAACTGACCTCGTAGATGACTCTCGAAGCCTCGTCGCTTGCGCCTGTCCTCAGTACGGGCAGAGATCCCCAAGCAAAAGCTGGGGCGCTAGACTTGGCTGCAGGCTTTTGTAAGTATGCCGCGTCAGCTTGTTGGCTCAGCAAGGTTGCAAGCAGCAGAGGCACAAATACTAAGCCCATCTGCCTACGTTTTTCAACGAACACGGTCAGGCAACTGCCATGCAAAGCTCACGAAAAATCCACGGATGTGACAGGATAAGTCAAGAAGGCGATGCTGCCCTCCAGGATTGGGAATGACAATACTTGTGCATTGATCACTAGCTACAGTTAGGACCTGCACGGCTTGCGATGTTGCTACGCAGACACGGCACGGAGTACGACGTCTTTACATTAGTCATGACCCAGTGAAGATGGCACATGAGAACCAATCAAATTGAGCGGCAGCGCAAAGGCAAATTCTACGGCAGAGACATGTCTTCGTGGGATGCCAGCATGCTCGCGAGGTAGCCTGGAGTTTCTTTGAAGGTCGTGTATTGAAGTCAACCTCCGCAGCTTTGTGTCGCACCCAATTGCTTCGCTCGTAGAGCTCCTATCTGGGTGTCCTTTGGTGTCACAACTGGTGTTTCCAGCCAGCGCCTTCCGACCAGTAGAGTCATAGAGCAAGCGGGACATCTTTCGAGACTTGTGGTCCACCCTGCTGGCTTGACAAAGGTCAGTGTGCAAGGGTCGACCTCACATACTCTATCTCGTGTAGCAAGTCACTTGCTCAACTTTTCTGTCGCGCAGGGCAGATATGGCGAGACCTACAAACAAACCCAAGCTGACAGGCAAGAAGTTGACAACTTTGATAAAGACGCTCAGCCGCAGAAAGGGGAAGGCCGTTTCCGACCAGACTGAAAGCATGTCTCTGCTACAGCTACCTGACTTTGTTCTTGAAAACATACTGCTGCAAGCACACCCAATCACAGCGCTCGCCCTGGGAGCCACTTGCAAGCAGCTTCATGCAGAACTTCGCCGCCACCACAGTGACATATGCATGAAGCTGCTGCTACAGCCTGAGAATAGGGTCCAGATCACAGCTCATAGTGAAGCCAAGTCCAAGTCTTCTCTTCCTAAAGTGCCAAGTCTTGGCACATACCTCACACAGCGAGCATTCACATATCAGCTTGTTGTACGGAATCAGTGGACTGTTAGATCAGCCGAAGTCCTGCTGCAGATGCTCCTGACCCAGCAGGTTGACAGCAGTCAAGTCTGGACTGCTTTGATGCCAGAAGCAGAACATGAAAAGAAAATGTATACAGATTGTATTGCAAGGTGTGTGGGCAATGCTGGAATAGATGCACAGAGGACCTGGGACATCACCCTTGCCATTAGAGTGCCAGTCAAGCTCAGCCAAGAGGAGTTTGAAGCTTTGGTGCCGAGCTGCCAGCCTTTTGTCAAAAGGGTCAGAGAACTGCTTGCAGAGGTCACTAACAAGTCTGTGGAAGACATGCAGCTGCGTATACTGTTCGAGTCTGTCAACTGGTACAGGGTTTTTAGGTCCACTTGACATGACTTCAAAAAAGTGGTGATTTTATACTGGGCACATTGTCCTTACCTTGTGTTGTTTTCTGGTTGCATTGTGCATTCACACAGTTTGCTAATATCATTGTGTGGTTGCACATTGCAAGTGGGTCAATTTGCATGCATTTCCTGGACTTCTGCAACAACATTTCTGGCAACATATGACGTGCAGCACTTACAAGGTTCTTATGTACAGGCTTTATGACAGCATGCTGACAAAAGTTTATGTTGTCTGCAATGAAGCACATTTGTGTTGTTTGTTTGCCGGTCAATCGGGTCAGCTGCCAGCGGCTGTATCATAGATATGTACTGCTGTGCTACAATTTGTACACAACAAACCTTAGTGTGAAGTCGTGAGTGCTGCAGTGCCACAAGTTGGCAGTTTGCAGAAACATCAGCATTGGGTTTCAAAGTGTTGCACAGTAGGACTGTCAGCCTCGATCTTACAACCAGCAACAGACGTCAAGTTGGTTTTTCCAGCAGCTAGTGATGTCAGCGGCTCTACTTGACTGTAACAATACTCTCCGAGATGCATTTCAATGCATAGCGCAGCCTACCACAGCCCTGCATGACTGCATACTGTCTTTACCACAACATCTAGGCATTTCATCAGGCTCTGCAAATCAGTGTATCCTTGGGGACATGTATCTGAGATCCAAGGAAAGTGTTGCACAGCCCACTCGCTTTGTCACCTCACACAATGTAACGTGACTAACGAGACAGTGTGCTGGGCACTGTCAATCAGTCTGCTTGTAAAAAGCCTACATCTCAAGCAAGCACGGCTGCAAACGAGATGCTCAACAGGACAGGTCAAAGCGCTCGGCAGCTTCTTCAGCAATTCTTGCGGCATTTACCACCAGATCTGCAATATACAGTGCTGTTGTGAAGTCCATGAGATCAATATCAGTGTTGAGCATTCCTGCCTTGCCATGCAAGGTGAGGCATTTGCATGTACACACATTCATTAGCATTTATTTGTGGACCTTGAGCAGGCATTATACTGTGCATGACTGCGTGCATAGTACCACTGACCTTGATGCTGCCTAAGAGATGTAACAGGAACCCATTTGATATCATCAACATCGCTAGCTGCCTGAGCAACTACTGAGATGTCTTCAGGGACAGCTGCAACCTGAACAGCATGTAATCAAAGCTGCAGTCATGTTGGCACACTGGAGCTGTCAAGTGCACAGACATTGCAGAATGGTGGTGAGGGCAATGAGGCACTTGCCTCAACAATTGTGTAGTGATACTCTATGTTTTTTGCATCATCTCTTGAGATGACATCAGCTGCTGCAAAGGGTGTGGGGACCTGCAGCGTTGTGGAGAAAGCCAACCCACCCTGAGCAACTGAACATTGTGTACTGCACAGCTGTGTACTGCACAGCTTTGTACAACATAAAATCAAAGCAAGCAACACAGTACACTTTCAAGGATATACCTGCAGAATTTCTGTCATTTTTGAGCACAAGACCTGTCTCCTCTTTGCTCTCACGCATGGCACACTCCACTAATGTTTCACCTGGAAACCAACTTGTCACTATGCAAGGAAGCATGGTCTTCAGTCCTGCAAGGCCGCCGTGCTATCACAGTTGCCAAGCTTACCTAACTCTTGGGATCCACCAGGAAAAGACCAAAGACCCTTGCTAGGCGCTTTGCCTCTCTTAATTAGCAAGACCTGAAACAGAAATATTGTTTTTGGATAGAACCGAACACCTGCATGTGTCGTGACAATAGCCAATTCACCTCTGCAGACTCTTTGTTGTGTGCATTTGGCCTCAAAATGACCACACCAACACCCACGCGAGGCTCACTAGGATAGCTGCGATCAGATGACGAACAGGCCCTGTTAAGCTTTAGGGCCGCCTGCAGACGCGCTGACGGAGCAATTGTCCGAGCAGTCCGACATGCCGATTTACAAGCATGCTTGAGCATAGTTGACGACGCTCAAGGGCGCCGTTGGTGCGGTCTTCATCATATCGAAAACGCATAGAACTTGCACAGACGCACCTACAATGGACAAGTCTGCACTGTAGCTCAGACCTTGCACAAGATTGCTGTTGAAGTCGTTTGTGGGACTCGCGAAGTCATTGGCCATAACTTGCTAGCGAGACAATTTGTGGTAGCTGCTCTGCAGACTATCTGGTGGACGAGATACGCTGCTGCTGAGATCGTTAGAGAAAGCACGGCACAGACCGGCGTTCACGCCTGACAGACTGCTGAGCGAAGAGAGATGGCAAGAAATGAAGAGAAGGCTCAGGCCATGCTCAACAGGTTTTTGGCCGGCAAAGCTGAGGAGGCGAGGGGTCCCAAGGAAAAACGGCCATACTTGGCAACAGAGTGTCACGACCTCAACGAAGCTGACAGATGGAGGCAACAAATACTGAGAGAGATAGGGCGCAAGGTGATGGAGATTCAGAATGCTGGCCTGGGTGATCACAGGTACCAATCCGTCTCATTTTGCAGACACCTGCAGAATTGCACTGCACTGGGCGGAGCACTCAAGCTCTGTATTCTGCAGGATACGTGACCTCAATGATGAAATAAACAAGCTCATCAGGGAAAAGGGACACTGGGAGCGGCGTATAGTTGAGCTTGGGGGGCCAGATTATGCCAGAAATGCACCTCGAATGACAGATGATGAGGGCAATCAGGTGCAAGGAGCTACTGGCAAAGGAGGCGGGTATAAATACTTTGGTGCAGCAAAACAGCTACCTGGAGTGCGGGAGCTCTTTGAGAAGGAAGCACCAAGGCAAATACGCCGCACACGGCATCAGATGTTCAGACATATTGATGCAGACTACTATGGCTTCAGAGATGACGAGGATGGTGTCCTAGAGAAAGTTGAGGCGCCAGCTGAGAAGCGCATGCGTGCTCAGGTAGGCTTTGGTACATAGCATTCTCCTCATACTTGTGTCAGGAGATGGCATGCGTTACACATGCATGCAAACAAAAGTGCATGCGAAGACATGCTATGCTATGCTATGCTATGCTATGCTATGCTATGCTATGCTATGCTATGCTATGCTATGCTATGCTATGCTATGCTATGCTATGCTATTTTGATCTCAAGCTAGTGAGATGTCTTTGCAGGAATGAGAATGCGCAAAGCATACCTGAAAACCATGATCCTGTGGTTTATGGGGATGAAATTCAGCCACATTGACAGTCAGGCACGCCTAAATGGTTAGTGATGAGTGGCAACTGATTGTTGCTTGGCATGCAGGCCTTGTCAGAATGGCAAGACAAGGAGGAGGACCGGCAAGCTGCCCTCGCAAATGTGAAGGGTGGCATGGACAGCACAACCGCAGACAATACTCAGCAAGAGTTTGTTGCATATGTTCCTTTGCCAGACCAGAAAGAGATTGAGCACCGTGTCATGCTGAAGAAGAAAGCAGATCTGCTTGCAAAGTACAGCAGCGAAGCCAGCATCAAACAGCAAGAGGAATCAAATGCTTTCTTGAGTAAACGATAGCACTGGTGCACAACCAGGCACAGACTTGTTTGCGGGAAGTTTGCCTATGCTTGTCAAGGGTATCAGGCGTGGTGAGCTGTATCAGGCCATATTGGAACTTGCGGCTGGCCGGCAAAGCTTGACATACTAGCACAAGCAGCTGGCCAAACTACGTTCAGCTGTTGGTATGTGTTGCACATTTGCAAGCAAGCTGCACAAGTCATGTTGGCAATTGACTGGGATGTGCTGATGGCAAAATAGTTGTTTCAATATTATGTGAATTGACATGTTCTGATGCTGGAACAGTCCTCCCCCTGCCATCATACCTTGTACTGGCATAGGCCATTGAATAGCGAGTTTCTGCTGGGCTGCACTGCCTTTTCATTTTGTTTGCAAGATAGCATGTGTCAAAGCGGTATGAGCAAAGCGTGGCAAATACAGTATGTGCTGCTCTAAGTCGCAGGAGCAATGTTTGGTATTTTAATTCACACCCCTTTGCAATGCCCAACATTTACCCTCAATCGTTCAATTGCAACACTAACAGATTTTGAAGATCAGCATCTGGTTTTATTATAGCAAGCTATCATGATCAGAATGTGTGCACCTAATGAGCAGAGTCGTGCTTTCCAGATGGGTATGCAACAGGGTGCAATGAGTCCAGGGAAATCTCATGCGCACTGTAGAAGTTTCCCCTACAATGTATGCACCCCAGGCCCGCATCTCTAGCACTGTTCAGAATTGTAAGTACTTTCAAATAAATGTGGTCAGCCTTTCATGAATGTAAAGTAGCATTTTCAACATCAGGCAGAAGCGTGCATGCCAGACACAGTCTGTCAGCAGGCAGCTGTGACAACATGCATGTCCTCATGCATCAAGAGAAAGACAAGACTGTCAACTAGCACTCCACAGCAATCATGCAAGTGATTAAGTAATGCTTTGCAAGCCTGCATCCTTTTCAGTTTGCAGGCCTTTGCTGCAACAGCCTGTTTGCAATTGCTGCCTTGCCTAGCGCATTGAAAAGTCCCAAGCCAAATCTGACTTGACCTGCAATGGATTTTGTGGACCTGGCAAGCTCTCTAATTGTTGGCTCAGTGTGCTGTAGCTGCGTGTTGTGCTTCAGCTGGGTCTCCAGAGCTTCTGCAGGCCAAAACAGGAGTCCCAAATCAGTACCGTAGTGCTTTTAATGTTGGTCAGATTTTATATAGGGTCGCGCCTTTGTCAGGCCGTCATTACCATCTGTATTTACGGTTTGTAGCGTCATTCGCACTGTGTAACAGGCATGTAATGATGGTCGGGCCAAAAACTATTTATTCAAACGACCAACATTAAAAGCACTACGGTCTTTTGTCTGTACTAGTGTTTGCAGATACACTGGCACACAAAGACATGCCAGGGTCACTTCAATCACACAGGAAAATGAAAAGCAGAAGCAGACGTCACTTTGGCAGCACCCCAAAACAGGTCAAATTGACACCTGTGGTGGCAGTTGTCCCATTGAACAACTGCCACCACAAGTTGTGCAATTGCTAGACAATACAGAGACCAAAAACCTCACCCTTGGCTGGCTGCACCCGGCTTTTCACAGAAGGGATGATTGCATCCTTGACTGCAACATTGAGATACTGGGCTCCTTGCCGAACACCTTGCTCAGCTGCAGTCACTGCTGCTGCTGATGAACGTACTCCTTGAGAGATGTCACCGCTGCAGGATGCAAGCAAAAGCTTTGATTCAGCATGCGCAACAGCAGTGTGGACATCCAGGCACAAACACAAAGCAAAGATGCCTTCGTCTGATTCACTCAGCTGCTTTCAAACAGCTCGAACAGCTGACGTTCTCAACCCTGTCATCCGGATAACAGAAGAATGCTGCTTGATTCAGGTCGCACATGAGCATTGTTTCTGCCTTTGAGCTGATCCAGCTGTGCACTCAATGCCATACAACCTCAAGCAGCTCCGGCATGCAGCATGCAAATTGGATTCCTGTCAAATCTGATGACTTTGCACACCACCGATCATGTTACCTGAGCAGTGTCACCTCTTCAATGGCATCAGACAGTTCCATGCTTGACAGCCTCATGGCTGCCGCTGTCTCGGGAATTTCACGCTCCACAGTGAGCAGCATGACTTCCATTGCTCGGGCAGCACGTCTGACGCTCTGCAGTGGACATCATCTTTGACCTAGACTAAGAATCTGGGTGGAGTGCTTGTGGCAAAAGCTTTGCATGATGTGCTTGTGCTCACCAGTAGCACAGGGATGGCAGCGACAAGAAAAGCTGCCAGTGCAGCACCTGCAAGGAAGGCTCCAAGACCAATCAGGAGGCCAGGAGTCCCTTGCAAGGCTACTGTAGCCTCAACTCGCTGGCGGAATATTCTTGCTGCTGGCCTACATAAGTAGACTAGCGTGTAGTTGCGCAATTTCTTGTGGCTTTATCGTGGGTTTAGGTTTAGTTTGGCAATGCATTGTGGCCATGCATGATATTCTGATCCACATGAGGCAATGCCTGTCTGCTATGCTTACCTTGGTCGAAAAACTGGAGTTGCAGTCTGTCTGCAGGATGGCATGCCAGGGATGCTTCTGTTGATATGCGAGTGCCCTTTTGGATTACATGCGGAGACTAAACAGACTATATTAGAACACGCAAGCATGTACTTTGCACGCGAAAAGCTTGCGCAGGCAAGCTGCAGCTCTGAAAACCTGTGCTGGTGCCGATCACTCGTCAAGACTGATGCATACTCAGAGCGAGACAAGCACACTCATAATGCACGCACTTGTTGCAATCCTGACAATACTGAAGGGTACGCCAGTATGGGTTGCAAGTTGTGGCCGATGACGAAAAGCATGCCGGTACAGTATCGATGCTTTGTCTGTCACGCATATGTGGGTACACATACCTCGGGAAAGAAGGCGACACATGCTCGTAAGCATATCTGTGCGCTGCCAGCATTTGTGCAAACATCGTCGATGTGATCAAACTCTGTCTAGCTGTTACGGTGCTTGGTCCGCAAGATCGACGCCCAGAAAGGTTGCTAGTGCTTTCAGCATGGCACCCAAAAGGAAAGCAGAGAAGGGGGAAACCAGTGGCACGCCAGAAAAAAAGCCTCGTGCCAAAAAGGAGAAGCCTCTGGCGGAGCCTCATACGGGCGACGACGGGTGGACCGTTGTTCCGCCCTCTCTACTTTTCAAGTGAGTTAGGCATGCCGGGGAGGAGGCAATGGGTGTTGTACTGAAGGCCAACTACTGCAGGCACGCAGATCTGAAGCACTCAGACAAGATAGCAGCCTTTGATCTGGTGGGCTGCCTCAGTCTGTGCTACTTCTGTGTCTAGCAGCTCAAACTCAGGCACTCAGGCCAATATGATAACAAAGCAGGATGGCACACTTGTCGGGACCAAGGGCAAAGCAGTGTTCCCTTTGGATGAACATGACTGGCGGTTCTTCAGTAAGCAGGTGCCTAAGGAGCTTCAAGCATTTCACGAGAAAGGCTTCAAGATAGTCATATTCAGGTGAATCTGCTGGTTTACTGACAGGACAAGGTGCAGACACATTTTGATATTGTCTGCCACCTACAGCAATCAGAATGGCATCAAGACAGCTTTGGAAGGGAAGATGGCTACAAAGATCAAGGGGCGAGTGACCAACATGTTGGCAGAGGTAGGGAAGCCAAGCATACACATGAGTGCCATATGTGTAATCTAGATCTCCTTCTGTGCCCTTTGTCTGTCTACAGCTTTGTGAGTAACTATGCATCTGTGACCTTGCATATGTATAAACACTGCTACAAGGCATGTGCAACATTGGGGCATTTCCTGCAGGCTGGGGTCCCAGCGCAGATCTTACTGGCAACAGGCACTGACCAGTACCGGAAACCTGATAAAGGCATGTGGGAGTACTTTGTTGAGCATGGTAATGAGGGCAAGGAACCAGGTATGTGCCATATGCCATATACCATATACCATATACCATATACCATATACCATATACCATATACCATATACCATATACCATATACCATATACCATATACCATATACCATATACCATACCATATGACCATATCATATCATATCTCATACCATACCTGGCATCGAATCAGGAGCCTATGTACATGCATGCTGCCATTGCTTGGCTTCCCGTATACTGCAGCCATCTTCCTCATGCAGGTCTGTATCCAGTCTGCACACTTTGCCACAGAAACTGCAGACGCAACCAGAGCAGAAACACCATCACCAGATCAGCAACATTTCCAAGATGATGATGGAACTTCATGCTGCTGATGTTGAAGAGCTCTCAGTCTGCCTGACATGCATTGAAGGCTTCAGCATGTACAGCAACATGGCATCTGGTCTGCAGATCATGAGGAGAGCTTCTTTGTTGGGGATGCCGCAGGCCGGCTTGGGGACTTTGCAGACAGCGACAAGTAAGCCTCAAGCTGACTGGCAACTACATCCTGCTTCCTCTCAGTGTTTTTGTGTGATGCAACCTGTACTCGGTCAGACCATGACAACTTGTCTCCTGTCACACTGTGAGCAACACGTGATCGTGGTGTGGACAATGTCCTCTGAAAAGGTCACCTTCAACATTCCAACAGCGTTACACAACAGACCAGCATCAAACTGAGCTGTTCATGCAGGCAATTTGCAGCAGCAGTGGGCATTCCATTCAAGCTGCCAGAGGACATTTTTGGGTAAGTACAATCTACTTGCGTGCTGCACCAGCCTCTGCATAGACTGCAGTGTCCTTCACACCAATGCCATGTGCCATGTCATGGGCAAAGTGTCCTGCACACTCATTGCCTTGCACACCCATGGCCTTGCACAGCCAGTGTCTGTGTATATGTCACAAAAGCAATCAAGATAAGGATTGCAACGAAGGAAGACTAAGAAACTCAACACTCTTTGGTTTGTTGAGGGCTATACTATACTAGAGTCAGCAGAGACAACTGGCAGTGTTATGCAAGTGCTTTCATGAACACCAGGGCTTGCGTGTTGGCTGATTGTAGCCAGTGAGCCGGCACTTAGCTGCATTGCCAGCATGTGCTGGAACACCCACCTGCCAGCAGCGTCACACTACTGCACAACTCACACATGAAGTGTGAGTGGATGGAGCTTCCGATGACTTGTAGCACAGCCATATGAAAAGACTTTGAACTTCAATAAGCATCAACATGTGCACCAAAGTGCGCTGGGTCTGTACACGGCCAGCGCTTTTTTGCTCTTTTGCAAAGCCAATGCCAACCATTAGCAGCCCTTGACATATCCTTGGACTGTGGTGCAGGGAAGGCGTCATCAAGAAGGCTGCTCCCACTGGAGTGGCAGAAGGCGGTGTCAATCACAATGAGGCGTTATGCACAGCTCTGAAAGCGCTAGCAGATATGAATGAAGCCAAAGGTTGTGCCTCATCCAACGCATAGCACATGTCTGTGCAGTGCGAGCCAACACTGCAAGATTTAACCACCTGCCTGCATGCGGCTGCTTGAGGGAGTGACACATGACCTCCGTGACAACACACTGCACCATATGCTTCGGGACCAGACTTACACAGTGATTCTGAAGCAGCTGTGGTCCAGCATGTATGCATGCCAGCAGTGTTGGCAGCTTTGCAGTGCTGTGCCTGACTTTCTTGACGAGCCTTGCTCCACAATGGCTTCGGGAACATTCTCAAGTTGTGCAGGGGGTAACAACGTGTTTGCAGCACGTGCATACAACAAGACTGCAGGCATCCTGGCAGCGTACCCCAAGAAGGTGGGAGCAGGCAAAGAGTTAAAGTCTGTACAGGGCATTGGCAAAGGTTCCATGGACAAGGTAATTTGTGCCATGCTGTATAACAAGCAGAAAATCTGCTTGATTGCTATGCTCACATGCCTTGCACGTCATGCTTGGCTTTCAAAGCACAGTCACTGTCCTCTGTCTTGATGATGCTTCACAACTGCTTTCTCATGCCTTCACTGCTGCTGTAATCTGGGCATCACAGTCACTGTCCTCTGTCTTATGTTTCACAAGTGCAGCTCACCACACACTTTTCCTGCAAGCCAACCCATTTGTGTACTGAACAATAGCATTTTGCAATCAAAATTGCCAGCGCCAGGCACGGAATGTGCTGCAGATTGATGAGTTCATTACAACTGGCACACTGGCCGCATTGAGTGAGGCAGAAGCTTCAGTCGAAGGTGGAGATGCGCCTGAAAATCAGAAGGCAGTGGAAGGCAAAGCAAAAGACATGGCCATGAAGTTCTTGTAGCTGATCCTGCAGTTGCAGACACATATTCAGCCAAATACACACGTTTTGATGATGCTTGAGGCTTAACACAGCATTGCATCAGCTCCTGCATCACGTTGAAGTCCTGCATCAGCTTTGGAGTTCAAGCATGCTAGTTTTGCTTATTGCACCACATCGCCCTGGTGTTTGGCCCTACAGACCAATGTTCCAGATTGAGATAGCAGGACACCATGCATTGGTATAGTGTATGACAGCATCAGTGTAAGGTGACCCAAAAGCTCATGGCATTAGCAAGATCAAGTGCAGCTTGACTACAACGAAGGAATTTCAGGCAAGAATCTGTCGTCAGTAACTCCACAACTGCAATGATTGATACAGTTCAACCCTTGCATGCCTAGATCCGAAAACATTTAGAGACAGGCCTTCCAAAGACATTGCGTGACCAAGCAGTAGCCAGTTTGCTAAAACTTGCCATCAGTTGCATCAACACCCATGCTCCACAGCACGACCATGGCACAAGACGTGACTTATTCTGTGGTAAACTAAAAAGCAGAGGAGTAAACAGCCTGCTGATTCAACCCCAAAAGCGAACACGCAGAACAAGTAGATCACAAGCAATATGACAAGCCCGTGATCTACACGCAACGGCCCCCCTGTCCTTTTACTGCACAGACACAGTCAACTGCAAGCAAAATACATGCAGCTATTGTCAGCAAACAAGGGCCATGCTTGGTTTGTTGACACAATACACTACCATGATCATACATCTGATGACTAAAACCAGAAGGGAGCATGAAAAGGCAGATGATCAGCAGCTGTGAGTTTCATTGCCAACTGTTGTTGGCTGTCTTGATGTCCATTGATGGCCGATATTTCAATTCATCATGGCAAAAACTTGCCATGAAACACTGTGTTCAAGTAAATATGCTCCGTAGCAGATCAGAATTCCTCAGGCAATCATCAATTGATCCTGTACACCTTGCCCCCACCAATTGTACGTATCAACAGTCTGGCAAGAACAAAAGGAAGAACACGAGTCTTGCGTCACTCAGCACACACAGAGCAGACTGACTTGGACTTTGTTAGTTTTTGCTGATGTAAAGGGTTTGTATCTGCACCACCACACTCTGTATGTGCTCACTGTCTTGTACATACAATTCTCAACTGTCTCCACACCAACATTGCAACTTTTGTCCTAGAGCTGACGTCCCCAATCATGGCTAGACCCCATGCTGCCTCCTTGTGGCCCACCATCCGGAGTTTCTAATATAGGAGCACTTGGATATGATCTCATTTGATTGTGGCTGTTATGAAAAGCTGCCATAGCATCAGCAGAACTAGCTGCACCAAGGCTGTGCAAGCGGTATGCTTGTTCATGTGAGTTCACGCCTTCCATGCTGGTTATTCTATAAGGTTGCTCAGGTGAGCTAACAGCTCCCAAGCTTGTTAACCTGTGTGCTTGGTCCTGTGAGCCAGATCCTGCTAAACTTGTCAGCCTGTGCAGCTGCTCTTGCGACGCCTGACTGCCTTGATACCTCAGGCCACTGCTCTGCTGAGTCATACCACTGTCATGCTGATGAAGGCTGCTTGCAGCCAGGAGATCAGCCAGCTGCCTGTGCTGCTCGGCAGCTCGACTCGCCGCACTCGGCAACACCGATTCATTGGCCGACCAAAGGTGACTGTCGTATCCCGAGCTGAATGCATTCGCCGATGTTTGAGAGTCAGCTTGCTCAGGCTGCGTCTGATCCAGTGACTGTCTTTGCTCCAAAGACTGTCGCTGCTGCTGAAGTTCCAAAGATTGACGCAAGTCCAGTGAGTGGTGCTGCTGCTGGAGTTCCAGCGACTGACGCTGGTCGAATGAGTGGCGTGGGTCCAGCCGCTGCTGGTGGTGTTGCAGCTGCTGGTCAGCAGCCAGCCTTGCCTGGCCATCCAGAGCATGCTGAAGGTGTGCCTGTGCCTGTGCCTGAGCCTGTGCAACCAAGGGCTGCTGATGCTGCTGGGCAAGGCGCACAGCAAAGGGGTACTGTTGGAAAGCAGCATAGCCTTGAGGTTGGTTGCCAGGTGCTCTCATTGCAGAGGGCCCGATTGGTGGCGGGTTGTGGTTGCGCTGCATCATGTGCTGAGGCACTGTGGGAGCCGCTCCACGCATGAAGTCTGCTTGAGGGGGTGGCCAATGACCTGCAGGCTGGCTTCGAGCTGGGAAACCCATGGGTGGCATCTGTTGCTGAAATTGCAGCTGTTGATGCTGGCCCTGTAATGAACAGTGGGTAAGGGGGCAGAGCAAATAATATACTTGTTTAACACCACACAAACTGCATCACATCACAACTATGTAGCCTTCCATGGAAAGTTTGAATGATGACATCGATGCAATGCAATGCAAGATGGCATTGTGAGTCACAATTTGTGACTGCCACATGGCCAAGCAATCCCTGCACACTTACTGGATGGCTGTAATAAGCATGACAGCTAGGCCCCATGCATTGTACAACCAAACTCTGAAAAGTGTGGTTGCGTGAGGGTACATTTGAAATCCAACAAGACATGGGAGACACTATTGTCATGTTCACGCAAATCTCAGAGGCTGTCACCTCACGCTCCCACTGAGGGGCAGGGCTGGGGGATGCAAATGCCCCCCTGAGACCCACCCCCTGTTGCCTGAGAGCCTCCATGCGTTGTCTAAGCAGGCTCTGGGCGGCAGCTTGAAGCCCCGAAGCAGCGCCAGTCAGAGCTGAGCCACTGCCCACAGCCAGACCTTTATTGGCGGGAAAGTTTCCCGCCGGCGGGACTGCACCCTCCCAAGTCTGGCCTGGGGGTAGGCCTGGGGTGGTGGGGGGCTTCTGGAAGAAGTTGCCTAGTTGCGACAGCAGACCTGAGCTCAGATCTGCAGTCTGGTTCAGCATAGCAGCCTGCACCAAACACTTCCAAACGTTGATTTTGTGTTTAGTTCAAATGCATTTCTTTTTCGATTCCTGGTTCATCTGGGGACACACAGATGACTGAAGACTTGGCTCTGGGGCTGCACTGGCAGCCCTACAGTCTGTCACCCTCACTGACATCGTGGTGTACTGCTGACCCGCAAAAAGTCAAGACAGTGATCATGCAGACAATATCCAAACTACCAGCTTTTTCTTGAATATACTTGTAAGCTTTGTGTGTGAGACATTTAGTCCAGAATGGCCACTTTAGTCAGTGAACGGGAGGGTATGGAAGGTGGCAGGGCAACCTGTAACAAACAACTGATTCATTCACCTGTGACAAACACTTTCACTCACCTGTGTGAGCTCTGTGAGCTGGCTCAGCTCAGTAGCACTCAATCCTGCCATCTGACTCAGCTCGGTGAGCTCCCTGAGCTGGTGCTGGCGAGCGCGGTCTGATGCCCAGAGAGCTTCCTTCTCATGCTTGCTCATGCGCTTGTACTGGGCTGCCAGCTGGCGGTCAAAGTGCACATTGTTGGGGTTCAGCCTGTTGGACAGGTTCACAGCTGGCATCAGCAGGTCATCCTCAGATTCTTCTTCATCCCCAGCAGCAGCCAAAGATCTGCAGATGTCAAGTCGAGTGTTAGCTTGGCATGGGCACAGAGCATACAAGTGCAAGGATCAGCTTTTGATGCAGAGACCTGGGCAGCCCAGTATAATACTTGGCTTCTCATTAGATCGACGCCAACAGACATGATATTTTCTTCTTTTTTTCCTTTGATGCAGAGTGCATTGTCCAAACTGAGCCTGTTTTACACCAATTTCACAGGTTCACAGCTGGCATTCATGAGTCAGCACAGTATGCATGATAGAGACCATTGGCCTGGGTCATCCTTGCAAATTGGACAATGGTTCAGCAGCAGCTGCATGCGCAGTATGAGTGGCAAAGTGGTCCTTGATGCGTTTGCATACTCACTTTGCACAGCGGGTCATGGCAAGCAAATGCCTTTTGATGCGTTTCACTGAAGACCAGGCAGAAGCACAGGCAGCAGATGCAGATTAGACAGGACAGGTACTCCTGTCTCAACCCGGACACCTGAATTGGAAAGGACGTTCTGGTCCCCTGGCCATTGTCAGGCAGGAGGGGTTGTCAAGCTTGGCCTACCTAGCAGTGCGTGGTGGGGGGGCCTTGGCAGGCTCAGAGGGGTCTGCCGCTCCCAATGACCCTCGCCTCTGAAGGGCAACGGCACTGGCATCGCCCCCTTCTGCTGTTGCGCTGCTGCTGGGCTGCGTTGCTGTGCCACTCTGATATCTGATCACCAGTGGCTTCTGGCCTGCAGGCACAGTCACACGGACAGTCAGCCAGATATGCTGCCTAAGAAAGGCCTCCATTACCTTTGCTTTGCATCACAAGCACAGCCTTGCCGGTCCCAGCAGCATGTCCATCACACGAGAGCTGGGCAACACCAGAGCTTGATGTGAGACAAGCAGTGTGCCAAAGTGTGCACAACGCATGCTGAGACTGTATGCTTCTATCAGACCTAAGATGAGAAGTTGGTTTTGCTGCCAGCTATATCACGCTTCTGTTGCCAGCAGTGAACATTTTCTTGGAGGCTGCTTCAGACAGTGATGCACAGTGTACCTGGGCAGCCCCGTGTAAGATTTGGCTTTTCATTGAACTGACGCCGAAAGGTGCAGACTTTTGTTTTTCTTTCTGATGCACAGTGTGTTGGTGCTGACCTGAGACAGACAGCAGGGAGTGGCCGTCCAGGCACTGCATGGCCTCAGCAGCAGGTGCCACCTCCTTGAAGCTCACCAAGGCATACGTCTTGCCAGGAAACACTTTGACGCTGTCCAGCGGGCCAAACTTGCCGAAAACTGTTTCCAGAGCGCTCTCATTTGGGCGGGAAGAGGTGTTGCCCAGCAACAGATGCCTGCTGGGCTGAGACGCTGCAGCAAAACGACACCAGATGCTGTGTCTATCAGAAAAGCTTTTGTAGCTTCCAAATCAACATGGTTGCACTACTGGAACATGCTGGGCTGAGATGCTGCAGCAAAACGACACAAGATGTTGTATCTGCAAAGAGATTTTCTAGCTTCTACATCAAAATGACTGCACCACTGGAACATGCTGGGCTGAGACGCTGCAGCAAAACGACACAAGATGCTGTGTCTGCAAGGAGAGATTCTGTAGCTGCTACATCAAAATGTTTGCACTACCGGAACACATGAAGCAGGGAGCAATGATGTTGCGCTTGCGGATCAACCTCCTGCTGGCAGCACAAGTTTGCTGACCTGGCCTCTCAGCTGAGCTTAGTTCAGCAGTTTCAATTGGAACCAATCTGGTCAGATTGGAACAGGTGAGCTAAGCTCAGCTGAGAGGCCAGGTCAGCAAAGATGTGTTGCCAGCAGGGACACTGTTTGGGCATGTGCTGCTGCAGTAGACACTGAGGATCCATTGCTCAGCAAGGACAGCCCAGCATGCATGATGCAGGCGTGATGGCATGCATCATGCATGGTCATTCATACCTGTGGTCATTGATAACTCATGCAGTAGGGAGGGAGAGCACAAACCTTCCAGTAGGCTGCCCTCCCAGTCAGCTTCCAGGCTCTGACTATTGCCCCGCAACAGCTCAGCACTGTTGGCCTACATCACATGTACTGCTGTTAGCAATGCATTGAACACAGCGCATCTCAGCTACAAAAGGCTTCCAGGTAGCAGGCACACCATTTAGATCCTTCTTGTTGTAATCTTGACGCTGGCAAGGCAATGCATGCAAAGAGGCTGGTAGTCATGAAGACATCCCCACTGCCAAGAGGTGTACATGTTGCAACGTGACACGCAGGTTGCTTGATGGTGTGAAGTTGGAGTGCACAATGTGCTGCCATCAAGCTATGAGCAATGGGTGCATACTGCACCAGCGGGTCAAGGCAGGCAGGTGGTGGCATACCTTGGCTGGCTTGAAGCGCATCTTGAGCTGCTTGCAGCCTGTGAGGGCAGGCAGCACCACATTGTTCAGCGCCTGATAGGCCCCAGCAGCATCAGACACCTTCTCAAAGTTCACAAAGGCATAGCCCAGCGGACCGATGCGTGCTGGGAACACTGCAGCATCGGTGAGAGGCCCAAACTTGGAGAAGACACTCCTGACAGAGCGCAGCGTGGCTGTCGCGCTGATGTTGCCCAGCCAGACCCTGTTGGAGGGGGTGTTGGACCCCTCCCACTCCCCTGCTCTGCTGCCTTGTAGCAGCCCAGCTTCTGAATGCTGCACATCAAAGTCCCTGGAAGCACAGACAGGCCTCAGCTGTGCTGCTGCACTGGGCATCAACAAATGGGCCTGAGCACATGGACCAGAGATGACACCATCAGTCAAAAGCTGTAGCAGTATGATGCAGCATTCCCAGAATTCAGTTGCAAAAAGCAGTAGTCCGAATTCTGGGGACTTCAGCTCAGTACAATCTAAAATAGCCTGCAAAACTCCTGCTGTGTGAAGCTTCAGACAGCAACCGGCCTGAAAGCTGAGCAGCAGTGACCTGATCTGTAGGACAGCAGGGGAGTCACGAGCATCAGGGTGGCCTTCTGTCAGCTTGCCCAGAGCACGCTTGGAAGGCCTGAAGCGCACTGTCAAGCGCCGCCCTCCTGACAGTGATGCCACCTGTCAGTGCAGATGTCAGTCAGCCTTTGCTGGTGTGCTTAATACTGTAGGCTGGGTGCATTGATCAGGTGTTGTTGTGGCCATTGTGCACAATGTCCAGCATAATCTGAAACCGTGACATGAGGGATGAAATTTGCCACCTGGCAGGCTGAGAGTGGGACATAAGCAGGGTTGCAGGATCAACAGACACACCAGTGCAGAAAACAGCGAAAAGAAAGACTGATCCAGTGCAAGAAATGCGTTGATTTCTGCTGCAACAGTATCCCACCCTTCAGGTACAAAGAGAAAAACGCATCAGCCAATCAAGGCATGACTGGGTGTTACCAGGACGCAATGCATGCCTAAATGCTGCAACGCCAACTGCGTTGGCATCAACCCCAAGCGCGTTGGCATGCTGGTCAACAAGCTGTCCAGTTGCTAGCAGAAGCGCCAATCAAACTTGGCTCCCCAAGTGCTAAGCAACATGCAGACAGTGTGGGCAGCAGCATGTAAGTGTTGCTAGGCAACATGCAGCAGCAGCAAGTAAGTGTTGCTAGGCAACATGCAGCAGCAGCAAGTAAGTGTTGCTAGGCAACATGCAGTGAGTGTGGGTAGCAGCAGGTGAGTGGTGACCTCTTTGCCATCCAGGGCCTCTTGAGCTCTGGCAGCGTCCTCAGCATGGTGGAAGTTGACGAAGGCATACATGCGGCCGGGGAAGGTTACCACATCATCCACAGGGCCATGCTGCTCAAAGACAACCTTCAGCACTGCCCTAGGCAGCCGTGTATTCAGGTTGCCCAGCCACAGGTGCTTGCTGGCTCCTGCATCAGGCAGCAGCTCTTGAGACAAAACAATTGAATTTTTGAAGAAACTCGAGACGAAAACTCCAATTTTGAGATCAGCAGATCAGCTCTGAGAGACAGCCCTGTAGCTGTGCAGACGTGATCTTTGATAGCGCCTCAAGCAGGTCCTGGTGCACATGTTGCCTGATTACATGTGCCTGCCTGTTGCAAAAGCCACCCTTGGCAATCAGTCCACACATTGTTGAGCGCAAATAGCACTTCAAGACAGAAGCTTTAGTGGTTCAGCTTGCAACCTTAACTTGCAGCGGTTTGTATGTTGTTTTGTACTTTACTTGTTAGACGGCTGTGTTTTCTAAGCAAGTATCAGCAGCTGGCCTTGCAGGAGCCAAGAACACTCCTTTGCCATGTCATGCAGAACCCACTGCAATAGCATGGCAAAGGCGTTGTCTTGGCTCCTGCAAAGCCAGCTGCTGATACTTGTTTAGAAAACACAGCTGTTTACGATGCTTCAGGTGTGCTGCAAGGGGACACCAGCATCTGCTTTCATTGACCCTCATGGTCCCTGTAGTACGTCTTGGTTTGGCAAGCATCACAGGATCTGCAAAAATGAAATACATATTGTATGCAAAGACAGCTTGCCCACCAGTCAGAGACATAGGGTATCGACAGCTCACCCTCTGACTCATCATCCAACAAAGTGCTGGGGTCATTGGTGCCATGCTCAGGCGGCAACTGACCAGCCAACCAGGCCCAGTTCCAGTTCTGCCCTGCCTCACCGCCCTCGTCCCCTCCAACCGACACTGTTGCAGGGGTTGCAGCTGCCGCCCAACTGCCCTCCTCACCCTGTTCGCCCTGTGACTCAACAACCTCCTCCTGTTCTTCTTCTGCTATGGTTTCGGTGACATGGTGCGGCATACAAGCAGTTGTGGAGACTGTGCTCTGTGCATCCATGGAGGCTCTGCTGCCCTCAAGGGACATGCGCCCCTCAAACTCGCGAGACAGGCGCTCCGAGGCGGTGCTGGGGTCTTCTGAGAAGGCACTGGCAAGCCGTGAAGGCCAGGGACTGGTGTGCGTGTTCAGTGGGTGGTATGGGCTCCAACTCTGCAGTCGGACAGTGGTCACAGTGAACACAGCTGTCAAGAAAGCACGCATGAACAAAGCTGCCTTGCACTTCTGCTGAACCTTCTGTGATTGATCATGCTGGCCGGATATAGCTTGCAGGCTGAGTAAATGCCATGCCTGGAAGCAGAAAAGCAGCAGCTAGATTAATGCCAGGACATGACATATGCATTGCATGAAAGCTTCATTGTTGAAGCAATGTGCAGCTTTGTCAAGGTCAAGCAGGGTCAAACAAGGCCAATGCAAGAATGGAGCATGAAGGGGACACTCACACTGCTGCGACGTGAACCAGAAGACATGCGATGCTGAGGGTCATCAATGCTCATGCGATTCAGACTGAACGAGGACTCCAAACTGGAGGAGGGGTAGAGGCGTGACAGCATGCTGGCATCATCAAGGCTGGGCCGTGTATGTGAAGTGCTTGCTGACTCCATACTTGCACGCTGACTCGCTGCTATTGATGCGGCATCTGTTGGCGGTCCTGCTCTGAAAGGGGCAGGAGCTGACAAAACTGGCGGGAGAGGGTTGTACCCATACATGTGTGCTGGCTGCATATTCAGGTGCAGCATGGCGTTGGTCTGGCCCTGCATGTTAGCCAGCAGAGGGAACAAGCCAGGCATGGTGCTTGGCGACGGCTGCTGGTGATCTTCAGGCCGATGACCTAGCTGAGCTAGTTGTGGCGGGAACATGCCTCTCGGATCAAGGATGAGTGAAGCTGCCTGTGCAGCTTCTGTACGAGATGGCTGACTGGCGGCTGGTGCTGTGTTAGTGCCAAAGCTGGCAGCTTGGCTCAGGATATCAGCACACATCTGATGTTGACCAGCTTCAGCGGCCATCTGAGGGGTCTGACCGCCATTACATTTGTGTCTGAAGTCAAGCTGGGTGCCGCAGCTGTGAATGAGTGCTGACAGGCAGATTGACAAGCCGAATTTTGCTAGCCTGCATGATACACAACATGGGGTTGTCAATCATGCATGAGCAGCAGCTGCAGGGCAAGAACACATGGCGCATAGACATTGTTGACACATGCAAGCCACACATCAACTAGCTGGCCATTGAAGTTTGCACTATGCTGGGCTTAAGTCGCGCAACAGATGCTCTCAGAGATTAAAGTTTTAGCGAGATGCAAAGCCAGGCGTGCAAAAGTTGAGAACAATGGCGTGAAGGAGTACCTGTGCAAGACTGTGCACCCTTCCTTGTCTGTACTGTTTACATCATATACACCAGGGCCTATGGGCCTGGTGTCACAGCCAACAAGGGCAAGCATAGCAGTAGTGCCATGATTCTGTAGGACCCTGTCACCCTGTGAAGCTAGCATGGTAGTAGCAACTGCTTCAAGCGACTGATGCTGCACCTGCAGACACTGCTGCTGTCATGTTGCAGGCGCTGATAAGGTATTTTCACATGATTGCACACAAGCCACAAACCATATTCAGGTGGTGGGTACAGGCCTGCAGTTGATCACTTTCTACTTCTTGCAAGCCAATAGTAGCCTGACTGACTGCTCTTAGAACCTGGCAGCCTGCCCGCTGTGCCTACAGCCACGGAGACACATCGATGAGTACAAAAGTTGTTCAAGGCACCAGAGCAAGTAGCTGGAAGGTGGGGCTTATGCACCTGCAGGTTTCCAGCTGAAAGGTTCAAAGCTTGAGCTCCAAGCTGTAGAAGCTGCAATCCCGTTGGTAGAGGCAAATGGCGCTGCTGAGATAACCCTGACAGATGCTGAAGCAGAATTGGTAGCAACTGAGGTGTTTGACCCCTGTCTTGCCCGGACACAGCGAGTTGCAGCACGTGCGTGATATGCGCCAGCTGATTGTCGGGGTCATTCATGTCGCTCAGGGCTGATTCCCGAGGCTCAGTGCTCTCGTCTGTCATCCTGGCAGCTTTTACTTCAGAAGCAGAAAATCCTGTGGTATGAAAGACATCCCTCGTTGGAGGCCTCGCCTCCGGGCCCTTGCGGACTGCAGAGCCTAGTGCCGCTGCTTGGCAGCCCACATTGTCGCAGTCCTTATGCAGCGCAAATGGCAGCGGTGAGTCGGCGCGTCGAGGCCGAGCGAGGCGCCTGCTATAATTGAAGCCCTTATCCAACCGAAACAGCTTGTTCAAGTCATCAGAAATCTACACTGGAGATTTTTGTCATTTGGCACTTCGCTTCTGACCGAATTTTCCAATTTGGATGGTTAGATTATGGCCCCACACATGACTCACGCTGCAAAGAGCTCCTGCCTTACTCATCGCATCTTGGCTAAGCCGGCCGGAGCCGGTGACTACAGGGCATGGGACCAGCAAGATATCTGATTTGCAGTAAAACTTCCTGCAGCCGTCAATCGTCCATGATCACGTGTTGGCTGAGGCACTGTAACTTTCATCAGGCGCTACCATCGCGCCTAATGAGCGCAGAGCGCCCAACTGAGGCTACAGCTGCTTCTAGTGCTCCTACAGCTGCTTCATGAGCCTCATTGCAAGGCTCTGCATGATGCTGTACCCTACTTTAACAGACTATAAGATGCTGTGTATTTGCAGGCTTGCAGCGAAGAAATCTGATTGCTTGTTGGACATACTGCTGCCGACATGACAGTAGTACCGGTGGGCTTTTGCACACTTCCAATGTCGGATCTAATGTCGGACACAAAGACTGATGATACAAAGCAACTCAGATGACTGTAGAGACTACCCATTCTCCCAAAATTCGTCCAGCATTAATGGAGTCGTCCAGCATCAATATTGCAAATCAGTGCCAATTTAATGTACAGAACTCTGCAAAAGTAATGGTAGCTATGCCAGGTAGCTATGTACTACATGCAATACAAACTGAAACATACATTGATAAGGGCTGTGATTCTCTCAGACAAAACCCAGTTATACACGATCTAGACCCTGGCAGATCACAAGCTCACAGGCTTGGTGTACTGCACTCTTTCAGTCATCCAGCAGTTGACATATGGTTCAGCCTTTTGCAAGCCCAAACTCCATAGGTAAATGTGTTGCTGTGTAGCCTGACCCTTGCTGGCATAGAAGTCACTGGGCGTCACACCTGCACCATGCAGCATATGCTTTTACAGCCTGACCATGCTGATCAACTATCAGCCGTGAATCATGCAAAACCCCATAAAAAGCCTGAGTGTCAGTAAGCCTTCCAGCAGCTCATGTTTCTCACATAGTCCAGTGCAAGGTGAGCAGCTTGCATGGCGTAGAGTGACTGGCTGAGAGCGTTTGGGAGCATCACAACTCTGCAACACATCATGCCAAGTGGGCTGTGCATGAGCACAGGCATATCATTTCAAGCATGCAAGAAGCCTGGTATTGCCAGGGTATCTCTTGCAGACCTGTTGATCCATTGTGAAGCAAGCATGGGTGCTGCACATAGCACCTCAAGGTACAACAGTCAGCGCTGACCTCAATGCAGCTCATGGAGTTCCCATGCTTGTTAGCAGAAACTGAAGTGTAGTGTGGACATGATCACTCCATCCATTATGTAATGACGCCTCTGTTGACAAAGCAAAGCTCTGGCAACAAAACACAAGCCATCATGTCACCAATACAAGCCACTTGAGGCATACAAAGAATGGTGAATCTAGGAATCACCAATAGCAGTGACATACCTATGACTACAGTGGCTTTCTCCGGCAGAGTCTGCATAGTCATGACAACCTGGGCGGCCTCATGGCCCATGAGGGGCCGGAAGTGGGCTGACATGGGGGTGAACCCAAACTTGCCTGCTGCGCCGTGACTGGCTGGTGATGCAAAGGCACATACCTCTTCCAGATTACCCAGTCTACAGTAGCAAGTGCTGACAACTATGAGAATGACCGCATTGTTTGGAAAGCTGACACTGTCCAGGACTGATCAGCAGCAAGGCAACAGAGCTTGTACAGTACAGGAAAGGACTGCTTCTACATTTATCAACAGCTATCAACATCATGATGATTGCTGCTGTGAACAGGGGAATGATCCAAGTTACCAGCATAGACATGTACACAAGAGTCATGAAATAGAATGTGGGTGGTTGTATAGCCAAGAGCATGTCACTGTCAGGAAGCACTGCATGCACCTCAAATAAACAGCATGAGAAGGGCCTTGAAGTGCGTAGACAGGCGCATCACTGGATACTTTGTCAACACCATTAATGGCCACAGCAAAAGGAAAGTGAAGGCAAGCTGAAAGGCAAGAGACAATGTGGCCTGCCTAGCATACATGGCGGTGCAACAACATCTGATGGTTGACATTTGCAAAGCATTGTTGACATTTGCAGAAGGTTGCAGCTCAAAGCATGCAGTCATGCTTGTGCAACAGCCCACATGTGTGTACAATTGGTGAAGCATCGCATCTCCTCGATGCCAGGGTGAAACTCTGAGCATGTCACCTCAAAGCATGGAGTTGGGCTAAAGCAACAGCATCTGGGGAGAGGCTGGGGTCTGGACCCCGGGGCTGCTCACAGATGTCAGATTCCCCTGTCACACTGTGCAGCACCCATCTCTTCACAACTTGGACACCTTTGTAAGCAGACTGCAGACATTCTTGCTGCACTAGCTCAAATGTCAACACTGCCTGCTCCCCTATGCTGGTTTTGACAGCACACCTCTGTACGAACTTTTCTGGAGAGAGCAGTATAGAGCTGAGCACCTGCAAGCATGGTGAGGAGCATGCATCATGTTTCTTAGGAATGCCTGTGAACAATGCTTGCAGGATCACTGCAAACAGGAACAGTGGCATTTCTACAAGCCAACACAGCAAGCTGTGCACGTGTGTGAGCTAGCTGCAGAGTGTGCAAAGTGACTTGTCTGTGTTGTTCACCTGATGGTGTATGAGTGGAAAGAAGATCAAGCTTCTTTGCCCATACGCATCAAACACAAACTCCTTCCGGTTACTGCTTCTCACAACATCAGCAAAGCTGAGGTCATTCACATGGATGCCAGGTGTCCTAATCCTGCAAGCAAGCATGGTTTGGCAATATGTGTGTTTATCTTCATGCGAGCAGTTGAATTATTAGCTACTGTACAGACAGCATACAAGGGCACTGGTTACCTGGCAGATTTTCGCATGGCTATGCACCGATCCAGCACATCGTCTGGTACATGCTCCAGCAGGGCATCTGCTTGGCCCTCTGTAGCAAGCCTCAAGCAGTCGCTGACAGTAGCAGCAGCCTGTTCGGCAGGTTGACCAGACTCGAGAGTAGCGTCAGAGCGGACAGCAGGCCTGGATCTGCGGTGCTTGTGTGTGCAAACGCGGTGGTGTAGAACGCGTGTGTTGCAGCGCAGCTGGAGACCGAAGTGCGCTCGTGTTGGGTGGGTGATCTTTTCTGGTCTACAAGTCATGCAGACGCCGTGTACCCCCTAGCAAATTGTGCAAGTGGGCTACTTACGCCCGCATTGCAACATACCGATGGCTGTCATCAGCTGCACGCGTCGACTGTAATTTGTGTACTGCAGTTTGCTTTGCACAAAAGAGACCTTAACTGCCAGAAATGCATCAGATGGCTAGCGTTACGCGGTTGGCGTTAAATCTGCTTTGCATTTCATCAGGTTTACAGTGCTTCATACTGCCGCTGCAGCAGTAGTCAACTGCCGGGCTGGAGCCTTAAGCTTGTATGCTGCTGGAGCATGTACCTTCATCTGCAATCAGACTGACTCAATATGCATAGGCTGGTCACAATCTGATGGTCTGAACATCATTGAGCCTTGCTCAGCCAGTCCAGGCACGCACAGATGGCATGCATGCACAAGCATGGCTATGGCAGCGCAAGACCACCATGCCACTGACAGACGCATCAGCATGGTTGCTTTAGCAGCCTGTTTATGTGATAGCATGCAAGGCAGGACCATGCAACTGTGTCTGCCAGCCCTCACAACACTGACAGACCTCATGTCCATTGGAGTCACGAAACACCACACATGGATCACACATGCCGTCTTGAAGCCACGGCATGCTTACCTCCATGTCCTCAAAGCACAGAGCAAGCACGGGCCGACCCCCTAACACCCCAGCCATAACCTCCATGTCATTGTCTTCTTCACTGCTTGATATATGCACCCGAGCAGCAGCTGTCGGCCTGATGTTGGTGCTCAGCCGGCAAGCATATTGCAAAAGCCCAGGATGTTCCGCAGTATTTCCACTGCAGCAGAAGATCAACCAGCCTGAGTCTGTCATCTGTATACCATACGCATCAAGCTAAAAATCTTCGCATGCAAAAAGGCCTTCCTAGTGATGCACACATACTAGCAGCGTCCTATTGATAGATGAGAGGACTGCTGATTGTCAGTCCTCCAATGATGTTACAAAGGCCTGCCATCTACTTCCATAACGCAAAATACCTACAGTCCAGGCTATTGCAGCAGTGACTCTGGTGTGCATTGTAAAGCTACAAGAGTGATGCATGCTGAGCTCTTGTGCTCTATACACTCAAAAAAAGCCAGATGTGTGGCCCTTAGTCAGACATCAAAACTGTATTCCTTTCTAGGTATTGCAGACTCAGGAAAGCATCATTCAGGAACAATGCGCTACAATTGCACGCAGTCATGGGTTGAGTCTTGCAACCCAGGAGCTTGGCAAAGTCAGCACAAATTGAACATGGACTCCTTCTCAGTCCTTGGCATTTCCACTGTACTTGTGTGCACGGATGCTGTGTTGAACAACAGTCACACTGTGTGATGTCCTCCTGCAAGGCGTGAGTGGCATACATGCTGAAAAGGCATGTCATGCTGATTCAGTGCTCAACAAGCTTTGAAGCACCTTGAGCTGTGCTTGTGCATGATCTGATCTGTTGAATTTTTGTTCTAACATCTCAAGTAGACAGCAGGCCAGGTTTGAGAGGATCATGACAGCAGTGCCCTCATTTCACATTGAGCAGTACCCAAAGACAAGCCCCATAACCTCACCCTCAGGCTTTTCAAGCAATGCCGTAAGGCATAGTCTTTTCACTTCTTCTTTGGGTGACACTGAGCATACCTGAAGCTAGGCAAAGACAGCTTCAGCCTAGGTCCCTTCCAGCCTTTTGCCGCCTCAGGCAGGTCCAGGGAACAAACCGGCTCTTGAAGCTGTTCATGGTTCTTTCGCCACGGCTGAGCCCAATGACGGCGCTCCACATTCCTGACTGTGATGCCCCTGCTGCTGCTTGCTGCTGCCGCAGAGGCCTGTGTATGCTGTTGTGTTGAGCTTCTGCTGTCTATGCTAAGAGGGTCCAATGCGCCGCCTGCAGCCCCACAACATCCTGCTTGCAATGTGACTCCATATAGAACAAAAACGATAAACAATGAGGTTTATAAAAATGTGAATAAAACTCAAGATTGCAAAACTGGCTTTCTTCAAAACAACAATTTGAAAAGATGCTTTGGATGGTCCTGCTGCAGTACACCGCCACATGCACCACTGTGCCAGCTATGAGGTAAAACTAGCCAGAGTATGTATGATAGACATGAGCTGCCGCTGGCATGCATGAAATGCAACACCATGCACATGCGACAAGTGTCTCATTAGCAGTATCTTGTGCGAGCACTGAGTTTAGAGCAAAGTACAACATGCACGTGTGGATTCAGAAGGCCTGCAGCTGGTGGTCATGAGTGACTGCTTAAAGCAGGCAAGATGAAAATTTGACTTGCTGTCTGCACAAGACAGAGCCTGGGCCCTGACTAGACTTGCTGGCACAGCATAGACACACAATGACAGGGAGGGGCAACCAATTGTGATGCATGCAAACAAACAGAACGTCATTGGTAAAAGCAAATGGTTTCATTGCATCCATTGCTCTGCCAGATGGTCAGGCACAGTCTTGAACAGCTGGTGAAAAAGCAGCACAACTCTGAACCCTTGGTGTGAATGCAGCAACACACACAATGGGCTGGTGCAAGCTTCAAGATACCTTCAGATTGTTTGTGCCACCAACTTCGCTGCTTGCGTTTTGGCAAGCTATCATTGTTGTCAAAGCTGGCCAGTCTTGAGGGTAGGCCTACGTCTTTGCGTCCATGATTGCGTGCAGCACTGCAGGGCATATGCTGTTTTGTTTTGGGGTGGGTGATTGACCTGACCTTACAAGACTGCCGTCTTGCTGATTATATGTGCACTGGCACTTTGTGCACTGGAAAGCTGTATATAGACAAGGCACTGATGCAGGGGTGTTTGCTGAGAGCAATAAATTCAAACTCCGATGCAACACTCAGAGTCCAACCTATGTTTGGATTCAAAGACAAGCTGAAAGTTCACCTGTTGTTGACATACACTCTTGCAGCCCAAGCACAAGATGTGGGAAAGTTCCAAACCAACCCGCTGATGACCACTAGCTGCATGAAAACAGCATGGCGTCAGCTGTCTCTGGCCTCAACATGCACTTGCATGCATGACAATTGTGATGTTTTGGACAGAGCATGAGTGCACATTGGTGCATGCATCCACTCCATGCATGTGTTGTTGTGAGTCAACACTGTGCAGTGCTTCTGGTGGTCTACCTCGTCAAAAGCTCCCACGGGACTATCGGAATACCTGGCCAAGTAAAAGCCTCCAAGAGTGTACCTGAGGGCATGCTGTAACAAGATGATTGCAACAAAGACAAAATTGTCAAAGCAAAACTTGCTACTTACCCAAACAAGCTCACAAGAGGCAGCTCTGCAGGTGTGTGCTTGCGGGCCTGCAGATGGGATTTTGTGTGAGCACTAATGAAATGGCTGTGCTGGCAAAAAATGTCAGTCACAGGGTAAAAGCAGTATATGCAAACTAGTTTGCATTACTTTCTCGCAGCATAAACAGCAGCACTTTCGGTCAGAAACACACTTGCTATATATCAAAATACGTCAAATGCATGGAAGATGCGACGCAGCACCGACCTCGCTTTCCTTCACGAGCTGCAGCTGATACAACGCCCTGCATGCAAGCAGAACTCTTTCGGTGTTGTCTGTGGAAGGCGTGCAGGTGCTTTGTCATGATCGACGTACTTTCCCCTGAAAGTCCAAGGGGCTTCAGCATATGGCATAGATCTTTGGCTTGTTCAGCGAATAGCTCACGTCCTGCAAGGCTGGACAGGCGACATGTCGCAGGCTTCGTGACCGTCAGCTGAACTTGCCACCCTGTTCTTAAGCTACACGAGATCTCAGTGTAAAACTGCACCACAATGGCCAAGTCAGCCTCGCTTATGACACGTATCCTCGCTGCAAGCCAGAGCTCAACACGGACTGCTTGACAAGGCGGTGCAAGGAATCTGAAGGCAGATTGTGCTATCGCAAATTCCAAATTCCAACAATTTTGCCCAACTTGTCATGTGGTGCTCTGGCAGCACTAGCCTGGCACATTGTCTCACCCTTTGCATGTGGCACGCCAGCAATACGTCAGTGCTAATGGAACTTGTTTAAAGGCTGACATTGCTGTTGCAGTAAGGCAGTATACTAGTACTATGTAGCTTTTGAAGTTTCAGGTGTGAACCTTGGAGGTCAGCGCGCTGAAGCCTGACAGGTCAGACATGGGTGACAGGAAGAGCGGTTTGACAGCAAAACACGTACAAGTTTAGCGTCAGTTGCAGTTCCAGACAGCTACGACATGTCCATGCTTTCTGTTCCCTCTGCCTCTGCCCTTTCTTCCTTTATCATATTGTACTTGGTTGCCATGGCCCCAGTCAAGACAGTCCTGCTCATGAACTGCTTGAATGGAGCGCATGAATTCACATTGGGGATACGATTGACAGCCTCGATTGCTCTCAAGCAGCTGCGGACCATGTCCTCATTTCGGTCCACCTGCATGTTGATAGGGCTGCTTGCCAATCACTACAACAACACTACCAAAACAAACCTATGCATCAAGACCAAGCACACAAACACTAACTGGCAGCACAGCATCGTGCTTTGTTGCCTGACTGCCAGGCCTGCTTTGCATGCCAGAGTGGCATGACACATGCACACTTCTTGGGCCACACAAACATGAATCAACTTGCAGGTGCAGCCAAGCCATGTCATGAAGATGCCAGGGTCAAGGCTGAGACTGACCTCCTGCTTGACAGGCTCTCCTCTGAGTCGGGTGGTGAGAGTCTTCTCAAGGGGCAAAAAAAGGCGGTCCAGAGAGGTGAGCACAGGTCCGGGTGCAGCAGCTGCCAGCTTGGCAAGCAACAGGTGGCACGGCATCTTCACATCATAGTGGTCCTGCATGTCAGACCATCTCAGATACTGGGCAGCAGCCATGTGGCTCAGCCACACGCAGCTTGGAACAGGCACCTGCTTTTACATTTGTTGTTTGTTAACGCCTTTGATGAGTCCCCAAGACAACAAATGTAAATTGTTCGGATTGATTGCTATGGCCAGACTCAACTTGCAACAGGCATGTATGGCCACTGCAGCATGCTGAAGTATCAAGGGCATCTGATGATGGCTTTGATAGTCAAGTTGCATGCAAGTTCATACATGGCATACCGCTGCAGACTACATTGTCAATGGTGTGCCATCTGTCCACACACATTTGCACAAGTCAGCCGTGCTGGAAGCTACGTTGTCAATTATTCAGTCAATTATATAGAACAAGACACCATCAGGAAGACAATTGGTGTGTTCCAATGGCATTGCATGCATCAAGATTGAATGGTTTCACAGCAAGAAGGTTCAATGACTGGCCAAGCAACAGTGACTCACTTGCAGCCCCTGCTCTAGATGTGTGATGAACTCAGGCATGTTGATGCGGTCTTTGCAGCGCTCCAGCAGCACATCCATGCACTCAAAGGCTGCTTTGCGCAGCTCCAAACCATCATCAATCTTGTGCTTGAATGGACCCAGATCTACCTCCCTGCACAGGCAGACAGTGTCTGCACTTTGGAAACTTGATGCAGATCACTCATGAGTGACTTCTCACAACTACCATATGCAGCAGTGTTGTGTTGAGCAGGCATTGTTCAGTGCTTGCAGAGTCGTCATCCATGCAGCAGATGCACAGGGCATTTGAGGCATGGGCACATATACAAAGTGCTGTCATAGACAGCCAGCAAATCAATTGGGCTCGCATTTCATGATGGTAGCCAAGAGCACTCCAGCAGCATGCAGGCTCGAGGAAGGTTGTGGTATCATCAAAGGTTTCCTTACCTAACAAGAGCAGCATTGAGGGTGGTCTGCTGGTACAGCAGTGGCAGCACAGATGGGAGGTGGTCCAGGATGAGGCCGGGCTTGTTGTGAGCTGCTGTGCTGAGTAGCTGCACTGCTGCTTTGCGCACATGCCTGCACCGCCAAACAGTCTACACACCCAAAACTAGACTGATCAAATTTGCAGTTTTGGCTATGTCTAGCCACACACGCATGGTCATATATACAGCACTGTGTGAGCACTGAGCACATCATAGAGCTGTCATGCTGTACACATCATTTGCAGTAGCGAAATTACATGATCATGCAGCAGCACTCACGCACAGTCATTGCAGCAGATGGGCTGACCTGTCCTGGTCTTGCATGTGATTCAGCATTGAGGGCATGAGCTGATGCAGATGAGCATCTACAGGGTGGGGGCTGTCTACTAGGGTGAACTTCATGGCCATGACGACCACTGTCCTCATGTGCTCGCTTTGCACCTGTCACAACACACGCAAGGTGGGTCAATGGATTCTCACCAGCATGCTCAACGTCCCATGCTGTTGTATGTGCAGTGCAGCACGAGTACAGTCCACCACAAGTTGACACTGCCATTCTTCTCAACGTGCAAAGAGAAAGGCGCAACAGGGGTGTTTGGGGAGTATGCATTGCAGTCTGGTATAGCAGCAGCCCTGGCGGAACAAGCAGCCTGTGGCACAGCAGCAGTGCAAGAGACATGCAAGCAGTAGACAAGCAGCAGGCACAATTGCAAGGCAGGCTGCATATGGTGTCACACTTGCACAGCTGGCAGCCATGCAAAGTGTGACAAGACCATACCAGGCGCCTCTTTTTTGGTGGTGGGTTGTCTTTGCTGTCTTGCCCGCGCACCTGACTTTGTTGCTGCACCAGCGGCAGCGTCTTGCTGGGATAGAGCAAAGCCAGGTGGCCCAGGCACTCGGCTACCACATTCCGGCACTCCTCTTCTGTTTCACAACTGCTGAACAGCAGTTGCAGCACCTGCACTGGCACAAGCTTGTGTGCACTGGATCCTCAAGCCACTTGAACTTAGTAGGCCGTACCCAAGTCATTATTTGGTGAAGGAAGACAGATGTCATATTATCTACAGCAAGTACACTGTAAATAATGAGAATTGTCTGCCTTCACCAAACCTGCTGCTTTCTTCCCACATGTACCGCAGCAGGAGCTTCATGTTTGACTACATGTAACAGTGACACAAGCCAATGCTTGCAGTGTATATATCTACAGGCAGCAACACACATCTGGAATGATCCAGATTGGTGAGATGGTGCGGCACCTGTGTGTCCAGGTACACAGTACAGGTCACAACCACAAGCTCCAATGAGTGACACAGCAGACGAGTGCTGACATGCTAAGTGCCTATGCTGATGAGATCTGCACACATGATGGAATCACATTGAATCTTCAGGTTTTGGAGTATGTTCAGCACAATGATGTGACATGACACGAAGAAAAGGCGTACAATGACAGGCGAGAGACAGCTCATTTATGGGTGCAAAAGCCAGCCCAACTAAGCTGATCATGTGGGCTGGCAGCAGGTGGTGGAGGCTTACCTCATCCTGTTGCCTGTCAGGCAGACTTGCATCGCCAGTCAAGCTGGTAATCACCTCATTCAGCGCCCTCAACAGAAGGTACTGCTGCTTGGGGTTCTCTGCCTGCATCACAGCAAAAAGTAACATCAGGACCACATGACGGGCGTCAGAGGAGCTGTGCCTCAATGCAGAAAATGGGTTGTCATGCTTGGCAAACGCAGGTCCTGTGATGCAGCTGGCTTTGACAAAACCATTCACCCTGGTTGCCTGATCAGCACATATATGTTTTGGTTTGGACTGCATATAGCCAACAACTGCAGCTGGTGGTTTGACTTGAAATGAGACATCACAAGTGTGATGACTCTTGTCAGGTCATGCAACCAGTTGCAGTTGTTGCCCATGTACAACGCACACCAAAACATACGCATGCTGATCGTTATCACACTCATGGCATGGAGTGTATTGTGGCTAAATGACCCCAGCTGGTATACAAAGACACCAATAGGCATCTCCAAGCAACAACGCTTGCATCTGCCAGCAGTCTACAATGCTGCTCCAAACACTGACCTACTGCTCCCACACCTTTTCTGGTGCTTGAGGGAGCGTACAAACAGGGTGAACATAAAAGGAAGAAGGGCACCGCATACCTGGTTCTGGATCTGTCTGAGAATGAAAGGGAGGTAGGTGGACAGGTTGCCAATGGCTACCCCACCCAGAGCCTGAGAGGCAACTGCCTTGACATCTTCCGATGATGAGTCGAGTGACGACGTCAACACACTCTGTAGCAAAGGACATGTGTCACATCTCCTGATGATGCTGAGTCAACCAGTGCTGGAAAAGGGAATGGCAAAGCCAAGTGATTGTGTGAGTTGCTATGTGCTCGTGAAAAGTCTGGGGCAGGCAGAGGTGACCAGTGATGCGTGTTCAGCATGGAAGCAGTCATGCAGACAAGTATAGCCCTTACGGCGTCTGATGACCTGCTGTCTTGAGGTTGAGTGTCCGTCAAACATCAGCACAGTTTATCATGCAGGTCCCTTCTACTGGTAGAGCGACATCTGACCCATTGCAACAGCCTTTCTTTCTTGACATACAAGAGAGAGAGAGTATGCACAACAGACGGGGCCAAACCTGCAGCTGCTTGAACTTGCTCAGGTCTGTGCAGCGTCCAATCTCGCCCAGGCTGAAGAGAGCCAGCCTGCTGGCGGTCTCATCACTGCCCTGGACTGCACTGAGCAATGCCTTGACGGTGTTGGAGGTCTGGTTGGGTCCAGCAGCTGTGCACAGTACAGCAATGCACTGGGCAATGTTGTGCTGAGCTGTCTTGCCAACCTGGCTGTCATGGCCGGCTGCCAGAAGCGCTGCCAGGAGCGCCTCGAAGGAAGCGCTTTTGGCTTTGCTGGCCACCAAAGTTTGGAAGAAGATCTGGAGAGAGTGCAGGGCAGATCCCTGCACAGCACAGCCGCCTTCAGCACTGCGTGGATGTCTCATTTATGAGTACTCGAGCAAACACAGAGGTTTTGTTAAACATCATCAACGGCACCTAGCACTTGTCCTTCACAACCTTGATCGCAAGAGTCAAAGTGAGCAGCTTCAAGTCAGAGTGAGCAGCTTTGGTTAGTTCACACCTAAACAAAGCAGATTTGGTCAGTTAGCACCTGACCAAAGCTGCTCACTCTGACTTGAAGCTGCTCACTTTGACTCTTGTCATCAATGTTATGAAGGACAACACGCTGTTGCAGGTAGTCAGGGATGACACAAAGAGACTGTCAAATGGGCACTGCGCAAACCACCATCATCCCAGCTGGTAGTGGCATCAGAGGGAGCAAGGCAACGCGATCATTGCAAGCTTCCTGCGCTTTGACTGGTCGTGACTGGCACCTGTAGCAGCGGACTCTTGGACAGGGTCATGGCTGCAGGCAGCACCCTGTCTGTGACAAGGCCACTCTGCTGGGGCTGCCGCTGCAGCAAGGTAGTGCAGAAGGTCAAGCTGAGGGCAGCGATGAGCAGGTCGGTGTCATTCACCAGCGGTGCTACCTCATCCACTGCTGCCTTCAAGGTTCCTGGCTGGATGTTGCTGCCATGTCCTGCTATCAGCACCTGCACAAGCGAAGGAGTTGTTGGCAGCCATACCGATGCGCAGTCTTGGCGAATGGAGAATGGTACAACTGGGTTGCAAGTGCTGCTTTCAAGGCATGATGCCAGCTGCTTGCAGGCACTGTTGATGCTATGTGTGCTAATGCCTGGCAACAGCTTGTGACCTGTGCCTGCAAGCTTTGGTAATGGACAGCTTGTGTGCACTTTGCACAGCAACTCTTACCGGGGGATCATGAGTCCATCAAGCCCTGTAATTGCTGAACAAATACAGGACATCATGGGCTCATGATCCCCTGGTAAGAGTTGCTGTGCAATCAAATGAGGTCCTTCCTTTCTGCTTGTGGCCAGCAAGCATTGACCAAACCATTGACCATGAACAGCTTCCTTGCTTTTGTATTTTGATCTAAGAATAACACAATGACACGCAGCTGCATAGTTGACTTGCCGGTTGCCCTCATGAACCACAGTTGATAAATTCTAAAGGATTGCTAAGTGGGTTTCAAAGTAATGAAGCAATACAGGGTGCTGTTCTTAGTCACCTACTGTCAGCCTATGCACCAAGCGCATCACCAGAAACAAGAGAGATGGCAAAGCAGACAGCCAGTAGAGTGAAATGTGGTTACCTCAAGAGCCGATAGTGAGGCTTGTCTGAGGACTCTATTGGCCTTGCGCAGGAAGCTGGTCAGCTCTGCCAGCAGTGGCTCCAGCACAGGGCTCAAGTCCAGGCTGAGGGGTGACTGGGCAATGGAGGCAAAGGCCTTCACGGCTGTCAGCCTGGTGATCTCGTTGCGCAGCCGCTCCAACAACACCTGACAACAGAACCAACACAACTCATTTTTCCATTTGATACTTGATAGGGGTATAGTGACTCATCAGACTACGTGGCTTGGAAGCACAGGTGCATTCAGATCCTAGCTCAGCCAGCCAAAACCTGTTGCTGACTGTTAGAGCAAGTGGGAGCTTGGTGGGAGTTTTTTTTCCTACCCACAAACTTTGGCTGGCAGCTGCTGCTGCAGCGACAGCTTGTCGGGGACTATTGCAACAGGCTCGGAAACCCCATCACGCCTGGTGTAGAAAGGTGGATGCCAGTTGCAGGATGAAGTGGTATGCTTGCTGCAAAAATGACGTGTGCTGTGTGGTGCTGCAAACAAGAGGTGATGCAGCATGCTCACAAGATTCACAGCAGGTGTGGATGACCAGATTGCAGCCCCATAAGAGGTTGCTGCCTGCATGACCAGAAGGTATGGATCACCTGTAATACTTGAGGCAGCTGTGGCGTTATGACATCACCCAACTGGCTGACTGCTGCCGCCATACATGAGATTGCGCAGTCCTTGACCTCCTGATCTTGGTCTTGCGCCATCAGCCTTGACATCACGCACTTGTACAAGGAGTTGACGACGTCCTGCAGCAGTGGCCACATCAGTCGTATAGACGTGTCAGGCTGGGCGTGTCAACAAGTGAGCTGATAGCCATGCGAAAGCTGGTTTGTTGCCAGCACTGTGATCCAAGCATTCCACAGCTTCTCAAGCACTTTGAAAGTGTCATGTTCAGGCCAGAGACTTTCACAAGGCTTGGGCAGCTATGGAATGCTTTGGATCACAGTGCTTACACAACAGCAGTTTGAATATCCAGCAGAATGTGCAACACTTAAGTCAGCGGCAGCAGACTCTTGCACAACCAACAGCAGCAGCCCCTCACATGTAAATGACACAAGATATGGTATATGAAACCCAATGACAGAATGCCTGTAGCCATGCATGAAGCCTTACAGACGAGCTTCCAGGTATCTGTGACTGCGTTGATGGCCGGATGACAAAGATGAGCCTCTCTGCCACACGCAGCCCCTGAGCTGTGACTTTGTAGTAGCGTTCACCCACAGTGGCAAACACAGCTGGGGACAGCACAGGCAGATGCTTCTGCCAGACGCTGGGGTCTGTAGACTCAAGAGCTGTGCGCAGGAAGGTGAGGGCGGGGATCTTTAGGTTGCTGCTGTTCTGGCTCTTGTCCTGCAGGTTCACTCAGATGATTGTGGCCAGCAACATCAAGTGCATGAGAAGCGAGCTTTGATGTTGCATTGTGACATAGCTAAGGCCGCAGAGAAGCATAAAGCAGGTGCAGCGTTTTGCTGCAGGGAAGAACAACAGCAACCAGTGCCAGTCTTTCATGCAGGCAGATGCCATAGCAGTGAGTGCCAATCATTGTTCACTGTCAGGGACAGATGACAATTGCCTTCTCCAGGAAAATAGTCAATGAGTTATGACAAACATCAGACGAGAGACGCTCACAGTGAGGGCAGCCTGGATCCCAGGCATCATCTGAGCAGTGTGTGTGGCAATGCTGTCAGGCACTACAGTGACCAGCTCCTGCAGTGCTGCAAACACGCCCTGCTTTGTCCTGACAGACTTCTCCTTCAGCTGACGCACTGCTGCCTTGATGACACTGGGCACATCTGACCGCAGCTGGTCAATGGGCTTAGACCCACCAGAGCCTTCAAACCGGTTCACTGTGCTGCCCAGTTGCTTGACTAGCTCAATGAATGTCTGGAAGATGTCCGACTTAACGTTTTCTTCCCGCTCTTTGAACCTGGCTATCAGGGCTGTTGCAGCCTTAGGGTAGATGTCCCTCAGCAAGTCAGGATAGCTCTCGATGATGCCTTGCAAGCATTTTGCTGCTGCACGCCTGACCTTCCAGCTGACGTCTTCGTCATCGCTGTACTCTTCATCGCTCAGGCTGCATACACAACAAGCCTTTCTTGGCAGCTGTCACACCCCATCAGGCTGTTGCAGGCTAGTCCAGCAAGGAATGGAGGCATTCTTAAATGCCCTACAAGATAAGCTTTTGAGCCTGGTGTATACCCACGGCAAAAGGATGGCTGCTTTACCAGCACAATCACTATGGACACCTGAAACACTGTGCAGACATACCAACAACAGCCAGTGCCACCTGATGTGTGCTTGGCGGTGGGACATGCTTCACATTGGCTTGACTTTACAGAGCACAACATGTATGTTGACTTACTCATCATCATCTTCCATGTGATCGTCCTCCTCTTCTTCATCCTCGTCCATGGTGTCAGCGTAGTTGGGGTCATAGTTCAGGAATTGCAGCGCTGTGTCAAAAACATCACGAACGCTAGGCCGCGCTTCATGTGGGGAATGCTGTACAAATGCTTCAAGCGCTTGCAGGCAGTGCTCTCTGAGCTCATCATCGCCCTCGGCAGCATTGTGGCTGAATTTAATGACCAGTGGAATGACAGCTGGCAGGTGCTTGCCAAAGCGGTACCCAATAGACCGACTGCACAGACAGACAAGTATCTCAGGATCTCACAATACTCAAAACACTCAGGGTCAACGAGGACAGAACAGCTGCAGAGTGTAGTCTCACTTCACATCAACCCAGGTCTGTCAATGCTGCAAAGGATGGCTGAGCTCCAATCACACAGAACCAGCTGCTGCTGCTGCTTCTCTTACCTGACAGCACCAATGGTTTGCACATAGGTCCGAGCAGCATCAGGCTTTATGTTCCGTTGCTGCAGCTGGGCAATTAAGGTCTTGTTGACTTCATCCAGCTGCTCTCCTGACAGGTGCAAAGCCAGAGAAGCTGCAGGCAGCAGCAGTGTCAGATGGAGTCATTTACAGACAGCATGTGTATCCATGCATTGGCACCCATGGAGCCTCTGTGATCAGCATTTAAGCACAAGACCATTGACACCCACACAGGCAATGTAGCTTACCCATGCATTGGATGGCTCTCTTGCGCACAATTGGGCGCGTTTCCTCTAGATGAGGCAAGAGTGCTACCCTCAGTTGACTGTGATAGCCTGACATGACGTTGCCAAACCTTGCCAGCAAATCGCCAGTGATGTCTAGGCTCTCACTCAAGACATCCATGTTACCCTGATGCACCAAACAGATAGCGTCACACTCAGATCTGATGGGTCCAGCAGATGGTAAGGAACTGGTGTTGCTCCCTTGCATACCGGCTTGCTCAAGCCATCAATGAGCAGAGGCGCTGTGATGGTCACCAAGGCTTGTGCCTGATTGCCTGAGGCTTCGGCGATGACAGTCTTAAGGCCAATGCTGGCAATGTCTCGCTGCTGTGCCTTCTTGCCTGAAACTGAGGTCAGTCTCTGACATAAGCTCTCTGCTATATCCTGGAGCCTGTTGTCTGTGATCTTGTGGACAAGCAAGCCCAGACTGCATACAGTATGAGGCATCTGAGCACACAGTACTGGCTCACTCTGCCAGGACGCTCAGCTGTACATACTACGCACCATTTCACGGCAAGTCCTGAAATGTCGCCTGAAATGTCATCTAGCTGTTGCAGTATGACATGGCACAGTTTCTTCTCTGTCTCGCCATCGGTCCTGAAGTTGTCTTTGGCTAGCTCGCCTTGCAAGTCGGAGGTTGCCATATAACGAAAGTCCTTGTCTTTCGAGGCGATCTGCAAGCAGCACCGACAAATGACACACAGGTATGGCAACAATGAGCCTGTAGCATCCAAGGTTGCTGACCTTCTCCAGAATTGCGTTCATAGCGACAACGCTACTCATGATGACACCAAACTGATCAGTCCTGTTCTGTCAAGCAACACTCGGACTTAATTGCTTCTGAGGAGCGAAGCAATCTGTACAGCCCGATCGGCGTATTCCCGTCTATCCAGGCGGAGAAAAGCCGCTGTGGCCTTGGGCCTTTCCTCTTGAGCTTCCTTCGTCGCCTTGTAGTCAACCTTGTTAGGTCATTATCCTTGGCCTTAAAGCAGACCCGTGTAGCTTGACTTCGACACCTCTACTAAGCGTGACAATCTTTAGTCTCCTGTGACCTTCCTTGTGATTGCGTTGTGCGGCGCATCAATGTCCAGCATGATGCTCAGAAGCGTGCAGCAATCGGTAAGTGGAGAAGGTCCGACAAGTGCACTTGCCGGGATATATTGTGCGAATGCAGATTTACGTCCGTCGCAAAACCAAGTTGTGAACCTAATGTGACCTGCGCCATGCTCTGCCGCCGCGACATGCTCAGTGAACACCCTTGCTTGACATCGGGCATGCGCCGCTGACCACTGATTACATCGCTGCAGGCTGTGACGGTCTCAAGGCTTGTAGCAGCCCCACAACAGGTAAATCAAACTGTCCTTAGTTGTCTGTTCATTTCTAGGGTCTACAGCACCTACTGTTTACTCCTATGCCTGCTCACGACCGCACCGCACTTACCAACAATTGACTTATCTGCTCAAGTTGCAATATAGACACTCTCATCTGACTGTGCTCTCACAGTATCTCTCACCGTATCTGTGTTGCAGGCCAAGGTGGTGCGCGCATGTCAACTACGACACCTCACATCTGGCTCCAGCACATTCAACAGCCGCTGGTGTTGCGCAAGACCTGTGACACACAGGGTAAAGCATTTTGCCACTTTGGCATTCCATACTGGCTTGTTTGATAGATGAGGAATGCCGGCGTGTTCTACTTGGCAAACAAGGATTGTCTGAGCAGCTAAATTTTTGCATCAGCCGTTTGCGATTTGGCACTTCACGATTGCCCATCTGTATATTCAGAGATGATTGAAGAAAATTAGATTCGAGAGACAAGACTTGTCCTGCACGTACCTAGCTCATCATGAGCTGGAAAGCGTTTTGAATACCCTCTATGATTATTGAAGAATATGTGTGCTTCCTTGACTGCAGACAAGCGCTTCATGGGGTCGCCAGCAAATGGCCACAAAGGCCGAGCAGGCACCTGTCACAAAGAAGGTCTACTTTGACATCAAGATTGGCGAGAAAGATGCAGGACGCATAGTCATTGGCCTGTTTGCTGACGATGTGCCGAAGACAGCTGAGAACTTCCGCCAGCTGTGTACTGGAGACATGGGCTTTGGCTTCCAGGGCTCAGCTTTCCACCGTGTCATTCCTGACTTCATGATCCAAGGTCTGCTTTGCCCAGTAGCTGCTTGCTCTGCTGTCATTGGGACATAGCGTGTGACAAATCTCATTGTCTTACAAGACATAGCCAGGCAGGATCGTCTAGCTTGTGCATGACGTCTGACTGGTTTCAAGACTTGATGCATGGACCCTTGAGTTTGTAATATGTGCATGTCACAACAAGACATGTAAGGGAGTTGTGAGTGTTTGTGTAGGTGGAGATTTTACAGCAGGAAATGGCACTGGGGGGAAGTCAATTTATGGCAGAACTTTCCCAGATGAGAACTTCAAGCGTAAGCTTTCAGTATCGTCCTGCTGGCTGGTTATTGACAATGCTCAGCACCTTTTTATGCAGTGGCTGACGGCTGTGTGTTGCGTCTAATGCAGTGAAGCACACTGGCCCTGGAATTCTGTCCATGGCCAATGCTGGACCCAATACAAACGGCTCACAGTAAGTGTGCTCTTGATCCAGCATAAATTCCTAACTGGTAGTCATTTATGTGCTGGCTTGGCCAGTTAGGCCACGCATGCACAGCGTATGTGCACAGCGTGTGTGCATGCACAGCATGTGTGCATGCACAGCAGTCAAAAGTAATGAATTTGTCTTCACTTGGAGGTGTGTGACTGCAGATTCTTCATCTGCACAGCAGAAACCACCTGGCTGAACGGCAAGCATGTGGTCTTTGGCCAGGTCAGAACCTCTCTCTTCATTTCTGTGCTCTTCTATTAGTGAAAAGCAGTCACATGCATTTTGTAAACAGGCTGTCCACTCTCATCGTGCTGCTTCTCATCGTGCTGCTGCTGTCAGGCTGATCAATTCTTGAGCTTGTAGATTACATAGTTTTGTGCTGGGGTCGGCAGCCTTGCCAATCTGTGCACATGCTCCCTGCAGGTTGTTGAGGGTCTAGATATTGTCCGCCAGATTGAGCAAAGCAACACAGACCGAATGGACCGACCCAAGTCTCCTGTTGTCATCAGTGCTGCTGGCGAATTGTGATGTAAGAAACTGAAACAGGACTGTCGTCTTATTCAGCTCTCTCACACTCAGGCCTCAGCCCTGCTCTTGTAAACATTTTGTGCAAATCATGATCAGTGCATCCTTGGGAATGTGTACCTGAGATCCAATCTAATCATCACAGCCTTGGCTGACTCAGTTTACACTCAGGCTTGGACGATCAGCTCAGCTGACATCGTTCAGACAAACTTGTCAAACTTGTTCTGCCAAACTGCGGCGAGCTTGCTGTGCCGAAGCTTGAGATTACTGACAGATTGACAACAAGGAGCTCATGAGATGCTTGCAGTGGGAAAAAGGACTGCAAGTGTCAGCTTGCAGATCACGCCTTGCCAGGTATCGACACTCAAGGACAGAGGAACGATAGCTTTCTGGTGGCCAACAACCCGCTGCCGTTGTATGCACTTAACAGGTACGGTTTTGATGCACACTCGTACTTTCCGGAAGACTACAGCCGTATTCGTTGCTGACACAAGTCAATAAGTGTATGTGCGAATGCCATGGCGACGTTTTTGTATGTGCGAATGCCATGGCGACGTTTTTGCAGGCAGCAAACGCTTGCACAACGTGCTTCAAAAAGGAGTCGTATGTGTTGGACCCTTGAGCTGGCAGCATGCAAAATCACTGCATCTCCCATAGCATTCAGCAGACTAAGGCGACATTGGAAGTTGCAAAGCGCCAGATAACAGGTGACAGTCTGCATTTTGCTGTGGCTGCATCGAGCTAAGCTGTGAATCTACCTTTGCATTGGCTGTGAGACTTGTCAGCCCCCGATAAATTTTGTATTTACCATGCTGACCTACAGTGACTGCATGACATATGAGGTCAGGTTTGTGTGACATGCAAGCTTTCATGGTACAGGACATGCCGCCCACATACCCATGGCTGTCAGTGAGGACCATCACTCATTTGAAGCCAGCAGCCAATTGCCCATGAGCATTGAATGTCTAGAGTGGTTTGCTGCTCGCAAAATAAGCCCACAAACTCTGGTTCGGAATCACATTACAGAAAGACAGGTGTGCATGTCTTCCAAGCAGCCAGACACGGAACTTGCTATTGTGTACCCTTCCATTTACAAAGGACAGAGCATAGGAACAAAATATCGCACTCTTGATAGGCGCTGGAGTCAGTCCAAGCAATTTCAGACAGTCTGGTATGGCATGGATGACGTTGATGGACACAACACTGTCATCATTGTCGAAGGTAAATTCTTGTACACTCTTGCAACAATCCCTTACTTCCTGTTGCAGCTGGTTTTAGCCACATTCCCTTTACTCAGCGTCGTGCACATTTCATTGATTGCACTGCAGCTGAACAGCCCTGCCACAAGCATTTTGTGGAAGCAGCGAGGTGTTTCTGCATGCAACGATACTCTACATGTCCACATTTCCATGCCTGAGGTCAACAAAGCCCTCAGGCAGGCAAGGTCAACAAACCTCCTATGTACAACTGACAGCTGCGCTTGCGCTTTGTGAGGCAAACTCAGCGGACCATATCATGCTTCATTCTTCTTTCTGTTGGTCCAAAACCAGCATAGACATCATGTCTATGCCTGTGCCAGGTGAAACAGACAAGCTGTCCCTTGAGGAAGCCGGCTTCACAAATGTAGTGAGTGTGCCCAATGGGGCTCCTGACAAAGTCAAAAATGGACCACTGCCAGAGCACTCTGCTGACAAGGCCTTTGAGTATGTGTGGAACTGCTGGGAGGAGTTGCAGCAGGCCAGCTGCATACTGCTGGGCACTGACAATGATTTGCCGGGACATGCCTTGGCTGAGGAACTGGCTAGGCGTCTTGGTACGTGCTGCATGCTGCTGGAAACTGTTCGCTTCCAAGCCTGTCATGAACCCCACTTCCAAAAGATGCAAATGCCACTGAGTTGAAGAAAATGTAAAGGTGACTTTGCGTACATTGCTGCTGCTCAGCCTGCACGCTCCGGTCCATTTGTCTGCTCGTCTGAAGCATGATACACATATCACGCTTGACAATTTTGGAGCATATTCTGACAATGAATGGACAGGAGGGGACACTATGCATTGCAAAGGGCGTCTAAACAGCTTCATCATGACATGATGCCTGTCACTTGGCATTGCCTTAACAGTCTGCCATTTTGCCATCCACAATCCAGCACAGTAGCAGTGTTATTTTGGACTCCATTCTGTGTCATAACAGGGCGGGAAAGATGCCTCAGAATCAACTGGACCATAGACACAGATCACAATCCAAGTCACAGCATGCAAGCACCAGACCGATGCGTAATGCACAAGGATGCCAATGATGTACTAGTACGAGAAGGCCCAGAAGCATTGAAATGGTGTGTCAGAAACCCTCAGCCTCTACCTCTTGAGGGGCCATACAGGTGAACACCACTCACTCGCTCGCTTGGTCATGTCACAGTGACATCATGCTCTGGTGACATCGTTTTAAGCAACACATTGTGACCCATAGCATCTCAAGCTTCACATATGCTTTTACACTTTGGTAGCAGAGCAATGCAAGAGGCGTTACATGCATACTGTGCCAAGTAACAAGCAGGCCAAGGAGCAAAGCGATGCTGAGGTCTGCAGGGTGCATAAGAAGATCCGCAGAGGCACTCACCAACCTGCCACAGAGACAGCAACAAAGGCATGATTGCAGTATGCAAGTGACAATGCACTTCTACAAGCTTTTTGGTACTCGCTTGGACATGAAAATCGATTTAGGTCACCCAGCTGCAACAGATTTGCAAGCATATCATTGCATGGCTTCTCCTAGGAGGGTTAGTCAACCTTTCTGGCAGTACCTGCAGCAATTACAAGCCAGCTGTGCAACTGACAACACCACCATATGAGTTTACTTTACAAAACATGACTCAATGACCTTCTGAGTTTGCTGTGTAATTAGCACTGATTCAACGTCAAGCAATTTGATTTGGGGTCTCTCACAATGTGCATGTAACAGTGCAGGAAATTAGCCTCCTGACACGCTAGCAATGCACCTTTTACCTCAGCCTTGCTACCGGTACAAGGCAAGGCCATGGCAGTCCAGCAATTGATACAAAAGCACAAACGTCTCATGCAAATTGCCTGCTGTCTTATGGGCCTCCATTGCTTCTACTTTGCTTCTCCAAAGCATGTCCTGTGGCTCCTCCAGTGATGTGTCTACCAGATGGTACAATCGGCTTTAGCTTTGTACAATGTGCTGTTTCCTTGATTGATTGAATCTCAGATATACTTTCCCAAGGATATCGATACACTAATTTGCAGAGCTTGGTAAGCTTTGTGCTGTTTGCAAAAAGTTGTTGCTGCCCTACTGGACGAAGACAGTCTCCGTAGGAATGCCAGACTGCAACACAATTTCTGGCCAGCTCGTCAAAGCGCCGTCTGCCAGCATCTGCTGAAGCTCCCCTCCAAGGCTAAGTACGGGGGGGGGGGGGGCCGGAGCCCCGCCTGGAGCTGATGGCAGTACTTACGGACACTCAAGCCTACAGCGCTCGCATGCTGGAGTCAAGTCAGATCAACGTCGGTCACAAATCGTGGGCAATCTTCACCAAGACTGACCGCTTCAGCAAGTTGGAGGAAGACGTACGGACGCTCAAACAGGACGTAGAAAATCTCAAAAAGGACGCTGTTACCTACGGAGCCATCTTCTTATGTATGACAGCAACGCAAGCGCTCCTATTCGCAGCAGGGGACGTCTCACAGGAGTACCTGAACAAGCGTTTCACGAAGATGTATCAAGCTCAAGACGCAAGACTGCTCCAATACACACAAGTTGTCAATCAACAGCAGCCTTTCGCTGTAGCCGAGGAAGCCGTTGCAACTGGCCTGGACAAGATCATCAACGAACGGAACTCGATGGTACACTTCAGGACAGAAGCAGGCTTCTACCAAAGCTACATATTACCAGCTCAAGCCCTGCTCAAACGGCACCCGACTCTTCAATAGCAGTACGTCACAGAAAGTCTGGTGATTGGTACCTACACCAGTCTGAAGTCGTGTTTTCATTTCTGAATGATAAGTTTGTATTTCCTGACTAGTACAACAGCCTGGAGTCATATTTCACTTCTTGAAGTCAATTTTCTGAATGATAAGAAACCCTAGGCTTTCCTTGGTGGATTGGATCTCAGATACATGTTCCCAAGGACACACTGGCTTGCAGAGCTTGGTAACATGCCTGGATCTCAGAGATATTGTGTCAAGTACAGCATGCAGTCAAGCAAAGGTTGTGTTAGGCTGCTGGGACATGCCTTGGCTGAGGAACTGGCTAGGCGTCTTGGTATGTGCTGCATGCTGCTGGTAAAAGATGACTCTGACTACATTGCTGCTGCTCAGCCTGTATGCTCCGGTCCATTTATCTGCTCGTCTGAAGCATGATACAGTATACTCTGACAATGCATGGACAGGAGGGGACACTATGCACTGCAAAGGGAGTCTAAACAGACATGCAGCCTGTCACTTGACATTGCATCGACAGTCTGCCAGGTCACAATCCAGGAGAATAACAGTGCTATGTTGGCTTTCATTGTTCTGTGTCTCACAGGGCGGAAAAGATGCCTCAGAATCAACTGGACCACAGACACTGATCACAATCCAAGTCACAGCATGACAGCACCAGACCGATGCGTAATGCACAAGGATGCCAATGATGTACTAGTGCAGGAAGGCCCAGAAGCATTGAATGGTGTATCAGAAACCCTCAGCCTCTACCTCTTGAGGGGCCGTACAGGTGAAAACCACTCGCTCGCTCACTCGCTCGCTTGCTGGCTCATGTCATGGTAAAATTCGAAGCAATGCATTGTGACCTATTGTGTCAAGCTTCACATACGCTTTGACACTTTGGTAGCATAAGACATTCACATGCATACTGTGCAAAGTAATAAGCAAGCAACATAGTGATGCTTGGTCTGCAGGGTGCACAGGAAAATATGCAGAGGCACTCGCCAGCCTGCCATAGAGACAGCAACAAAGGCATGATTGCAGAATGCAAGTGACAATGAACTGCTACAAGCCTTTTGGCACAAGTTTGGACAAGAAACTCAATTTAGATCACCCAGCCGAAGCAGATGTACTGTAGTTTTGCTTACAAAATATCATTGCATGGCTTCTGCTAGGAGGGTCAGTCAAACTTTCTTACAATATTTGCAGCAACTACAAGTCAGCTGCGCAGTTGACAACACCCTCATATGGTTTCAGTTTACAAACCTATGCAGATATGCCCTGATGACCTTCTGAATTTGCTGTGTAACCGGTATTGATCTAACGTCAAGCCATTCTAGTTGGTGTCTCGTGCATTGTGCAAGGCGAGGCACATGGCAGTGCAGCAATGTGTGCAAAAGCGCAGAAGATGTTTCATGCAATTGCCTGCTGTCTTATGGGCCTGCATTGTATCTTCTTTGCTTGCTCTGCACCTCCAATGCATGTACTGTGGCACCTCCAGTGATGTTGTGTCCACCAGATGGCAAGAT
>JAABUK010001012.1_pt1 | contig 55742 bp, 43 predicted proteins | sample 5559141 | NCBI WGS metagenome assembly JAABUK01 (sample SAMN10711869, study PRJNA513367) | rock metagenome | isolation source: Antarctica rocks | place: Antarctica: Victoria Land, Pudding Butte nord | collected 2016-01-03 | reverse complement strand
CTCCTTGGCCGGCGTCAGGGCCCGCTCGACGATCAGGCGCCGGAGCGGGGTCATGGCGTCGAGGGTGGCGGCGTTGATGCGGTCCTCCTGGGCAAGTCGAATCCGATCCCCCGTTCTAACCCCGGTCAGAACAGGGTGCCAGAATCCGCTGGCGCACCCGACACGTCGAAACGTCCAGGAAGGTCCTGCTTCTACCGGGGCGTCGGCACGCAGAGGAGCGTCCCGTCACGGCAGACGACGACCAGTTCCTCGATTCCCGGGACGTGGAAGCAGGCCTGCGGGTGGTCCGCCTCCAGCGGGGCAGATCCCGCCGCCAGGAACGCCATCGGGCCGCAACGGAACCAGTCGACCCGGCCCCGGGCGACCCCGGCGACCAGGCCGGGGCGGACCAGGGCGGCCGAGAGGTAGCCCCCACCGCGCGAGGCGAGGTTGGCCAACCGGATCAATTCAGCGTCGTTGACCTTCAAGGCGGACCAGTGGATGATCCCGTCGCGGTCGAGACCGGCCAGCTCGAATCGGCCGGGCTCGGACTGGAGCCAGGCGAGCGGGGCCGAGCGGAGCGCCTGGCCCTCGGCCAGCGTCGGACCCCAGCCGAGCAGGCGGCGTCGGACCATCTTCCCCGTCGCCTCGACCTGGCAAATGTCCGGGTCGTCGTGGATCAAAATCGCCCGGACCAGGGACTCGCCGTCGATGGAAGAGACGAGCAAGGCGGCGGGCGGGTCGGTCTTGAGGAAGGGCATCGGCAGCCTCGACCAGGGCATCAGGGCGCCCATCCCCCCCACCAGGATCATCTCTTCGCCGTTCCAAACGCCCACTGCACGGACCGAGCCGTCGGAGATCACGGGCGTCAGCCAGAACTCGCCGGGGCCTTCGACCGGCCTGGCCTGCCTCGACCAGCCGAGGGCCTTCGACGCCCCATCGAATACGATCAGGTGGCGAGGTCCGGGGTCGTCGCCGACCAAGGCGACCAGGATCCTGGAATGCGGCTCGAACGCCATCGAGAGGATCGGGCCGGACTCTTCGGCCAGGCAGGTGACCAGTCCGCTGGCGGCGTGGAAGCGGGCGACCTGGCCCCCCTCGAAGCCGAGGAAGACCTCCCCGGTCGGAGGGCCCTGGCAGGCGGCCGAGACCACCCCGCCGATCGCCTTGATTCGCCGAGACTCGCCCCGCGGGGCCAACCCGAGGTCGGGCCGGCCAGGCCTCCGCCGCTCGGCCTCACGCTCGGAGGCGATCTTGATCGCCAGGGTCGCGTCGCCGACGAGGCCGGGGGCCCATGCCCGATTCCTGCCGAAGTAAGCCGAGGCGAGCAGACCGTGGCGGCGGAGCGGGCCGATTTGCTCGCGGAGCTTCGAAGCCAGGCCCATCAAGGCCCGGTCGCGCAGGTCGTCGCGGACCTCGTCCAGCCCTTCGCGGTCGGCCAGCATGGCCAACTCGTTGTAGAAGTCGACCGCCGGGGCCTCCGAGCCCGGCTTCCGCAGCACCTCGTCGACCCGATCGACCAGCTCGACCAGCGGCCCGGCCCGACCGGCCTCGGCGAGGATCGTGGCCATCCGCAGGGCGCAGGGGACCGCGTTGGCCGAATTTCGGTCGGTCGTGTCCCGGAGTTCCCACCCCTCGGTATAGCGACCGAGGGCCAGGTCGGGGCGTCGGGCCCGGTCGCGGAGCAGGTCGCCGGCGGCGATCGGCCCTTTCCAGGGGTCGGCCGCGAGGAGGTCGGCGGCCAGGCCGTATTCTTCGAGCGCCTCGACCTCCTCGCCGACCTTGCAAAGCAGGTCGCCCGCCTCGGCATGGCGGCGGGCCCTCCGGTAGAGCTCCAGGGCCCGGTCGACTTCCCCGGCCGCTTCAAACGAGCGGGCGGCGGCAACGAGGTCGTTGAGCCGGTTCAGGTAGACGTAGGCGGCGTCGCGGTGCAGGCCGGCGCGGGAGAGGCAGGCGGCGGCGGAGGCGAAGTCGCCCAGGAGCTTCCCGTGGATGTAAGCCGCTCGGCGGTCGTCGCCCCGCCGCTCGGCCTCCTCGGCGGCCTTGCGATACTCCTCGGCCAGCTCGGCCTGGAGGTTGGCCCCGCCGAACCAGATCCCCCCGGCGGGCTCTCCCTGTCCGAGGATCGATTGCAGCGAATAGGTCGGGTTGGACTCGGGCAGCTGGCCCTCGGCCGATGGAGTCCCGCCGCGTCCTCCCGGCCCGCCGAGCGGCAGGGCATGGCGCAGGGCCCGCTCCACGTCGCCCTCGCGGAACTGGCGGATCAATTCGCGGAGCGCCCCCTCCTGCTTGCCCAGCATTGCCTCGGCGACCCTGTGCGATCGCCCGACGCCGCGGCCAATCCAGGCGGCACCGATGCCGATCAGCCCCTTCAGGCCCGCCATCAGGTCGCGTCCGGCCCCGGCCAGGGCCTGACCGGCCGTCGAGGGCCCTGCACCGCCGGCCCCTGCCGGGTCGACGCCCGGTTCGGGGTCGTCCGTCAGGTTGAGCGGGTCGACCTCGCCCGGTCCTGGCGACTCCAGGGTGATCTCCCGGAGTCGCTCGGCCTGGGGCGGGCGGGGCGGGAACGACCGCCAGGCGTCGCTTCCCAGCCGACGGGCCGAGGCCAGTCCCGCCAGGTCGACCGCGTCGGCCGGGTCATAGGACAGGACCCGGCCGCCCGGCAGGAAGACCAGGCCGCGATCGCGAGCGAGCCCCCGGGCCTCGTCGTCCAGCAGCGTCGGCACGAGGTCGGCGTCGGCGGGCAGGTAGATCCCGGAGGCCAGGGCACGGAGCCGGGTCCACCCCGGGGGCGAGGCGACCCCCTGGCCGAGGATCAGGAGGAAGCCCCGGGCGACCCGGTGGATCCTCGGAGGCCGGGGGCCGCCGAGCGAGGCGACCAGGTCGAGCAAGACCTCGACGGAATCGGCCTCCAGCAAGGCCGCCGACGCCGCGTCGGCCTCGGCCCGCCTTCGCAGATGGAACGTCACCTTCATGGGCGACTGCCTCGGTCGGAGAGCCCCGGCCCGGTCACTTCGGGCCCGACTCCAGCACGCCCGCGTTCAGATACCACATCCGATCCGGCCCCTTGACCAGCCCATGCGACATCCGATACGACGCGATCGAGCCGACATCCTCGCGGTCGCGGAGATGGACGTTGATCGTGTAGTCGGCCCGCGAGGTCTCCTTGCCGGTGCTCTTGTCGGCGCGGAAGGCGTCGACCTCGAACTTCAGGGGGGCGTAAGCTCCCGCGCCCGAGGACTGCCTCCAGCCGGCGACCTGGCCCTTCCAGTGGTCACGAAAGTCCTCGAAGCTCGCGAAACGATGCCGCCCGAGGTCGCTCAGAAGCAGCCACATCCGACGATAATGCGGGAAATGGTGCGAGGCGGCGGAGAAGAAGTCGTTGACGGCCTGCTCCGGCGTGATCCGTACCGGCCGCTCCACGGTGATCATCAAGGGATAGCTCAACAAGGCCGTGGCCACCGCGCCGAGCAGGAAGATGAGCAAGCCGGGCGTACCGAGCCCGAAGAGCCAGGCCAGGAAGAGCGTCCCGAGCCCGACCGCACCGACCCGGACGAGGTCCGGGCCCCACTCGCCGAGCCTCGACCAGGTCGGATCGACGCCGGAGACCTCGGTCGCGAACTCGGTCGTGCCGACCTCCTCGACGGTCTTCGTCCGCACCACAGGCCGAGGCGTCGCGGCCTTCAGACGCTCGACCGGAGGCGGGGGGATCACGACGGGCCGGGGGGACTCCTCCGCCCCGGGCTCCGAGTAACCCTCCAGGTCGTAGCCTCCCTCGGCTGGCGGGGGCGGCGAGGAAGATGACGAAGGCGGGAGCGGGACCTGGATCGGGCGGATTTCGTCGGTGTCGAATAACGAACCGGCGTCGCCGATCGGCCGGGATTCGTCGCGACGGCCAGGGTCCGGCATGGTCGATCCTCGGGAGGAGGCGGCTCGAAGGGGGACGCCTGGCGGCAGTCTAACCGGCCGGCCCTCAACGAGCAACCTACCCAGGACGACGCGGCCGGGCGCGGGCCTCATTCATTTCGGGTCGAGATTTTGGTCGAGTTCGCCGGGCGAGACCTCGCTCTTGATCCCGCCGGGGGGGACATCCAGCCCGGCGGTCCAGACGATCGCGTTGAGGACCAGCTTGCGGAAGTCGTCGTTGCCGAAGTTCTTGTGGAAGTGGCCGCCGGTGAAGCCAAATCCCCGGCCGCCGTCGGGCCGCTCGACCGCCCAGGCGAGGACCTCGTCCCGCCCGCTAGCCTCGACGACGTGCTTGTAAGGCCCGCGAGGCGACGAACTTTTCCCCTGCCGGGTCTCGTCGTCCGGCTTCGCCATGAGGATCGGAGTCACGCCCTTCATCTCGGGGCGGAACCGCATGTTGTAGTACCACTCGTCGTTGACGGCGAACGGCTTGACGCCCTGCGTGATCGGGTGCTCGGGCAAGACCTTGATCTCGGCCGTCCAGTGCGGGTTGGTCGAGAAGCGGTCCTCGTAATAGCCGCCCATCCAGTCGAGGAACTCCTTGCCACCCTTGTCCTTGGGGATCTCGACGGCGTAGTGCATGCAGGCCAGGCCGACGCCCCTGTCCATCAAGGCCTTGAGCTTGGCGAGGTGGTCGCCCTGAATGATCGGGTGGCCGCCGCCGCCGTCCATGAAGAAGACGACCGCCTTGGCCCCGTCGAAGACCGACTCGTCCGAGGGCCAGCCGCCGCCGACGTAGACCGGGTCGACCCCGGGGACTTCCTTGAGGCACTTCGCCAGCAGCTTCATGCCGGCGTTGAACTCGTGCGACCCCTTGCCGTGGCTCGGCTTGCCGGCGATCAGGACGACCTTGGCGTCGCCCTTGTCCAGCGCCAGGGCGGCCGGGGTCGCGAGGGTCGCCAGGGCCAGGCCCAGGAGCAGGCCTCCAAGTCGCTTGGTCATCGATCGAGCCTCGACGAAAGTAGTGGATCGGATGGTGTTGGATCGTGTCGTTCGCGTTCGTTCGAAGCACGCCACGAGCCCCCAGGGGAGGGGCCCGTGGCGTCACGGTACGATGCGGGCTGGGACCGGCTGATCAGACAAGCGGGGTCTCGCCGGGGACGGCGACCGCCGGGGTCGGGAAGGGGCCGAAGTCGAGCGACTTGGGCGTCAGGTCGAGCTTGGAGTTGAGGGCCTGCTCCCACGTCACGACCTGGCCGGTGTAGGCCGACATCCGCCCCATGATCGCCGTCAGGGTGGACTCGGCGACGGTCCGCAGCTCCATCAGCGGCTTGCCCGCGCGGATCGAGTCGATCAGGTCGATGTGCTCCTGCTCGTACGGGTTCCGCTCGTTGGCGATCCGCACCCGGCCGCCGGTGGTGCCGCCCGCGGTCCGGTAGTTGCCCGGGGAGAGGATGTACTTGCCTTTGGTGCCGACGATAGTCTCGGAGACGTTGTTGGAGCAGCCGTCGATCTGGCGGCACTGGCTGGTCGTGATGATGTTCTCGGGGTACTCGTACTCGACGGCGAAGTGGTCGAAGACGTTGCCGTAGATCGGCGAGGTGCGGACCTGCCGCCCGCCGAGGGCATTGCAGCGGACCGGGTGGGCGTTCATCGCCCAGTTCATCACGTCGAGGTTGTGGACGTGCTGCTCGTTGATGTGGTCGCCGGAGAGCCAGGTGTAGTAGAGCCAGTTGCGGATCTGGTACTCCATGTCCGACATCTTCGGCGTCCGGTCGACCTTCCAGAGGCCGCCCTGGTTCCAGTACACCTGCGCGGTGACGAGTTCACCGATGGCGCCGTCGCGGATCCGCTTCATGACCTCGACGTAGCCGGCCTGGTGGCGGCGCTGGGTCCCGGCGACGACGGCCAGGTTTTTGGCCTTGGCCATCTCGGCGGCGGCCAGGACGGTCCGGATCCCCGGGCCGTCGACGGCCACGGGCTTCTCGCAAAACAGGTTCTTGCCGGCCTCGATCACCGCCTTGATATGGCCGGGGCGGAACCCGGGCGGGGTGGCGAGGATCACGAGGTCGACACCCGAGTCGATCACCCGCTTGTAGGCGTCGATGCCGACGAACTTGCGGTCGTCGGCGACGTCGACCTTGTCGCCGAACTGCTTGAGCTTGTCCAGGGAGCCGTCGAGGTGGTCCTTGAACAGGTCGCCCATCGCGTGGAGCTTGATGTTGGTCGACGCATTGATCGACTGCTCCGCCGCGCCGGTGCCCCGGCCGCCGCAGCCGACCAGGCCGACCTTGATGACGTCGCTGCCCTGGGCGTGGGCGTTGGCCATCGAGCCCAGTTGGGCCGCGGCGGCGAGGGCGGCGGAGGACTTCAGGAACTCGCGACGCGAGGCGCTCAGCTTGCCGACGGGGTCGGTCATGGCGACGGTCTCCGGGATCGATTTCGGGCGGGCGGGCTGGATCAGGTCGGACGCACGACGATCAGCAAGCCGCTTGGCGGGCTCACGTCGTACGTTAGCGGGTCCCTTTGCCCTTCACAACCAGCGAGCGGACGCCTTTGAGATTTTCCTGCTCGTCCACCGCCCGGACGACGCGGAACCCGACGCGGGTGGCGTCGGTGTGCCACCAGATGCTCTGGGGGCGCTGGGGGTCTTGCACCGACCACTCGCGATTCGAGCTGATCCGGCTGGCCGAGCGGAGCTTGTCGGCGTCGTCGTCCCAAGACCCGCCCCGGGCGACGTACGAGTATTCGGCCGTTGTCGGCAGGACGACCGGGCCGGGAGACGGGTTGCCCTTCTTGGCGAAATCGGCGTAGGCGTCGGGCTTGTAGAAGTCGACGCACCACTCCGAGACGTTGCCGTGCATGTCGTGGAGTCCCCACGGATTGGGCTTCTTCTTGCCGACGGGCATCGGCTTCTCGGAGTTCTCGACGTAGTAGGCGTATTCGCCGAGGTCCTCGGTCCCCTCGCCGCACGAGTAGGGCGTGGTCGTCCCGGCCCGGCAGGCGTATTCCCACTCGGCCTCGGTCGGCAGGCGGTAGAGCTTGCCGGTCTTGGCCGAGAGCCAGCGGCAGTATTCCATCGCGGCGTGGTGGGTCATGCAGATCGCCGGGTTGTTGCGGTTGCCGAAGCCGAAGGTCATGTCGGCATAGGGCTTGGTCGAGCGGGTCACGGCGTCGGCCGCCGCCTCGGTCGCGGGGAGCTTGGAGAGGTCGACGTTCTCGCGTTGCTTGCGCTTGATGTCCTTGCTGAAGGCGTACTCGTCGAACTCGTCCCAGGTCACCTCGCACTTGGCCATCCAGAACGGGGCGATCTTGACGTTGACCTGGGGCCCCTCGTCGGCGTCGCGCTTGGCCTCGGAGGCGGGGCTGCCCATCAGGAAGGTCCCGCCCGGGATCGGCAGCATGTCGAACTTCAGATCGGTCCCGGCGATGGTCTGGGTGTAAGGCTTCAGCGCGGCCTTGGGGACGTCCTCGGCGAGGGCGGCGGGAGCGGTCGCCAGGGCGACGAGCAAGGCGAGGCGGGGCTTCATGGCCTGGCGCACTTCTGGTAATCTCCTTCTTCGGGGCGGCCTTCGATTGGCGGGGGATTCGGGGAGGGCGAGTGATGGACGCTCGGCGGATCGCGGCCCTGGTTCTGTTGGCGACCTCGGCCACGTCGGCCCAGGGGCCTCGCCGGTTCGAGTTCACCGAGCCGCACATGGGCACGGCCTTCTCCCTTGTTTTATACTCCGACGACGAGGCCGCCGCCAGTCGCGCCTCGAGGCTCGCCTTCGCCCGGATCGCCGAACTCGACCGGACCCTGACCGACTACGACCCGGCCTCCGAACTGATGCGACTCTGCGACCATGCCGGAGACGTGCCGGTCGCCGTCGGCCCCGACCTCTTCGAGGTCCTCTCCCGTTCCAAGGCGCTCTACGAGCGCTCCGGGGGGGCTTTCGACGTCACCATCGCCCCCGTCGTCAGGCTCTGGCGGCGGGCCCGGCGCGACCGCAAATTGCCCGACCCGGACTTGCTGGCAAAGGCCCGCGCCCTCGTCGGCTCCGAAGCCCTCAAGCTCGACCCGACAAATCGCACCGTCGCGCTGACAAGGCCCGGGATGAGGCTCGACGTCGGCGGGATCGCCAAGGGGTATGCCTCGGAGGAGGCGATCAAGGTCCTCAGGCGCGAAGGGATCGCCTCCGCGCTGGTGGCGGGCTCGGGGGACATCGTCGTCTCCGGGCCGCCGCCGGGTCGTCCGGGCTGGTCGATCGCCGTCGCCCCCCTGAAGGCCGAGGCCGACGATTCGGGCCCGACGCTCATCCTCTCGAACGCCGCCGTCTCGACCTCGGCGGACGCCGAGCAGTTCGTCGAGATCGACGGCGTGCGCTACTCGCACGTCGTGGACCCGAAGACCGGGCTCGGCCTGACCGAACGGCGGAGTGTGACGGTGGTTGCCCCCGAGGGGATCACCGCCGACGGGCTCGACACGGCCGCCTGCGTCCTCGGGCCTGAGAAGGGCCTGGCGCTGATCGAGTCGACCCCGGGGGCCGCCGGCCTCTTCGTCCGCCTGGCCCCGGCGGGCCGCGAGGTCCGCGAGTCGAAGGGTTGGGCCTCGCGTCTCAAGCCGCCGGCGAAGCCTTGAGGGTCAGCCCTCGGACCCGTTTCCCCTGGTGAGATGGACCGGCGGCAGGCCGACGATCTCGAAGGTCGAGGAGGCAAGCCCGATTTTGGATTCGTCGAGCGCCGCGAGGATCTCCCGGCTCATGGCGTCCTTCAAGCCGCGGATGCCCCTGTCCTCGGCAATGAAGCGGACGGTCAGCTCCAGCCAGTTGTCGGTCAGCCGATAGTAGACCTTCGGGGCCATCTCGGCCGGCTTGAGGAAGTAGCGCCGCTGCATTTCCTGGAGTGCAACCTCGCCCATCTGCTCGATCTGCACCGTATGTCTCCTGGCTGTTTCGAGCAGGATTTCCTCGGCCTTGGCCCGATCGGCGGTGTAGGTGATCGGCAGGACCATCTCCACCCAGAGGTAAGGGAAGTCCCTGGTGTAGTTGTAGACCGGCTCCTCGAAGATCTTGGCGTTGGAGAGGGTGACGACCCGGCCGGAGTATTGGCGGGCCTGGACCCACATCGCCGGGTCGGCCTTCCGGACCGCCGGGGGCTGGCCCATCTCCATGATCGTCGTCTGGAGGAAGCCCAGGCCGATCACGTCGCCCCGGACCCCGCCCATCGAGATCCGGTCGCCGACGTTGAAGGTCTGCCCCCGGAGGATCACGAAGTAACCGGCCAGGGCCGTCACGACCTTCTGGAGCGCGAAGGCGAGGCCGGCCGTCACCAGGCCGAGCGCCGTGGCCAGCCTCGTCGGGTCGTCGAACCAGATCGAGACCAGGCCGACCAGCATAGTCACCGTCAGGGACAGCCGGACCCCCTGCCGGGTCCAGAACTAAGCACGCTCGTGCCGCCTCCGGCTGAGCAGGGTCCTGGTCAGCGACTGGAGAGCGTAGTTGAGCAGGATCATCAGGGCGATGAAGCCCAGGGTGGATAATAGCTTCACCCCGTTCTCGGCATTCACCCCGACGAGCTTGACGCCGAAGATCTCGACCGCTTGGGTCGGCCCGACGAGCCTGATGAGATCCCCCAAAACCTTCCGCTCCTTCCGTACACCGTTCTCGACACCCGGGCCTTTGATCCGATCGTCCGCATTCGTGATGCCGGATGCCGGGGCCCGGCCTCCCGATCCGGGACCTTGATCTCGCACGCGGGCGACCCGCGAGGCGGGGGTCGGCCACGCTTCACCCAGGAATCAGTGAACCGGGGCGGGCGGTCCGGGCGTGGGCGGCCGGCCTCCCGCCTTCCCGGCCAGCCAGCGGGCGGCCAGGACGTCGGTCGAGGAGTGGGCCAGGATCGAGCCGAAGATGCAGAGGGCCACCAGCCGAAAGAGTCCCTCGGCCCTCGTCGGGTCGATCTTCGCCCCCTCGGCCTGCTTGAGGATCAGGAGGCCGAATACCACCGAGGCGAACCCCTTGGGGCCGAACCAGGCGGCGATCGCCCGCTCTCGCCAGGGCAAGGAACTCCCCATCAACGAGAGCGAGAGCGCCACCGGGCGCACCGCCACGATCGCCAGGAAAGCGAAGAGATACCCGAGCGGCGGGATTTCCCTGAGAAATGCCGGCGAGATCAGGGCCCCGAAGATGAGCAAGGCGGCCAGCTTGAGCAGCTCGGCCACCAGTTCGCCGAATCGGTGGAATGACTCGCGGACCTCCGGGCCGACCGTCGCCACCGTGATCCCCGCGGCGAAGGCGGCGAGGAAGGCGTTGGCGTGGGCTAGCGAGGAGGCCGCCAGCACGATCAGGCCGATGGCGAAGGCGTTGAGCGGCTGGTAGCTCGCGTGCGCCGAGAAGAACCGGGTCTGCTCCAGCCGGATTGCCGCCCAGGGGATGGCGATCCCGATCGCCACGCCGAGGACCACCTCGCCGAGGACCTCGATGATGCTGAAATGGTCGCGAGTGACGACCGCCAGCATCGCCAGGACGATCGGCAGGGCCAGGCCGTCGTTCAGCCCGCTCTCGACGTTGAGGAGCTGCCGGAGCCGAGCGGGGACCTCCTCGCGGCCGACGATCGCGGCGGCGAAGACCGGGTCGGTCGGGCTCAGGATCGCCCCGACGAGGAAGGCGTCGGCCCAGGGCAGGCCGACCACGAACCGGCCGAGCAGGGCGGTCCCGAGCAGGGTCAACGGCAGGCCGAAGAGCAGCGCCCGGCCCGGGAGGATCCAGGCCCTCGAGAGGTCGCGGAGGCCGACCTTCATGCCGTCGGTGAACAGGACGCTGACGAGGGCCAGCTCGGCGAGCAGCGAGACCGTCGGGGAATCGGGCCGGATCGCCACCACGCCGAGCATCCCCTCACCGACGAGGAACCCGGCCAGCAGGAAGAGCACGGCGGTCGAAAGAATGCTCCGATCGGCCAGGTCGGAGATCAAGACCGACGCCAGCAAGACCAACGCGAATACCAGGGCGGTAGTCATCGAATCGGGCCTCCTTCGGAGTTGAGGTCGAGGGCCTCGGCCGCCTCGCGATAACGCTCCTCGGCATCCGCGAGATCGCTCGGGTCGTCGAGGCCGCCCTGAGCCCCCCGGCGGATCGCCTCGGCCGGGCGGCGGAGCGCCCCGAGCACTTGGGGGTCCTTCGACAGTCGGGCTACCACCGCGATCGTCTCCAGCAGTCTCATGGTCACCGAGGTATCCTTCCTGGCGGCCTGGCGGATCTGGTTGAAGCAGGCGTCGACGATCCCTGAGGCCGTCGAGGAGGCGGCGAGGATCCGCAGGTGTCCCTGGTCGTCGTGACGCTCGGGCGAGGGGATCGACCTGCCCGTCAGGGTGCAAATCGATGCCCCAAGCCGGTCGACACAGCTCATCGCCGTCGTCGGGTCGTTGATCCCCGGCGAGAGCGCCCGGACGGCGACCTCGACGAGTTGGGCGACGGAGAACTCGACATCCTGCGTCGAGGTCCGTCGGTGCACGAAGTAGAAATGCCCCCGGATATCCCCGGCCAGATCGTCGTCCACCCGGTCGGCCGGCCAGACCCTGGCCAGCCCTTCGCCCTCGAAGAAGAATTTACCCGGCCTTCCGAGGACCTCGATCACCACGTCGCGGGCCTCCGCCAGGTGGAGCAGCGAGTCGAGGTCGATCGCCTGGAGATCGTTGCTGCAAGCCGAGGCGAGCCCTTTGGAGTTGCGTTCGAAACCCGCCGGGAGGCCGGCGGCTCCCCTCGACGACGCGGGCCACTCGTGCCCCGCGGGCTGCGGATAGAGCCGGCCGATCGCCCGATTCAGCTCGCGGCTGACCCCGGAGATCACGTTCTCGGCCTGGATCGAGGAGGCCGAGTGGTGGATGAAGTAGATGAAGACGCCCAGGCTGAGCATCGCCAGGAGCAGGCCGACCGTCACCGAGATGTGCGGCACGAACGTCTCGTTCTCGGTCCCGTTGACGGTCCGCAACACCAGCAGGCAGTACGTGAACGTGGCGATGAACGTGCCGATCGAGACCTGGTGGCCCTTGTCGCGCATGAAGTTACGGAGCAGCCGGGGTCCGAACTGCGAGGAGGCCAGTTGCAGGGCCACCACGGTGATCGAGAAGGTGACGCTGGCGATCGTCATCATCGACCCGGCGACCGTCGAGAGGACCGCCCTCGACCCCTCGGGCCCTCGCGTGAACGTCCAGCCGAACGTCGCCACCCAGTTTTTCGCGGGGGTCGCCTTGTCGAGCTGGATCGTGGCGAAGGAAAGCAGGATGGACCCGAGGACCATCACGGTCGGGATGAACCAGAAGCTCGTCCGAAGATCTTCCCACTTGTTTTCAAACCAGACGCGCATCGACGACCTTCGGGGAGCCTCATCACTCGGAGCCGGGACGCTCCCTCCGACCCAGGTCATGGTATCCTCCCGACGCCTCCGAATCGGTATCCAAGCCCCTGGAAAGCTTGGAATTCCACATATCGGGAAGACGGCGGGGTTTGGCTTCGGGTTCGGCATCGCGACCCTGGTGGGGACGCCCCTCGCTTGGGCGATAGGCGCCCGTCCGCACGCTTGACGGCCCGGCCCGGGCGGCGCTAGCATGTCGCTGGAGGCCACGGCACGAGGGTCACGACCTTGGACGACGTCTTCTGGATGAACCGGGCGATCGAGCAAGCCCGCGCGGGGATCGCCCTGGGCCAGTCGCCGTTCGGCTCGGTCATCGTCCGCGATGGGCGTGCGATCGCCGAGACTCACAACACGGTCTGGCTCGAGACCGACCCAACCGCCCATGCCGAGGTCAACTGCCTGAGGAAGGCGGCCGTCGCGCGGGGGTCGATCGACCTGGCGGGCTCGACGCTCTATTCCACCTGCGAACCCTGCCCGATGTGCCTGGCGGCGAGCCATTGGGCCAGGGTCGACCGCGTCGTCTTCGGGGCCGGGATCGCCGACGCCGCGCGGGCCGGGTTCCGGGAGATGCCGGTCGGGGCGAAGGACCTCGCCTCTCTGGGTCATTCCCCCCTCATCGTCGAAGGCGGCTTGCTGCTCGGACCTTGCGTCGAACTGTTCCGCGAATGGGAGCGGGCGAAACTCGGCCGGTCCTATTGACCCGCCACCCTCCCCGGCCGTCCCCGGGGAACATCCCGGGTCGGGGGGCGGTGGGTGGTTGACTCGCGGCGATTTGCCATTAGAATGGATCTCGCGGTTCGACGAAGGGCGCATAGCTCAGTTGGCTAGAGCACACGACTGATAATCGTGAGGTCGTAGGTTCAAGTCCTACTGCGCCCATTCGTTCGACCCTCCCACCAAGCATCCCCCTCCCCCTCACTCCTCGTCGTCGTCTTCCTCGGGCTCTTCGGCCTCTTCCTCGTCCTCGGTCTCCTCTTCATCGTCCACGGGCGCGTCGGCCACCGGGGCGGCAATCGGCTCGGCGACGGGAACCGGCCGGGGGATCGCGGCGCCCAGGCCCGGGGCGTTGTCGGGCATCGGCTCCTTCGTCTTCTGGACGAAGTGCGAGCCCTTCCCCTTGGCCGTCAGCTCCGCGGCGCGGGCCTCGGCGGCTTCCTTCTGATTGAAGTCAAAGGTGCCGACCGGCTTGAAGGCGTCGTTGAGCACGGTCCAGACGATCCGCATCCGGGCCGAGGGCTTGACCGCCTTGACGGCCTTGGCCTTGGGCTTGGCCGGGGCTTTCTTCTTCTTCGGCTTCTTCTCCTCTTCCTCGTCGTCGGGCTCGGCCGCATCGACGGCGTCCTCCTCCATCGGATCGAGGGGCTCGGCGGCGTCATACTGCCGGCGCAACTCGCGCCGGTTCTGGGGTTTCCCTGCCATGCAAACCGTCCTCCTCGGGGCGGATTTCGTGATGATCGCCGAGTCGACGCGGACCCGCCGCGGCTCCGGACCGACCGATCGCTTCATCTTAGTGGATCGTCGCCCGATTGGCCAGCGAGCCGGCTCGACCGGTACGCCTCAGCCAATCGGGTGGAAGGGTCGGAGTAGCGGCGTCGCAGCAACCCGTGGTGGTGCGGGCGGCCCCTCGATCTCCAGGCGGATCTGGGCGAGCAGGTGCTCGGGGTGATAGGGCTTGGTCAGAAATCGGGCGACGCCGAGTTCCACGAGCGCCTCCTCATGTTCCCGGATGATCGCCGCGCTGCAGATCACGACTTTTTGCGAGGGGCAGCGGGCCTTGACCCGCCGGCAGACCTCGACGCCGGAGAAGACCGGCAGGTTGAGGTCGAGTAGCAGGAGGTCGAAGGGGCCTTCCTCGGCATAGCGGTCGACCCCTTCCAGGCCGTCGACCGCCTCGCTGACCTCGTAGCCTTCGTTCCTGAGGAACTGGGAGACGAGGCTCCGCAAGACATCCTCGTCCTCGACGACGAGCACCGTCCTTCGCCGTTCCATCGGCTTCCGTCCTTCCTGGTGTCTGGCAAGGCCCGCTAGGGGGCGAAGGTGTCGCTCGCGGACTGCCCGGCCGGGGAGGATCTTAACCACTCCGGGCCCCCGCGCCCATCGGAATGCTCGATCGTCGATGGGCCCGAGGGCTCGAATATCCGAGCGGACCGTGCGAATGCTCCTGGTAGGTCGACGCCTGACCTGCCATAATCTTCGTGCGTCGATCGGGTCGCGGGTCATCCCGGTATAGGTCGCAACATGCAACGCTCTTCGAAAGCGATCACCCTCGTCCTGCTCGGTTCCGCGTTCGTCATCGGTGGTTGCAGCGAGGACGAAGACGAGGAAGTCGCCCGGGAGCAGAACCAAGGCGCCCAGGGCCACGGCGGCCGAGGGATCTTCATCGCCCCGCGGATCGGCGGGGGGATGATGGGCGGCGGTCGGGGCGTCGGCGCGGCCCCCTCGGCTCGCGGCGGCTTCGGCGGCACCGGTTCGGTCGGCGTGGGCTCTTGAGCGATGGGCGGTCCGAGGGGTGAGCGGGCCAGGCCTGGCCCGGATGGGGCCTTCGCGATGATGCGCATCACTACCGAACCCCGACCCGATTGGGCCCGGACCGTCGAGTCGCAGGGGCTCCTGTACCACTCGATCGACGGCGAGCCTTACTGGGACGAGTCGGCCTATTACCTCTTCGAATCGGCCGAGGTCGACCAGATCGAGGCCGCGAGCTTGGCCCTGGACGCCCTCTGCCTGGAAGCCGTCGAGCACGTCGTCGCCGAGGGTCGGATGGAGGAGGTCGGCATTCCCCCGGCCTTCCACCCCTACGTCGCCCGGAGCTGGGAGGTCGACGAGCACACGATCTACGGCCGGTTCGACTTCTCCTACGACGGCCAGGGCCCACCAAAGCTCCTCGAATACAACGCCGACACGCCGACGGCCCTGCTGGAGGCCTCGGTCATCCAGTGGTTCTGGTCGAAGGACCTGCTCGGCCCCTCGGCCTCGGGCCGGTTCGACCAGTTCAACGGCATCCACGAGCGGCTGATCGAGGCCTGGGGCCGGGTCGGTCGCGAGATGGGAAAGCGGGTCGCCTTCGCGGCGCTGGCCGGTTCGGTCGAGGACGTGATGACCGTCGCCTACCTCCGCGACGTGGCGGTCCAGGCCGGCATCCAGGCCGTGCCGATCGCCGTCGAGAAGATCGGCTGGGACGCGCGACGTCGGGCCTTCACCGACCTCTCGGAACGCCCGATCGAGATCCTCTTCAAACTCTACCCGTGGGAGTGGATGATCCGCGAGCCGTTCGGTCCCTCGCTGCCCTGGAGCCCGACCCGCTGGCTCGAACCACCTTGGAAGATGATCCTGAGCAGCAAGGGAATCTTGCCGATCTTGTTCGAACTCTTCCCGGGCTGCCCCTACCTGCTGAGGGCCGAGAACGAGCCCTTCGGCGATCGCCACGTCTCCAAGCCGATCCACTCCCGCGAGGGGGCGAACGTCGCGATTGTCGAGGGGGGGCGGACGGCCTTCGAAACCCCCGGCGAATACGGCGAGGGGCCCCGGATCTATCAGGACTACCACCCGCTCCCCTCATTCGACGGCCGGTATCCGGTCGTCGGCAGTTGGATGGTCAACGGCCACGCCTGCGGCATCGGGATCCGCGAGGACGACGGGCCGATCACCAGGAACACCAGCCGGTTCCTGCCCCACCTGTTCCGCAAGGTTAAGGCAGACAAGCCGCCCATGATGGGCGAGGCGAAGGGCCAGGCCTGGGAACAAGGCTCGGCACCACCTCTTGACGACCCACTCTGGGATCGCTGGTTGGACCGTTGAAAAGGGGGCTGGGTTGGCGAAGGGGGGAGTGGGCAGGGGGAGAGTTGAACTCCCGACACCGCGATTTTCAGTCGCGTGCTCTACCAACTGAGCTACCTGCCCTCGATCGCTCGAAGGATTTGAATGTTAGCGATCGAGGAGGGGGAAGTCAACGGAGCCGAGCAAATCCGGGCAGGTCCGAACCACGGCCGCCCGGGCGTTGAAAGACGCCTTGCCCGGGGCGACTCCCGACACTAAGATCATCTGCTCGACTCCGGGCGCCGTAGCCAAGTGGCAAGGCAGAGGTCTGCAAAACCTCCATCGGCGGTTCGAATCCGCCCGGCGCCTCTCGTGGAGACCTAGCCCTCGATCGTTCGGGGGGTTTTTTGTTTCCAAGGGGCGAGTCATGCTGAATCGCGGCCTCCTCCTGCTCGCCTCCGCCATGACCCTCCCGGCCGAGTCCCCGACCGTCGCTTGCAGCCTGCCGACCGACGGCAAGTAGATCCGTCAGTTCGCCTTCGAAGGCGATCCCGAGACCTATTTCGCCTCGCTCGGCGACGCGGGCCAGGCGGATCGCTTCACCCTCGACCTAACAAAGCCCATCGCCGTCCGGTGGATCGAGGCGAAGACCGGGCGACCCGGCGGCGGCGACGAGCTGGAAGGGGGCTCGCTGGAAGTCTCCGCCGATGGCCAGGCCTTCGAAACCGTCGCCCCCTTCGACAAGCTCGGTGTGGCCCGATTCGCCGCCGAGGGGAGGCCGGTCCGGGCGATCCGCATCAAGCCCGACCCCGCGAAGGCCCGCCCGATCGTCGTCCGGGAGATCATGGTTGACTCGGCCGAGCCGGTCGCCACCTTCGCCTATCCCGTCGAGTACACGGTCGACGTCGCCGACGCCCCCGAGATGAAAGCATGGGCCGACCAGGCCGCCGCGCTCTGCGAGTCGTGGTATCCCAGACTCAATGAACTCCTCAAGAGCGACGGCTACAAGCCACCGACCCAGGTCTCGATGGCCTTCAAGTCGAGCTACAAGGGCGTCGCCCAGGCGAGCGGGGACCGGATCACCGGCTCCGTCGCCTTCTTCAAGGCCCACCCCGACGACCTCGGGGCGATGATCCACGAGACCATCCACGTCATCCAGCGCTACCGGGGGCGGGGCAACCCCGGGTGGCTCGTCGAGGGGATCGCCGACAACATCCGCTTCTTCGTCTACGAGCCGGGCAAGGCTGGGCCGGTCAAACCCCAGAAGGCCCATTACAACAACAGCTACCGGACCTCCGCCACCTTCCTCGACTACGTCGCCAGGACCTACGACCCTCAGCTCGTCCTCAAGCTCAATCGGCTCCTCCGCGAAGGCAAGTACAAGGACGACGCGTTCAAGGACCTGACCGGCAAAACCTTCGACGACCTGGACGAGGAATGGCTCAAGTCGCTGGAGAAGTGAGCCCCAAGTTCAGGCCTCCCGGCGACAGGCCAGGCAGTCGCGGAGCGTGACCCGCCCCGCGACCCGGCCTCGCCCCTCGCGGCACTCGCTCAACTCCTTGCCCGCGCACCCGCAATCGTCCTGCAACGAGATCGGCAGGACCGGCCCTCGCGAAGGGCAGGCGTTCACCGCGTCGCGGACCCTCGGCGGGACGGAGGGCCGGGGCGGGCCGAGCCGCTCGACCTGCCGCTCGGCCGGGAGCGACCGCCATGCCGCCAAGGCTTTGGCATGCGAGCAAAATCCGGGGTCGGATCCGCCGAGGCAGGGCGAGGCCGGGCAGCGGAAGCCGGCGATCCTCGGACATCCCGGGCGGGCGGGATCGGCAACCGGGTTCATCGGGCCTCCCCCTTCCTCGACGCCGAGCGTGTCAGGAGGTCGGTCCATTCGCGGCCGAATCGTCCGGGGGTGAGCCGCTCGCGGGCGAAGGCTCGGGCTCGGTCGACGCGGGCCCTGGTGGAGCCGGGGTCTTGCAAGTCGGTCAGGACCGCCCCGGCCAGTTCGGCCGCAGGGGCCCCGACCGCGACCTCGCGGACGAGTCCGGGGACCAGCTTCGCCAGGCCGCTGCGGGTGGCGACCACCGGCGAGCCGGCCCAGAGCCCTTCGGCCAGGGTCAGGCCGAACGACTCGTGGCGTGACGGGACGATCAGGGTGTCGAAGGCGTTCAGGACGTCGCCGACGCCGAGGTCGCCGCCGACGAGGTGGGCCCGGTCGAGCCCGCGAGCCTCAATCGCCACGGCCATCCCCGCCCCCTCGCGACCGTCGCCGACGACCACGACGTGCCAGGGCTCGGGGAGGGCCTCGGCGAGCCGGAGCATCGCCCAGGGGCCTTTCTCCGGGGCAAGCCGGCCGACGAACCCGGCGACGGGAGCGTCTTCGGGGACGCCCCAGGCCGCCCGCATCGACCGACGATCGCGGCGCACTTCCAGTCGACTCGGGTCGACCGCGTTCCAGATCACCTCGACGCGGTCGCGGATCCTCGTCGGGATCGACTCGATGGCCAGCTCGGAGACGCCGACGAAGCGGTCGACGCCCGAGAGCATCGCCTCCGTACCCGGCCCCCAGGGCGACTCGCCCGGGAAGTGGCAGGCGACCACGACCGAAGGCGGCGGCTCGACCCCCCGGAGCAGGTCCGGGACGCTGGCGACGGCCCAGGAAATCACGACGTCCGAGGCGGCCGCGAGCGTCCGTGCGGCGTCGTGGCCGTAGCCGACGGGCATGATCGAGCCGAGCACTCCCGCCATCCGGGCGTCGGCCGCCGATCGCCCTTCCAGGACCGCCGCGCCGCTCCAGGCGATCAGGCCGGGGTCGACCGATCGGGCGAGGGCCAGTTGCCAGACCTCCGCCCCGCCGAGTCCCAGGCAGGGGCACCAGAGGCCGACCCGGATCCGACCGTCGGCCGCTCCCATCGACGGGACGAATCCGCCTTCGCCCGCCCAGAATCGCGCCTCCTGGGCTTCCGGCGAGAGACCTCGCCAGGCCCGGAGGTTTGCGTGGTGCCGGCAGGCTTGCGGGTCCGTCGCACCGAGGCAGGGTTGGGCCGGGCAGTCCAGGCCGATTTCCCGGAAGCAGCTCAGGCCGCGTCGATCGTCACGCCGCATGATGCGTCGCTCCCCGGGTAGGCCGACCCGCGGTCAAGGCGGAACGGGGAGCAGGTATTGCCGTACCCGCCGAGGACCCAGGAATAGAGCACGCCATCGCGATAGGGCGAGCCGAACGGCGACTGGAGGTAGACCCTGGAGAGGCTGAACTGGTTGTAAAGGCACGTCAGGTAGTACCGGAAGATCGCCCCGCCCGAGAGCGGGTCGGCGAAACTCTGCACGCTGAGGAAGGTCCTGGCCGGCAGATTCAGGGCGGCATAGCCGGCGGGCGTCGGCCCGTACTGGATCGTGCAGGACTGGAACATCCGGTAGTTGCAGTTCGGGTCGGACGAAGTCATCGTCAGCGTGGTCGGGATCGACTCGCAGAAGCAGTTCGGGATCACCCCGACCGCACCGGCACCGCCCCCGCCGGAGGTCCGGTCGGCGACCCAGCGATTGTCGACGTACTTGCAGACGAGGTAATCGCCGCTCGCGGGCTTCGCCGGGCCGACGAGGTAGACGGGGACGCCCGGCAGGCTCATCGAGGCGAGCTGGCCGGGACCGCCCTCCGTCTCCGCACCCAGCACGAAGGTCGGGTCGACCAGGACGAAGCTCCCCACGGCAATCGACGCCGAGGCCGTCGTCACCTTGCCGACGAACGCGGGGACCGGGATGCCCGAAGGCCCCTCCTCCGGCCAGCCTCGCCCCGGGTCCCTCAGCCGGATCCGCTCGAAATCATCGCTCAAGCCTCGATCGAACATCGCAACCCTCCCGGCCATCGACGGTTATTTCCGACGCCCGGGTTATGTTCCTTAACGGCGAGGCCGCCTTAGCAGTCTATTTTCAAAATCGAGACCGGGGACGAGCCGGGACGGAGCGGGAAATTTGCTCTAAATTGTTGTCTGCGAAAGAACTTGACGCATCTCTCGAGCATATTGATGGGGTGGAGAACGTGGGATGAATTCGGGTCTTCAGCCTTGGGGAGGTGGACCGTGCGAAAACTCCAGAGCTACGTCAGCAGATACGGCCCGGAAGTCGGGCCGAGGCTCTACCATGTCCTCCAGAGCCAGGCGGGGCATGCAAGCGTCGCGGCGCGGCTCCGGCGGAAGCTTGATGCCGCCCGCGAGCGCGGCGAGCGACCCCTCCCCCTCTTCGAAGGATCGGCCCTGGTCGGGCCGGTCGTCAGCCTCGCCGTCGTCCCCCCCTGGCTTCCGGCGGCGCCTTGAGGGGGTCGTCGGGCCAGGAATGCTTCGGGTAGCGGGCGCGGAGATCCTTGCGGACCTGGAAGTAGGCCGACGACCAGAAGCTTGCCAGGTCGTCGGTGATCTGGACCGGGCGATAGTTCGGCCCGAGTAGGTGGAGGACCACCGGGACCCGGCCGCCGGCGACCTTCGGCGTCTCGGGCCAGCCGAAGAGTTCCTGGAGCCGGACTTCCAGGATCGGCGGGCCTTCCGGCGAGTAGCGAAGCCGGATCCGGTTCCCGCTGGGGACCTCCAGGGCCTCGGGGACCTGCTCCTCGAGCCTCTGATTGGCTGCATAGGGGAGCCGCCCTTTCAGGATCGCCAGCAGCGACCCGCCCCGGATCTCGGCCTCGGACCGCTTGCCGAGGCAGGCCAGCGCGATCAGGCCGGCCCAGTCCTCGGGCTCGAACGCCGGCCAGGACGCCTCGGGGATCGCCCGGCGGGCCAGGTCGAGCCTGGCCAGCCAAACGGCGGAGGCCTCGTCGGCCTCGAAGAACGCCCGGCCCCGGGGCGCCAGGGCGAGGGCGAGGGCCTCGCCGGCCTCGGCCGGGTCGACCGGCAGGTTGCGGTCCTCGCGGAGCGGGAGGCCGCGATAGGACAGGGTGGCGACGCCGACGACCCGCCCCTTCGCCGCGTCGAACTCGACCGAGCGATCGCGCCGGACCGACCCGGGGAACGCCTCGTCGAGCCAGCCGACCTCGACGGCGCTGGCGACGCGGACCCGAGCCTCCAGCGTGCCGCCCCGGCGGTCCTCCCTCGGGTCGAGGGCGAGGAAGAACTCGGCCTCGCGGACGACCGATTCGGGGTCGAGCCGGATCCCGCGGCCGCCGACCATGACGCCGGTCGTCCCGTCGCCGCCTCGCCGCCGGACGACCCGGTCGGGATAGGCCAGGAGGACGAGCCGGAGGAGGTCAGCCTCGCCGGCCACGGTCGACCCGCCGCCGGGACCGGGGAGGCGCCCCGCCACTCTCAACAGGTCGTCGCGGACCCGGGCGACCTGGCGGGCGGCCGAGGGGTCGATCCCCCGGTCCCGGAGCGCCGGCGAGAACCGGGCCCGCTCCGCCTCGTCGAGCCGGTCGAGCCGGACCAGGAGGTCGGACGGGGCGTGGACCTCGGGCAGGGCCGCCCGGCCGAAGCCTCGGGGGATGATGTCCTTCTCCGAGAGCAAGGCGGCCAGCGCAGCCCCTTCGCGGGCCATCCCCCACGCGGCCGAGGCGAGGAGGAGCCTGGCGAGCCGGGGGTGGGCCGGGACGTCGAGGAGGCGGCGGCCGATCGGTGTGATCGCCCCCCCCTCCCCGTCGATCGCGCCGAGGAGGTCCAGCAGTCGCTCGGCGGCTTCGAGCGCAGCCGGCTCGGGTGCCTCGAACCAGGCGAACCGCGAGGGGTCGGCGTGCCCCCAGGCGTGGAGGGCGAGGACGGCCGCGGCGAGGTCGACGCGGCGGACCTCCGGCGGTTCCGACTCGATGAGCCCGCGCTGCTCGCGCTCGGACCAGAGTCGGACGCACCGGCCCGGCCTGGTCCGACCCGCCCGGCCGGCCCTCTGCTCGGCCGAGGCCCGGCTGATCCGGCCGAGTTCGAGGCGGTCGAGCCCCCTCGCCGGGTCGTGGCTCGCCCGGCGGGCGAAGCCGCCGTCGACGACCGTCGTCACGCCGTCGATCGTCAGCGAGGTCTCGGCGATGTTGGTCGCCAGGACGACCTTGCGGCGATCGGCCGGTCGGATCGCGCGGTCCTGCTCCTCGGGCGAGAGCGACCCGTGGAGCGGCAGGACGACGACGCCTTCGCGAGCTGCCCAGGGGGCCAGTTCGCGGGCGGCCCGGCGGATCTCCTCGACGCCGGGGAGGAACGCCAGGACGTCGCCGGGCGAGCCGTCCGAGCCGACCGCCTCCTCGACCGCCCGGGCCACCTGCGTCGGCAAGGGGTCGGCGGAACTCCCCCGGTAGCGGACCGCCACGGGGAAGCAACGCCCTTCGACCCGGACGACCGGGGCCCCGCCGAGATATTCGGCGACCGGCCCGGCGTCCAGGGTGGCGGACATCACGACCAGGATCAGGTCCTCGCGGACCGAGTCGCGGGCCTCGCGGAGCAGGGCGATGGCGAGGTCGGTGTCGAGGCTCCGCTCGTGGAACTCGTCGAGGACGACGGCCCCGACCCCTTCGAGGAACGGGTCGTTGACGAGCTGCCGGAGCAAGGTCCCCTCGGTGACGACCCGGAGCCTCGTCCTCGGCCCGACCCGCCGTTCGAACCGTACTTGATAGCCGACCTCCTCGCCGAGGGCCCAGCCGTTCTCCTCGGCGATCCTCGCGGCCGAGGCCCGGGCGGCGACCCTCCGGGGCTGGAGCATCACCAGGTTCGGATGTTCGGGCGCGAGGAGTCCGGCCCGCAGGAGGGCCACGGGCACCCGCGTCGTCTTGCCCGCGCCCGGCGGGGCGACCAGGACGAGGGACCTCGAGGCCCGGACCCGGTCGACGATCTCGGTCAGGGACGGGTCGATCGGCAGGCGAAGCATGGGGCCTCGGGTCGTCGAAGTGGGCGGGCGATCCTCGAACCGGCTCGAGGTCCCGATCGTATGTTAAGATTGGGCAATTCCGCGGGAAATCCGACGTCGGCCGACCCCGCCCCGAACCTCCCGACTCGACCGGATCGAAAAGACGCCCCCCGGGGAACTTTCCGGGACCCGGCGGCGTCGAACTTGATGAGGACTCCTCGTCGTCGCGGCGGGATAGAGACAGTGGGCGGACGGCTGTGCTAGCGTGATCCCTCCGAAACGCGGCCGGCATCCCACGCCGGCCGGCCCCGGCCGCCCCTTCGCACGCATCGGCGACCGACTCGCTCGACCATCCAGCGGATTTCGGAAGCTCGGACGGCCTTCGGGGCCCGATCCGGCCCCTTCCAGGAGATAACTCGCATGGCGAAGAACCAGCCCGTCTGGGCGCTCGACATCGGCCAGTCCGCCCTGAAAGGGTTGAAGCTCGTGGCGGGTGACTCGCCCGATCAGGTCGTCGCCGAGGCCTTCGACTTCGTCGAATATCCCAAGATCCTCAGCCAGCCCGATGCCGACCCCGAGGCCCTGGTCTCCGAGGCGCTCGGCACGTTCCTCGACCGGAACGACCTGAAGGGGTGCAAGGTCGCCATCGCCGTCCCCGGGCAGGCCGGCCTGGTGAAGTTCATCAAGCTCCCGCCGGTCGAGAAGAAGCGGATCCCCGACATCGTCAAGTTCGAGGCCAAGCAGCAGATCCCCTTCGCGCTGGAGGAGGTCGTCTGGGCCTACCAGCAGATCGGCGACAAGCAGGAAGGCGAGGACGAGGACGATTTCGCGACGGTCGAGGTCGGCCTCTTCGCGATGAAACGCGACCAGATCAACCGCGCCATCGCCCCCTTCCGCGCCGCCGGGATCGAGATCGACGTGGTCCAGATGGGCCCGATCGCCCTCTACAACTACATCACCTTCGACCATTTCAAGGGGTCCGACCTGAAAGGGTCGATCGTCCTGCTGGACATCGGGGCCGACAACACCGACCTGATCATCAGCGACGGCACGCGGATCTGGCAGCGGAACGTCCCGATCGGCGGCAACCACTTCACCCGCGCCCTGACCAAGGAGCTGAAGCTCACCTTCGCCAAGGCCGAGCACCTGAAGCGGAACGCCACCAAGGCGCCCGACCCCAAGGCGGTCTTCACCGCCATGAGGGGCATCTTCAACGACTTCGCCAGCGAGGTCAACCGCTCGATCGGCTTCTATTCCAGCAACAACCGCCAGGCCAAGATCCTCAAGGTCGTCGGGCTCGGCAACGGGTTCAAGCTGCCGGGACTCCAGAAGTTCCTCCAGCAGAACCTCAACGGCCTCGAGGTCGAGAAGCTCGAAGGGTTCGCCAAGGTCGCCAACGACGAGGTCAAGGACGCCCCTCAGTTCGTGGAGAACCTGCCCTCCTTCGCCGTCTCCTACGGCCTGGCGTTGCAGGCCCTGGGCTACAGCCAGCTCAAGACGAATCTGCTGCCCCCCGAGGTCGAGCAGGTTCGCGTCCTCCGCCGCAAGAAGCCATGGGCCCTGGCGGCCTCGGCCCTGGTCATGCTGGCCTGCTCGGCCTATTACATGGGCGACTACAAGGCCTACGCCAAGGTCGTCAACGAGCCGTTCAAGGCCGCCATCGACCGCGCCAAGGGGGTCGACATCGACGGCTCGAAGTTCGCCAGCGAGTACGCCTCGGCCAAGACGGAATTCGAGAACAAGCTGAAGGAAGGCAAGGCCCTGATCGTCCCCGATAGCGAGCGGGCGGCCTGGCCGAAATTCCTCCAGGTGATCAATGACCACCTGCCCGACCCGGCCGGCGTATATAAGCTCAACCCCAACAACCCGAACGACGTGAAGGTGCTGGACAAGCTCCGCGTCCACATCGACCGGATCAAGCCGGTCTACCGGATGGACGTGGCCGCTGGCTGGTTCGACGACCCCAAGGCGTTCCCCGAGTCGGCTACGGCGACCCTCCACCCGCTCGACCGCAAGGACAAGCCGTTGCCCGAGCCGGGCTGGATCGTCCAGATTGTCGGCCACCACTACAACCCCACGCCGACCCCTGAAGAACGGCGGCAGCCCGATGCCGAGAAGAAGACTTATGGCCCCTACGACTACATCGTCCGCAAGATCCTGCCGAGATTTCAGGGGGCCGACCTTCGGGCCCTGGGGATCCACCACGCCGCCCTGACCTGGAAGGCGACCGACTCGAGCTGGACGACCGACAAGGGGGCCGTCGGCGCCGGGACCGTGGCCACCCTGCTCGACCGGGCCTCCCCCCCGGAGGCCTCGACGACCCCGGGCGCCCCCGGCGGCTCGCCGATGATGGGCGGCGGGCGTGAGGGCAGCAGCGGGTCTGGCTCCGGGATGATGGGCGTCGGCCCCGGGATGATGGGTGGCTACGGAGCCATGATGGGCGGGGGCAGGGGTGGCAGCGGCTTCGAGGCCATGATGGGCGGCGGCGGCATGACGAGCGGCATGAACTCGAACAAGAAAAACCCGCTGGTCACCCAGACCCGGACCGACTTCCTGATCCAGTTCATCTGGCAGCCGCCGACCACCGAGAAGCCTCTCAAGACCCGCGAGGAATATCAGAAGCTTCTGGTCGAGGCGGAGAACGACCCCAAGAACAAGGAAGCCATCAGGGCCTACGACCCCGGCAAGATCGAGAAGCAGCTCGACGAGGAGTCGCTCAAGGGCTCGCAGGGCATTATCAACAAGCTGGAGGCCGCCAATTCGGCCGCCGCCAAGGGGACCGGTGCCCCCGGGGCTCCCGGCACGCCCCCGGCCGCGACCCCGCCCCCGGCCGCGACCCCGCCCCCCTCCGGCGGCCCGGCCACGCCCCCGGGCGGCCCGAACCCCGGGGCGCCTCGCTGATCGACTGCGCCTTCGGATCGATCGGAAAGCAAACCACCGTCCGCCCGGCGATACCCTCCCGAGGGTCGCCGGGCCTTCCCCGAACGGCCGGAACCACCCGCCTCGACCGCATAAGGCGAATCGACCATGGACCAGCTCAAGGTTTTCTTCAAACTGTGCGCGAAGAATCGCTTCTGGATCGCCATCGTGATCGCAATCCTCCTGCCGATCATCGGCTACTTCGCCGGCGCCGGCACGATCAAGGCCGAGACCACCAAGCGCGTCGCCGACATCAATAGCGCCAAAAGCTCCGTCGGCAAATACACGACACCCGGGATCGTCAATAATCAGTACCAGCCGCTGGCGGCCGCCAAGAAAGAAGCCCTGGTCGAGGACGTCGACGCCACCTGGCGCAAGCTCTTCGCCACCCAGGAGCCGCTCCTGAAATGGCCCGCGGCGGTCCAGGATCGCTTCCGAGCCTGGGGCCGCAAGTACCCCACCGACGTCGACCAGGGCAAGATCCAGTCGACCCTGATCGATTACGCCGTGACCTACCCGGCGTTCGTCGAGAACATCTACAAGGTCTTCAAGCCGTTCAACTACGAGGACGGTACGGGGATCGTCGTCGCCCCCGATTACAAAGTCCTGCTCGCCCCGGCGACCTACTCCCAGGATAGCCCGCCCGACCTGACCAAGATCTGGTCCGAGCAGGAGCGGCTCTGGGTCGTCACCGCCCTGCTCGACGCCGTCGGCAAGATCAACGACACCGTCGGGGCGAAGGACTGGGACGGCGCGGTGGTCAAGCAGATCAACCTGCTGGAAGTCGGCGCGGCGACCGACCAGGACCAGAAGTCGCTCGCCAAGGGCGATCAGCTCGTCCCCGCCGACACCCTGGCCGCCGAAGGCACCGCCGCCCCGGAGGCCCCCGCCACGCCGGCCCCCGGCGGCGAGGGCGGCGGCGGACGCGAGGCGATGAGCGGCGGCGGCGGCATGATGGGCGGCGGCATGATGGGCGGCGGAATGATGGGCGGGGCCAAGACCAACGAGGTCCTCTACATCAAGACCGACAGCCCCCAGTACAAGACCCTGCCGGTCAAGATGACCGTCCTCGTCGACCAGGCCAAGTTGCCCGATTACCTCGTCGGCCTGGAGAACTCGCCCATGGCCATCCAGGTCAACGAGGTCGAGATCGCCAAGCCCCTCGCCGCCGTCACCAAGCCCGTCGTCGGAGGCCAGGCCCCCGGCGGGATGGGGATGGGGATGGGCATGGGCATGGGCATGGGCATGGGCATGGGTGGCCGGGGCGAAGAGATGATGATGGGCGGAGGTTCGGCGGCCATGATGCGCGGCATGCCGGGCGGCGGGATGAGCGGGCCCAACTCCGGCCGGACCCAGGGTGGCGCCGACACCGAGATGATGATGCGGGGAGGTGGCGGCGGCCTCGGGGCGGCCGCCGCCAAGGCCAAGTCGGGCGTCGACATCCGCAACGTCAACGAGGCCAAGGCACGTCTGGAGAAGGAGAAGAAGGAGAAGGAAACCGGCAAGCCCAAGGCCGAGACCAAGAAGGTCGACCAGTACTACAACGTGATCGAGGTCACCGTCTACGGCCAGGCCCGCTTCTACCTCGCCCCGCCGGCCCCGACCGCCCCCGCCCCTTCGACGGCCCCGGCCCCGGAACCCTCGACGGCCTCGACGCCCGACGCCTCCAAGGCCGAGGCCCCCAAGGCCCCCGCCGACGCCCCCAAGGACGAGCCGAAGAAGGACCAGCCGAAGAAGGACGAGGCCCCGAAGCCGGGAGCCGACACGCCCAAGGCCGACGCGCCCAAGGCGGAGCCCGCCAAGACCGACACCCCCGCTCCCAAGCCCTGATCGTCGGCCCGACGATCTCGATTGACAGTAAACTCCGGGGGGAGGGCATGCCGCCTTCCCCCCGATCGAACACGGTCGAAGGGAGAGGTCCCCCCTCATGGCTAACGCGTCGGTCGAAAAGCTCAAGGCCCTCGGCATGCGGCACGGCGAGAAGGCCGTGGTCGCCGTGACCGCCCTCGCCTTCGTCGCCTGCACGGCGCTGGCGGTCCTCCGCGAAACCATGCCGATGCAGCCGGAGGAGCTCAGCACGGCCGCGAATAATGCCTCGGCGAACCTGAGCAAGGTCCAGCCCCAGGCCGACGTCCTCGACAAGCTGGAGAAAGACGGCCTGGTCGACCCCGGCTTCGTCAAGATTGTCGACAATCAGCTCCAGAACGCCCTGAAGCCCGACCCCTATCGGGCCAGGCAGGACTGGGTCACGCCCGAGCCCGGTGCCGGGCTGATCCGAGACCAGCCGGAGTTGATCGCCCCGACCGAGGTCGCCGCCTTCCCCGGTCGCGGCGGGATCCTGATGTACACGCTCGACGAGAAGGGCGATCGGATCCTCGACACCGGCGAGGAGGCCAAGAAGAAGGGCGGCCGGCGAAGGCCGGGCCCGCCCCCCGGCATGAGCGGCTCCGGCATGAGCGGCTCCGGCATGGGAGGCCCCCCGCCCCGCGACGAGTCGCCCGCGGCGAAGAAGCGTCGCGAGGCCGAGGAGGAGAAGCGCAAGAAGCAATTCGCGGGCAAGGCCGACGAGAAGGCCAAGGGTAAGGAGGGCGAGGCGGCCCCCGACCCGACCGCCGAGGGCCCCTTCAAGGAAGAGACTAAGGGCAAGCGCTGGGTCGTCATCACCGGCGTCATCGACAACGAGCAGCTCAAGAAGAACTACCTGCTGGCCCTGAAGAATCCGGCGATCGCCTATCCGAATTACCGGCCGCTGGACGTCGAGCGCAAGGCCCTCGGGTCGGACGGCACGTGGGGCGAGTGGAAGAAGCCCGACCTCGACGCCAATTACGCGGTGCTCGACAACATCCCGGAGATCGAGACCGAGTACGTCCCCGAGTCGCAGCGGCCCAAGGAGCTGGTGGACCACCTGCCGTTCCTCAGGGCGGGTTACTGGACCGGGGTGCACGTGGCCAAGCTCGTGCCGGCCGACATCCTCGCCGGCCCGAAGGATCAGCCTGGCCCCGGCGGTCCCGGAGGCATGATGGGCCCCGGCGGGATGGGTTCGAGGCAAGGCGGCGGCTCGATGATGGGCGCCGGCGGTCCCGGAGGCATGATGGGCCCCGGTGCCATGGGGGGCATGGGCTCCCGGCCCGGCGGCGGCGGCTCGATGATGGGCGCCGGGGGTGCGGGCGGGGATGAAGGTCGCCCGGGCGGCGGGATGATGGGCAGCGGGGGCGGACCGGCGGGCGGCGGCGACGCCGAGGACACGAGCTTCACCAAGGTCGAAGAGAAGACCGTGATGCTCCGCTTCCTCGACTTCACCGTCGACCAGAACACCACCTACCAGTACCGCGTCCGCATCGTCGTGCGGAACCCGAACCTCAACCGAACCGACGTCAACCCCGGCGTGGACGTCGACAGCAAGGTCCTGACCGGCCCCTGGAGCGAGCCGACCGGCGCGGTCGGCCTGCCGGCCGACGTCGCGGCCTATGCCATGGCCCCCGAGCAGGCCGCACGCCGCGACGACCTCGTCAACTTCCAGGTCGTCAAGTGGGACGCCGGCACCGGCCAGACGGTCATCAAGAACGACGGCGCCGGGCCTGGCGAGCTGGTCGGCGAATTGGGATCGATCCAGATGCCTTCGTCCGAAGGCGGCGGGGCCAAGCCCGCGTCGATCGACTTCAACAGCCGGGCGATCGTCCTCGACACCTTCGGCGGCTCGCGGAAGTTGCCCGACATCGGTCTTGATCGCAACCAGTTCGTCGTCCCCGCCGTCGCCATGCTCGTCGAGCCTGACGGCTCGGTGGTGGTCCGCAGCCAGGCCCACGACCTCTCCGACGGGGTCCGCCAGGACATGGAATCCAACTACAGGCAGGCCATCGCCGACTCCGGCAAGAAGCGTGAGGTCGGCTCCAGCTCGAGAATGCCCGGCTCCGGCGGCGGGGGCAGCGACCCCCGCTTCGGCGGCAAGAAGAAGAAGCGGCGTTGATCGATCGGTCGATCTCGCCGCGTTGGGACGTCGAAGGGCCCGGACGACTGAAGGTCGTCCGGGCCCTTTTTCGTCTTCTGGTGCCGAGCGGATCGGTCAGGCGGCGATGTGGCCGTGGGGCAGGATGTAGCCCAGGCCGATCAGCTTCTCGATGATCGCGTCGACGCAGGCCTCGACCCCGAGCTTGCTCGTGTCGAGCGTGACCTCGGGGTTGAGCGGGGCCTCGTAAGGGTCGTCGACCCCGGTGAAGCCCATCCCCTTGCCTTCGGCCACGGCGTTGCGGGCCTTGGCGTAGAGGCCCTTCACGTCGCGCGACTCGCAGACCTCGATCGGGGTGTCGCAGAAGACCTCGACGAAGTTCCCCTTCGAGGCCTTCCTCGCGTTGTCGCGAGGCCCTCGGTATGGGCTGATGACCGAGCAGAGGGTCGTCCCGTCATGCTGGGCGATCAGGCCGGCGACGTAGCCGACACGGTTGATGTTCGCGTCCCGGTCTTCCTTGCTGAAACCGAGCCCCTTGGACAGGTGGGTGCGGATCTCGTCGCCGTCGAGCGACGAGACGTTTCGCCCATACTCGGCGAGCCGCTCGACCAGCGCGTTGGCCACCGTGCTCTTGCCCGAGCCGGAGAGGCCGGTGAACCAGATGGTCAATCCCTGGCGGAACTTCGGCGGGCTGGTCTCGTTGAGGATCGCGGCGACGGCGGGCCGGCTGAACCACTCGGGCAGGGGGATCCCCTTGGCCAGATAGTCGTCGCGGACCTGGGTCCCCGAGATGTCGGCCGTCTTCGCGCCCTTGGGGACCTCGTCGACCGGGCAGTAGGTGTCCTGCTCGGGCAGGTAGACCATCTGCTTGAAGTCGACCATCCCCATGCCGATCTCGTCCTTGTGCTCGGCCATCGCCTCCTGGGCGGCGTACGGGGCATAGAACGGCTTGCCGGTGCTGTCATTGCCCGGCCCGGCGTGGTCGCGGCCGACGATGAAATCGGTGCAACCGTAGTTGCGCCGGATGATCGCGTGGAGCAGGACCTCGCGAGGCCCGGCCATCCGCATGGCGAGCGGCAGGAGGCTCAGGACCACGTCCTCGGCGTTGTACGCGGTGTCGACCAGGGCCCGGTAGCAGCGGACGCGGGTGTAGTGGTCGACGTCGCCGGGCTTGGTGACGCCGACGACCGGGTGGATCAGGAGCTTGCCGCCGATCTGCTCGGCCGCGCGCTTGGTCAGCTCCTCGTGGGCCCGGTGGAGCGGGTTCCGGGTCTGGAAGGCGACGACCTTGCCCCAGCCTTGCTTGGTAAAGTGCTCGCGGAGCTCCTTTGGGGTCCGGCGGAGCTCGACGAAGTCGTAGTGCGGCGGGGTGCGGATCACCTCGAGCTTGCCGGAAGCGTAGTGGCCGGGCTGGCGGTTGAGGTAGGCCACGGCCGGGTGCTTGGCGTCGGTCGTGCCGTAGGCCCCTTTGGCCTCGGCCTCCTTGTCGAAGGCGTAGATCTCCTCGACGTGGAGGAAGGCCAGGAGGTTGCCGTAGACGTCGCGGAGGGCCAGGGTCTTGCCGACCTCGACGCCGTTGCCGGGCGTGACCGGGAGCGTCACCGGGAGCGGCCAGAGGGTCCCGTCGGTTAGCCGCCCTTCGGCGACGACCCGCTCGTAATCCTTCTGGTTCATGAACCCCTTCAGCGGCGAGAAGCCGCCGACGGCGAGGAGTTCGAGGTCGCAGAGCCCGCGCTCGTCGAGCGTCAGGCTGGCATGGTCCTTGGCCGAGGCCTTCATCTCGGCGGCCCTGGCGTCGTCGACGACCAGGTCCACCAGCGAGCCGCCATACGGGGTATTCAAGCCGGCCCCGGCCGGGGAAGTCGTCGCGGGAATGGGTCTCGCTCCTCTCGAATCGAAGGGAAGGGGAAAGGTCAGGGGGAAAGGGTCCGATCTTACGGGAGTCGGCAGGTTTGGCCAGGCGGGATTCCGCCCGGGGCTCGCACGCTCCGCCTCAGATGATCCACTCGTGGGGCGCGGTCCGCTGGGAAAGCTCGGCGATCGACGTCCGGTCGAGCACGGCCTTCTCGGCGGCCCGGATGTGCTCCCAGACGGCCGCGAGCACCCGCGCGGCGGGCTCGTTCGACTCGCGAGGGGGCTCGCCGGGCCCGTCGATCGCGGTCAGGACCTCGCCCAGGGAGATCAGGCTCGCCGGCCTGGCCAGTCGGTAGCCGCCCGCCGCGCCCCGGGTGCTGTGGACCAGCCCCGCCCCTTTGAGCTGGAGCAGGATCTGGACGAGGTAGCGCTCCGGGATGCTGTTCGACTCGGCGATCTCGCGGATCCGGACCGGCGGCTCGTCGGGCCGATGCCTGGCCAGGGAGAGGACCGCCAGGCAGGCATATTCGGCCTTCGCGGAAATCTTCATGGTACGGGCAAGGCTCTCCCTGGGGCTTGGGCCGAAGGCACGGGTCAAAGCTGGCTGCTGTCGAGCGAGTGCAGCCCGCACTCGGTCTTGGCCTGCCCGGCCCAGCGTCCGGCCCGCTCGTCGTCGCCCTGGCCCACCGGCTTCGTGCAGGGCCAGCATCCGATCGAGGGATAACCCTGATCGTGCAACGGGTTGTACGGCACGTCGTTGGCGACGACGAAGGCCCAGACGTCCCGCTTGGTCCACTTCAGCAGCGGGTTGATCTTCACCAGGCCGAACTTCGCGTCCCAGCCGACGACGTCGGCCCTGGCCCGGTGCGACGACTGGTCGGCCCGGATCGCGGAGATCCAGGCGTCGTACCCTACCACGGCCTTGTGGAGCGGCAAGATCTTGCGGTCTCGGCAGCAACGATCGGGGTCGGACCCGTAGATCGGCCCGCCGTGGGACGCCTCGTAATCCGGCATCGAGACGGCCGATCGGACGTATTCGACCTCGATCCCGTAGCGAGTGGCGATCCGCTCGCGAAGCTCCAGGGTCTCGGCGAACTGATAGCCGGTGTCGAGGTTGAAGACCCGGACCTTCGGGTCGATCTCCGAGAGCATGTGGAGGATGGCGCACCCCTCGGGACCGAAGGCGGTCGCCATCGTCAGCTTGTCGCCGTAAGTTTCGACCGCCCAGCGGAGGATCTCCTGGGGGCGGGCGTCGTCCAGCTTGCGGCTGATCTCGGCCAGGTCCATCGTCGTCCCGCTCTCGATCGCCATGGTTCACTCGCCCCTCGTCTTCGGTCACCGATCTTATACTTTCCCTTGGTCGGTCGGAAAGTCAACATTCGATCGGCCTCGCAGGGGAATCCTACGACGAAGTCCAGCCCTCGGCCCGATTTTCCGACCCGAGGCGTGACCGGTCAGGGCTTGGGGGCCCTCAGGGAGAGATACATGATGACCGGCGTTCCCCGGACGGGAACCCTGTCCGGGTCGGCGGCGTAGCCCCGGTCGGCATCGCTGGCGGAGCTCCGGTAGGGGAGGTCGAGGATCGAGGCGGGGAAGTTGGCGACGGTGATGAGGTCGCCGTCGTCGGCGGCGTAGATCATCGCCTTGGTCCTCGGGTCTTCGAACAACTCGCTCCCGGCGAAGACCCAGTCGCGGGCCAGGGGTTTGCCGGTGCCGAGGTCCTTGACCCAGTCGCGGGCGTCGACCCTCCGGATCTTGCCGGGCTCGCCCCATTCCAGCTCGATGGCGATGGCCGGGCCGGTTGGCGGCTCGAAGGCGGGCTGGAACTTGACGGGGTGGCCGGGCGTGGCGCCGGCGAGGAGGAGCCCGGCGTGGATGACCCGGGCGGGGGCCTCGGTGGCGAGGATCGACTCGTGTTCCTTGGTCCCCTTGCGGCAGAGGAGGTGTTCGAGGACGCCCTCCTGGAGGGCGACCCGGGCCCGGAGGACCAGGCGGCGGCCCTTGGGGTCGAACCAGGCGTCCTTACCGAGCGGCTTCCAGGCCGGGTCGGGCTTGAAGGCGTCGGTCGGGGGCGGCGGGTCGTCGGCGGGGCCGGCGAGGGCCAGAGTGGCGAACAGGGCGAGCAGGGCCGTCATCGCGGGTGAGGCTCCGGGGTGATGTCGATCCGGCGGCTTCTCTTCTCTCAGGTTCAGGCTAACCGCGATCGGCCCGGGATGCAAAAAGGCCGCCGGGGGAACGGGTCCCCCGGCGGCCGGTCGCGATGGGAAGTCGGACGGATTGCGTTGCGGTTCGATGGCCCTTCGGAGATCAGGGGGCCGCCGAGTTGATGGTCTGCACGCCGAGGCGGGCTTCTTCCTCTTCGAGGATGATGATCCGGGGCGTGACCATGAGCATGAGGCTGTCGGTCCTGCGGCCGACGCCGATGTTGCGGAAGAGGCGGTTGATGTACGGCGTCTTGGAGAGGACCGGCACGCCGAACTCGAGCCGCTGCTCACGCATCCGCTTGACGCCGCCGAGCAGCACGGTGCCTCCGTCCGGGACGGTGACGGTCGTGTTGATGTTGGTGACGGTGGTCAAGGGGAGCTGGATGTTGGACGAGATCGGCGTCCCCTGCCCGCCAAGGCCGCCGCCGCCGACGGCCGCGGTGACCGGGAAGGACTGGAGGCCGTTGATCGTCTGGAAGTTGGGGGCCAGCGAGAGCCGGACGTACCGGCGGTCGGCCGAGACGACCGGGGTGACGCTGAGGGTCACGCCGTCGTTGAGCGGCTGGGGGTTGGGGTTGAAGGCGACGGCACCGGGGCCGACGACCGGGGTCAGCGAGGCGATGTAGTACTGGACCTCGGCGTTGGTCAGAGTGGCGTTGGCCCCGTTGAAGGTGGTGACCTTGGGGGCCTGGACGATGTTGTTCCTCGTGTCGCCCTGGGCGGCGGTGAGGAAGAGGAACATCTCCAGGTCGCTCAGGAAGGAGATGCCGAAGGTCGCCCCGGCGGTCGGGACGCCGTTGAAGGGCTGGATCTGAGTCGCGGAGCCCTGGGTGAAGGGGATGCCCAGGTTGTTGGTGTAGTTGCCGATGCCGGGGGCGCTGGTGCCCACGACGATCGGGGTCCGCCGCCCGAGCGAGTTGTCGAGGAACGGGTTGACGATGTAGCCGACGCCGGTCTGGCCGGTGCCGCCCGCGTTGCCGGCGTTGCCGCCGCCGGTGCCGCCCGCACCGCCGCCGCCGAAGCCGCCGGCCCCGCCGACGCCGCCGCCGCCGCCAGCGAACCCGCCGCCGCCGCCGCCGCCGCCCTGGGTGCCGCCCGCCGTGAGGCCGCCGCCGCCGCCGCCGCCGCCGATGCCGCCGCCGCCGCCGGTCGTCCCGTTAGCACCGCCGGTCGCACCGCCGGCACCTCCCGCGGTGTTGCCCGCCGTGCCTCCCGCGGTGCCCGCACCGCCGGTGGTCCCCGTGCTGCCGACCAGGCTGAAGGGATACTGGGCGGCCTGGAGCGACCCGCTCGGCGCGGCGAAGCTCGTCTTCTTGCCGACGGTCTTGCTCTGGATGTTGAAGTCGAAGTCCACGCCGATCTGCTCGAAGAAGTCGTCGCTCACCGTGATGAAGCGGACCTCGATCGAGACCTGGAGGTCCTGGAGCCTTCGGAGCTGGCGGAGCAGCTCGGCGACCTCCTCGTGGACCTCGGCGGTGTGGCGGATGATCAGGCTGATCGAGAGCAGGAACGGCGTGATCGAGCCGGGCTGGGCCACGTCGGCCGCGGCGTCGGCCCCGCCGAAGGCACCGCCCATCCCGTAGGCCCCCGACTCCCCGGTGGGGTCGGCGATCTTCCAGGTGTTGGGGGCGATGGTGCTGCTGATCAGCTGGATCAGCGGCATCATGTCGGCGACGGAGACCGTCTTCTGGCTGACCTTCACCGGCTGGATGTTGCCGCCGACGGTCGAGCCGTTGGCCTGCACCGGCATCCCGTCGGAGGGGCTCCCGACGAGGTAGCCCGAGCCGGTCGGGTTGGAGAGCTGGGCCGTGTTCGGCGGCACGACGAGGTCGGCCACCGGGTAGGTCCAGGTGTAGGTCGAGTCCCGCGAGGCCTGCGGGCTGGTGATCAGGAGGACGTCGTCCTCGGCCTTGTAGGTCAGGCCGAGCGGCCGGAGCATGAACTTCAAGGCGTTCTTCAGGCGGATCGAGTTGGCCGTCAGGCTGACCTTCGAGTCGCGGCTGAGCCCCTCATCGTTCAGAGCCTTGGGGTCCACGATCACGTTGAGGCCGGTGTAGTTCGAGATGAACTTGATCGCCTCGTCGAGCGTCTGGTCCTGGAGGTTCAGGGTGATCGGCTCGTTGAGCTTCTTCTCGATCGAGAGCTCCTGGACCGTCTTCTGGCGGTTGTCGGAGAGCTGCATCTTGCGACGCCGCTCGGTCATCTCGCGGAAGTTCTTGGGGTAGGCGATCCCGTTGCGGTTGACCTTCGGGTCGATGATGTTGGCCTCATCGACCGACTGCATCGCGTCGAGGAACCCTTCCTCCTTGTTGCGACGGTTGACCTTGTCGGTCTCGTAGTGCCGCTGGATGTTGGCCTTGTAGGCCAGCATCTGGGGGCCGATGGCGTCGGGGTCGATCTCACCGGCGCGGCGGGCGAGCTCCTCGGCCTTGGCCCAGTCGCCCTTGGCCTGCGCCTCCTCGGCCTTCTTCATGAGGTCGCCGACGGAGCCCCTCTTGGCCATGTCGGCCTCGAGGATGCGAAGCTTCTTGGTCTCGATCTCGGCCTTGGCGTTCTTGTCGAGCATCTTGGCGTCGAAGCCGACCTTGTCCTTCTTGGCCAGGTCGATGGCGACCTCCAGCCGGCGGGTCATGGTCCGCGAGATGGCCTGGGGGAGTTCGGCGGCCTTGACCGAGGTCAGGGTCGTCTGGAGCAGGGCGATGGCCCGCTCGGGGTCGGTCTCCATCAGCTTCCGGGCCTCGGCGACCTTGGTGCCGACCTCGGTGTTGAACTGCTGGGCCTTGAGCGACTCGGCGTCGTTGACCGGCACGTCGGAGGCGACCGACTTGCCCGAGCCGCCGTCCTTGGGGAGCTTCATCAGGAGGTCGTTGACCTTGCGGAGCATCCCCTCGTCGAGCGAGGCCCCGGACTGGGCGACCTCGTTGAGCATGGCCCGGGCCCGATCGACGTCATTCTTGCGGAGGGCGTCGAGGGCGGCCTCGTAGACGGCCAGGGCACCGCCCTGCTCGGAGAGGGCGATCTGGGCGAGCATCTCGTCGGCCTGGGCGTCGACCCCGAAGCCTCCGGCCTTGGCCTGGGCGGCCATCTCGCGGGCGGCGGCGTAGTTGCCGCCGGAGAAGAGGACCTTGGACTGGCCGAGGAGCTCCTCGCCCTTGTTGCCGGCGGGCGGGGCCTCGGCCGAGAGGGCGGCCGGGGCGGCGACCGGCGGCAACAGGCTCGCCGCGTCGGGGGCGGGCATGGTTGCCGGGGGCGCGAGCGGGTCGGCGATCGCCACGGGCGGGGCGTCGGGCAGCGGCGGGGCACCGGCGACGGCCGGGAGTTCGAGGGTCGGCTGGGCGATGACGGCAACCTCGGCCGGGGCTTCCGGCGTGGGTGTGGCGGCCTTCTGCACGGCGGGGTCGGCCCCGTTGGTCCGGGCGACCTCGCGGGCCTTCAGGTTGTCGGCCTCGACGAACTTCGCCGCGGCGGACTGGTTGTCACCTTTGGCGAGCAGCTCGTTCGCCTGACGCTCGGCGATGAGGCTGGGCGTCTCGACGACCTTCGGGGCGGCGGCGACCGGGGCAGCGACCGGGGCGGCCGAGGCGACGGAGGCCGGGGCCGACCGGGCGACGGCGATGTCATTCAGGACGGCCTCGGCACGGTCGGCCGAGGACGGCGGGTAGACGCCCATCGAGAGCGCCTGGCGGGCCTTGGCCTCGGCCTTGTCGAGCTGGCCGACGCCCATCATCTGGCGGGACTCGGCGACCAGCGACTCGTAGATCCCCAGGCTCGGCGCGTTCTTGGAAGAGACGTTGCGGGCCGCGTCGCGCTTGCGGAGGGCCCGGGCGGCGGCGGCGACCTTGGCCGGCTTCTCGTCCATCAGGCTGTAGGAAAGGCCCCAGGAGTTGACCTCCAGGGCGATCGCCTCGGCCTGCTCGAACTGGTTGTTGGCCAGCAACTCGCGGGCCTCCTTCAGCCGGGCCAGGGCCTGCTTCTTGTCGCGAGGGCCGGTGGAGTCGGCGACGACGGCCTTGGGCCGCGCCTTGGCGATCGCCTCGGCGAGCTTGGCCGGGGTCTCGTCGAAGAGGCCCCACTTGATGTTCATCTTCTGGACTTCCGCGACGGTCCGGCTGGCCTCGTCGTAGTTGCCCATCCGCATCTGCTCGCGGGCCCCCTGGAGCTTCCAGCGAGCCTCCTGCTTGGAGTCCGTCGTCGGCCGCTGCTGGCCGACCGCCGGGGGCGTCGTGGGCGAGGGGTTCGGGTCGGTCGTGGCCGCGGTCGAGGCCGGGCGGACCGCCGGATCGGCCGGGGCCGGGTTCAGCTTGGCGAGGTAGGCGTCGAGCTGAGCCTGATCGCCGGAGCCGAGCTGGTCGCGATAGTCGCTGGCGACTTTGAGGTACTTCGCCGCGTTGGTCGGGTCGCCCGAGTCGAGCAGGCGGATGCCGCCCTTGAGGTAGTCGGCGGCGGGCGCGGGCAAGGCGGCCCGGCCTGGACTGCCGACCGGGGACGTTCCGTCACCGGGGGGCGAGCCTTCCGTGGCCGCCCCCGAGGCGCCGAGTGCCAAGAGGATCGTGAGCGTTCTGAGGCTTCCCAACGCGACCTCCTTTCGCCGCTTCCGGGTATGACCGCCGACTTCCCTGGCGACGGTCTTTCTCTCGAAAACCCCGGGGCGACAGACGTGAATCCGGTGCATCGCATGTGCCGGCCCCCGGACAGGGCATCGGCGCTTTCCCTGGCATCCGGGATCGTCCAGGCTTCAAGGGGTGAGGACGCGAGGTGGGCGATCGAGGATGGGGAGAAGACGAGGCGGAGGTTTACCCCGGCGTGCCGAAAGGGTCAAGCGGCCTTTTCGGATTTTGCCGAGATCAGGCGACGGCTCGACCGCGGTCGAGCCCGGGGGTTAGACTGGGAGGCCGTCGTGCCTGGGACGATCCGGCCCCTCCGCAAAGGATCTCGGAGCCTTCCCGCATGAGCCGAGCCGTCGAGGCCGACCCGGCCCGCCCGAAGTCGCCGAAGCCGAAGCCGGAGGCCCCGAGGCCGGACCCCGCCGCGAGGCTGGCCGACATCGCCCTGACCGCCGCGTTCCTCGCCCTCACCTTCCTCCTCGGCCTCTTCCCGCTCAAGGACACCGACTTCTGGTGGCACCTCAAGGCAGGCGACCTGATCCGCCGGACCGGGCAGGTCCCGACCTTCGACACCTTCACTTACGGGGCCGAGGGGCACGCCTGGGTCGACCTCCACTGGATCTTCCAGATCCTCCTGAGCTGGGGCTATGCCCACGGCGGCGTCGTCGCCCTGAACCTGGCCAAGTGCGCCATCACCACCCTGGCCGTCGGGCTCCTGATCCGCTCCAGGAAGCCGGGCTGGCCGACCTGGGCGATGGTCCTCGCCTGGCTCCCGGCGCTCCTGGTCCTCGGCGGGCGGATGTACATCCGGCCCGAGACGCTTTCCTTGCTTTATCTGGCCATCGTCCTGGCGATCCTCTTTCGCTGGGAGCGCCGGCCCTGGCTGGCCTTCGCCCTGCCGGTCGTCCAGGCCTGCTGGGTCAACACGCAGGGGCTATTCCTGCTCGAACCGATCGTGATCGGATTCGCGCTGCTCGGGGCGTTGATCCGGCCCGGGGCCCTCTCCAAAGAGCGGCGGGGCTGGTGGCGGCTCGTCGGCCTGGCGACCGTCCTAACCGGGCTGGCCTGCCTCCTCAACCCCTACGGGCTGGAGGGGGTGATCTATCCGATCCAACTCCTCGGGACGATGGGCAACCCGATCTTCAAGGACTCGATCGGCGAGCTGAAGCCCCTGCCGAAGTTCATCCAGGAGGTCGGCCTCGACAGCCTGCCGCTCCGGCTCCACCTGCTGACCTTCGCCCTCGGCCTGCTCAGCTTCGCCCTGCCGCTCCTCTGGCGAGGCTGGGTCGCGATCGCCGACCGGGGCCGGGCCAAAGAGGCATTGAAAGGCCGGAAGAAGAAGGCGGCAGGCGACGACCCGGAGCCCTGGCGGCTGCCAGTGTTCCGGGCCCTCCTGTTCGCCGCCTTCAGCGTCTTGAGCCTGGCGGCGACTCGGAACAGCCACCAGTTCGCCGCCGTGGTCGGGACGGTGACGGCCTGGAATTTCGCCGAGTGGGCCGGGGCGATCGGCGACCGTCGGCTCCGGCTCGACCCGGCCCGGAAACCCCGAACGGCCTGGCCCCGCGCGATCGCCTTCGGGGCCGTCGCCCTGGCCTTCGGTGCCGTCGCCTCGGGCCAGTTCTACGCCTGGTCCGGCGAAGGTCGGACCGTCGGGATCGGCGAGGAGCCGCTCTGGTTCCCCCACGCCGCCGCGAAGTTCGCCGGCGAGGCCGGGATGCCCGACCGGATGATCGGCTACCACAACGGCCACCCCGCCCTCTACGAATATTACTGGGCCCCCGACAAGAAGACGTATACCGACGCCCGGCTGGAGGTCATGGGGCCCAAGCTTTACAAGGACTACCTCGACCTCGGCGAGGAGATCGGCGCCGACGCCGGCGGCTGGACCCGGCAACTCGACGCGATGGGCCGGCCCGCCGTCCTGATCGACAACCTGAACGAGGGGAACGCCGCGCTCTCGGCCACACTCCTCCTCTCGCCCCACTACCGGCTCGTCTGGTACGACCCGATCGCCAGCGTCTTCGTCCACGACTCGTCGACCGGGGTCGTCCGCGACCACGCCGTCGACTTCGCCGCCCGCCACTTCGCCCGCTCGACGTTGGCATCGGCCGACGGCCCGGCAACCCTCGCCGCGCTCGCCCGGTCGCTCCGGCTGATCGGGACCCAGTGCCGGGCCCGGCCGGGTGGCGACGCCCTCGCCCAGGCGATCTTCCTCGTCGGGCTCGACGAGGCCCGGCGGCTCCGGGCGGTCGACCCCTCGAACCTCGATGGCTGGAAGCAGGCCGGCCTGATCGAGTACGTCCGCGACCTGATCCCGACCGAGGCCATCCTCCCCCGGTTCCGGCTCCCCTTCGACCCGGTCTTCGACCTCCCGCCCGCCAGGGCAACTTACGACCTGACGAAGGCCCGGGAGATCGACCCCTCCGACGGCTACCTCCAGTTCTTCCTCGCCAGGCTCTACCAGGGGCGGGGGATGGACGAGGCCGCCGTCCCGCTCCTGGCCCGCTTCGTCGACCAGCCCAACAAGAACCTCACCCAGCGGGCCGAGAAGGCCAAGGCCGTCGACCAGCTCGCCGCGCTCCGGGCTAAACTTGGCCCGAGCCCCGCGACGAAGTGGGCCAACCTGAGCGAGCTGGACCGGCTCGTCGCGACCCTGTCGGCCTCTGGCCGGGCATCGACCCTGGCCGACCTGATGGAATCGGCCTATCGCCCCGAGGCCCGACCCTGGGAATGGGCCGACCGCCTGGCGACGATCCGACTCCACCTCGGCGAGCCCTCCCGGGCCCGAGCCATCTGGCTCGCCGCGAAGGCCGGGGCTCCGGCCGCCCCCCGGCTCGCCCGGATCGCCGCGACCTACCTCGTCGAGGGCGACTTCGAGGCGGCCAGGCGATCGTACCGCGAGGCGATCGCCGCCGACCCGGATTCGTTCGAAGCCCACTACGGGCTCGCCCTGCTGGAGTCCGACGCCGGCAACGCCGACCCGGCGACCTCCGAGGCCCGGCTCGCCGTCCGATCGGCCCGCAACGACCATTCCCGATCCGCCGCCCGGTCGATCTTCGACCTCGCCTCTCCTTATAGTATGAGTAGGAAGCCCGGGGGCAGCCCCCCGACGGAGACCCCCCGATGATCCTCGCCGAGCCTTCGACTCCCCCCGAGACCTTCGACTGGAAGCGCTGGCCGGAGGCCCAGGCCTTCGTCGACGCCCGGGTCGCCGCCGCCTTGGCGTCGAACCGATTCGCCGCCGGGCTGGCCGCCCGGATGCTCGGGGAGACCAGCACCCGGTTCGGCGACTGGGTCGACCACCTCGTCCTGGCCGACCGCCCCGGCCTGGCCCGCGAGCTGGCCGCGCTGGGGTTTGCCCGCCAGGCGATCGGCCACCCCGAAGGCTGGCCGGCGTTCGCCCACCGGGGCGGGGTGTTCCCCCGGCTGGTCCTGGCGTCGAAGGCCCCGGCGGAGGTGGCCGAGGTCGCCCTCAAGGTGGAGTCGGTCGCCGCGTTCTCGCGGGCCTTCGACCTGGGTCTGGCGATCCTCGGGCCGCCCCTTGGCCCTTACCGGGTCGGCCGGGTTCCGGGCGAACCGGGGTCGACGACCCTGGCCGTGGTCGAACGCCGGGGGTTCGTGGGGTTCGACCCGTTCTCGTCCGAGATGGCCCGGCAAGGCCGGATCACCCCGCAGGCCGCCCGCGACGCCCTGGCCGCCCGCGAACTCTGGGAGGCCCGGCGGAGGCGGTTCGACGACGACGCCGAGGGGTTTAAAGCGACCGAGGCCACGCTGGCACGGGTCATCGAGCGGGCGGGCGGACCGGACCTCGCCTGCCACCTCGTCTTCGAGGTGGAGCGGGATTACTGGATGTCCCGGAACCACGCGGCGCGGGTCCAGAAGGCCCGGCAGGATCGGCTCGGGCTCGGCTGGGCGAACCACGACCACCACACCTACCGCTCATCACGGCGGAACTTCCCCCGGCTGATCGCCATCTTCGAGCAGCTCGGCTTCGGGCTTCGGGAGCGCTACCACGCCGGGGAGCCGGCGGGCTGGGGGGCCCAGATCCTGGAGCATCCGACGACCGGGATCGTGATCTTCGCCGACCTCGACCTCGCGCCCGACGAGGCCCGGCACGACTTCGCCCACGACCCCCTGCCCGACCTGGCTCGCCCCAACACGGTCGGCCTCTGGGTCGCCCTCCACGGCGAGTCGATCCTGGAGGCGGGGATGCACCACCTCGAAGCCCAGTTCGACTTCGACGCCCTCCGCGCAGCCCTGAAGGCCGAGGCCGACGTCGAGGTGATGAAGCCGTTCTCCGACTTCTCGTTCCTCCGCCAGGCCTTCACCGCCGGCGAGCGCTGGGAGGTCGACCCTCGGCGGCTCGACCGGGCGTTGGCACTCGGGCTGATCGACGAGGGCCAGCATGCGAAGTTCCGCCAGGAAGGGGCGATCGGCTCGCACCTGGAGGACCTCCAGCGCGGCGAGGGGTTCAAGGGGTTCAACCAGAAGTCCGTCTCGGCGATCCTGGCCGAGGTCGACCCCCGGCTCCACTGACCGGCTCAGGCCGAGGGCTTCGAGGGCGCGGGCGGGACGGACTCGACGAGCTTGCCGTCCCGCTCGGCCCAGCCCTTCCAGAGCCCGGCTGCCTCGGGATGATGAGACCGCTGCCAGGCGGTCGCCTCGTCGAGCTTGCGGACCCGGGCCTCGCCCTCGGCCCTGGCCGCCTCGTCGAGGAGCGCGGCGAGGGGTCGGAACGGGCCGTCTTGCTTCGCGGCCTTATTCAGCTCGGCGACGAGGGTCGGGTCGCCCGGCGGCATGACGGCCCGGGTATAGGTCGCCCAGAGGTGGATGGCGGGGTCGGGGTTCGCACGCAACTGGTCGAGCGGCTCCCAGGCGATCCGGTAGCCTTCGCCGACGCCGTAGGCCATCGGCCGGATCATCAGCAGGCGGAGCCAGTCGGGCCAGCCCTCGCTTTTGGCGACCATCACGGCATAGCCCTTCGGGTCGGTGCGGATCGCCTCGGGGGTCATCCCTTCGGCGATGATGTAGCGAGCGAGCGGTGGGAGGGTCTTGCGGAAGGCGATGTCCGAGCGCTGGCGGTCGTTGACCGCCGGGTTGTGGGCCACCAACCAGGCCGCGCGGATCCGGTCGGCCTCGGGCCTGTCCGGGTCGTGCAGGACCCAGATCGACGACCAGACTTCGCGGAGCGTCCAGACCCCGTAGCCGAAGATCCCGACCATCGTGATCGCCACCGCGAGCCCGGCGATCCCCAGGTAGTAGAGCCCGCCGTACTTCTCGGCGAGGCTCAGGCGGGGCGGGTCGGGGGTGATGATCGGCAGGTCGGGGAACGGGTTCTTCGGCGGCGGGGTGATGATCGGCAGCTTGGGGAAGTCGGGCATCGTCCTCGGCTCCTCGACCGGACCGGCTTGATATCCCCCATGATACGCGAACCGGCCCCTTCGGTTCACCCTCGGCCTTCGCGAGGGGGAGGTGGGGGTGATAAGATGCTTGGCATGAAGCTCAAACGCCAGCCGGAGGATTTCCGGGTCGAGGAATTGCCGACCGTCGAGGGGGGGGACCGGGGCCGGTTCGCCTTCTACCGCCTGACCAAGCGCGGGGTCGGCACGCTGGAGGCGCTGGAGGAGATCCGCCGGCGCTGGAACCTGTCGAGCCAGCAGATCCGCTACGGGGGCTTGAAGGACCGGCACGCGGTCACGATCCAGTACCTGACGATCCTCGACGGCCCCGACCGGGGGTTCCGCGAGCGCGGGCTCGACCTCGAACCGCTCGGCCGTCTGGCCGGACCTTACGGGCCGGACCAGTTCCGGGGCAACCGGTTCACCGTGGTTCTCCGCGACCTCACGCCCGAGAAGGCGAAGGCGGCCCGGACCGCCCTCGAAGAACTCCCCCGCGACGGCCTGCCGAACTACTTCGACGACCAGCGGTTCGGCTCGGTCGGCTTCGGCGGCGACTTCATCGGCCGGGCCTGGCTCGTCGGCGACCATGAACTGGCCCTCCGCCTGGCGATCGCCGAGCCTAACCCGTCCGACCGGCCCGACGCCCGCGAGGAGAAGGCCATCCTCCGCGAATGTTGGGGCGACTGGGCCGCCGCCAAAGGCCGGCTCCCCCGCTCGCACGCGCGGAGCCTGGTCACCTACCTGGTCGACCACCCGACCGACTTCCGGGGCGCCTTCGCCCGGGTCCGCCGCGAGCTCCGGTCGCTCTACTTCTCGGCCTTCCAGAGCCACCTCTGGAACCTCCAGCTCGCCCGCCTGATCGAGCGGACCACCCGGCCCGACCAGCGCCTGGCCGTCGCCTTCAAGGTCGCGACCCTGCCGATCCAGCGCGGGCTCGACCCCGACCAGTCGGCCCTCCTCGCCTCCGCCCGGCTCCCCCTGCCCGCCTCGCGGACCCCCCTGCCCCCCGAAGGCCCGGTCCGGGACGCCGTCCTCGAAGTGGTCTCCGGCTTCGGCCTGACCTGGGAGGCGCTTCGGGTCAAGCACCTCAAGGACGTCTTCTTCTCCAAGGGCGACCGCCCCGCCCTCTTCTTCGCCGGGGGGCTCGCCCACTCCCAGGACGCCGACGACCTCTACCCCGGCCGGATCAAGCTTTCCCTCTCCTTCGAACTCCCCCGAGGGGCCTACGCCACCCTCGTCGTCAAGCGAATCACCGACGCCGCCGGTGCCGGGATGCCCGACCTCGACGGCGCCTGATCGACCCGGCCCGAGGGACGGGAATCCCAGACCTCGGATCGAATCTTCTGGATGATTCGATCCGAGATCCCACGAGCATCAACCGTTCGCGTGGACCGAGAACCCCGGCCGGTAGTTGCGCTTGAGGTACTGGTCGGCCTCGGGCTTGTGGGCGACCTTCATCCCGGCAGTGTCCCAGGCGATCTTGCCGCCGACCTTCAGGGCGACGACGCCGAGGAGGACGGTCTCGGTCAGCCGGGCGGCGTAGTCGAAGTTCGAGAGGGCCTTGGAGGGGTTGCCCGCCTTGATCGCCTCGACCCACTCGGTGAAGTGGCCGGGGGACCGGGGCAGCGACTGCTCGACCTTGGGGAGGTCCTTGGCGTCGCCGAGGCCGAGGATCTTGTGCTCCGCGCCGTAGTCGTTGGTCGAATAGAACGACCCCTTCTCGCCGACGAGGAGCAGGCCGCTGCCGGCCATCTTCTCGCCGTGGAGCATCGCCTGGATCTCCGACTTCTTCTCGCCCGGCAGCTTGTCGCCGCCGTCGTACCAGGTCAGGTCGAGCGGGCCTCGGCCGTCTTTCTCGCCGAAGTGGGTCTTGAGGACCGACCAGGACGGGTAGGTTTCGCGGTCGACGATGCCCGAGGTGTCGACGACCTCGACGGTCTCCGGGTCGAAGAGGTTCAGGGCCATGCAGGCGACGTTGATCGTGTGGCAGGCCATGTCGCCGAGGGCCCCGGTGCCGAAGTCGAGCCACCCTCGCCAGGCGAACGGGTGGTAGGCCCGGCTGTAGGGGCGGTCGTTGGCGGCGCCGAGCCACTCGTACCAGTGGACGTCGTTGGGGATCCCGGTGATCGGCTTGGGCCGGGCGATGCCCTGCGGCCAGATCGGCCGGTTGGTCCAGACGTGGATCTCCTTGACCGGGCCGAGGGTGGACGAGCGGATCACCTCGATGCCCCTGCGGAACCCGTCGGCGGCCGTCCCCTGGTTGCCCATCTGGGTCGCCAGGTGCTTCTCGGTGGCCAGGCCCCGGAGGATCCGGGCCTCCTCGATCGACCAGGTCAGCGGCTTCTGGACGAAGGCGTGCTTGCCCATCCGCATCGCCGCCGCCGCGATCGGGGCGTGCATGTGGTCGGGGGTGCTGACGGTGACGGCGTCGAACTTGTCGCCCATCTCCTCCAGCATCTTGCGGTAGTCGGTGTACTTCTTGGCGTTGGGGAACTTCGCGGCCATCTTGTCGAGCATCTTCTCGTCGACGTCGCAGAGCGCGACGATCTCGCCGTGCTTGCCCGCGTCGTTGGTGTCGCTCTCGCCCTTGCCGCCGACGCCGACGCAGGCGAAGCGGACCTTCTCATTGGGCTTGTCCTGGAACCCGAAAGCCGGGCCGGACGCGCCCAGGGCGGAACCCGCCACCCCGGCCAGCGCGGCCTGACGGAGGAAATCTCGACGGTGCGGACGATCGATCATCGGTGCGGACCTCCCGGAGAGTCGAAGGGCAGGTTGAAGGCGAAGGCGGACGACCCGGGCGACACCGGGCCGATCCCCGAGTATGCCCCGACTCGGCCGGCGAAGCAATTCCCGAGCGCCCCAAGGCCGGGGTCCATGAATGGATCCCGAGGGGGGGGCCGGTCGGCGCGCACCGCGATCCCGGACCCAGCATCTTCCGACCTCCTGGAGCCTCCCGACCCGGCCTCAGCGCCGCTCGAAGGTCGCGACCGGCACCTCCGGGCCCACCTTCGGGGCCTTGACCCGGCCGACGACCGGCCTCGGGGGCCCCTCGGACACCGCCCGGGCGTAGATCCGGTCGAACTCCTCATCGCTCAACTCGCCGGGCAAAGACGAACCCAATGGCTCGGCCGAGTGGCCCTCCTCCTCGCGACGCTCGCGGGCCCGCTCGTCACGCTGAAAAGAGCGCAACTCCTTGACGGCGCGGAAGAAACCGCGTTCGGCGGCCTGCTCGTACTTCCTCGCCAGGGTCGCCTCGGCCGAGGGGCAGAACAGGGCCAGGGTCGCCGCGTCGAGCCGGAGGTTCTCAGCGTCCTGGGGCGTGCAGCCCTCGGGGATCTCGACGCCGGCGATGGCCAGGCGGACCCGAACGCTGTCGATGGCCGTGGCGTGCAGGGCGCAGCGCTCCATGCGGACGGACATCCGGGCGGCGTGGCGGACGAAGACCATCTCGATCTCGCTGGAGGCGTCGAGCTCGACGGCGAAGGCCCGGCACCGGCGATCGGCCTCGGCGGCCTCACGCTCGGGGATGTTCAGGCCGGCGGGGGCGGGGTGGGTCGGCGATTCGGCGGTGGTCATCGGTCAGCCCTTCCGGGAGGTGTCGTGGTCGCTCCAGGGGGATTCCTCTCGGCCCCCTGGAGATACATTCACGAACGCGAGCCGCCTTCGAACAGCCTTTCTCCCGAAATCCGCCCCCGTGACCCAGACTGGAGGCAACTCCCCGAGACTCGGCGCGCGGTTTGCCCAGTGATCGTGTCAGGGCCTCGGCCGCTTCCCCACTGAAACGAGGAGTCGCATCATGGTCACCGCAACGTCGGATTTCAGCGTCGCCCCGCACGAGCACAAAGAGGGCGAGATCACCAAGGTGATCGAGCATTACACCAGCCAGGTCCCCTCGGGCGTCTACCTGAGCCTGGCGGTGGGGTCGATCGGCCTCTCCCTCGGCCTCCGCGCCTTCGGCCAGAAGAACGCGGCCACGTTCGTCGGCCACTGGGTCCCGACCATCCTCCTGCTTGGCCTCTACAACAAGCTCGTGAAGATCGAAGGTTCGGAGTGAGCCGGGTGGGATGAACCGCAAAAGACGACCTCCCCCGGGCCTCCGCCCGAGGGTCGACGAGACGAGGCCGGCCCCGGGGCGTTCCCCGGGGCCGGCCTTCGTTTTGATGACTTTCCTCCCCTCGTCGGGCCGGATCAGCGGCCGGGGGGGAGGGGGGGGAACGACGACTCAGGCGGGAGCGGCGGGAGGTTCATCGGGACGCCGAGGTCCTTGATCTCCTCCGGCGGGGCGGCCGGCGCGGGGCTCGGGGCGGTCCCCGCGGCCTGGCTGACGCCGGGGTCGGCCGGGAGCTTCGGCAGCCCCCGGTTCTGCGAGAGGAAGTTCGGCTCGCCCGCCGGGACGGTCGGGGCCGTCGGCGTGGGCGGGTTGCCCAGCGGGCCGACCGGGGCCGGGAAGAGGGCCTTGGGGGCCTGGTTCTCCAGGCCGGGCGGCGCGACCTCGGGGAGGCTGTCGGACTGGGGCGGGCCGTTGATCGGCTGCGGCCGGTACGACCCGTCGAGCGGGACGTGGAACTGGCCGTGGCCGGCCCGCTGGTCCCTGGCCTGGAGGTAGGCCTTCCTCGGCGAGGGCCCTTCGGCGACCGCGATGTTGTCGTAGGCCAGCAGGGTCCCCTTGGCCTCTTCGAGGGCGGCGATCGACGTGTTGTAGCTGGTCTTGTACTGGGCTTCCTGGGCGATCGCGTTGGCGTACTGGCTGACCGCGTCGAGGAGCCGGTCGATCGTGATCCGGCCTTCCTCGTAGAACGCCCGCTGGGCTTCCAGCCGCTGCTGGGCGGCGGCCCTCAGCCGCTGGGCGGTGCGGAAGAGCTTGTAGTTGGAGTCCACTTCCAGGAAGAAGCGGGAGAGCGAGTGCGTGGTCTGGTGGACGATCTGCTGGAGGAACGCCCGCTGCCGGAGGAGCTGGTACTGCGCCTGGCGGGTGGTGGCCAGCGGGGCCCGGAAGCCGATCGGCATCGAGTACGTCAGGCCGACCTGCCACTGGTTGAAGTCTTTGTAGGGCGAGGCCTGGGTGTTGATCCCCGCCGCCGCGTTCTTCCGCGAGACCAAGGGGTTGACCGCCAGGAGGCCCGCCCCCGAGGAGACGGCCTCGGCGTTGTCGAGCGTATGGCCCAGCCCGTTGAACTGATAGAGGGCGTTGAGGTTCAACTGCGGGAGGAGCTGGTTCCGGGCGAGCAGGAGCTGCAGCTCGGTCAGCCGGACCAGGAGCTGCTGCTGGACGATGTCGGGCTGGAAGGCGAGCATCTGGGCCAGGCTGGTCTCCCAGTCGGGCTCGATCCGGGCCTCCGTCGGCGCGGTGTCGGGGACGATCCGGCGGTTGTCCGCCGGGGGGAGGCCGAGGATGTTGCGGAGCTGCCGCTCGGTCGTGATGACGTCGGACAACGCGGTGACAGACTGGAGCTTGAAGTTTTCGAGCTGCTGCTCGGCCTCGGCGACGTCGGCCTGGGTGGCCCGACCGACTTCGAGCTCGGCCCGCTCGCGGCGGAGGATCTCCTCGCCGAGCTGGACGGCGGTCTCGCGGCTCCAGAGGGTGATCTGCTGCTGCGAGAGCGACCAGTATTGCTGCTCGACCGACCGGACCTGGGCCATGATCGCGGCCTTGAAGTTCCAGACCGAGGCGTCGGCGTTGAGCCTGGCGATGACGATCGCCGCCCGGTTGGCCTCCAGGCCGCTGGGATTCTGCGCGGTGCCGCCGAGCAGCGGCTGGGTGATCGAGAGCTGGGTGTTGGTGGTGTAAGCCGACGGATAGACGTTGGCCGGGCTGTTCGAGTAGAGGTAGCTGACGTTGTGCTGGAGCTGGAGGACCGCACCGGTGGCCGCCCGCTTCTGCAAGGTCGACTGGAAGGTGGCGTTGTCCTGGACGAAGAGGAGCGGGAACTTGGCCCCGGTGTTCACGACGCCGGCCGACAGCGAGTTGTTGATCGGCGTGGTGCTGTGGCCCCAGAGGATGCTGGTGGTGAAGTTGGCGTCGAAGACGGCCAGGGCCGAGGCGATCTGGGTCTCCTGGATCGCCGGGTCATACACCGAGGAGAGCGTCCCGGCCCCGAGCGAGCTGGACACGCCGGCCCCGGCCCCGGTGTTCAACGGAGTCGGCTCGAACCCGCCGAGGGGGATGCCCTGGGCGCCGAGGGAGATCACGCGGACGACCTCGGAGTTGTCCAGGCCGATCCGGATCGCCTCCTGCAGCGTCATGTGCCAGATTTCGTCGGCCTCCGGGCTCTCGGTGGTCCGGGGCGCGCTAATCTTGGGGATCCTGGTCGGCAGGTTGCCGGTGAAGTTGGCCTGCTTGACCGCCTGGTCCTCGGCGGCCATCGACGCCGAGGTGTCGTGGGGCACGCCCTTGGACTGGTCGATATAAGGGAGCCGCTGGCAACCGGCCGAGCCGCCCAGGATGAGGGCGGCCGCCAGGCCGTAGCGGTTGGCGAGCTTGGACATTCGCATGGCCAGTCCATCCTTGGGATCGATCGCCATGAGCCCCGAGGGGCGCGGTCGGAGGGCCAGTTTGCCCCGCCTCGGGCGACCCGAGCCTGCCGGCCCCCGGCCTCGGCCCGGCCGGGCGGATCCATTCGACCCGCTCCTCGTCGGTTCTTGGAAGCTCACGATGACCACGCCTCCCCGTCCTTGGGTCAGATGCCCCGCCTCGGCGATCGGCGGACCGCGACCGCCCCGGGCGATTCCTTTCGCGCCGGGCCGGAAAGCCGACCGATCGACCTCGTCATTATCTATCGGAAATCCGAGAGGTGTGTCTTGAGCGGACTTTGCGGATTCTACGGATTGGTCGGCCGGTGCCAAGCCCAAACCGCGATCGGGGCCGATTCCCGCTCATGAGGGGACGCGGGGCACGGGCCGACCCCTGAATGGGACGAGTTCGGTTCGACTCTTCCCGTCGGCACGTTCAAGCGGGCTCGACTTCCCGCGCGGGCAAGGCCGCCGAAGCCCTGGCGAGCCGGGCCGTCCGACGCCTGGCGACCCACGTCCGCAAGAATCTGATCTCGCCCGGTTCGGTGTGGTCGATCGCGTGGCCGAGGAACTGGAGCAGGAACCCGCCGACGAAGGAGGCCATGGCGATCGCGAAGAGGGTCGGCGAGAGCAGGAGGATGTAGACCGGCGTGAGGAGTACCGCGAAGATCGTCGCGGGGATCCCGACGATGTGGAGCGCGAAGCTCCGGGGGTCGCGGTGGCGGTCGATCCAGTCGAGGATCAGGGTCTCGGGCGGCTGCGGGGGGTAGATCATGGTGGAAGTCGCCGGCCGGCGGGCCGTCCTGGGTCGGTGTCGCGCCGCTTGACGACGCATCGACTCGCGGTTAGGTTGGGTGACCTTGCGGAAACCACTATATCCGAGCGAGTTCGGCCTCCGCAACGGCGGACCGACGCCCGGCCGCCGGGACGTCGAGGACGCGGGCCCGGGGCGACACGGAGAGAGCGAGACATGGCCCACGTAGTGACCCTGATCCCCGGCGACGGCGTCGGCCCCGAGCTCGCCGAGGCGACCAAGTTCTGCATCGAGGCCACCGGCGTCGACATCGAGTGGGAGGTCGAGGAGGCCGGGGTCGACATCATGGCCAAGGTCGGCACGCCGGTCCCCGACTCGGTCATCGAGTCGTGCCGCCGGACCAAGGTCGCGCTGAAGGCCCCGATCACCACGCCGGTCGGCACCGGGTTCCGCTCGGTCAACGTCTACCTCCGCCAGGCCCTCGATCTCTACGCCTGCGTCCGCCCCTGCAAGCACTACGAAGGGGTCCGCACTTACTATGACAAGGCCAAGGTCGACCTCGTCATCGTCCGCGAGAACACCGAGGACCTCTACATCGGCTGCGAGTTCGAGAAGTCGAAGCCCGAGACGCTCGAACTGATCGCCGACATCAAGCGGCTCAACGGCAAGTCGATCCGCCCCGACTCCGGGATCTCGATCAAGCCGATCTCCGTGACGGGGACCGAGCGGATCGTCAAGTATGCCTTCGAGTATGCCCGCAAGCACAATCGCAAGAAGGTCACGAGCGTCCACAAGGCGAACATCCTCAAGTTTTCCGACGGCCTGTTCCTCGAAGTGAGCCGCGAGGTGGCCAAGGGCTACCCCGACATCGAGTTCGAGGACCGGATCGTCGACAACATGTGCATGCAGCTCGTCCAGAAGCCCGAGCTGTACGACGTCCTCGTCCTGCCGAACCTCTACGGCGACATCCTCTCCGACCTCTGCGCCGGGCTCGTCGGCGGCCTCGGGGTCGCCCCGGGGGCGAACTTCGGCGACGGCGGCGCGGTCTTCGAGGCGACCCACGGGTCGGCCCCGAAGTACAAGGGCCAGTGGAAGATGAACCCGGTCGCCCTGATCCTCTCCGGCGCCCTGATGCTGGAGCACCTCGGCGAGGTCGAGGCCGCCCAGAAGCTGGAAAAGGCCGTCGCCCAGGTCATCAAGGAAGGCAAGGACGTGACCTACGACATGAAGGCCGACCGCAACGACCCCTCCGCCGTCGGCACGATGGAGATGGCCAAGGCGATTGCCAAGGCGATGGGCGCCTGACCTGAACGATCTCGCCGCGCCCCGGCCCAACCAGGCCGGGGCGCGGCCCGAGGGTCTCCGACCGAGGACGGGTCGCTTTGAAGATCGACGAGGCCGCCTTCCTCCGCCTGGTCCGCGGCGAGTCGCGAGGCCCGCTCGCCTCGGCCGCCCGGCTCGGGCTCGGCGGCGCGGCCGGGTTCTACCGCCTGGGCGTCTCGGCGCGGAATCTGGCCTTCGACCTCGGCTGGAAGCCGAGCCGGCGGGCCGGCGTCCCGGTCGTCGCCGTGGGGAATTTAACCCTCGGCGGGACGGGCAAGACGCCGATGGTCGAGTGGATCGCCCGCTGGTACCGCGCCCGGGGGCTCCGGGTCGCCATCCTCAGCCGAGGTTACGGCGACTCGTCGGGACTCAACGACGAGGGCCGGGTCCTCGAGGAAAACCTGCCCGACGTCCCGCACCTGCAAGGCCCCGACCGCGTCGCCCTGGCGAGGGTCGCGGTCGACGAGCTGGAGAGCGAGGCCCTGGTCCTCGACGACGGGTTCCAGCATCGCCGGCTCGCCCGCGACCTCGACGTCGTCCTGCTCGACGCGCTCGACCCCTTCGGCCTCGGCCGGATCTTCCCCAGGGGCCTGCTCCGCGAGCCGATCGGGTCGCTGAGGCGGGCCGGGGTCGTCGTCCTCTCGAGGGCCGACCTCGTCGACGAGCCCACCCGTCGGGCGATCGTCGAGCGGGCCGAACGCCGGGCCGGGCCGTTGCGATGGGCCTTCGCCCGCCATGCGCCGCTCGACCTCGTCGACCCGAGCGGAATCTCGACACCGGTCGCCTCGGCCAAGGGGCCGAAGGTTGTCGCGTTCTGCGGGCTGGGGAACCCCGAGGGGTTCCGTCGGACGCTCCTGGGGCTGGGCGTCGACCTCGTCGGGTTCCGGGCCTTCCCGGACCATCATCCCTATCGTGCCGGGGACGTGGCCGACCTGGCCGCCTGGGCCCGGGGGCTCGGGGCCGGGCTGGCCTTGACCACCCAGAAGGATTCGGTCAAACTTCGCATCGACGGACTCGGCCCGATCCCCCTGCGGGCCCTGCGGATCGGCCTGGAACTGATGGACGACTCCGGTACGCTCGAGGCCGCCCTCGCGGCGACCCTCGCCCCGGGCAAGGAGGCCCCTTGAACTCAACGGACTCCGGCCGAGGGGCCTCAGGCCCGCTCGATCTCGAAGCCCTCCGCTACGAGCCGCTGGCCGATCGCCCGAGCAAGGTCGGCCTGGCCGACCTCGGCCGGCCCGTCGAGGCCGGGGCCTCGTTCGACTCGTGGCTCGACGGCCTGCCGGACCTGCTCGCCGGCCGGGCCGTGAAACGGCTCCGGGATGCGATCGTCGGTGCCCATGAGGCGGGAGCCCCGGTGGTCGCCGCGCTCGGCGGCCACGTCGTCAAGACCGGGTGTGCCCCCTACCTGATCGACTGGATGACTCGGGGCGTCCTGAACGGGCTGGCCCTGAACGGCTCGGCGGCGATCCACGACCTCGAACTGGCGATCGCCGGGCGGACGAGCGAGGACGTCGGGCCCCGGCTGATGGCCGGGACCTTCGGGTTCGCCCGCGAGACCTCCGACCTCTTCGCCGAGGGCTCCGACCGCGCGGCCGGTTCCGGCATCGGCCTCGGCGCGGCCCTGGGCGACCTCGTCCTCGAACGGGGCGGGCCCGGGCTCGACGCCAGCCTCCTGGCGGCGGCCCGGCGGCGGGGACTCCCCCTGACGGTCCACGTCGCCATCGGCACCGACATCGTCCACATGACGCCGAGGCTCGACGGCGCTTCGCTCGGCAAGGCGTCGCTCGACGACTTCCGCATCCTGGCGAACCTCGTCGCCGGGATGGCCGGCGGCGTCTGGCTCAACCTCGGCAGCGCCGTGGTCCTGCCCGAGGTCTTCCTCAAGGCCGTGGCGATGGCCCGCAACCTCGGCCGGTCGCTCGACGGCCTGACGACGGCCAACCTCGACTTCAATCAACAATACCGGGGCCTCCTCAACGTCCTCCAGCGCCCCGGGGCCGAGGGGATCGCCCTGACCGGCCATCACGAGCTGATGATCCCGCTGCTCCACGCGGCCGTCATCGCACGCTTGAAGCCCCGACCTTCGTGAATATCCTCGTCTTCTGCCCGAACCTGGTGGGCGACACCGTGATGGCCACGCCCGCCTTCCGGGCCCTCCGCAACGGCTATCCGGAGGCCCGGATCGTCGCCGTCGTCAAGCCGAACGTGGCGCCGACGCTCGACGGCGGCCCCTGGTTCGACGACCGGATCGGCTACGACCCGAGATCCGACCGGCCCGAAGACCGGACTCCCGCCGTCCTCCGCAAGCTCCGGGCCGAGCGGGCCGACCTCGCCGTGCTCTTCCCCAATTCGCTCCGGTCGGCCGTCGTCGCCTGGCGAGCCGGGGCCCGCCGCCGGGTCGGCTACGCCAGGGGCGGCCGAGGCTGGCTGCTGACCGACCGGCTCCTCCCGCCCCGCGACGAGCGGGGGGCGTTCCGGCCGACGCCGATCGTCGACTATTATCGGGAGATCCCCCGACTTCTCGGCTGCCCCGATGACGGCCCCCGGCTCGAACTCGCCACCACGGCGGAGGACGAACGTTCCGCCGATGGCGCGTGGGGCCGGCTCGGCCTCTCGGCTTCGAAGCCGGTCGTCTGCCTGAACACCGGGGGCGCCTTCGGGCCCGCCAAGAGCTGGCCGGAAGGCCACTTCGCCGAGCTGGCCAGGAGGCTGGTCGACGAAGCCGACGCCTCCGTCCTCGTCGTCTGCGGCCCCGGAGAGCGCGACGCCGCCCGGTCGATCGCGTCGCAGGCGGACCGCGCCCGGGTCACGAGCCTGGCCGACGAACCCCTGGGGATCGGCCTGACCAAGGCCTGCATCCGGCGCTCGGCCCTGCTGATCACGACCGACTCGGGCCCGAGGCACTTCGCGACCGCCTTCGACCTCCCCGTGATCACCCTCTTCGGCCCGACCCGGATCGAGTGGACCCTGACCCATCACCCTCGGGCACTCCATCTGCACCACCCCCTGCCCTGCGGGCCTTGCCAGAAACCGACCTGCCCGGAACGTCACCATCGATGCTTGCGAGACCTGAAACCCGGGTCGGTCTTCGAAGCGGCCAGGGAGGTCCTCCAAGGGGTGCCCTCCGTCGAGGAACATTCGGTGGCGGTCTGAGCATCGCCCATCGCGCGGATCGACGCCCCCTGCTCCCGCCATCAACCCCGGGCCGCCATCACGAAGGGGTCGAAGGGGTTGATGTCAACCCGAGGGCGGCCTCGCCGTGTTGACCGGGTGCGAGGGTGTAACCAAGTTCTCTGGTGGTGATTGACGCGGCTTGGCAAACTGGGGGGACTTCCAAGTTGATCCCCCTGGAGTTGGCCCATGTCACGGAAGATCTTTACACTGGAGATC
>JAABUK010001011.1_pt1 | contig 55802 bp, 46 predicted proteins | sample 5559141 | NCBI WGS metagenome assembly JAABUK01 (sample SAMN10711869, study PRJNA513367) | rock metagenome | isolation source: Antarctica rocks | place: Antarctica: Victoria Land, Pudding Butte nord | collected 2016-01-03 | reverse complement strand
AAGCTTATACCGAGTTCCTCAAAGCACTCTCCCCCGCTGTCTCCACCCCCTCCACCGGCCGAAGCCCCGTCTTCGATCGTCTTTCCGGCAAATCTACACCCATCACCCAGCCTTCCAGCCCCGCAAGCTGCCTTTGCAGTAGCCATGAGAGCCTCAAGCCTCAATCTGCACCCATCGTTCCACCGTCACCTTTCATGAGGCCGCCTAATTCTGCACGCACACCTACCGCTCTACGAAGACTCCGCATCCCTCAGTCACCCGCCTGGTCTCCCTGCACCGACTCGCCGAAAAGCAGTGCACTCAGCGTCAAGAGCAGCACCCTGCGCTCACCTTTCTCACCTGCGGATTGGGCAATCGAGGGAAAGAGCAGGTGCTACGAAGCACCGCGCTCGGGCACCCACAAAGCTGTCAGCGTAAGACAGGTCGTGACACGGACGGTCACCTATACCAGGTCACCAGTCACACCACTGGAACCAGCGCCGAAGGGGAAGAAGAGGCGGCTGGAGTAGATCAGTCTACCATTCGATCCTTGCACACATTCCTTCATTCCCTAAACCCCTTATTCCAACCATCCATTTACATAATCACGACACACACCACCATCTACCGACAATACCGTTCTTTACGATCTAATGTTACGCGACACACAAGGACCCAGGCGCTGCTGCTATCCTCATCTACGGAATGCGACATAGGAGGCACGAATGTTACGGACTTAGGGTATGGGCGGGAAATAACGGGCTCGGCGATTGGCCTTGGGTCTACGGCATCTGCCCTTTGGCAATTGGCTTGCGGGTGTTTTTTTGGAGTTTCTGGACGGAGCAAACGGGGGCAAGAAGGTCATGCACGCTATTTGTGCGCCGAGATACCACATTTTGTTTGTCTTGCAAAACTTGCCTTGAATTCAGATATCTACTTGACTACTGTCCCCAACCATGCTTTCAAGGCGGTCTCAAACACACTGATCAGCAGTGCATCAATCATATCGTATCGTTATGATGACATCCTTGCTTTGCCTGAGGCTAAACAAACAGGGGTTTGGAAACCAACCAGCCGAAGCCGGGGCGACCAAACAGCCCAGCCCAGCCCCACGTGTAGCCGCCCGCGCTAGCTCACGCATGGTGTGTGGTGGCCTTACGCAAGCATGCTAGCTTCCATCCTACCAATCGTATGCTTCAGACATCAGTGGTGGGGATCTGTAACCGCCCGGGCTACTGTACTGTATTTTGCAGCGAGGTGAGCACACACTGAGATCTTCAGCGCTTCAGTGTCATGTGTCATCGTGCAGGATGTTGGTTGGAGTGCTTGATGAGGGGTTGGTTGGTTGGTTAGTTGGTTGGCTGCGAGGTCTGGGATGGGTTGGGTATTTTGGGGTTGCATTGGATTTCTTCACGGGAAGCCTTGTTAGATCTTTTTGGACAATGTTTGTTGGCTTTTGTGCTACTGGAAGCTGGAGACGCTGGGAGTGTGGGAGCGTTATGTTTGTGAGGGGGGACAGGTAAGTAGGATATTCAAGGGAATCTTTGAAAAGATTCCGCTAGTCCCATTTGGGGGTTTCGAGATGGACTGTTGGAGGTGGAATGCCAGAATTTTAAAGATTCCGCTAGTCCCGTTTGGGATTTCGACTTTACTGTCGGGCGTCGCGAATCTTTCCCACGCACGCCACGTCAAGGGAATTTTTTGAGAAAGATTCCGCTAGTCCCGTTTGGGATCTCGAGTCGGTTAGTCTAGTGGTCTCCGAATGCCAACGGAATCTTCCAAAAAGATTCCGCTAGTCCCAATGAGTGTATCGGGTTGAGGTGTGGAACAGAATGGTAAGCGAAATACAATTAATAGAACTGTCAAAGAAACCCAGTCTGATCGTCTTTCATTCTGATGCCGCTCAATAGCTGAAGACCTGTAACGAAATCGTCTAGTATACCATGTAGAAGCATCGTTTCTCAATGAAGGGTTTGGGTGCGAGGCACCAGAAGAGGCGTTTTCCACACAGACCAAAGTCTTGTTGTGCAGCAGTGATGGTCCCCTGATTGACCTCCCTAGAGTTACTCCATAGGACAATATTCGCCATTCAATGGTGTATTTGATAGGCTCTAAAGTCCTGGAGAAGACGCTGTCGAACAAACTTGTATTGAATTGAGATAGACGGCAACACAGTCCAACGCCTCGGACATCTCACCATATGCAACAAGATTATTTAGTACCAACCAGCCACGGGAATTGATATGACCGACCCACCTTGAGAAGTACTTTTTCATGCCTCAAAGGTCGATATTTCAAATGATACTGAGGGTAGATTTCTGTTACACTATAGTACACTGATAATCAATAGTTCGAACGTGTTTCGGATTTCCCAGATTAAAGTCTGGTACAGATGTTGATGATCCCTAATGGTCTGAGGACATAATAGGCTGCGGCTGCTGTCGAATATACGAGATGGAGATGGATTGTATGGCTGAGCATAAGAAACTCGAGGGAAATGTCTACGCGACTTTGATCATAAGCTGAGCCACAACTTCCTGCACTGGGCGCACAGACTGAACAAAATTACAGGTGCAGAATGCGTAAGGTGAGCCCAAATGGAAAATTGCAGTGTGTCCCAAAGCTTTGCTTGTCTTTGGTGAGTTGGGTAAGGGCTGACGCGCACAGGCATTGGGTAGATCGTAAAAGCGGGTCCCTACAATCCAGCTGTGCTTATGAATGGGGTAGGGTTGAGTGGAGCATTTCTCCCTGACACATCGTGTTGGGACTCATTCATCTTAGGTTTTGACAGTCCAAGCCAGAAGCTCCTCGTGTCAAGAGGCAGGAGTCCACACCTCAATGGCTCTGCTTCATGATGGGGGTCGATTTCGGCTTCGGAGGGCATCAATGAAGGTTTGGGATGATTCCTGGATGCCCGAATTCGCAAAATCTGATACGAAGTCCGCTGGCTGTCTGGCTCTTGAATCACGGTGGACCTAGAAACGAAAGTCCTGAATCGTGCCAGAAGGCGGGCGTATGGGGTATCCAAATCTCACGTATACGCTTTAGATTGCCTGAAAATATGACTGCCCCTCGCTTGCATCATTGATTTGATCAAGGCGGTTTAAAGGTGCCTCGTGAATATTCATTATGTTCCTTTCGATGATCGATTAGCACGAGCTAAGGCGCTGACCCAAAGTCCTAAGAACAGTACCATTGTATTGTTGATTACGATTGAGAAGTCCAACCGCCAAGGCCGTAAAGTCTTTGACCTGGATCATGTAGCTGGTCCTGATTGAAGCGTGGCAGATGCTTGAGACTCTTCTGTTGGCGCTCCATGGTGTTTAGTATCTCTGAGGCGCGTGCGAAGAGATAACGTGGGATTACTGTACAATGTGGAGGATGCGGATGGCAGGTCCTCGAGAAATACATCGCAGATTCTGCCGATTTCTGAAGAGGAGCTCATGATACCTAGCGTCTTGGACATTCGGCCCTTAAGATTTAAGATATGAATGCGTTTATGTTGCCTTCCCCACTCCAACTCGACAATCTCACATATTCTAGCATCATGGACTAGGACGATCCAGATGCCTCAGAAGTTGGACTAGACCTACCCTGATCCACTGACAGGGGCGGTGACCCTTCGTGGCTCCAAGAACCAACCCGAATCTTCCGAGAACAAGGACCCCCAGCCAACGTCGCTGGCGAGCGATTCAAGCCATCAGAGGGTGAGTGGCCATAGGCACGCTAAGAGTGGGACAGACTTGATGCACCGTACCCCGTCCTGCTGACCGTGTTCTTCTCAGGGCCCAGTCGAGAGTCATCAGAGCGCTTCTTGCCCATGATCGACACTTTTTACGAAAGCTTGGCCAGCGGGTTGCATACCTCTGAGTCAATCCCGCCAGGTTTGGCAATGACTGTTATCTGCGGTGGTTGCAACAGAGACTATCCGGTGCCCAACAGCTTAATGGTCAAATCTCAACCTTCGGCGGATTCTATCTGTCATCTTTGAACGATGTAACGGGGTCTCCTACTCGGATCCGGGCAACTTGCCCGATCTCACGAGCCGTAAGTGCGGTATGTACTCCGAAGTAAACCTTTCCTCCAATTCTCCTCGTTTTGGCTAAAGTAACGAATGGCTCCTCGTTCTTCTCTGCATTGAATTGATCCACACAAACCATCTGGCATCTGCGACAACCTCCGAGCACCTCAAGATCGACATGCTGTCCGATGCGTAGAGAGCGCCACTCATCTTCTGCATACGGCTGCTCGCAGCCAGGTGACGATGCTAGGGTCTCAGCAGTTATGATATTTGCGCGAAAGACCGAAGCATGGGCCGCTTTGCCCTCTTTGAGCTTGATCTGCTCGTTCAAGCGATTGAGGCTGGAACGAGAGATGGTGAGGATAGGACTCTCATTTGATAGAAGGATTGCACGTGGCTCTGCCATCCTGAGCGGAGGACGGACATTCTTGATCGTGGTATCCGAAGGGGCCTTTGAATGACGGGTCGATGGGCTTGACGTCGCTGCTGGGAATCTTGCCAGTGTACACGGGGTACCGACCAAGTTGGTAAAGAATTCTGCAATATCTCTCGAAGAGTACGTCTGTGCAATGATCTTGTCGCCACAAATCTGAAAGTGAGGCTGGGGAGATTTGACGTGCGAGGATTGGAAGACGGTTGGATCATCTGACAGAGGAACGGTAATCTCGTCGGGTGTTGATGGTGGCATGAGTCCGTGATACCGTACCTGCAAGAGTCCCTTTTTGAGGTCAAGTCTTGGTCTGAAAAGTGCCATATTTGGATGCTTCTTCTGACTCAGCGCTGTCCTGGTGCCCTGGTGGACGAGACACCATTCCCGATCCCAAGCTAAGCCTTCTTCCCTGATATCCCATATTGTGTCAGGTGGTATTAACCAACCTCCGCAGCTTTTGATAGGATATACCATTAGCGTCTCAATGTAGAGACCTTGGCCACTTGAAGTAGTAGCTTCGGGCTCCTGCTGAAAGTCTTTTAGACTAACAAAGAATTCCTTAATGAAGTCAACAAACATTGTCACATCTCGCATGATGCTCATGGCACCAAGGCTAACCCTGAGCACGCCCGTCGGCTTGAGTCCTATGATGTCGTTTTCGTTTCCACATCGATGGCCGGCAGAAAAGTTACGCTTCATTTCCCATGGCTGCAGTTCCAACGAAGAGGAGATTCCACCAGGATTGCAAAGACCTCCACTTCGAAGTTGGATGCTCCGTATATCTGCAAGCTTCTCTACCTCCGTGTTACTGACCCATTCCCCATGTTCGTTCTGTAGATTGAAGGCGATAATGGGCCCTTGGGTTCGGCTATCCGTGTACGATGACGACGAGCTGTACATCTTGCAGACTGGGTGATCATTAGGATGGCGTAAGGCGCCCAGATGGCTGAAGAGTTGTTCCGCCAGATAGCTTGTATGTGATGATACACGTTCGATGGGGCCAAAAAGCTTCTCGTGAACGTTCATGGCGTTCTCTAGAGCGATGATGCTGTGTATTGGTAGAGTGCCGTCCTCGAGTTGCTCATGTAACATCCCTTGCTTCTGAATATGCCAATTCTCTGTTCCACACGTGACCATCTCGACAGTCCCACCCCCGAAGTACTTTCTCTTTTGCAGCGCTATAGAGGCTTCCTTGCGGACTATTAACGCTCCCAAGTCTGGAAATCCGAACATTTTATAGAAGCTGAGGACGATAAAGTCTGGGGCTATCGAAGCATTGCTGAGGTCAAGTGGAGATGTTGAGACTAAAGCAGCAGCATCGAGGAGACTGTACACCCGTTTTCCATGCGTTGATGATCGGAGACGCCCGGTCCACGATAAAGGTAACCGACGTCCGTTCATGTTTGATTGAGCAGGGTAAGCAAACAATCCCTTTACATAATCATTCAACTTCGTTTCAATGTCAAATCTACCTTCGAGCCATTCTTCAACTTCCCCGTCGGATCCAAAGCAATGATGCCCACACCTAGCAGCTTCCCTTACGCCGATCAAGCTTGTGTGAGAGTCTCTATGATATCCATACCAAAATCCCTGCTCTTCTTCTCGAAAACCCTCCATCACCAACTTGATACCTGCTGTAGCGTTTGCCACAAAAACCAGGTCGAACATATCTGGATCTGCGTTGAACAACCGTAATGTTCGTGATCGTACGTCTTCTATACGCCGCGTCGATATTTGAGACGACGCGGAAGTTGAGTGAGGATTCCCAAGAAGTGCGGACAACATATCTCTGGAAAATGCATCAATAAGTGATTTGGGATACAGGGTAGTACCAGCGTGGTCGAGGTAGGTCGTGCCTAGACTGTTTGTAAACGTTTGTTACACGCTGTTCGATAGTGAGTGTTACCTTGAAGCATCGGAAACTCTGTTTCCCTCATACAATCAATTTTCCTGTTGTAGCATGCCTTTGGTTCGTTGAACAGTGCGTTTTCTTGGACCTCGTCGTCTGACTTCATGGTGGCCATCGTGGCCTGCCTACCTTGCTACAGGAAGGTGGTAGCGGATACTGAGCACGCATCTGCGTAGACGACTGTCGGAGGACCAAGATGAATTTATACTTCAAGAGTGTGTATGGGTAATGGTTGCAAGAACGACATCGGAGACGCCCGATGGCTGGTGGAAATGCCAAGGCTCGATCCAGGGCATGAAGTCTCACAATGTTGCTTTTCAGTCTTGCATCTGCACCACTACACTGTACGCAGCCCTCACCTTGGGGCCCTGACTCTTTTTGAGTCTCTAGACATCTGGCAACTCCATGTATTGAGCGCTAGGGTAAGTCTATTGTATACCACACGTTGGGAACATAATTGTGTATGCCTTCATTTACAATTATTTTGGCTGGTCAGGTAGCCAGCCGCATAGCGGAAGACTGATAGACCGTGCCATGATCGAACTAGTCTAAAGCGAACAAAGGTCATCACTACCAGCGGGGAGTAAAACTCTACCCCTGGGGTTGCCCATTCATCTATTGAAACATCCATGCCACCCATGCCACCCATGCCACCAACGCCTTGCATAATCATAGCCTCCGAGGCGTCATGAAGGAAATCAGGGGTATCATGTCGAATGTTTCACCAGTCTCCGTCCCCACAAATGCAATTGCTCAGTCGCGCGCACTTGATCCGGCCATCCAGCCTTCTGCCTCTTTGCCTCCATGGTTCCCGCTCTGCAGATACCGAGAAAGGGCGGACCAGGATGCGCAGTATATTAGTGGGAAATATGACTCCCTGCGAATGAATTCAAACCATCAAGGTTTCATTCATCATATTAACAGGTAGTCCCAGCCCTTCTGCTGCATCACGTCCCGCCAGTGAACGTTCTGCCCTTCTCCTGCATTGTCCGATTGGTGCCAAACTTCCTGAAGCAGGCGTACCATTCGGCCAAAACTCCCAAACTCTGCATGCTCGCCGAGACATGCTATGCGATCCATGAAAAGGTGTCGAAAGGGTGAGGTGGGGGTGCTCATGGATCCACCAATTAGCAGGGGCCAGACAAGCGAGCGGTCGAATCCTTCCGGTCCGGAGGGAATGTATTCAAGGACACCGGCTAACCTCGTCAGGAGGCCGAGCATTGTGTCCGAATGTCTTGAAGCCCCTGGCACAAGACTGCACAGATATATCCGTGCGGCGACCCTGAACATGGCTGTCATATTTCTTGAAAGCTGTCTCGGGCGGAGGGCCCCACTCGACGAAATGGCATTGTCCAAATCATACTGTGGTGGCTCAGTTGTATCGAGATGCTCTCCAAGCGAAGTGATGTGTTGACAGAGCTGCATGTCATCGAGTTGGCCACTGACTTTTAGGGCGTCTAGACAGGCAATCTCTGAGATCATGTACATAACCTTATCATCGCATCCCATAAGCTCGCATAATCCAGACGTAGACTGAGCCATGTTCTTCTCTCGGTACGTATCTGCAAATTGAGGAGACCTGCCTAGCATAGTCGCGCCAAGGATGTCGATCCACGAAGTCAGGGTCATGCTAAATGGAGGATGTGGGTGTACGCCGTTCACGTGCTCCATAGCGTGCGGTAATTGAAGTCTCCTCACGAGACTTGTACCCGCTTGGAAATGTTGGTGCCATGGAATATCTGGTAACGAATCATCTGGCCGTCCAACTGAGCACTGGAAAAAGATCATGCCCAAAGTTGCCTCCAAGATCTGCTGGTGGTCAGTGTCTCGCTGCAATGCTTCGCAAAGCTCCGCGACCGTCGCATAGCGGTGGCGCATGATATCGCTGTCAATTTGATCATCTTGGACGAGGCGCGTAGACTTCAGATGGATCGCGGCAACGCTGAGACAACAGTGTAGGTAGCACTTGTTCGATTCGAGGGCAGGGAGAATGACATCCGATCTTGCTGAACCAGGTCGATTTACTTCAAGGACTGGGAAGATGAGTCTTAAGACATTATCGATGAAATGATCCAATAGAGGCCTGTCAGAGTCTTCAACTTCTATCCGTATCGACTGATTACCCAATGGTGCATCATAGCCAAAGTCAAAGTCCAGACCTTCCTCGGCACCAAAGACATCGGTATCTTCGAATATTCCTTCATGGACCCAAGCGTCTTCTGGAAATGGCGTCATGCTGGACGTTACTGGGGGCGGTTGGTAGGTGCTGAATGTCGAGGTGGAGGAATCTTTTCGCGTGGGTACATCGTTGACGTACATTTGCCTCTCGGTCTTTATGTCAACTTCGTACGGCGTTGGTGGGTACGGCTGGTAGTGTGGATTTATGTCGTAGGGCGGTGAGAGGACATGAGGCTGTCCGTAAATATCGAAATGATCGTGTATTTGTGGTTGGTTGATATCATATTCGGGCGAGTATTGGGAGTCGACTGATGGGGCGCGGGTTCGTGGTGTGACTGAGTAGGTGGCTGATGTTGGTAAAGAATGTGAAAGCCCTGGAGGAGTGTCCGCACTCATCTGCGTCGTCTTCTCAGAAACCTTTGTACGCTTGATGATGCTTTTGATGTGTTCCTTCTGTTGCTTCCGTTGTTCGTTGTTGGTCCACCATGCTGGTCTTTTGTATTCACACTTCAGCCCCAAGTGCTTGCATGCTCTGCATTGACCTTTGCCCTCATCGCACTTCTTCCTGCGTAGTCGACATGTGAAGCAACCTAGTATCAAAGATGTAAGTCAACAGTCACACGTACCAAAGCTTCCTCGACTTACCTGAACGTGATCTCCTGTGCATTTTATTGCTTTCTTTTGCTTTTGGCGGTGAGTGCTTGGGCGCAACCATTGGGGCTGATTTGCCCGTCGTTCCAGCTGCCTTCGATGACATCGATCGTATTCTTGGCTAGTATCGTTTGATGATTTAGAGAGCCCCCAAGAAGACGATGGATACACTCGTTGGGTATTGAGGATGGCACGCAGCGAGACCGGATTGATGGTTGGGTAAGTATTAGTGAGTCGAAGCCAGCTTCGACGTATGTGGATGATCGGGTGGGAGAGCAATGTTCCAACAGTCTGCCGTAAGGAGCCTTGGAGGTTGAGGACTCGGGCATCTTGAATATAAATACTGTACTACATATCTCCGGTGGTAAGGCGTGGTAGCCACATGTTCTAAAAATGAACATGCTGTTGAATGAGGCCGCCCGATAGCCAGATTGCTGGAAAATACGCCAGCCCTGCACAGATGTGGACGAGGTCGCGCCGCGAGCCTGCAATTGGTCCAGCGATTCAAGAGCTACTGGAAATGACAGACCGTAAAGCGTCGACAGCAAAAGAGGGGTAATTAGTCTGTGTAGCTAGTCGTTCTGGGAGCATCAAGAGCTATTTTTGCTCTACAGGCGCCCAATCCTGGAGCTATCTCGCAGCTACCCCTGTCGTCAATCACGATAAAGGTCCATGTTGGGTAAAGATCCGGAGAGTAATCAACAGCTACTATCACTGGGCACTAGCCACCGCCGTGCATGCATGCAAGCGGAACGTTTGACAAAACGACATCGCTTCGTACCGCTTCTGCGTCCAGCTAATGCACGCAAATCACTGCTATCACACTAATTCCGCTGCTTCCCCGTGCGCCCTCTCGTTCATTTTGAGCGAGGAAGGATTCGAGCTTGCTGCAATGGTCGCGAGATCATGCACAATATATTGCTCGAGTAGTCTCCACTCTTGTACAGCAACCCCCCTGACAATCTCCAAAACGAGCTGAGGCCAAGAATACTCTGGGCATCCTTCCCAACCCCCTCACACAAGCGATAGGTAAATTGCTTAGTAGGCTTTCATTTCGCGAAATTCAAGCAGATTCTACTTCGACCAGCCATCGAAAATGATGCTGCGGCGCTATTCGGGTCCATGTGAAAGCATTTCTCTGGTCTTTGAAGTCTTCAGATACTTGGCGAGGTAGGTGGTTGTGAGTGGTTGTTAGATTATCGCACTATCGGTAGCCTAAAAAGCGAACCAGTCCCGTTCCTTTAGTACCCGCTGAGCGCCAAATAGTTATCAATCCCTGAAAGCGGGGAAAGACGTGATGGCAGGTAATTATGTGGCTTCACGGCACGGGAGAAGCTGAGTTAAGGCTTCGATAAGGACCAAATTAGCAGCAAAAAGGGCCACATCGATCGTAGCAGCAGCGTGATGTCATGAAGAAAGCCTGCTAAGAATAAACAAACATAATGACTGCATCGGGTGGTTTCGATATGCAAGCAGTGAAACAAGGTCAATTTGGCTCTTTTCAAGATTAGACTCCTCTGACGCAAATCATTGGCTGAACGTCACTCCTTGCGTTCGAGTCGGTATCGGATACAACATTTCCCCTCAATCATGTGCTTGCTACGGAAGTCCAGAGGACCTCGTGGACCTCTGGAACAGCCGGTGTATTGGATCGGATGCTTTTCAACCCACAAGGTAGCGGAATCCCGGCCAAGGACTCGTGATGTGTGAGTAGGCATGTGGCGACCGTTCACCGCCTTGGAAGGGAGAATGGACAAAGCCCAGGTGACCCAGGATGATATCCGTAGGATTCGGCAGGCCCCGAGATCTTGCCTTCAACGGCCGTCGCGGGCTCACATTGGCCTGCCCCGCGTTTTCGAAATACAAATGGCAAGTCGCTGTCCTGATTGACCAACATTGGAATTCCCAAGTGACAGCCCGCATGATTCGAAGGTCATGTGAGCAGTGGCACATGGAAACATTCAAAGATCATTGGAGCTGGCAGGCGGAGAAATCAGAGCGTGGAGATAACCATGGATCTCTTGACTCGTACCAGTGCTTGATTGATATCCGGATGAGGTGATGAAGCCCACGGCAATAGTGGAGAAGCTTCGTATTGTTTTCCCATGCAAAACATAGTATCTATGTATGCGATCCGTCACCCGCATTGACTTTGCCCTTGCATGGATTCTGTGGGATTCACTTGGCTCGTCACCAAGTTCGGCGAAGATACTGTCCGGTCCAGAATTGGTGAGGAATCGCGACAAGCCAATTGCTGTTAGGATAAGGCATAGCCAGTGGACGATGAAAGATTATGTATCCTGACATTGTTGAATCGCTGTAGCTCACGTAGAACCGTGGAAGCCTTCGCCGCCCGTGTGCGAGCCGACCCTACCTGCTTACTGATGCGATGGATTGGTTGACCGTTAATTGGTTGCATGTTGGATTCGGTACCATCTTTTGACGAGGATTAGCGTGAGCTTAGTGGGCGGTTAGAGAGAGAATGTTGGATTTCCGTGCGTGGCACGTCAAAAGGGTCGATTGATTGGGATCGCGATAGCACTAGCGGGCGCCTCTTATGCAGCTCAGCACTCGGCGCACCTGTGCGCTCACGAATCGCAAAGAGAGCTCTTTGCTTGCGTCGATCAGAATCCAGCACTATGTGATGGCGTGAAGAGTTGCCATGACTAGCATGGACCTTAGCATGTGAAACTCTACTTAAAACGCTGCCCCTAGAATACCGAGTACAGCGTGGGCCTCCTCCATAACTATGCCCAAGCGCCCATCGCCCAACTGACCTCCGTTTCTGTCCTTTTCTTGTCATCTTTTCTCTTATAGCAATATACGATACACACGTAATAGAATCATCCGCAAGGAAGCACATCTTTTCTTTCTAGTTTGCAGATACATCTTACATGCCATTGACTGTCACTTACTGAATTGTCCTCCCAATGGTAAGTCATCCAATTGTGCAACTTTGACGTCTGGCATAACCTCTAAATCATCTCCAGGCATTCACGCCAATGGCGTCGAGCCACAGCGGGGTGGAAATGTATCAGAAGGGCCACGTCCCATCAGTGTTCGCGCAGACACCTCGACCAATGTCTCGAGCAAGCGACTCCTACGAAACAGAATTCGAGGATGAGGACATGAGCGACTTTGAGGAATATGCTGGCCGAACAAGTGAAGACTCGGTAAGTCGCAGTAAGGTGGGTGCGCGAAGCCGTCTGACGTTTCCCGGCAGTTTGGTAACCGAAGTAACACGACTGCGTCTACTCTCGAGGAATTACGGACTCCCGCCTCAAACAGCATCAGCGCTTTCAATTTCCAGTTACCACTAGAGGAGGCAGGATCAATGAAATCTGTGGAAGGCCCGGTAGGACCTCACCTCTTCCGCACACCGTCAGCTTCATCCCAGGAGCAAGACATATATATCCAATGGTCGCCGGTATCGCCAGAAAAGCACAGGGCTGGACCCAAGCATGTCTCACATGCAAAGTCACCAATTGTGGTTGGAGAACCCCCTCCAAGCAGCGTATCTTTCCATACCTGGACAACACATCAGGTTGCAGGGTGGATGAGGTCTACTGGAATGCCTGAAGATATGGTGGGAAAGTTTCGCATCAACGACATCTCCGGTCCGATCCTCAAGGATCTCCAATTTGGTGATTTGAAGGAGCTTGGTATTACCTCATTTGGTCAACGTCATTTATTGTGGAATGAGATTCGCACTCTTCGAGGAGGTCTGAGTGTACCCTCCACCCCAGCCGACGGTTCGTGCTACTCGCCAAGTGCGGCAGGGGTCGCTGTCGCTCCGCAACAGCTGAGTCGTGAGCGACGTGCGAATGAATGCTCGAATCCTCCGAGTCCGGATGATGGCTCAAACAAATCACCTGCCGGAGGCCGGCGACGAGCCAGAAGAGCTTTGCGACCGGATGATGTCATCTCCCCAGGGGAATCTGCTTCAATCGTCGCCATTGAGCAGCTCTTACCCAAGCCCCATCATTGCTCAAAGGGAGAAAATTGTTCGAAATGGCAGAAGCAACAGCGCAAGCTGGCCAAGATCATGAAAGAATTCCCTGGGGAATTCGAGCAGATCGTCGAAGCCAGTACATCCCCCAGCGAAATCACAATCCGGCCAGTATCCGAAGCTGTACCGTCTGTGGTTGCGTCTTCAGACCTGTTGGGTGCTGGGCGCTTGCCTGCTCTTCGTATTAATGAGGAGGCGCTCAAGATTGTCGAGTCACGTGACCCTCAAGAAAATGTCAGACATTTCCTCAGCTTCCAGCATCTGGACGAGCCGGCAGGCGAGCCCACGACGCCTCCTTACGAGATGTTTCCTCCTCTCTCACCGCCACGCAATACGCAAGCTCCTCACGGGAACCTGAGCACGCTACCCAAGCTAACTATTCCAGCGGCGCAGCCACAGGATGCGTTCTCACCTGATTCTCGCACGGTCATCCAAACATATCGCTCACCAATCACAGCTATGCGAGATAGTAGCTATCACGATATCTATAGGCTTGGTAGCCCGGCGTCCGCAATGGACGTTCCCGTCACAGCTATCCCTTTGGGGCCAATTGCACGTGATGAGTCCCAGTCTGTCCCCCCAGATATGCGCTTTGGGGAAGACCCAATCCAGCGGTCTACTTCTCGCACTACTCATCGTCAGCCATGGGAGCCATGGTCCCCCATTGATCGACCTAGAACGTCGAATGCTTTGGAGCGAGCCACTTCCATTCAACGATCGGTATCCAAGACATCTCATCGCCGCCAACCAGCCTTCGCTATGGCTCCTGTAGAGGAGACTCATCTCTCGCCAATCGACGATGCGAAGACTCCGACAAGTACCGATGTCAACCAGGCCGGCTGGATGAAAAAGCGCAAGACGAGAATGCTTCGCCACGAATGGCACGAGCACCACTGCCGCCTTAACGGTACCACGCTTGCTATGCACAGAAACTCCAAAGCCTTGGAAGCTCTCGAGTACATTGACGTTGACGAGTACGCAGTCGCCTGCTCGTCGCTCGCTTCGAACAAACTCAACACGGCATTCAGGTCCTTGAAGATCAACAGCAAGAAAGACAAAAAAGAAGACGCCTCAGCCTTTAGCTTCCAGCTCGTCCCTGCGGCCGAGAAAAAGGGCATTCTCAATTCCGCAATCGGCAAGACGCACCATTTCGCCGTCAAGACTCGAGACGAACGTATTGATTGGATGCGCGAGCTCATGCTTGCAAAAGCTTTGAAACAGAAAGCTGCTGGGTGTGAGATCAGTCATAACGGTCAGATGATATAAGTCCGCGGTTCCAGCTGGAAACGCCTACACTCCTTTTGACAACCAGCCTTGAGGGTTGGCATCCTTTTTGAGTACACGAATGACTCTTTATGCAAGCGGTTGGTTATTGTGCATAGCGAATCAGGGATATCATTGGGAGGCCATCTTTTGTATTTATGGGAGGCATAGCGTGGACCTAAAGGTTAAATTCTTTGATCATCTCTTTCGGTTGTCATCATCCTTCTTCCAGTGCACTTCTTGGATACGCCCCTCACGATACCCCCTTTACCAAAACAATAGCTAGGTAGACAAATGCGAAATGAACTTACGTCAATTGAAGATCTTGACCAGTCCCAGCGAGAGTCTAGCCTCTGGGATGTAGATCTTGCGAATCTTTGAGCTTGTGTCCTGTTTGGCGCGCGGCATCCTTATCACATTCCTCTTTTCGGAAGAGGCTGGGCTTTCGCATCTGAACCCCTCTGCTGCCTATCTAGAATTGATGGAATGACTTGACATAGCGGCTCCATTTAGTCAATCACAGCTGCTTCTTGAACGAAATCGGCCACTGTGACTGCCGTAGTGTTGCTGGATTGGTCTTGATTAAGCCCTTGGTGTGACAATTTCTTTCGGCTAAGGCAGATTTCTCTTAGAGAGTCTTCTGGCAAACACTCATGTTGACCTGAAAACAGAGATCTTATTTAAGGGTTTGACATAGTGCCAACGGAAACCAGGTCCAGTGTCCTGGAGTAATCCGGAAGTGGCCAATCAATCTAAGTACGGACGTCAAGCCAATCCGCTGCTAAACGCGCTAGTATCGCGCTAAATGACTAAATTTACAGCAGAGTTCTAGCCGTAATTACATTGGCGAACTGTTAGATGCTCCGAAGACTGATATTGGGATCTCAATAGCCGAACATTTTCCCTTTTCGACATGTAAACCCAGTTTGCACGGCATATTTTGTGGCGAGTAGCATCGATGATCCTTCATCTGTACACAACTACCACGGCACACTTCCCACTCAAGGACCAGCCAGTTGAACGGACAATCCTTCAATTTGTTGAAAACATCTTGTGGGCATAGTCTCTGAATTTTGGGTATCATGCTTACCGCTCGACTATCTGGCACTGGCAGAATTGTATCGCCCTTATGTGTTGGTGACCACGTCATGACACGAGCTTGCGGCTTAGGAGTATTGATTTCTTGCATCTTTCAACGGAGAAGTTCGAGCGATTTTGTCCGGAATGGCGGACCTTCCGTATATCAAGATGAGTTGGCGGCAGTCAAGCGCATGGATGGCAGGTTCCCCGTAGTCCAGCAGGAAGCAGAATCCTCAAAACTTGTGGATCAGGAGCCTCCGATGCAAAGGGATGGGCTGGTTATGGATTCTACAGTGGACCGTGGCAAGCTGAGTCAGGCTGAGATCTACCAGAGTAGGTCCCTCCCAGTGGAGAATGAATTGGTTGCACTAACACGACAACAGGGTATTATCAGATACCTCGAAATCCTCGGCGGTTCTTCCAGCTTGGTAGGGTATAATACGCCTGACAGTCGGTAATAAATTCAAGGCTAATCTAAAATGAAGGTTTTTGCAATGCTATCGATTGATCGATGGTATGGAAGGGCTTCGGTCGCGGATGAGTCTAAGGTTACAACGATAGCCTATGGCGAAAGAGTGTACCATTCCTTTCACTATTTCGTTGTAGTAAAGCAGTCGATGCCTGGTAGACGTTTCAGCTACTGCAGGCTAGTACCAATATCAAAACAGATTTATGAACGCTAAAGTATTTGCGAAGCCGAATAAACAAATTCAGGGACAGAGGCGCCACAGGGATTGCCAAATCCGTGGCTAATCATGCTATAGTCTACTCTGGAGAACTCCCGCCTGAAAGATCTCTCGGAGAACAGAAGGTGACGAGGGATCCTTTGCGGGTTATGATGCAAAGGGGAAGATGGCTGCCTAGATCCCAGATTGATTTAGAATTGTTGTATCCAATCTCCTTTGACACAAAGGTCTCTTGTGTTGGAGACATGGACTCGATTTCAGCACGCAAGCTTGCGCAATACCAAAAAGAGGTTGATGAGAGGCACCACAATCCATGGATGGACGAGTCGGCGCCCTCTGACTACCACTTGGAACTTGATAACTTGAAGGATTGATACGATGTGGAACTTCTCGACGGTAGAATGCCCTCAAAGATGTCGCTGGTAGCCACAAGGGCCCAGCCATATTGTACAAGCTCCGTTCGGTAGGCGAAATGTTCTAGAAAACGCTCTTGGTGGTGAACAGGTTTTGAGGACAGTAGTATAGACAGGCTTCACCTAGCAGAGAGAGTGTTATTCAGTTCGTTCTTAGTGGTAAAAAGGCCTTCGAAAAATGGTGTATGCTGGGTCCAAAATAGTACTTTCTCACTCGTTACAGGACTCGTCAAGACTACCGTTGGCTGCAGGAGATCTCTGAAGGATCCTGATACACAAGATGATTGAACAGCAGGTCTGTCGATCAACGCTCAGCATGTTGCTAATCAAGCACAACCCACAAGTGTTGGTACATACCTGGCTTATGCTCAATATCCGAAGGAATCCTGGGCGCTGCAGCTTTTATCACATGGAGAACAATTCATGCTCAGAGCGCCGTACATGGCTTGCATGACTACTGAGGACCGAGGATTCGCCTTTAATAGCCCGATTAATTCTAATCTACACGTACCGTCATATCGAGTTATTGTGGGTCATGAAGGCGTCTTCACCTCATCCATCATACAAAGGTCATTACCACGTGCCCCTGGAAGTCCCAATTCACTCAAATGGACAATACCAAAAGCGCCAATCGCCTCATTGTACCAGGGCTAAATGCTAGGAAACGACGCTGAAGCGCAAGATGGAGTCGCAAAACCGTAATGATCAATTATCAGGGGGCTTAGGTGCAAGGTCTGAATGACGCCCAGATTCAGGTCCTTCAGGAGGATGGAATGACTGATCGATAGGCCGAGGGTCTGATTCGGTGGGCGACATTTGTGTCTCATGCACAATAGTAGAATCTTTGGAATCGTGCTCATTGGTCGGTGCCTGAGGGTCCTGTCAACTATTATAGTCGTGCAGAGATCACACAGCAACTTACAACTGAATCTTCTTCTGCACTGCTTAAACCACGTTCGAGCGCTAGCCTCTGAGCACCTTGCCTCTTCTCCTCCAGGTGTACTTCCTCCTCTCTCCGCACACGCTCCTCCTCTTGCTTGAGATCAATCATAGAGGGCACGTCCTCCTCGGTTGTATCCACCAGATGGGGCTTTTTACCGCTAGAAGCACTTGTACGGCGCCTCTCGTTCTTTGTACCCTTACTCGATTGCGTCTTCGTCGAAGTTCTTGACCCTGGAGGTCTCTTCTTCCCCTTGTTTTTACTACTATGATCGTCACTCATAGTCCCTGTCGTCGTCCGTCTCTCTAAAACAATCGCAAACTCGTCGTCAAGAGGTACCGCATCATCTTCGTCCTCGCTCGGGAACAGATCTCCTCTCGAGCTCAACGAGTTATTCGTACTCCTACTGCCGACCGTTCCACTCCTACTCCGTCCATGTCGGCCAATCCCAGCGTCGTCCTCCTCTTCAGGTATCAGCGGCTCGGCCTCCACTCCTCTCCTCCCCACATTCTCCTGTAAATCCGCAACACTGGGTCGATACCTGACCCCTCGTCCACCAATCTTCCACGGCAATCTCTCGAGAAACCCAAACATCGAGGACTTAGGAAGCACATTGACATCGTCGTCCTCGCCACCTTTCCTCCTCGTAATCCCTCGACTTCCGTAGTTCATTCCACCCTGCTTGCTGGGCTGTTGCGCCCTCGGGTCGCCATCACCACTCAGCAAACGATCCAACTCATCATTACCCCACTCCGCTTCGTCCCGTTCCCAATCATCGTAGAAATCAAACGCTAAGCTCTCCCTTCCTCTCTGCTGCTGCCGTTGTCGATGGTGGCCTCGTCTATCGTCCCGTTTCAAGGCAGCGAAGCAGGGCTGACAAGAGGCTTCGAGACAGGTGTTTAGTGATGAAAAGCATGGCGAGATGTAGCTTTGAGAGAACGAAAATAGGGAGGCTTGGGTGGTGAGATTGGCGGATTCGAGGTTGTGGGAGATTTGGTTGAGGGTCTGCCGGATCCTGGGGTCGTTGCGGCGCATGTTGGCTGGTGGAGGGTTGGGGCGTTGGCGGGTCGACTCATCGGCGGCGAAGTGGTCTGCGCACGTTCGCGATTATTATTATAGGGTCCATTGGTATGCAGATGTTCTTGAAGAATGATTGTTGTCTCTGGGTCTGGTTAGTTGAGCCGCTAGAATACAGAAAGTCAGATGCCGGCTTGGCGATCTAGTCCTGTGAGACTCCCTCCACACATTCAGAGATCTTATCCAGATATGACATTCGTGTGAATGGCTAGCCCGAACGCCCAAGAAAGCACACCATTGTACCGGCTTGCGACCCAATGATGGGCGGCCGGTTAAGATGTTCTAAGAAGTAAAGCCGCCCCTTAACAGATCGATCAACATATACCTCACAAGTCTTGTCTGAAGCACCGCAAGACTTCCAACTCATTATACCTCTCAAAGCAATGCGAGATGATTGCGGGTATTACGTCTAGCACCAACCATTGTCATGGTGTACTATCTACGTTTCCTAAAGCCGCCAAAGCTTGACATACAGAAGGGTATCGTCCGAGCTCTCCTGACCGTTACCACAGATCTCGGAGACGCATTCTATTCCGGGGACCTCATCCTTCACGCTATAGTTGTGGCATCAGAGGGGGCAAGTGACTGGCAATCGCCATGGCAAACAGCGAAGTGGAAAAACGGTATGCGGACCGTATGGGTCGAGATAAGAGACATTCAGTCGAGCCCGCTGGAGCTTTTGAGGCTCATTGTGAACACTCAACAGACGGTACTAGCGGACAGTGCGCAGTTCGACCGCCTGCCAGACGTTCTCAGCGCGCGGAGCGAACTCTTCGTCCGAGGCGCAGATTGGGAAAAGATACAAGCAGACTATAGGATAGAAAGACGATTTAGGACAGAAGCAGGCCAGGAGAGGGTCATCTATGAAGACATTGGCGAGAGTGTAGCTCGGCATATCTGGTGAGTGATCCCAGGGTTGCGTGGCTTTCCATATAGCAGACCGTATTGCATTCATGTGATCCAAAGTAATGTGGAGCTACACTCTGCGATTATTGAGCCCTTTGAGAGCGAGCGTAAGATGATCGGTACGGATAGATGGGCCATAATCCAAGACATCAGATCGCCAGGATACAAGACCATCAGAACGATACAAAGGCTTTTCCATGTCCTCGCTGCAACGATTCCATTTTCCTGATAGCAAGCCTGGTTTGCAGGCGATAATCTCCATCTTACTCGCTCACCCGCACATCCATATCTTCCACGAGCATGCATGATGTCACCGCTTTGCTGCTTCGATTGATGTATATCTTACGTGTCACCAAATCTAGGGACGCAGGGATTGTGCTAGCTACTTGCCTTAGTCACACCGTATCACAGCCACAGTCAATGCCCTCCCTTGCCAAGGTTTTGAAACACAATACTCACAGCCCAAGAGTAATTGAACTTGGCAGCGGATGTGGTATTGTGGGACTAGAGATTGCCCATCTGTGCCCTGCGAGCGATGTCTACCTGACCGATCTACCGGAGGCGATGGACATACTGCATCACAATATTAACGAAGCCAAGTTTACCTCGACCAGAGGCCGAGTCGCTGCGGCGATCTTGGAATGGGACAAACCCCTTCCTGACGACATTGCGAAGAATCAATATGATTTGCTTATAGTCTCTGACTGCACTTACAATTCTGATAGTATACCAGCACTTGTCAGGACTCTTGCAGCTCTTATCGCGAAATCGCCAGGTGCATTGATTGTCATATCAATGAAGGTGCGGCATGACAGCGAAGCAATCTTTTTTGACCTGATGGCAGAAGCCAGGCTTACCAAGACTGATCTTACCACTATTGAGTTGCCTGATAGAATCAGGCAAGAGACACAACAGCCTCTGGAAGTGGTTGATATTTACGTTTATGGGAATGACACTTTCGTCTGATAATTTTGAAGACCCGCACAAGACTATGACATTCGGGTCGAATGCTGGACTTCATCTTGATAGTCACTATACTGCTACGCTAAGCGTCATAATGGGGGAAAATTCGTTCGTGATAATAACCCCTAGAAGGATTCTGGCCTATGTTCGGTCAGCAAGCCAGAACGTTTGAACAAAGAAGGACAGAATCAACCACAATTTAGCCCTCGGGCTGTAGCATCTGCACTTCATCCGTCCTCGACCCCCTTTTAGAAACCTGCATAGATAAGTAGGCTCATAGGTGCGAGACTAAAATAATTCCTGCCACCTTCAGCCTTAGCCTGCGGTGGTGTGTCATCGAACGCTCGGCCGGTCTAGATTTTCGCGCGCCAACAACATTACCAAACGCACATATCGATTCTTTCGAAAATTGACCCACCCTTCCCACCTCTCAGCTACTACATACCTATCACGGGCTATTCATGCACCCTCCAGAACCAACCAAGATACTCGAGGTAAGTCCATAATTCCACAGCCACAATTCCACACCGCTGATCCCTTCCTCCAGTCGTCTCTCGCCTCCAGTCCATTCGTCTGGTTGCCAACAGTGAAGTGAAAGCAAATTTTCATCTGGACTTATAATTGACGATATCCCTCAACACGGCTCCCCCAGCCATATTTTCATTCAGCCTTCAACATCCCGCCTCACGCCCACACCCAGACATACTCAACGACTTACCGCCGCCCCCTGTTGCACACAATTCAGGAATCCGAGCTTCTCTTACTTGAGTCTTTTCCAAAGAATCTACTGTCATTCCCAGCCTCTCAGCTGCCGCATAGGACGTCCCTAGAGGTTCTTCCTCTTCCAGGGGAAGAGTCGAGGAGGAGCAGTCGCATCAGTGCAGAAGCACACATCTACAAGCCTCCTTAACACCCAATTCCAGTCGAACCGCACAATACTTGAAAAGCCAGGAGGCGAATGGCACCTTCGGCAACAACGCCCAACACCCAATATGCTTCAATCGTTCTCAATGAGAAACCATTGAGAGTCAACCACAATAGTAATCATGGCAAAGACTATGGGAGAACCCTGACAAAGGAAAAGCTGGAGGGTCGGATCGAGGGTATAGACACAGACATCTGTGAGGCTGGGGAGGAGGATGCCTTTTTTGTGGCGGACATGGGAGATGTTTACCGCCAGCATCTGCGGTGGAAGATGAATCTGAGGAGGGTAAAGCCTCACTACGGTACGTCGGTCTAAAATTTTGCCTAAATTAAATCGCTGATCATACAGCGGTCAAATGTAACCCTGATCCAGAGGTCCTTCGTCTACTTGCTGGTCTTGGTACTGGCTTCGATTGTGCATCTAAATTGGAGATTGAAACCATTCTCAATCTTGGAGTCGACCCCTCACGAATCATCTACGCTCAACCTTGCAAGACCAAGTCCTACATTCGATTTGCAGCCGAGCAAGGTGTCAAGCAAATGACATTCGACAACTCCGATGAGTTGTATAAGATCAAGAACTTTTTCCCTGATGCAGAGCTATTCCTACGCATCCTGACAGACGATTCCTCCAGCTTATGTCGCCTCAGTAATAAGTTTGGAGCCTCTCTGGACACAACTGAGGACCTATTACGGTTGGCCAAGGACTTGAATCTCAATATCGTAGGCGTCAGCTTCCATGTCGGTTCCGGTGCTTCTGATCCTCAGTCCTTCGCCAAAGCAGTGCAGGACTCTCGTGCTGTCTTCGACCAAGCATCTGACATCGGCTTTCAACTTAAGACCCTCGATGTCGGCGGCGGCTTTTCGGGCGACTCTTTCGAGTTCATGGCCGATGTCCTAAGCAAAGCTCTCGACGACTACTTTCCACCCAGCGTCCGCATCATTGGAGAGCCAGGCCGTTTCTACGTCTCCTCAGCTTTTACCCTCGCCTGCAACGTTATCGCTCGCCGCGATATCCAAGACCCAACGACCCGTGAGACCAAGTATATGCTCTACCTTAATGACGGTGTCTATGGCAACTTCGCCAGCTTGATCTTCGACCACCAAGTCGCCGCTCCTCGCGTGCTAAGCAAGCGCAACCCAAGCACTAGAAGCACAGAGTACTCACTTTGGGGGCCTTCTTGCGATGGCATTGATCTTATCACTGAGAGCTGTGCCCTCCACGGCATACTTGATGTGGGCGATTGGCTGTACTTTGAGGAGATGGGAGCGTATACGAAATGCTGTGCTACGAGGTTCAACGGTTTCACAGATCACCACGATGTCATTTACATCTCCAGTGAACCCGGGGCTTCAGCGCTGCTGGACAAGTAAGTAAGCCTCGACCGAGGCTGGATGGATGAGGGGAGCGGCTCAACAAAAGCGCATTTTCATGTTTGAAGACCAGTAGATAAAACAACATGCATAAGTTTTTGTCAACGAAAAGACTTCACGTACAATGGTATTCAACAAGCGAAATTCACCGGTCCCAACATCTAACTCACTCCTTCCCTCTCACACACCGAGCCTGAGGTCTTCTTGTTTTGTGCCTCTTGCCCTGATTCACATGGCTTGCGTTCTTCAAGGGATGTTCACCCCAAAAGATCAGGAGCTTGGAAAGGAGTCTTCTCAATGAACCATAGCGCACCTAGTCAAACTCATTACGATCGCTTTGACGGAGACACTACTGATTAATATTACTCCTCTGTCTAAACTATCTACGCAAAAGCCATATACATCAACCCCCCCACATCAAACATCTCTAAACACCGTCCCATCGTCCCTCAGAATCGTCTCCCAAAACCCATAAAAACTCGTATCCCGATTCGGACTCTTCAGCTGCCAGTCCGGCGTCTGCAATCGCGGTATATGATCAATACTACTGACAGTGTAGACACTACTAGCCCTCGTTGCCCTGCGAATATCCATCGGGATCTGAGGTATCGATGGGGGCGGGTATGGGAAGTCTGAGGCGGTGAATTGGGGCGTTGGTGGATATACGCTGCTTCCTTTGCGGGCACGATTCTGTCTCTGTCCTTGTATTTTGGGCTTCGTGGGGTGGGAAGGGATGACTGCAGGAGAGGTGGTGGTTGGGGTGGAGGGGTAGAAGTTATAGTGGTCTGTTGTGCGGATGGCCTGTGGAGCGGGCTTTCTGGTTCGCAGTGGAGGTTGGCGAGTAGTGTCTTTTTCTGGTGGTGGTGGGGCAAATCTGTCCAGCAGGCCTGGACTGTATGCCTTCTTGGATAGGTAGATTGAGTCTTTTAGAGGAGGTGTGGGTGTGAATTCTCCTCCTCTTTCCTTCCAATGATGGTCCTGCTTGCTATTTGCCTTCACAAGTTTCTCATGAGAGATCTTTGGCGAAAGGGTCAAGCCTTCAAACCCTAGAGACAAGTCTGCGTCGAAATCTTGCCATTCCTCTTCTGCGTCCTGAGTATTGACCGAGGAGACAGACTGCTTGCTTCGAAATCTCCGCAGTGTAAGCCTCGGAGCATCGCGTGGTGAACCTTTAGCAAGGGATGATGGGAAAGTCAGCTGCCTGCAACACCAAGAGCAAAGCAGAATACCATCCCTCTCGACAGGTGGAAGAGAAGTGTGGCAGGACCCACAAACTTCGGGTTCATCCTTGGGAATATGTATATCGGCTGCAGCTGGAAACGCTGATCGATGCCTTTCGTGCTCAGGCTTTTCCTTACTGATTGTGCGAGGAGGGAATTCTATGGCTGTTGTTGGGCTTCGGCATGCTGTACAGAGCCAAAGGCCTTGATCGCCGTAGCGGGTACCTGGTGAATTTGGCGTGCCGCACATGCTGCAATCTTCATGTTTAACCTGGGATTCAGAGAATTGACCCTTGGAGACGGTTTTTGGAAGAATAATGTTCGAAGATATCGAGGCGCTGGCGCTGGTGAAAGTCCATCGCGTGCCACGATACGCTTGCTTGGACAAAATAAACTCGCCAGGAGTTTCTTGAGCTGGCAATGTTGGCGTTGATGACTGCATCGGTTGTGTATTCAACTCCTGCGATATGAAGTCACCAAATTTGGTGACTCTACTGGAATTGGGGGTTTTGCGTGGTTCTGGCTCGCCGAGAACCCGATAATTATTGGAATTTGTGCGTGAGAGGTGGACACTTTTGCGACGGACAGAAGGATGCCTCACTTTCACGGGATATCGAGGTACCATTCCTGGTGTATCTCTGTACTTGAACACCGGCTTCCTAAGGATGCCATGTTGCGGAGCAACTGCGATGCCACCTATTGGCTTTGGTACCCTTGGGCTCCGAGGGAGGTTAGAGCTGGCGTGCGTATGAGTGGGTGATGGCCGTTGTGGTAGACCAGCAAGTCTTTCGGGGGTAGAAGCACCTAGTGCACTGGCAACACTGCTCTTTGGGAAACCTTCGTGCGCTCGCTGTCGTGCGTCCTCTAGCTGCTTTCTCTGCCTCGCTGCGTCCATCTTTTTCCGTCGCCCCTTGTTCCGAAAGGTATGTATCCAAGACCATAAAGATCTGAACTCGCCCCCTGCGGAGGATTCAAACGATGACAAACAACCTTGATCCTCTTCAAGTCTGGTGTACTTTTGAGTGTCCTTAAGTTGTACTGGCCTCTGAGATGCTTGATGCTCGACCCGCGGCATCGGCTGTTGTGTCACTGTAGATGAATTTGCGTGGCTGTGTGGATTGTGGTATTCCTGAGTGCTATTAGTAGCGGACGTCATCTCGTGCGACGGGTCTAGTGTGGCTTACTACTTGCGTAGATGGATTGTGTTTGACTGTCTGAGGGGTAAGAAGATTCTGATGGAGGGTTGAAGGCGAATAAAGAAGAGGACGTGAGGGAAATGAGTAGATCCATCGAGAACAAATGAAGGAAGACAAAGAAGACGAATCTGATGATAAAGCTATCAAACACGAGAAAATGTAGCTCCTTATTCAGTCACAATTCAAAGACAATGAACTCCCGTTTCTCACCCAAACACCGTCTCGAGGACGAACCAAGACTGACGCGATGAGGATAGTAAGATAATAGTATTGAATATTATAGTAATACCAGAGTATTATCCCATGTATATGAGGTCTTTTCTGGCCTCCACAATGGAAACAGATACCCGGATCGAAGACAAGAATGATCCTTCCGAGGAACGCCTTCCTTATTTCAGGTTATGCGCAAGAAAGCTGGGCAACGGGTGCCTACCATATAAAGAACACATCGTAAATGGAAGCAATCATTGCACGAAAGCGTAAGCAGCAATCAGTGCTATGACTCCAGCAGTAGCTTTCATAGTGCTAGGAATCCTGTGCATCGCAGCACCGGTGAAGGGAACAGTGCTGTTGGTGACCGATCCGCTTGAAGGAGCCAGACCAGCTGATGGACTACCTGCTTGTGAGGTGGGGTACATGGCAGCCGGAGCTTCGGCGGGAGTATCGGCAGGGGAGCCTGGGGAGCCAGCAGCAGCAGCATTGGGAGAGCCGCCAGCAGGGGCAGCGGCCTGAGCATCAGGACTAGCGGCGTTGGCTGGTGCTGGAGAAGAGCTACCAGTATCGGGAGCAGCAGCTAGAGCACCGGGAGAACTAGGAGAACCGAGAGAATCGGTCGCAGGGGCTCCGCCAGCTGCAGCTGCGTTGGCTGGTGCTGGAGAAGTACCACCGGCAGCAGGAGAATCAGGAGAGCTGCCAGCAGGGGCAGCGGCCGGAGCTCCGGCGGGACTTGTCGGAGCGGGGGCGGCAGCTGGAATATTAGCAGCGTTCTTGGCAGGTGCACTGGCAGGTGCTGGTGTCGGTATGACGGAGACGGTTGGAAGAGCGGTGGCACTGGCGAGAGCAGGGACTGGAGCTGTAATTGGTACAGGCGTGTTTTCTGCACAGCCGCATGGCGCGGTCGTTGTGGTAAAGCCTTGTGGCACGTAGCCGGCGGAACGATCAAGGCCACTGCTTGGGCAGGGTTCGGTGACTGTGTAGGTCCTGTCTTCGAGACCACCTGTCGAGCATTCGGCAGAATACACAGTTTCGTAGATGGTAAACGAGCCACCCTTGTAGGTGGACATACCACCCGCCTCACAGATCGGACAGTAGGTGATGAGCTCCGTAGCTGTCATGGTGGGTATGGCGGAAGTAGTAGGGCAAGAATTGTAGTACTCGGTAACATACGTCGTGGAGCTTGAATTCAGGGCGTTGGCGCCTGCTGCAGCTACCACAAGGGCAGTGGTAACAGAGGTGGCTTTCATCTTAAAGGCCGGGCTACCTAAGTAATGGTTAAGGTAATACTTTGGATAGGATTGAGAGACTGATGCTGATGGGTATGTTCTCGAGCGAATGCAGATGAAGAGCCAAGACGACTTGCGGCAACAACAAGCTCGACGTTAAAGAGCGTAAATGGAGCAGAGCTGATCGTAAATCCTGATATGGCGTTTCACTTATGTTTGATGGCTATGATTTACATATCTCAAAGACCAGACGAGGAATGCGAGGCACGCAAACAATCAACACACTTCAAATAAGCACGGAATGAGACATTGGAGTAATTGAACTTGGCTAGATCCCATTCCTGGGAGCAATGAGCGCACGCAATATCGAACGCGTATGATAAGATGACAAATTACAGAAAAGAGATGTGTGTTGTATCCCATCTATCGACATTCACCTCCCATCGCTCTCATCGAAGAAAACTCATCGAGAGGCAAACTTCCTATTTATCCGGGCTTTGCTTGATCTCCAGAATCACTGCAACACGAATGTCACATGGCAACGCATTGCTGTAGTCCCGTAGGCTGAGCGATGGTCGTGGCTGATTCCGTAGCTTTTTGATGAAGAAGAAAAAGGAATTAGAGCGGAAAGCTGTGATTTTATCTCGGTACCGCTAGTACGTTAGCCATGGCGCTAATGTGCTTGGCTTTATCTATCGACGCGTCTTACGCGTTTTCCATTATTTGTACACTTTGACTCTGAATCTGAACTACACCTATGATATTGGGGACCCTAGAAGCAGTAGGTATGTGAACTTCTTCGACACCTAAGATGAGAACATGGTATCAATTTCCTGCCCAACAATATGCGGCTCTCTTTTTGGGGGGAACCAGAAATTTCTGATCTGCCCCACCATGTGCTGCATAAACATCCAGCAACAACGGTGCCATAGATCCAGACTGATTGGATGACCGCGGTACAGTCCCAGAAATGCCGCATTAGCCACTGATTCCGTTCAATTCTCGACTGTAATCTTCACGTTCTTCTCCCCCGGCGGAACGACCTCATCTTCTGTCTTTCCTTTCAACGATGGCAACTCCTTCATCGCGCTGTCAATGATATGCAGAGCCTTCTGGATCTCCTCCTCGGTGATCACAAGCGGAGGAGTGAGGCGAATGATGTTACTGTGTGTTGGTTTCGCCTTCGAGCCGTCAGCATCTCCGTCATGTTTTACGTGGGCAATCTTCAGGGCTCTGCCCACCAGAAGTCCTTTCTCTTTCATCAACATACACAAGTCCCAAGCGCTGTGACCGCCTGTCTTTGACTCATCGATGACTACCGCATTGAAAAGGCCTTTGCCGCGAATCGTCTTAATCATTGGGTTGTTGAGCTTAACGAGTCCGTCGCGGAACAATTTGCCCAATCTTTCAGCATTGTCAACCATGTTCTCATCCCTGACAATCTCCAAGGCGCGGATAGCAACAGCGCAGCCTAAGGGATTTCCCCCGTACGTCGACCCGTGGGTCCCAGGCTCGACTGTGAGCATGATGTCCTTCGACCCCAATACACAGGAGACGGGATACATGCCGCCAGAAATTGCTTTACCCAGGAGTATCATGTCAGGCTTGATGCCGCTCCACTCATGACACAACAGCTTTCCAGTCCTAGCGATACCGCTCTGGATCTCGTCACATATCAAGAGGACATTGTGCTTATTACAAAGATCTCGAACCTTCCTCAGATAGTCATCAGCAGGAACCACAATCCCTGCTTCACCTTGGATAGGCTCGACAAGGAAAGCCGCGGTTTTGTCTCCGTGCGCTGAAAATGCGGACTCAAGTGCCTTGACATCGTTGTAGGGAAGGGATTGCCCAGTCTTTGGACATTGAGAGCCCACGTTGGGCAGATGGGGACCATAATTGTCTCTAGACTCGGAGTCTGTGGACATGGAGATGGCGGAGAACTATGAATTTAGTAAGCTTCTTCGGGATTCCAGGACAGGATCTCAACTCACTGTCCTGCCATGGAAGTTCTCTGTTACACTCAAGACCAGCGCCTCATTCTGTGGTATGCCCTTGGACTTGTAGCCCCATTTTCTTGCTATCTTCACGGCCGTCTCCACCGCTTCCGCACCTGTGTTCATTGGGAGCACCATGTCGAAGCCAAAGAATTTTGTGACAAATTCTGCAAATCTGGGGAAGACATCATTATAGAATGCTCGCGAACTCAGCGTCAGTCTTGATGCCTGCTCTGTCAAGGCCTTGACGAGTTCTGGGTGACAGTGGCCTTGATTGACAGCACCATAGGCGGAGAGGAAGTCGAGATATTGTTTGCCTACATCACCATTAGCAACCGGGGCCCATCGACCCTGAGACGATTGAAACGTGTCTGAAAGGGGTCAGTACCCTCAGGATCCCAAACTGAAGTGCCTGCAGCCCGAGAGAAGACTATTGGAAGAGGGTGGTAGTTGTGGGCTGCGTGAGTCTGTTCGCTCTGTATGGCTTCATTTGTCGAAGCAGCATGGTACTTCGATGGGTCAGGAGTTCCTGTAGGGTGGAATGAGGGAGCTGTGGCTTTCAATGTAGTCCCGTCGGTACTTGCGTTGCCATTCGTTTTGGTCGTTGCAACTGGTGCCATATTGGAAGACTTTCGAGATTCTTGGATCTTGTATGGCTGTTTCTCACTTCCGGATACAAATTGGAATAGGAAGAGCCTAAGGGGGACAGTTGGTGGCTATATAGGAATGCGTTACGATATTTTCTCTGAAATGATTCCGGCTATTCCTCTAAGTGCAATTGCATGCATGCGTTTGAGATGTCATCAAAAAGTGTCAGACAGCTATTGCGGAGAAGGCCACCAGAAGTCAGCCGATCGTGTGTACCTGCTCTTAGAGGCGTAAAGCGTGCAGAACCTTCATCATAGAGTGGGGCTTGCGGGGCACGATCTAGGTGGGCGGTTTGCCTCGGGCCCTTCGGGCCTCTTTCGTGGGGCAAGGATTCGGTCAGAACTAGGCAAGAGCGTTTGCGTAACGCAAATAAAAGGCAATGTCGTCGCCGCCGACGACGCCTATGTCACAGGCTTCAACAAGCTTCGGTCTCGACAGCTCTATTAGCCTGGACGATGCTAAGGGTTTTAGGACACACGCTGTGCAGAGGATCAAACAAGCGTCTACTTCCCAAGACATCTTTTTATTCCTTGTCGCATTCCGGATTCTGAATGCGCTGAGCATCAGGACCTTTTTCCAGCCTGATGAATACTTCCAATCACTCGAGCCAGCATGGGAGATTGCTTTTGGAGCTGATAGTGGGGCGTGGATTACCTGGGTGAGAAAAACATTGTTATCATCAGTCATACTAGCTGACGTCTGGCGCAGGAATGGAAGAACCGTCTGAGATCTGCCATACATCCAGCGCTCTTCGCTACCGTCTACTGCGCTGCCTCGAGCCTTGCCGGGGTCTTGCGACTGTCTCCCGGCTACCGCGCCGATCTATTGGTGGCTGCGCCCAAAGTGACCCAAGCAATTGTTGCTGCGCTTGGTGACTACTACACTTGGAAGCTGGGAGAGCGTGTATATGGCGTGGGAGGCAATGAAGCATGGGCAACCGTATGTATCGCTCTCCCCTTGACCCTGAAGACACCAAGAACTGCTTTAGTGTTGGAGGATCCCGTGGCTGACTTCCTCAGCTTGCCTTGACAGTCTGCAGTCCTTGGCAATGGTTTTGTTCGACGCGGACACTTTCGAATGGTCTCGAAAGCACGTTGACGATCGTCGCGCTCAATCTTTGGCCGTGGCAGTGGTCCATGGATGCAAAAAAGGAGGACCGTGTTGACGCAGACGGCTTGCGAACAAATGAAGATCAGAAGAACAACGATCAGAAGAGCGATAGCCAGGGTAGCGAGGATCAAGATCAGGTGCTTGTCGATGAGATGGCGAAGTCCGTGTGCAGCTTCCGGTACCGCCTCGCGCAGAGCATTGACTGGCAAAATAGGCTCCGTCGCTGCCTATTGCTCGCTGCATTGGCTTGTGTACTTCGGCCTACGAATGTCTTAATCTGGATGTGCATTACCTGCTCTGCCCTTTTACGAACTACAACACAAGGTAGAATGCTGCAATTGCCTTGGGAAGGCGCCCAAATATGGGTCCATATCACTTCACTGTCGTTGCTTCCGGCCACCAAGCGGGAGCGACTGACTCTCCTACGGGAGGTGATACTTTGCGGGTAAGAATGCCATCACCATTTACTCCATTCATAACGCTAATAATGGTCTACATAGATCTCTGGTATTACTTCTGTCAATGTTTATTGATCGTCTTTACTATCAAAGTTGGACATTTCCACCGTTGCGCTTTCTATACTTCAACATCGCCCAATCACTCGCAGTATTTTACGGTCGTAATGAGTGGCATTATTATTTGTCGCAAGGATACCCACTACTTTTGACAACTTTCTGTCCATTCGGTATCGTCGGCATATACCAGTCAATATTTCCTCCGGACATCCCCCCTCAGTACTCCAATTACTCCTCCACAACCAAAGCTATCAAATATCAGTTAGCAACAATCGCAGTCATGGTACCCTTGACGTTGTCTTTTATCTCTCATAAAGAAGTCCGCTTCATCTACCCTCTTTTGCCACTGCTCCACATCCTCGCTGCGGCGCCCTTCACGACGTTCTTCCTACCAGCTGTCTCTCCTGCAATACCACGCTCTTCAAGGCTCCAACCTAAACGTATAATCCTCGGCCTTCTTTTCCTCGCAAATATCATGATTGCAATATTTACATCGACATCGCACCAAACGGCTCCTCTCACAGTCATGTCCTATCTTCGTAACGAACACTCGAAGAACTACCTCAGCCAGCCACCATCCGGCTTTCTGGCTCCTGCGCCTTCAACGATGACCGCTGGCTTTCTGATGCCATGTCACAGCACTCCATGGCGATCTCATCTTGTTCACCCCTCAATCAAAGCCTGGGCTCTGAGTTGTGAACCCCCTATAAATCTGAATACATCCCAACGTGCCAGCTACCTCGATGAAGCCGATCATTTTTATGCCGATCCCAAGGACTTCCTCGCCAAGACCTTGGGGGAGCCTCCAGTATCAAAGAGGCGCGAGACCTCTTCGCTCGGATGGTTTAGCAGCCGCACAAAAGTCAAAGGGGGGAGTGGGAGGGCAGACATAGTGGCAACGGATGCTTGGGATGGCCGAGAAGGGCACAAAACTTGGCCAGAGTATCTGGCATTTTTCGAGCAGATGGAGCCAACCATGAAAGCAGTACTCAAAGGCAGTGCGTACAGAGACTGCTGGCGAGGCTGGAACAGTTATGGCCACGACGATTGGAGAAGGAAAGGGGATATGGTGGTATGGTGTTTGAGGAAACAGGGGGGTAAAACAAAGAGGAAAGGTTTCTTGTGGTCATGATTGGCGCCTTACGGGTGCCAATTCTGTAGCGTTCCTGTCTTCGTAGATACCATGATAGCAAATCAAAAAGAGAGTCCACAGACAAGCATTATGATTCAAGTCAGCTCATTGATTCGTGGGCTAGGAAAGCCAAGGACTGTCTTTGGTGCCCGCATGCGCCGCGTGAGGATTCAGCCTCAAATTTGTTTCATCATTTCCGATCGACCTCTTCCATACATTTAATCTACTCACAGCCCCTTTCACTCGCATCTGCGAACATACTGAGGGAACAGCGGAACATTTCATCCGACAGCACAGGAACGACAAGTGCGCTCAGGAATCATCTCACGCAGGAGAGGCGATGTCAGACGAAACGGTGCAATGAATTTCCCGTTAGGAGCTTCCGATATGATGATGACCGAGTTCACTGCGAACATCAAAGCTGGTCATCTATATCTGCAGAATGAATCTCTTTATACTCTGGAGCCGAAAATTCAATCATGTTGGCTTGCATTGCGGTTGCAGGGTTGGCGAGGGGCAAACGTCGAACAGTCATGACGCAAGCGGGACACGATGCAAGCGGAGGCCTAGGTACTTAGGGACAACTCAACGGACAAGGGAATACACATTGCCTCCCTCGAATACGACGATGAGGGCGTATTCAACGCTTTTCAACGGCCACACGGAATTCCGCGCCGATGCTTGCACATCCGGTGAGTCTGTGGATCCTCTAGCGTCGGCATTCACATATGGCGAGCCGAGAACCGCTGCCTCGCATGAATCAGCACCAGCGTATCATTAGTGGGGAATCCTCTATGTCATTATCATCAACCTCGCCAGATGCAGATCCTTTTTCGAAGTTTATCGTTGGTGCCATGGATTCCTCGCTGTCTCACACATAAAATTTCCCAGAGATGACGGAAACAGGCAAGCATGAGAAGGAATATGCCTCTACAGATCCAGTCGGTGCTGCTCACGAGACAACCGAGCCTGAGCCAGTCGTCCCGGGACCCATACAGTTGCAATATTCGGGATCGGAAAGTGACGAGTCATCGTCCGAGCGAGAGAAGAAGCATGTCCAGCCAGCGGTGCATCGAACGATCACTGCGACCACAACAACTTCCTCCATGACAGTTGAGTCGACGACAAACGAGCCTGGGAAGAAGAATGCATGGTACAAGAGGCTAAATCCTCTCAAGAGATCTGTCAAGCCGCCCATACCGAAAGAAAGGAGGATATCAAGGGAATATGGCGCATCATTCCTCAGCTTGTTGACTTTCCAATGGATGGCTCCACTCATGAGCACGGGATACCAACGGCCGCTTGAGCTTAACGATATTTGGCTGGTGAATCCGAATCGAGCTGCTCCAGTCATCTCAGCGAAGCTCCAGGCCTCTTTCAAGAAACGTGTTGCTCGTGGTGATAAATACCCTCTGATATGGGCCATGCACGAAACGTTCAAATTCGAATTCTGGCTTGGTGGAATCTGCCAGCTTTTCGCTAGTATTTTTGGTGTATTGTCGCCTTTCACGCTCCGGTACCTCATCTCTTTTGCTTCGTCTGCATATCTCGCACAGCATGATCACGCCAAAGCGCCGTATATTGCGAATGGTATAGGGTTGGTGATTGGCATTACCTGCATGCAAATGCTGCAGAGTATGGCGACCAATCACTTTATTTATCGTGGTCAAATCGTCGGAGCACAGTCACGAGGGGCCCTAATAACGATCATATTCGAAAAAGCGATGAAGATATCAGGACGGGCGAAAGCTGGTGGCAAGGCTCTTGAGGATGAGCAAGCAGGGAATATCAACATCACAAACGAAACGGAGAAGCAGAGCTTTTTCAAGCGCATGCTCAATGGCAAGCTTCATCCAGGAGGTGGTCCACAGGTCACAGCGGATAATGCTCACGGAATATCGGGTGACGGGGCTGGCTGGGGTAATGGAAGAGTGGTCAATCTTATGTCTACGGACACTTATCGGGTAGATGTAGCCTCGGGCATGTTCCATATGATTTGGACATCACCTGTTGCCATCATGGTCACTTTGGTGCTCTTACTTGTCAACCTGACCTATTCGGCACTAGCAGGCTTCGCGCTTCTAGTAATTGGTATTCCGGTCTTAACCAAAGCCATCAAAAGTCTTTTCGCTCGGCGCCGCTCGATCAACAAAATCACCGACCAAAGGGTATCACTAACCCAGGAAATTCTTCAAGCAGTCCGCTTCGTGAAGTATTTCGGATGGGAAAGTTCCTTCCTAGAGCGCATCGGTGATATCAGGAAGCGTGAGATTCGTGCCATTCAGTGGCTGCTTGCGATCCGAAACGCCATTAACGCCGTCTCGATGTCGCTACCAATTTTCGCCTCTATGCTCTCCTTTATCACCTACTCCCTCTCTAGTCACGCCCTCAACCCAGCTTACATTTTCTCGTCCTTGGCACTTTTCAATTCGCTTCGCATGCCGTTGAATCTGCTGCCCCTGGTCATAGGTCAAGTAGTTGATGCGTGGTCATCGGTTGGGCGGATACAGGATTTTTTGTTAGCAGAAGAACAAAACGATGACTTTGTATGGGACATGGAAGGCAAGAACGCCATAAGCATGCACCAAGCGGATTTTACTTGGGAGCGGACCATCACCCAAGATCCTGACAAGGAAAATGGCGCGCAAGCTAAAAAGAAAGAGATAAAAGAGAAGGCCGTCGAGAACACCGCTGCCAAGCCTGGAGCGAAGAGCGGAGAGGATAGTTCCAGCACTATGACACAGGTCGAACCATTCAAGCTGCACAGTATGGATCTCTCGGTAGGACGCAACGAGCTCATCGCTGTCATTGGTGGTGTGGGTTCCGGCAAAAGCTCACTACTCGCAGCACTGGCTGGTGATATGCGCAGGACCAGTGGGTCGATTACCATGGGGGCTACGAGGGCGTTCTGCCCCCAATATGCTTGGATACAGAATGCTTCTGTGAAGGACAACATTCTGTTCGGCAAAGCCTACGATCATAAGTGGTACAATGCTGTGATTGATGCTTGTGCTTTGCGGCCAGATCTTGATATGCTTCCTAATGGTGATCTAACGGAGATCGGCGAGCGAGGAATCACTGTCTCTGGAGGCCAAAAGCAGCGTTTGAACATCGCGAGGGCTATCTACTTTAATAGCGATATTGTGCTCATGGACGACCCTCTTTCAGCTGTAGACGCTCATGTTGGACGGCACATCTTCGACAATGCAATCTGTGGTCTGCTCAAAGACAAATGCCGGATTCTCGCTACTCACCAGCTGCACGTTTTGAGTCGTTGCGACAGAATTATCTGGATGCAGGAGGGCCGTGTTGAGACGATTGATACATTTGCAAGTCTTATGAGCAACAATGGGGACTTTCAGAAGTTGATGTCGAGCACTGCGCAGGAAGAGAAGGTCGAGAAGGAGGCAGACGTCAACGATGATGAGGTCGAAGACGAGAGGAAAGCTGCGAAGAAAAGAAAAATGTCGAAGAAGGGGGCGGCTCTTATGCAGCAGGAGGAGCGTGCAGTCAAGAGCGTCAGCTGGAGTGTCTATGCTGCATATGTTCGCGCTTCGGGCTCCTTGTTCTACGGACCAATGATTATTCTTATCCTTATCATTTCACAAGGCGCCAATATCACAACAAGTTTATGGCTTTCATGGTGGACTTCTAATAAATTTGGTTATTCTACAGGAACCTATATCGGGACATATGCTGCGCTCGGAGTGGTGCAGGCCGTTCTTATGTTCGTATTTTCGGTTACACTATCTATACTAGGTACAAGGTCCAGCAGAGTCATGCTAGCAAATGCTATGACCCGGGTTCTGAGGGCGCCGATGAGCTTCTTCGATACTACGCCGCTTGGACGGATTACCAATCGATTCGCCAAAGACGTAGACATCATGGATAATAACCTTACAGACGCCATACGAATGTACTTCTTTACCCTGGCCATGATCATCTCCGTGTTTATCCTCATCATAGTCTACTTCCACTATTTCGCCATTGCGCTCGGACCCCTATTCATCATGTTCCTGTTTTCCGCCAACTACTACCGATCTTCAGCCCGGGAAATCAAACGTCACGAGTCAGTACTACGATCTGGAGTGTTTGCCCGCTTTGGCGAAGCCGTCTCTGGTACAGCTAGTATCCGAGCGTACGGCTTACAGAATCACTTTGTTGAAGGAATTAAACGAGAAATCGACCAGATGAATTCCGCCTATTACTTGACTTTCAGCAATCAGCGATGGCTGAGTGTACGACTTGATGCCATTGGTAATCTCCTGGTCTTTACGACCGGGATCTTGGTGGTTACTTCACGATTCAACGTATCACCAAGTATTGCTGGCTTGGTCCTGTCATACATTCTGTCTATAGTCCAAATGATTCAGTTCACTGTTCGGCAGCTTGCAGAAGTGGAGAACGCCATGGTATCCACGGAGCGCCTACACTACTATGGCACCGAATTGGACGAGGAGCCCCCCTTGCACCTGAAGGACGTACCCGAAAGCTGGCCTCAAAAGGGAGAGATTATTTTCAACGAGGTTCAGATGCGGTATCGAGCAGGCCTGCCATTGGTCCTTCAAGGTCTGAATATGAAGGTTGAGGGTGGCGAGCGTATTGGTATAGTCGGGCGTACGGGAGCTGGGAAATCCAGTATCATGTCAACTCTGTTCCGCCTTGTTGAGCTATCGGGCGGCTCCATCAGTATAGACGGCGTCGATATTGCTCAGGTCGGTCTCAAAGATCTTCGGACGAGGCTTGCCATCATTCCGCAAGATCCGACTCTCTTCCGCGGCACGATCCGATCCAACCTCGACCCTTTCAACCAGCATACGGATCTTGAACTCTGGTCAGCGTTACGACAGTCCGATCTCGTTGGCGCTGATGAGAACCTTGACGACAAGACACATGGCCGTATTCACCTCGATGGTGTCGTGGAAGAGGAAGGTCTCAACTTTTCCCTCGGTCAGCGACAGCTCATGGCGCTGGCTCGAGCTTTGGTTCGTGGCTCGCAAATTATAGTCTGCGATGAGGCAACATCGTCAGTGGATATGGAGACCGATCAGAAGATCCAGCGAACCATTCAGACGGGCTTCAAGGGGAAGACCTTGCTATGCATCGCGCATAGGCTGAAGACCATTATCAATTACGACCGTATTTGCGTGATGGATCAAGGCAGGATCGCCGAGTTGGATACGCCTCTTCGTTTATGGGAGGAAGGGGACATATTTAGGGGAATGTGTGATAGGAGTGGCATACGGAGGGAGGACTTTGAGGAGATAAAGTCTTGATCAAGGAACAGCAGGCACGATTTTGGGACACTTGCTACCCAACAAGTGTCCAAATGATAGAGGAAGACTTTTCACGATTGCTTTATGACCAACATTATGGGCGTTGCATCTCAGCGTTTTCTAGCATTTTCCTGGCGTTCAGAAAGACCAATCTTTGTTGCTATTGGGACCTAGCTTTCACAAGTATATATATACACATTGACACAGGCGAGTCGATAATTTGCCGTGAAGTTTTGGAATCTTTGAAAGTTGAAACGTGTCGACGGGAAGCGTCCGTGCAGCCTCATCCAGCCGCGTCGATGTTCGAGCTCCAAACGCGGTCGAGAGGAACGATTATTATTTGTCGTTTTTGATACACAGCTTTGGGTCGTTCCTTGGCTCGATGCCAAAGCCTACGGGCGATCAATCTATTTCCAGGTAGTTCTACAGGGCAATCGGCGGACACCATTGCATTGGCGCGACCCGATGTTGCCTTATCCTCTGTACATCTCCTCATTCGAGCGTCGGAAGCACGAAAAGAATACGCATTAATCCCCGGCGGAGGCTGTCCAATATACCAGAGAACTATTCTACCCAATGGTCACTGAAGATGTGACAGATGTGAAAGCAATCTCCCACACCTGCCGCATTGGGCCAGTTTTCTGCGGCCCCTAACGGGATGCACCACGGCGAGACGGCCTGACGGGAAAAGTGACGCGAGGGAACGAGCTAATGCAAAGGCTATCCGCGCCAAGAATTGATGCTCTTTAACTGGGCCTTACCTCCTCTCCTTCTCCCTTTCCAATCGTCACAGCCCACGCTCATTCAGCGGCCCCTCTTTGGTCCTCTTCACTCTTTACTACTTACTACTACTGTTGGATCGAGGGAGTGTTTCACATTCCTTTCGTGTGCGCTCTATCTTGGCTCGCTTGTCCGAGCTTACGGACCCCGTCAGTGTTGAAGCTCAGATACAAGAAGCTGTCACCATTATCTTCTCGTTTGAATAAGGTGGATGCTGCGGTACTGGTCTGTCGACAGCACTCGCCCTCTATCATCCCACTTGCCATTCTTCAGATTCTGTGATCACCGAACCCTACCGCGTACTGCCCTCCGTCCCTCCTTCATACTACAGTTCGATCGATCAATTCCCTCAAATTCGAGTCATCATACACCACACCCACCCAATAACGGTTGATATCCGTACGACACGCCATACCACTGCTAGCATGTCCGTTCTCAATGAAAAGCCAACGTTTGGAGCCTCCATCATCCACAAGGAAGAACAACCTACCACTCTTCTCCGACCTCAACCCTCCCATCCCCCTCTAAATAACCCCTCATTCGACAGCATTTCTCCATGTTCCACCAACACCGAACAGTATCCATCTACAAAGGAAGGAGATGACTACGACCCAATATCCAGAAATCCTTACTCCGCCTTCTACTCCCACCCTCGAACCCGCACATCCTTTGCCCAGGCGAAGTCCGAATCCAAAATCAACGTAGCACTCTATAGCCACGATCTGGAGTCTGGCTCACGAATAACACATGCTTCGATGGCAGATGCTGCTGGTCTGGAGCCGCCTGTTCATGCACACAATGATGATAAAGTGTGGCCATGTTCGAAGACGAGAGAGAAGACTCTTCTCGCGAGGCAGAGGGCGAAAGGGTGCAGTCCGTTTAGTCGACTGAGCAAGAAGCAGAAATTCTGGGTGCAGGTGCTCATTGCATTGATTGTTATTGGGGCAATCACAGGGTTGGGGGTTGGGATATCGAAGGCTGTGGGTGGTGGAGTTTTTAAGTCCTCGAGCAATTCGAACGCTCCTATCCCAAGTACTTGAATCAGCAGGGGGGCGACCTCGTCAGGTATAGATTCCTAAACATCCCTGTTGGGTGGTGTATTACTGACGACACGTAGTCTCGCCCGAGCTGTCACACGAAGTCATCACGGTCACTTTCATCTTTCGGCCAAAGGGGAATTGGATTGAGTCATAACAGGACATCAGGTCGCTGGCCACGACTCGAAACCACAACATATCATCGGCACACTTCGCTCTTAGCCAGCATGTTCATCACGAACCGAGCCGTTCACCGGGACACAGCATAGCAGCTGCAACCTCTCTTGCACCTCGCTGCACAGGTATAACAATTTGTATCAATAAATTCGAAAAACAACAGAAAGACTACTCTTGAGGGAAACTCCGTCTGGATCGCTGCGAAGATCTTCTGGAATAGGGAATAGCGTCCCGAGGAGACCGGACGCTTTTTATTGAGAGCTTTACTCGCGCAAATTGGCAGGGCCTTCGAGGGTCTATAGCTAGGCAACATTCTGCCTATGACGTTTTCTTCGTGCATTTGCGATGGTGACCGGTTTCACCCTGTTCCCTAAATATCTACCTCTTATTGAGACTCTTCGTTTATTTTCAATTCCTTCAGTGACATCTTCTCCTGACCTCTGCATCGGCCCTCCGCCCCTCTGGAGCTGTACTCGGGTTTGGCTGCATGCTTTTCACCTCTTCGAATCCGCATTGATCCGAAGCCTTCTTCTTCCTTTTTGCAAGTCGTCCAAGTGGGCAGACATCGCAACGTTGTCTCTGGATAATACATCGCACACGCTGCCGCTTTCAAAATCATTAATCTTTATCCCAATAAGCGGGATGCAAGTCGCCAGGGTATGTGAAACTTGCAACGTGCTCTTGCTAAAGATCATACGCAATGCAGGCCACGACCCACTACATATACAAGGATATAACAGTCCTTCCGAAGAGGAATTGGATATAGAGGAGAGTGAAACCAATTTCTACCCACTAATTCACCAATGCACAGCTACCATCTTTCTCAGCATGAAACGACAATCGATGTGGTCAGTATTCCAATACTTGGTTGGTAGACACCGGTTCTGCAAATATGTAAGGAATCAAAGGATGTAATCTCAAAGACTACGAATAGAATATACCCGAGATCAGAGTACCTCAATAATGATATTGAAGCTAGCAGATCAACCATATCCTCGGGAAAACACAACCACTACTGCTAGCGCAGGAACAACTCTTACTGATGCAGCTCGAAACGGATGATCGTTACATATACGCAGAAAGACTGGTGTTGTTGCCCTCTCTACATCACCATCCGCATCGAAAGAAATCTTTTGTACTGAGATGTGAGATGGGAGAGCAAGAAGCGCTGCTTTGCTTTGCTTTACTTTGCTGTGCAGTGTGGTGGATATTCGTTGGGGGTTTGCTTAGGGAGGGTTTGTGTGTGGGGTTGGGGTTTATTGGTGATGAATTATGATAGGTGATTGGTTGGGATTTGGAAGGAAAGTGGATGTGGATGTGGTGATGGGATGAGGGGGTTGTTGGTGGAGTAAGGTAGGTGATGTGAGAGGAGAGCTGGGAGATGGGGAGGGGTGTGTAGGGGTTTATGGGATGTGTTGCCGATACAAAGTACAAACGCTGGTTTGGATGGATACGGAGTGTTTGAGACGTCCATCCTTTTCTTGGATTTGAGAGATGTTAAGGGATTGGATGGGTGGATTGCGGTATGAGACGAGCTCACTAAGATTGTTTTGGAGGATGGGATGTGGAATGGGTATAGTCGTGGAGGCTTGAGTTTGACATTTTATGGTTAGATTAAGACGGTAAGTTGGTTCAAAGGGGATGAATGGTAGCTTTGAAGGATTAGGAAATTCTCCAGTTTTATAGCATTTAGATATAGAGACGAGCATGTGAGATCGAATGTATAGAGCAGTATAGTCTTCCTCATGGCCACTTTCCTCTACTCAGATATCATATGTCGAGCAGGTTTCGCCTTTTCTATGACAGATACTTGGAGAACCATGCGATGCCCTGTTGGGCGGCCTCGTCCATGGCTTTCTTGTCTTTTTCGCTCGACCAGTCGCTTCTTAAGGCACTGATGGATTTTCGAGTCAGCTTTTCTCTCTTAAGGCGGGGGATGGGTTTATAAGACAGGTTTTGAGAGGTTTATGCTTCGGAGGCATGTTTCAGGAAATCCAAATGGGAATATGACTTACAATCCATGAACCTGGTCTTCATAAATCTAGCAAAGCATGTCAGCACATCTGATAGATTCGAATAGTCTCAACTCACCCGAATCTCATGCGGCACATCTGTCTTCTTCCCCATCAAATCCTGTATCTTCCCAACACTCCCCTGATCCAACAACGAGTCCCTAGTCCCCAGCGCCAAACTCAACGGCTTACTGATCGGATCGAAGTCTCCAGGTATAGCGACCAAACTCGGATGACAGGCCACCGCCGCATCCACCCCTCCAATGCTACTTCCCTCACCAGTCTTCTCCTGCCCATGTGCTTGCAGGATCGCATATCGCCCGCCCCAGCAGAACCCAATGGCGCCGATCTTGTCCGTCCCGGGGATCATACGCACGGTGTTCACGAATCCATCGATGAGGGGTCGAGACACGCCTTCGCGGTGCTTGGCCAGCCATGGCCCCAGGGTTGCAGGGACGATGGCGGCGTTTTTGGCTTTCTCTGCTAAGCCGAGGTTTTCTTGTGTCTTGAGGGGCGGCTCGACGTTCTGGAGGAAGGAGATGGGGAGGCTGTCGCCTTGGTGGATGTCGGGGAGGTAGCAATAGAATCCTGCTTTGGCGTACTCATCGGCGAGGAGGCGGGTGTTGGGGAATTCCCAACCGAAGACTGGGAGTTGTCAGTAAAGAAGTGGGAAAGAGGGAAAGGCCGAGCGTACTATCACAGATGAAAATGATGGTCTTTTCCTTGGAGCCATTCTTGGGCTCGGCGATGTACGTTGAAATGCCGCCAATTTCATCTGTTCGTCCGGCGGGCTTGCCTTCGTGCACTTTGCCAGACAAGCAACAGGAGCTCATTCCCACGTTCTGAGACATCTTGATATGGTCCGCTGATCTTGGAAAGCTTAAAGCTGTGTCAGATCAAGTATCTGATAGACTTGTAGAACCGCAATGGCAGCCGCTTCAATTGTTCTGTGCTCGAATGACATTGACTTTTGGGCGCTCCACAGTGGGCCTTTCGCCCGGAAGGGGTCCGCGGAGACGTCCATCATTATTGTGTGGATTATCATCAAATATTTCAGACTGCCTATGCAAGTATCCTGTGGTGTTCTTCGTGCTGTTGACCGCTGCTGCTCCTGCCGAATTATCCTTGCGTGGGGGCCGAATCCCCACACCTATTGTGGCTCGTGTTTCATTTGATCTTGCTCATTCATCCTCATAACATTTGACACACTTTTCACTCTAGACCCCATTCGAACTTTTGGACACTCTCCAAATGGCTGAGGTGATGGGCAACATAGAAAGTCTTGGTCCATATAGAACTAGCCTTTAGATCTCGCACTGGGAAAGTCGATAGTAGTAGCCACCAGATAACATCATTCGAAATGAAAGCAACTTGAAAGAATTATGATTGACGACGACTAAAACAGACAAGCTTGACTTTATTCACGGCTGTAGGTCTGTCTCTATTCTATTCGTCTAGCGACTACATCGAAATGTGGTATTAACCCGCTAGGCTGAAAGAGTCAGCTCGACATATCTAACATTACCTCTATCCAATTTTCCGAAGCACCAAGTAAGACTTTCTGTTTGACTTTAACCCTTTGGTTTCCTTACTGTTCATAAAGGTATGTTCTAACGAGCGTCCGACGTACCCTTGATCACGTTAAAAGCTCGGTGATAGCCACCTCGCCAGCACTATGTCCAACACATAACAATGTCTTGTTGTCTTTCACTCCTTCCTGCTTTCCTCTATGGCCCCTTCCTGTAGTATCCCCAATATATCCTCATCAATGCTTCGTTCGCAGCGGCCATGCATCATGAATGCTTTTTCAATATCTGGGCTCTCGGGACTGGTAGTACTTCTGTTGGGCCAATGATCGAATGGGTGGCGGACTGGAAGAGATGTGTTTATGTGTACAGCGCAAAGTCGGTGGTAGATCACAAGAATTGAGGGATTAGCCAGGTGATAGTCTCTCAGCGATACCGAGCACTAGTAGAGGGACAGAGCCTCCAGGATGAGAACGACTTAAAGAGATGCGATGAAAGTCTAGACAGTGAAAGTTTCTTGGGAGGTAGAGGAAATTTAGGGAGAAGAAGGACGTATGCAGTGATTGGAAAGACACCAAATATGATGAATAGGAAAGGAGCAAGCAGTGTCAAAGGGAGATGTTTCAACCCCGATAGGATGAAGAGAATAATCCTTGGAAAAGAGGGGGGAATAACAGAGATAACAGGGATGAGAAATGAGGAAGAAAGAAGGAAGTGAAGAACCTTAACAAAAGGGATACACTAAAGACCTTACTACCGCTTTCACCAGTGCGCCACGTTTTGACCACTGCATCTAGGCTTATATGATGGTGTCCACTTACACTCAACAGTATGCAACGCCAGGACAGCACTCAGAAGAGTCTATGAGTTTTGTTAGTTCGGCTCACTCAAGGCACGCATATTGTAACAGCTAGATAATCATACATCCTTGAAACGTACGCAAACAATTACATGCTATAAGCTGATCAGTTGTTGTAGCCGAATGGGCACTTCCCGCCCACGTAGACGGCTCCCTGAGGACAAGGAGTTCCCTTGGCCAGGTAGATTGGTAGCGCCGAAAGGCAAGCAATATCCAGCGATCCATCAGCATTGAGATTGACTGCTGATCCTCCTGCCTTGCCTTCAAGGGTACAATTGTACGCGCCATCAAAAAGCACTGGCATATACGTAGCCGTGTTTTCGAGAAATTCCATCAGACCGAACGTGGTTGCCTCGCCCTCTAAAAGCTCGAGCTGAGTTTTTGAATCTGGGGTGATCAGCGATACATAATTGCCATGACCGCTTATTTGATACTGCATTTGGGTGACCGAGCTCCAGTAGTATACGGTGGAACTGCTGTCTTTGCATACATCCCCAGCCGAGGTGCAGTTACGGCCGAGCTGGAATGCTTGCTTCGTGGCGGTCCCCTGGGGCGATGCAGAGAATGTGTTCTGTGCTAAGGCTTCGCCTACGACGTAGGTTGTGAGGGGAGCAATAAGTCCTGCATGACCTCCTGACCAGTAGTTGACTTGGGGACCTGAGTACGCTCCGTGGGCAGCGAATGAACTGAACACTGATACATCATTCATGATGTATGAAAGAGCTGCCTGTAAAGGAGCTACTATGTCGGGTACTTTAGTGAAATTTGCATAGGTCCAATCGTTGATATTGTATGCTGCACCCCACCATGCAGAGCCGATTCCAGGGGTTTGCTGTACACTCATTGCGAAAGTCTGAGCTAGTGAGTAAAACCCAGCAGTATCGGTATTATCTTGTGGTCCCCCCGCCATTACAGATGGCGTCTATTGGGAAGTGTTAGTGAGACTTTGACAACTTGCCAGATTGGCTGCATTTCTTACCCCCCAGAATGCAAGGCCGGCAATGACTGCCTTATTAAGGTTGCCATTGTTAACCATCACGTCATTGTATAGTATGTTGTAAAGGTTTGTGTAATTTCCGGAACGTTGTGCGAATTGCCAGGCTGAACGAATCATTTAGCGTCAGTCGGAATACCAAGTGGTGGGCAGCAATTGGAGAGTCATACCGCTAAAATGTCCCGCGAATATGTCATGGATAGTCACCATCGTCGATACGACATAGCTGACCTTGACTACGATGTCGGGGGACAGTGTAGAGGTAGCGACATGGTTGCTAGAACAGCTTCCAGCCGAGCCAGTAATAGTAGTACAGTCGTAACCGGTCGTACCAGTCGCCAAGCGTAAGAAACACGTGGACCAGGCTTCGTTGGGCTTGCAGCACTTTGCGCCGTCATCTCCATTTGAACAGATGGGGGTGTTCGTCTTCCAACTCGTAAGGTAATCGGATATGTTCAATTCATCCCAGCATGAAGCACTGCGTACAGCCCGCAGGTCGGAGCAGTTTGCGACTTGTCTGTCTTCAAGGATTGGAAGACGAGGAGCAGCATGCGTTGGTGAAGCTGCTACGAACGAGAGACATACTGGAAGTGCGACCAGCAAAAGGGTGGAAGAGTATGGCATGATTGCCACAACCACTGAGTGCTACCGTGAATGAGAGTGAGGAGGAATACGGAAGTGACCACTGGAGATCCAAGAGCGATCCGCGGAAAGGCGACGAGTCTGAAGCCATCTTATAAAACAACAGCACAACGGGTCGCGAAGAACGAGAGTAGCAGCGCGGAGACAACTATGCAAAAGGGAATTGCCGTAGCGTTTAGTGCCGTCTGCGATACTCCATGAAACAATGTGGGGGATTGGCATTGATACAATATACGTGGAAGGACGTTTCGTGCGCTTACATGTTTCCCGGCTAGCTGGGGTAGTTCTAGGTAAGCCTTCTCGCAACCAAGAACACCCAAAACCCTCCCCATTAGAGGCTCCAGCTCTCAATCTTTGCAAATTCTGGGTTCCAATGCGACAGAAATCCAACAACCATGAACCTTGACAGGTCATGTCCGTCGCGCATAAATAATAATACAGTCACGGTTTCCTGCCAAGTCAAACGGAGGTATTCTACTACCGAGTCGCGCTTCCGGGTCGATGTCGCAAGATGCCTCTTTTTGCGCGAATGGTGGCTGAGAGGGTTTGCCTGTTTCACTGCCCCGGATGAAGCCAAAGCGTCTTAGGCAATTGCCTAATAAGTTCGTTGAAAGGAGCGCCCTTAAGACCCAGATCGTAGAATTACACGTGATGGGTAGAAGGCAGGGAAGGACGGAGAACTAGCAACCAAATCATGAGTGAGCAATGAGTACAAGACACGTGTGAGACGTAAGGTATCCGTACTTTCAACAAGTAACCAAGTATTGTCTATTACAACATCTGCTGCGTAGTTCCATCGGTTCCTGTTAGAAGGATGTGAAGATTGAAAGAGGCAGTCACATACGGAGTAGCCACTAGTTCTAGAAATAGCCCTGTCAAGGAATAGCTTGATATTTCGGCCGAATCTCCGAGCTATCTCGGCACCTTGGCCTTATCTTGATGCTTGGAAACCCCTACACCCCTGCTTTCCAGGCATACTCGGGGGACTATTGCGCCCGTGCTCAAAGCCAATCGTCAGTTGTTCTGAAACCCAGGAAGCTGGACACCCAACCCGGTGGCTGCGGCATGACCCTTAAAGGGCCGGATGCGTTCATGGAAATATATTCCACTTCCTATGAATCGGCATTGCTCGTACACAACAAGGGCATCGGAGCACGGTGAGGTAGATGGGAGTGAGGCCCCGTCTTCTCTTGCTTCTGCTCTCTGCAAGGGTAGCAGACACACCAGTGATGATGTCAATTGGTTTTCGGGCTTCGGTGCGTAAGCTTCTATATTGCTGCAATTGTGCCTCCTCTCCGACCATATTGTCGCACTCCCAGCCACCTCAATATCGACGACCATGCAAACTCCGCCAAAGACGCCATCTCCCTTGAATGAACAGTCGGACAGCTGTACGGTCCTTGTTACTGGTGGTACTGGGTTCTTAGGATCATATATTGTCGATGCTGTGTTAAAGCAGCATCCGGAATGGAGAGTGACAGTGCTGGATTTAAACCTACCTACAGTGTCAACTTTCAACGCTGTATATGAGATTGGGGATGTCACCAATGCAGCCACCGTGAATGCCATCGTAGATAAAGTCAGACCGGATGTGATCATCCATGCTGCTGGGTTGGTCCCAGAACTTGCTGGTCGCTATGGTAGGGAGCAAGAAGCACGAGTATTTGATGTCAATGTCAATGGCACTCGCAACATGCTTGTCGCTGCCAGAAATGCTGGCGTGAGAGCTCTTGTTTGGACCGGATCTTGCTGTACAGTCACAGATGATATGAAATACCAATATGCGAACATCGATGAACGGTGGCCAGTATCAAGTCGTTCGTTGATCTACGGAGAGTCCAAGGTCGGTCTGGATATTCCCATCGAAGGCCGTTTGCTAATCACATTTGAAGACAGCCGCCGAGCGGTTAGTGCTCGGCGCCAATGATGAAAAGCTTGCCACCTGTGCCCTCCGTCCTTCCGTACTCTTTGGGCCCGGAGACTATCAGCTTATCCCATCGATTCATGCCTGTATTGCCAAAGGCGAATCCCCATTTGTTATAGGTGACGGCGAAAATTTATGGGATGTGACCTATGTCGGCAACGTTGCAGAGGCTCATGTCCTCGCAGTCGAGAATCTGCTGTCTTCCAGTACTGCAGCTGGAGAAGCAATCTTCATCTCGAATGAGGAGCCGATCGCTTTCCGAGACTTCTGCTTGGCAATATGGGCCAATTTTGGACACTATCCGTCTTTTGAGCTCCATATCCCGGTATCTGTTGGGGCCGTCGTAGGGTACGTTGCCGAGTGCTTCACCTGGTTCACCGGTACTCCAGCGACTTTGAGCCGCGGAAGTGTTTTGGACGCTTGTGCAACGAGATATTGCAGCGGAGAGAAAGCGCGCAAGATTCTAGGCTACAAGCCGAGAATTAGCATTGAGGAAGGTATTCGAGTGAGCTGTAAAGTAAGAACCAAGCATATTTGAAATTGGACAAGGTGCAACAGGCGCTAAAACATTGACAGGAGTACGCTCAGCGTATGAAATCGCACGAGGCCAGCAATCGGAAATTAGCGCCTTGAAGATATTCCACATGATCTGCTTCAATATAATACTCGAGCGCGGTCCGGAAGCTGGCGATGAAGCATGCGGCAGCTCCGGGGTCGTTCTGAGCACCCTCGGGTCTCGTTGCTGAGTGATCTGGTGAGCTCGAAGGCGGTTTGGGGATGTTCGGTTTCGAGAGCGTCCCGCATGTTGCTCATTAGGGTAACTGCGTGACGACGTACTTGAGTGATTAGCAGTACTTGGGCTTGTAATGATAGTAAGCCTATGGAGCGAATGACATATCGTAAAGACGAGGATGGGGATCTGACGCAATACAGGATGGTTCAAGTCAGATACTGAGATCGATAATCTGTCCTTTGAGCTCTCCATTTATTGTTATTCCCCATTACGCGGACGTATACCAAAAGTGTAGGTTTGCTGCCAGCGGGAGTAGTAGCCAGCAGGGCAGCACTTCGAAAATTTTAGACAAAATTGAAGTAGACATCGTTCTGTATGCTCGAGTTGATCTGACAGGATTTCAAAGTGAACCAAAGACTCTATTTAGTGCATTGTAAGCCCTCATATAAGGAGCTGTAACGTTCAAAAATCTTCGGGATATTGGCTCTCGAGCTACCACTACTCCACGAGCTGACCTAGTCGCGTGCGGGGCATAACATGTCAATTCTCAGATGCCTTGAGTTTCATCAATGCATGAGAGCGAACAACGCAATTTGTTCTCAAACAGGCTTGGAGATTCACTCGCCCTGCCAAAACTTCCATATACATCCGACGATCTGCTCGCTTTTTGTCACAGGCAATTCATGACCAGCATCGAAAAAATCGAACGTGACATTATCTGCCCCCAAAGCTTCTGTTGCATCTGGGACCAGCTCCTCCTGCAATATAAGTGCATCCTTCCTTCCGCAGATAATGAGCACTTTGCCGTTCTGCAGATCTTCGTTCGCGTCTCGTTCTTCGGACGAGGCATTTTGAGCGGACAGACGCTTGCCGATACGTCGCCAGTCCGAGTGCTGGTTGATGATAGGGCCATATCGAAGACTGGAAATGAAGGACTTGATGAAACCTTGGTGGGCGCCAATTTGCCAAGCCTATCTCAATTTGATCAATTTTGCAATCCCAGAGCGTGGGACATGAGTACATACCACAACATTAGCAATGGTGATACCAGGTCTTATCCTCGAAAGCACGGGGGCTTGTGGTACAGCTCCCAGTTTCTCTTTCGGTAGCTCTTCCGCCACTGGCGCCTCTGACGATATTTTCTTGGCCTTCATTGGCGGATCCCCACGCTGTAACCTCGTCTTTACAATACCCTCTAGTGTCTTCTCGTTTATCAAACCAGTGTTGTACAGAAATTTATTTGTCAACGTCACACGGTCTTCCCGTACAAGCCCCGCTGGAGCAAGAAGTACTAAGGAAGAAACAAGAGAAGGGAAGTACGATGTGAAATTGGCAACTATTCCCCCACCGAGGGAATATCCAATCAAGGAAAATGCAGACCCATTGCCCGTCCACGACACGGACGAAGATGTCAATGCTAAAAGAATACAAGTGGTATAAAGCCTGACGGAATGTGGCGTCGACACTGGTGTAGAGCTATATCCCTTCCCTGGCAGATCGAACAGTATCACTCGACACCCTTTATCCACCAATCCATGTGCAATGGCTCCCAATGCAACGCAGGGATTCGATATTCCATGCACGAGCATAACTTTGCGGCCATCCTCTGGTCCCCATTCGTACACTCTCAAGCTACCATACGGTGATGCCACGTCCCTGGCGCCTGGATAAGCATCTGGAGGATACGGAAGGTCGGCAAATTCAGCTTCTGAAAGTTTAGGGAGGAGGGTTTGGAGAGGAGAGAGAGCGACTTGGGTGTCTTGCTCAATGCCGGTTCGAATCTTGTACAGACGTAGGCCAACGGAAATGGCCAACTCTAGACCAAGGAGAGTCCATGGGATAAGGGTTTTGTTTTGGCGGTACCAATGTTCCATTTTGATAGTCCTCCGCCTGGTACATAAGGGGATCGAGATGTACGGAGACATCGGCACTAGGAAGGGGTGATCTGGTTAACGTAGGACCCCTCGTATCCGTCATACCCGAAAGACTCATTTACTCTAACTTGCCTCCTTGCCTCCAGTGCCTCCCTAATACCAATTGGGGACGCACCTTCCCCCTTCTAAAAGCGGTGGTCGACCTTATGCCACCACAAGTCCCTCCAGTCTATGAGTCAAAAACATGTACTCTATCTAGGTGGTGTATACTGCGAACCATGACGTGGATGTTGTGTACTGTAGCCAAGCGCCAAAAATGCTCCGGAGCTCTGTACACATAAGTCTGTTTCGTTGGTGCCGGGCTGATACGATGACATGGTCACGGCATGATTTGCTTGCATCATGTTGGAATTTTGAGGGTGCAGGGGTAAGATGGATTCGGGGATTTCGTTTCTTACCACCGCAAATTCACATTCTTCGCCTGTCCTAGATTGCCAAATGCGGCTACAGCTACTTTGACTCTCCTCATTTTCTAGACGGATCAATCCTGAGACACTTCAATTGATCGTATTTCCTTTGTTCTGAAAACGCCTCCATGACTTTGCAAGTTCAGTCGGACCCTCGCCGGATTGGATGTCTATGTTTTCTGATTAGCATTTTGCTTTGTTCACCTGTACCACCCAAAACATGTCGCACCTAAAACATAAATCAAAGTCTAGCTTGTTCCGCACAAATTTTTCGCGAAGCTACAGAAAGCTCCTACGCCTGTTAGACTATTCACTTCGGCATACTCTCAGGGCTAAGCCATGGCGTTCTTGGGATTTGGGAAGGACCCAGTCCTCTCTCTGAGCCTACCTGTCTTAGAGCCTCAAATGAAACCAGGCCAGAAGAATGCTCACAGTTACAAACCTGGTGCGTTCGAGACACCAATAGGAAGATTACTGGTACCACGAATGAAGGAGCCCACACAGCCTACGGCCGAGATGATAGCGATGGCTCTCTCTGGAAAGTTGACCGGTTTCCTGGGAGAGGGCCGCATCTTCCGCGCTTCGAGACTTGTAGGGCAAGTTTCCGCGCAGACAGCAAAGATCTCTCTGGACGATACGTACGAATACCAGACACGTCAGCTCCTACCCCCAACGACAGAGAGCACAAAGAGCCTTCGAACCCTATTTTATGTGGCTTTGAAGTTAGACGAGCTTCCATCCTACCATTTCTGGACAGCGCCGGACGATGCTGATCCTGTCACAGCTGGAGAACCTATTGACTGGCGTGCAGAATCCAGGAAATCAAGGCCTGACGAATGGGCAAGTATGCGGCAAGGCGAAAACGAAGGTGAAGACAGTCAGACCGATGACGAGCTCTTCAGCGACCCGATTACACAGAAAAGCACGAACACCCAAGGAGCCGAATCAGCACCATTTAGAGATCGATTTGGTAAGTCCGGAGGTAGGAAAGATCCTTCACCAACCATCTCAGTTGCCGATGCCCACAACAAGAAAAACGACAGCGACGAAAGAGGATCATTGACAGGGAAACCTTCGAATCAGCCTAGCGGGATGGCATATGCGCGGAGCTTGCATATTCCAGGACTCAGACAAGGTTTGCCTGAGGTTACTACCACCTCACGGAAGGGCAGTGCTCCACAGAAGGAAGCTAGGGAGAGCAGTGAAGGGTTTTCTGCATCCACTCATTCTTTAGGCCAAGCTGAAAAGTCAAGTCCTCGGATCCCAAGTATCGGGCAAGATCTCCCAAAACCTGACAATTTTAAGCTCTCGGCAACTAGAAAAGTGAGCAAAGAGCAACCTAGAGAACAGTCTGTTCTTCTCCGATTCGAATGGGGAGCGCTGTACCTCGAAGAGTTCAGCCACACGGCTTTCCGGCAACTTGCTCGGTACTTGACCCAACACGAGAAGGATGAGATAAATACAGGATTTAATCCATTGTTTGTGGACATACTGAAGCCCGGAGGACCGCCTTCTGTAGAGTACCGAGTGCCTGACTCGGGCAGCAAAGGCTCGCGCGAGTTTGCCCGCGAAATAAAGCCGTATCTTGGTCTCCCAGGTCATCATTATCGGATACGGTCTGACGCCTACACCCCTCGTTTACCCTTTGACAGCGGCCAGTCTGGTACACTAAAGTTGACACGCGTGGGGGTTGGCTACTGCTATGTTGACCCTGTTGGTAGCTGGAACTCCAAAAACTCCTCAGAGCGAATGGAGAATAGTGCTAATTTCCAAAATGGCCTGAGTTTCCTGTTTGGACGAGACAAATCTGGTGCTCCGGTTCCAGAAAAGGAGATACCGAAGCTCCTAACGCTCGAAATACTCCCTCAGCCTGGTGCAATCGACATATCAGACTCGTTTGTGTCTCGTGAACTAGGCGAAACATTCCACAATATCACAAGCTCTCAGCTGATGACGAGTGGCCCTCTCGAGCCCGTGCCATGGAAATATTCGGCGGAGGTTTTCATTCACGAGACTGGAGACACATTTGTACATCCTGACACATTGGCCGTGGCGGATCAAGAGCCATGTGATGATCAGGCAGGAGAAGCCCATGAAACACGCTTACTGGACCAACAGTTGGTTCAAGCGTACAACGAGACAGTGACCACGAGTGAGCAGACGAGTCAAACCAAATGGAGCACAACATCACCAACGACCGTATTTGAAATTAAAGGAGGTCCTAATGCCCCTTCGGTACACCTACGAGTACGCACTCACTCAGAGATTGAAGAGTTGGAGCGTCGATTAGAGTCTGCTGAGGCTAGGTTCTCGGACAATACCCAGGCAGTTGAATTAGACCAAATGCATATAGAGCGAGGTCTACTGCGTAGTCAGATCCATGACCTTGAGGGGCAAAACATTTCTTTGACAGAGGAGAACGACAGATTGGAAAGGAAAGCGCGCGACCTCGACGACCGAATTGACGAATTAGAACAAGAGGGCGGTCAATTGAAGAGCCAGGTGGGGCAGCTTGAAGATCAGGCTAAAGCTCTACATCAAGAGCGCAATGAACTTGATAATAGGATAAATGATCTTCTGGGCGAGGCATTTCAATCTGCAGAGGACTGCGAGCTACTGCGTCTAACCGTCAATCATCTTGAAGGTCAAGTACTACGCTCCACGCAAGAACGCGACCAGTTGCAAAGCAGAGTGGATGACGTCGAAAGGCGGACACTTGAAAGGACACAAGAGCGCGATCTGCTGCAATTCCAGGTCGATGAATATACGAGGCGTGCATCTGCTAATTCAGATCTCAATCATGCAACACAAACAGAGGATCCAGAACCACAAGCGGCGGCGAGTATGGTGGCACATCCACCGAGTGGGGGTACAGTTCCTAAGGAACTACTCTACTGCATTGTCTGTCTCGTCAGCGTAGACAAACTGAATCCGAGTGTAAGTTTGACCACATTGAGGCAAGACTCATGGCTAAACAGTACTATAGGCGAAGACCAAGCATGCAGAGAAGTGCGATACGAGTGTCGAAAGTTTTACGCAGTTCACAACACAGGAGGCAAAGGAGATGAGGGCCGCAAAGAAAAATAAAAAGGGAGATAAGCTTCCTCCCAAAGGCGCAGCCGCGAAGAGCGCCGAGACAGAAATTGATCAAATGGATACTCCACCATTCGGAGAAGCTGCCAAATCGAGCGAACCAGCCAAATTTGGTCGTCAACCTCCCAAACGGAAATATAGGAAGGAGCATCAGCAGCCTAGGGGTGAGGAACAAGATGAGAGTACTGAACCGCGGAGCAAGAAGCCGAAATCCACATCTGGGGAGGATCAACTGAAAATGGATAGGAGTGAGCCAACAGCATCTCCTAGGAGGACTCGAGCCACCCGCACGCGGAATCAGACGCATCGACCTCCGCCAGACAAACTCAAAGAGTCGGTGGACGATATTCAACCATCGTCGTCTGCTGCCACGAGGAAGCGGCCGAGGAAGAACGCAACGAAGTAAAGATTTTTGGTCAAAGAGTCTTCTGCCAGTATTATGGTCCGTTGAGCGGTTACAGGAATAGTTTTGAGCTTGTGTTATAAAATCCCCTGCCCTCGGGCTAGCTATCAAGAAAACTGGCAGCTAAAAGAGGATAATACCTGCCGATATTGAAGGTCATACCAGGATTCTCATATACAAATTGGCTCCACTAAAGTTACGTCAGATATACTCTCTTCGACTGTATGAAGGATCTTGACTCAGCGGGATTTACGCAGCTCCAGGATGATACAACTGCAGGGCTGTTATCCCTATCACTGCGACATATTGGCGGCGGACTTTGGCCTCTGCTTTGAGCACTCACTCCGGCCGTGCTGCAGAATCCTGGGATCGTTTCTCGAAGCTAGCCTTCCAATGATAGAACCGAGAACGCTGCTTCCCTCAATCCAAACGTTGCTAAGTGTGGCCACGAGAACTTACTCAATCAGAAGGCAAGATCGTTCCTCGCCCCTTCTTACTATGGCAAACAGCCACTATGATGTCTCCAAGTCAATCTGTTGCAGCTGAGACAAACGTCAACTATTCACCATTGACAGACATCAACATCTATACATTATATCCAATCTAAAACATATCAGACAGTCGGACATCCTTCCACCGCAGACACCAGTCCCGTCTCTCCATTCCACCGTTCAGAACATGTCACCGATGCGGCTCTTGACCGTCGTTATTATATTCTTCCTCCTCTTCCGAGCCGGCAGCGATCCAAGTGACTATTTTGGCTGTCACATAGGCTGCGAGATTCTGCTTTACAGCTATGGAGTCTACTATCCCGACATCCGACTCGCAGGTGAATTGCCGTACGGCGTCAACTACGGTGACGTTTGGGTTGGAGTCTGCCAAGCTTCTTGTTTTGGGCATCTGAGTGGTGATGGAGCCACTGCTGAGCAAGACGAGGAGCTGAGATTCATGTTGGGTTGGGAATAGGTATGTTGAGATGAGTATAGTCGCGGAACTTGGGACTGATCATCGAGCAGTGCGCAGGCGTTGCATCGCTGTTATCATCGTTGTGTTTGAGAGAAATGGTACATAGGGTTGGTCAGAACTTGGGTATCATCTTGCGACGGAAATATTCTCCAGGCTTCAGGCGCTCGCGTCTCAGTCCATACCCTTGAAGGCCATGACATGTTGCGCTTCTCCATTCTGGTTGCCCTTGTTTCTTTTCCTTTTCCTACGCTTCCGTGGCTTCTCCTCCTCGCTACTCACATCTTCATCCACTTCAACATCCTCTCTCTCATCGTTAGCAAACCCATTTATTCGGGGTTTCCTCACGGTGCTATCTTCCTCATCCTCGTTACTTACTCCTTCACCAGCCGCAAAACTTTCTTCCCACACCTTCACAATGGCACCACCTCCACTGCACATCCTCCCTCCAACTTCGAACCCCAATCCCAACAACCCCTCCACCTCATCGTGTCTCACTTCAAAATCCAGCACCTTCGCCCTCTTACCTCCCATCCCCACAAACCTCACAACCCCATCGTCCATCCCCACAGCCAACATCTGCTCCTTCCCCACCCCATCAGGAACACGAGCCAGAACATCGGCACTAGCACCCTTGCCCACCGTAACCGTCTCTTCATTATCATCCCACACGCCCACTTGCCAGAGTCTCAACCCGCCCTTCTCGCCACCTACCACCAATTTTGCATTCACAATCGTAGAGCTGAGTAGTTCCTCGCCTTGATCTTCGCTCTTAACGAGAACACCGCGGCGGAGATCTGTGACGGCGACGGTGGTGCCACCCGTGCTGATCCATTGTTTGCTAGTCCCGCTTGTAGACGCATCTGTTGGTGGGAGTGGCGTCAGGGAGGTGACGTAGTCGTCGTGTGGATGGTGCGTTTGCTGGGGTTTCGAGGAAGTCAAGGTGGAGTTGGCGCGGAGGTCGTAAAGGTGGAGAGCG